>Ga0136614_10002290_pt1 | contig 11858 bp, 15 predicted proteins | sample AntDrymUQ2792106_2_FD_106643 | JGI IMG/M metagenome (GOLD analysis project Ga0136614, IMG submission 106643) | Polar desert sand microbial communities from Dry Valleys, Antarctica - metaG UQ279 (21.06) | ecosystem: Environmental > Terrestrial > Soil > Desert | place: Antarctica: Dry Valley...
GAAGTGCTGGCAAACCAGCACACCATACAGTGAGGTGAAGTATCTGGAGAGCTTACGCAAGAAGGGCTCACCACTGCTGGCTTTCGCAGTGACGAACCCCTCTTAGTCTCTAAAAACGTCTTGACTTGTCGCCCTCAGATGGATTGTTGGACAGCGCCATCGATGCATCACGCAGGTTGTATTTTCTTTGCCGCCTCCCAGCGGGCGCGCGCTTCTTTGAACTGCTCAAGCCTTTCCTCTAACTGTTCTTTGGCTTGGGGCAACTGCATTATCACTTGTTCCAGATGTTGGAAAGCCTGAGCATCATCATACTTAGAGGCGAACATTGAGCGTAGCTCGGCAAGATAAGGATAGAGCTTGACGAAGACATTGACACCTGGATTCGCATCCATGAACATCTTCCAGTCTATCGCGCCGTGATTTACGAAAGACGCCGCCATCTCCCAATACGATGTGACCATGCGGAAGTACGCGGAGTGCTCACCTCTCAAGGTGTTCAGCACATCTTGGGCGCTCGCAGGCTGGAAGTCCTTCCTATACCATTCGCGCGCGGTACGGAGCTTTTATTCCCGCCGCAGCTCATATAGTTTGATTAGGTTAGCGCTCTCGTATTCTGAACTCATTTCTTCCTCACAACAAAATATGGCGATATAACGAAAGCTGTCCAACGCCTGCCTTCAGCTGCGGCGCGCGATCAGCATTCAAGCTGGAAGGAACAATGTTACTTGGGAAACACGCTATCGCGCCGTCAGCTGCAAGGCTTTGTTGGGCGCGGCTATCCCTGGAACCACTCGTCCGGATAGGGCTGCATATCCCATTCCTGATCGGTGGTGTATTCGCCCCAACCCATAAACGTGTAATAAGCGGTCATGGCTTCGAAATGGCTTCCAGCTTCCACGGTCCAAATAAGCCTTGCAGCCGGACTAAGCAGTCTTCGAGCATCATCGCCTTGAGGGCCAGCAAGGCAGAAGGTTTGCTCAGCGTACTTCTCACCGCCTTCGTCCTTCCATAGTTCGTGCTTCAACTTCATATCGACCGGCCTCAACGGAAGCGCCCAACGATGGCCTTCAGCTGCGGCGCGCGATCAGCATCCGACCTAAAGGGTAAAGACTACTTGAGAAGCACGCTATCGCGCCGTCAGCTGCAAGGCTTTGTTGGGGCTGCCGATTGAAAGAACGATTCAACTAAAGATCTTTGGGTTCCAGTCCCGTGTGCTTCGCGATGCGAGCCAGCATCTTAGGGCCAATCTCATCTTTGTCATGAAAGGCGAAGACCACATCAGGCCAACCGGGACGGGAGAGGATCTTGTGAGAGCTGGATTCACGTTTGATACTCCAGCCGATACGCAGCAGCGCGGCGAGAACGCGCCTGGCTTTCGCTGACGACCATTGACTCATGCCGCAGCAAAAGAAATGGTGACAAATTCCGGAGCACTATCACCATTCTCGAGCCGATCTGCCAGGAGCCGAAGGGCTAGAGCTTGAGCTTTTGCAATGGCTTCATCTGAGGTCTGACCATACGCAAGCACGCCTGGGAGTTCGATTACCTCCGCCAGCCAGCGACCGTCGTCCTCTCGCTCATACTCAACTGTGAAGGTCATTCTTATTACCTCGAAAGGATCCTACCACGAGATACGACAGCGAAGCAGCCCAACGCTAGCCTTCAGCTGCGGCGCGCGATCAGCATTCCAGCTGAAGGAATAAAGATTACTTGAGAAACATGCTATCGCGCCGTCAGCTGCAAGGCTTTGTTCGGCGGCTTGCTTGCGAACTGTACGCCGCCACGATAAGCGCCAAACAGCTAATGCGCGAGACGAATGTGCCGCACAAAATTTCTCATCCACAGAACAGAAGCAACAATATTTATACACGTGAGCGACACGAGCAAAAGCAACTTGCCTCTCCGCGGATTCCAGACCCCTAGCAACCAAAATACCAATCCGCTGCCAAGCGCGAAGATTCCAGTAATAAATGAAGTGTAAATAGACACAATGCACAGAATCAAAAGAAGAAATGCGGCATCCGTTCCCCCACCCGACACGCCAGCGAGATACGTCATCGCAAGAAGAGTAAACGGAAGCGCCAACGTAACCGTTAACACAATCCAGATTTTGTTTAGCAGTCTACTCATCCAAGATTCCGAGCCGCCGAACGCTGGACATCAGCGGCGCGCACGAACCACTGGTAGAGACAAGCCTTGCATGAGAGACATGTTAATTGCGCGTCCGCTGCATGCCTTTGTTGTGCGCGGCCTCAGGGTAAGACAGTGCGCTAATATTTGCGGCGTAACCTTTGGATAGGCTACGCCGACGTTTGGACCTTGCGCTGAGACAACTCTTCAGTCGTCGTCATCATTGCTGGTAGTGGTACTGGTGCTAGTCGTTTCGGTTTCCTTAACTGTTTCACCAGCGGCATCTGTTACAGGAGAGCCAAAGACGTCGGTTTTGGTTTGGGTCTCTGATGTTTCGGTCGTTTCTGTCTTTTCTTCACCCATGTTTTTACTCCTTCCAAACTAACGAGTTGAGATCGATATGGGGAAACCAGATTGTACTCCTAAAGCCTGCACGTGAGCGCACAACGATGGCCTTCAGCTGCGGCGCGCGATCAGCATCCAGCCTGATTGAAAAAGGTTCCTTGAGAAACATGCTATCGCGCCGTCAGCTGCAAGGCTTTGTTAGATTTCGCCGTGCGACGGGATACGCACCTCTTCAAACCCATGCAAGATTAGCCAAAATATCAAAGCAGATAACGCGCCCGCTACGACGCACGAGACAAAATCCGAAGAGGCCACCGTCCAACTAATCCATAACTTAAAAACAACTGACGCTGTAATCAGCCCGATGAATCCACCGCCGAAGATGTACGCAACAAGGCTCTTCCAGGCAAAGGCTCGAAATAGCAAGAAGGCCGGGATCCCGAGAACAACCGTTGTCAGGTAAGCAAAGGGACCATACAAGACAAAGATTATGGGGACTTCACCCGGAGAGAGAGCAGACCTATCTCTGAACATAACTATAACGATGAATGTGAGAGGTGTCGCTAACGGCGACACGAGAAAGGCAAGTATTTAGTCTTCGGAACCTCATAGAAATCTAACGCTGGGCATCAGCGGCGCGCATGAACCGCCGGTAGCGACAAGCCTTGCATGAGAGACAAGCTAATTGCGCGTCCGCTGCATGCCTTTGTTAGGCGGCTTCGTTTAGCCATGCCCATTCAACCTCCGCGTTCCAACTTTCAGACCCACCACGATCGCTGAATGACGTTCGCTACTCTCAACCATCACTCACACGCGGAGCGTTGCGACCACTCAACTGCCAAAGCGAACTTGTCTTGCACTTCTCCACTGGGTGGCCGCCTAACGTTGGCCTTCAGCTGCGGCGCGCGATCAGCATCCAAGCTGAAGGAAAGAGGCTATTTGAGAAACATGCTATCGCGCCGTCAGCTGCAAGGCTTTGTTCGGCGCGCCTTCGGATTATCACTGCTCATAGCTAATCTCGAATTCGATTGAGACGTAGGTGCCACCAATTTCCTCAAGAGTTGTAATGACCGCATTCGGCCAGCCACGGGAGCCAAGCAGCTGCTGTATTACCCTGCGGGCAGCGCGGACTTTGACCACATCGTAGACTGCATCCTTTACAAGATGGATATCCTTTTCGCGAAGAGCTTCGATAATCTCGGATTCTTTGATCCCCTTAAGCCCTTGAAACTTTACCTCAAGGAGAAGGGGCAGTTCGACAACCTCAAAAATAACAACAACGCCGCCCCGGACGCCCTGGTCAATCAGCACACGCGTCTGCAGATTATTGAAGACACCGAGCGCGAGAAGCTTCTGCAAATCCCGCTGGCTACGCTTGTTGCTGAATGGTTGACCCGGTCGAGTCTCGACGTTAGAGAGTATCTCCTTCGCAGTCAGACGACGATTGCCTACCACTTCCACTGCTTCCACAAGCCGCTTTGAGCGCTGCGCCTCAGCACTTCGCATCGCGGGCAATAGAGAACCAATTGCGATCAGCATAATTGGTAGGCTAAGAAAGGATGTCACGTGAGGTTTCATGTTCCCTCGCTTTCATTCCTCGACATTCTCCCACCCGAAGCGCCGAACGCTGGGCATCAGCGGCGCGCACGAACCGCCGGTAGCGACAAGCCTTGCATGAGAGACAAGCTAATTGCGCGTCCGCTGCATGCCTTTGTTCGGCGGCGACTACCTTTCATTGGAACGCGGAGCGATGAGCCACACATTACGAACCACATTCCACGAAGGACGCATTCCATCAGCACCACGTCATTCAACATTCTTCGAAACGCGAAGCGGCGCAACTCACATAATCTCCAACATTCGATTCAATCACAGGAGCCGAACCGCACAACACTCGCTGCACGCTACATTCTTCTTTCTTCTTTTCGTTCGCCACTCACAAGCATGACGGGTTCTAATCTTGTTGCCCTACAAAGCCACCGAACTACGTATTAGATGACGGATCCGTCGGATAAGTACGAATCTGGTGGTATTATCCGACAGCCTTGATCCTCACTGAAAGGATGATACTCCTCGCGCCATGCCCTCACCAAAGCTCCTCGATCAGGTGCGAACGGTCGCGCGCCTGAAGCACTTCAGCCTCAGAACTGAGCAAGCCTACGTTAGTTGGATTCGACGGTTCATTCTCTTTCACAAGAAACGCCATCCGGCTAATATGGCCGAAGCTGAGATCCGCCAGTTCCTCGCCAACCTGGCGGTCGAGCAAGAGATTTCTGCTTCCACGCAAACAGTTGCGCTCAGCGCACTGCTCTTTCTCTATCGAGACGTTCTGAAACGTGAACTGCCTTACGTCGAAGGAATCGAACGCGCGAAGCCGTCAAAGAGACTGCCTGTTGTCTTCTCCCGAGCCGAAGTGCAATCAGTGCTGGCTCATCTCAACGGCACGTATCATTTGATCGCCAGTCTCCTTTACGGCGCGGGGCTGCGACTGAGTGAAGCAATCAGACTCCGCGTCAAGGACATAGACTTTGCGGCCAACCAAATCACCGTACGAGAAGGCAAAGGAGATAAGGATCGCGTCACGATGCTGCCGCAAATCATTCGCAGCTCGTTACAGCAGCATTTGCTGAAAGTAAAGGTGCTTCATGATAAGGACGTTCGCGAAGGCTTTGGCCGAGTCTATCTGCCTTACGCACTGGCCCGAAAGTATCCAAACGCGGATCGCGCTTTCGCATGGCAGTATGTCTTTCCCGCCTTGAAACGCTCGATTGATCCACGGACGGGAACCGAGCGACGTCACCACATCACCCCGGAAAGTATGCAGCGCGCAGTGCGGTCAGCAATCAAGCTGACGCAGATCAGAAAGAATGGTAGTTGCCATACCTTTCGGCACAGCTTTGCGACCCATCTGCTCGAAGATGGTTACGATATCCGGACTGTACAAGAACTACTGGGACACAAAGATGTGCGAACGACGATGATCTACACACATGTTTTGAATCGGGGAGGCCGCGGTGTGAAAAGTCCCCTCGACAGATAGTGCGGTGCAAACTGCTACGCCGACGTGGGGTTACTCTTGAATCCACACGGTTTTGATATTCACAAATTCTCTAATACCAAACTCGCCCAGCTCGCGACCGTAACCCGAGTTTTTGATGCCGCCGAAGGGAAGTCGCGGATCAGAAGCCACCATTCCATTGATAAAAACGCAGCCAGCCTCGAGTTCCTCGATAAAGCGAAGTTTCTCCCGGGCGTCGTTTGTCCAGGCGGCGGCGCCTAACCCAAACGCAGTGTTGTTCGCGAGGGCAATCGCTTCGTCGATACCGCCCACCCGAAAAAGCATCGCTACCGGGCCAAACACTTCTTCGCAGGAAGCCGGAGAACCGGCGGGGATATTGGCGAGCACAGTCGGCTCATAAAAGTTGCCCGGCCGCTTCAGTCTCTGTCCTCCAGTTAAGAGTAGTGCACCAGCGGCAACTGAAGTCTGTACCTGATCGGAGACATCTTTGAGTATCTGTTCAGTAGCGAGGGGCCCGATGTCTGTCGCTTCCTGAAGTGGATCGCCGACGCGGAGTGCTTTCATCTCCTCCACGAAGCGGCGCTCGAACTCCGGATAGATCTCTGACGCGACGATGAAACGCTTGGCGGCGATGCACGACTGGCCACTGTTAATGGTGCGTGCTTTGACAGCGGTCGTAATTGCCTCATCCAGTTTCGCCGAAGGCATCACGATGAAAGGATCGCTTCCGCCGAGTTCCAGCACTGTCTTCTTGAGATGTTTGCCGGCGATGCCGGCAACACTGCGGCCCGCCGGTTCGCTGCCTGTAAGAGTCGCCGCGACGACTCTTGAATCGCTGATTACCTGTTCGACCGCCTTAGCGCCGATCAGCAGTGTCTGAAAAACCCCTTCGGGAAATCCGGCGCGCAGAAATATCTCTTCAATTGCGAGGGCACACTGCGGGACGTTGGAAGCATGTTTTAGAAGACCGACATTGCCGGCCATCAGTGCCGGTGCTGCAAAACGAAAGACCTGCCACAAAGGAAAATTCCAGGGCATCACAGCGAGCACAGGACCGAGCGGTTGAAATTGCACATAGCTGCTGCTGGCATTTGTATCCACCACCTCATCCGCGAGGTGGCGTGCGGCATTCTCGGCATAGTAACGACACACAAGCGCGCACTTTTCCAATTCCTGAATTGCACCCTTGATGGGCTTGCCCATTTCGGTAGTCATTAAGCGAGCAAGCCTCGACTTGTCCGTTTCAAGTATCGTTGCGGCTCGCAGCATTAGTTCGGCACGCTCGGCGAAGGAACTATTCTTATAACTGCGAAAAGCGTTGGCAGCGCTTTGCAGCTTTCGCTCGAGTTGCTGCTCGCTCAACTCGTCGAATGTTTTGAGTGTCTCACCCGTGGCTGGATTGATGGTCGCGATCGGCATCTGGATTCCCTCAGTTCTCTTCGTTTCTTGAATTATAGATGAACAGCTTTAACCGCCAAGACGCAGAGCGCCCAGGACGCCGACCGCGGCTTGCCACCTTCCGTGCGGAAAGGCTTTGCCTTTCCGGCCACCGTTTCATATTCAAAGGAGGCTATGCCTCCGCTTTATGCCATGCAATCTGATCGAGATCCATTGTCAATGGCTCAGTCTCTAACGGATTTCGCATCCAACATCTGACACTTGACCAGCGGTAATCTTGCGGTTGCTCCACCAAGCCCGCCCGTACGGGATTCAAATGAATGTAGTTTACCTTCTCCATGAATCCATTCTCAGTCGTGATCAGTTTCACATTTGGATGATGATCCCAAAGTGAATATTGGTACGCGCGGGCTCCCTGAGCACGCTTGAGCTTTTGGGGTGATGATTCGTACCTGCGAGCTTTCAAGTAATTGATCAGCCGTCGGCTGGAAATGCCGTTGATATACCTGAGTACCTCGGAGGGTTTGCGATCCGAGCCGATTAATGCGTGCAAGTGTTCTGGCATGATCACATACGCGAAGAGGAGCAAGCCCGCCGAGGTTCGGGCTTCATTCAGGGCGGAACACACCAAGTCCTTAATTCTGGCTGTCTGGAAGACTGGTAGCCGATTATTCGTAACTGAAGTGAGGTAGTAGACTGGAGAATCCTTGGATATGCGGAACATGAGGCACAGCCTCCTTTCAAAGGGTGAGGTTTCGGAAAGGCAAGCCTTTCGGCACGGAAGGCGGCCAAGCCGCAGGGCAAATCGTACCTAGTTTGTCCAGACATAGCATCCCAACTAGGCCACCCTTCCGATTGAGTGCATACCCAACATGTGGCATGTGCGGCATCAGATCATGGTTACTGACAACTTCGTAACTTCTAAATAAGCTGGAAATCAAAATGTCACGAAGAGCTGTTTGTAATCGGAGATAGGAGAACGCTCAACGAATGGATAAGAAACTCGACAAGTTCGCGATTGCGGCGGCGTTGCAGGAAATCAGCGGCCTCCTGGAGTTAAAGGGCGGAGTCAATCGCTTCAAAGCGCGTGCTTACCAGACTGGCGCGCGCGCTGTTGCGGCGATTGCAGGAGACATCGGCAGAGCCCTTTCCGAAGATCGCATAACGTCGCTGCCAGGCATCGGCAATGCTCTTGCTTCGCAAATCCGACAGCTACATCTAACTGGCACCTCCTCAGTGCTGGATAAACTGAAGCAGGAATTTCCGCCGGGAATCATAGAACTCTCGCAGCTGCCCGGTTTGAACACAAAGAAGATTGCCACGCTTCACGAGACCCTCGGAGTTACCTCGATTGCAGAACTACAAGCGGCGGCCGCAGCCGGCAGGGTGCAGCAGGTACCAGGCTTCGGCGTTAAGACTGAACAGGCCTTGCTACAGGCGATTGCCGATCACGAACGTGACCACAAAAAACAGAGACGTCTTCACCTGCATCATGCGGAGCGCATTGCCGATCAAGTCCTGAATTACCTGGGCACTTCCCGTGAGCTGGGTGAAATAAGCGTCGCGGGATCGTTGCGTCGTTGGCAGGAAACTGTAGGAACGATTCGTATCGTCGCGAGTTCGAAAAAACCTTCGGCTGTGATTCAGCACCTGCTACGGTTCCCGCTGGTCATCACGGTCGAAGAGCAAGGCGATACCAGTTGCCTGGTTGAATTGGCCGAAGGCGCACTGGTTTCACTGAAGGCAGTGAAGCCGAATCAGTTTTCGCTCGCTCTGTTTTGGGAGACCGGATCTGAAGCGCATGTGGTTAAGCTACAGGAGATTGCCAGGCGGAAGGGTCTGGATTTGAATCGTGAGGGTTTGAAACTAAAGATCAAGAAAGCCGGCGGTGGAAAGTCTTCCAGATCAGCAGGCCGGCCGTTGGAGCTGCGTAACGAAGGTGATGTTTATCCCTTGCTGCAAATGCAATACATAGCGCCGGAACTCCGCGAAGACGAAGGCGAAATTGAGGCCGCGCTGAACAAAAGCCTGCCCGACGAACTGGTGACACTCGCTGACATCCAGGGGATGATTCATTGCCACACGACATATTCCGACGGCAAGCATTCCATTGCCGAGATGGCGCGCGCGGCCGAAGCGGTGGGAATGAAGTATCTGACGATTACCGACCATTCACCTACCGCGTTTTATGCGGGAGGTCTCAAGCTCGATCGTCTCAAACGTCAATGGGACCAAATTGATGAGACGCAGGAAAAAGTGAAAGTGAAACTGCTTAAAGGCACGGAATCGGACATTCTCGCGGACGGCAGACTCGACTATCCGGACAACGTGTTGGAGCAGTTTGACGTAGTAATCGCGAGTATTCATTCTCGCTACAAAATGGATGCCGAGAAAATGACGAGGTGTCTCGTAACGGCGATGCAGCAGCCGGTGTTTAAGATTTGGGGACACGCGCTTGGCCGGTTGATCGAAAGGCGGCCGCCGTTTGCGTGTGATGTTGAGCGGGTGCTGGATGTAATCGCCGAATCGCGCGCGGCAGTCGAAGTTAATGGTGATCCTTTTCGGCTGGACATGGAACCGCGTTGGATTCGCGAAGCGCGGAAGAGAAAAATCAAATTTGTGATCTCAGTTGACGCACACTCGATGGGAGCGATGAATAATCTTAAGTATGGAGTGGCAATGGCGCGTCGAGGGTGGGTGCAAAAGGGTGAAGTGTTGAATACTTTAGGTGTGAAATCGTTTATGAAGACAGTGCGTCCGGCGTGAATAAAAGCGGGAGCAAGCCCGCCTTCCTGACCCGAGCCAGCCCGACTTGAACAGCGAATCTGACATGGGATTATCTGGGCCAACCTAATCTATCAGTTCGCTAAAAACCAGAACATATCCATTCGGATCTTTCACTTCAAATTCCCAGTCACCGTAGAATTGCTTCTGCAAGGGTCTGAGGATCTCTACTCTATCGTTTATTGATTCGTAAAACTCTCTTACGCCCTTCATGCGAATGTAAGCATCCCAGACTCCACCGTCGCGCTTCGAGTACAGGTCTGGTTTCTGATAGTTATCGACCCGTTGGAGCATTATTTCAATTTGATCGCGTACGAGAAGCCGAAAGCATGAGGTTCATTCTCGGGAAAGGGATCCGTGAAATCCCAACTGTTCTTCGTACCAACGAATTGTCTTGCTTACATCGACCACGGCAAAACAAGGCGCTGCGGAAGTTAATTGTGCCATCGCTAGTTCTTTCCTGCGGTCTCTGCGCCCTCAGGACCGTAGAGCAAAACCCAAGTTACTATTTACTGCCATGGTAATTTTGCCGCGGCACTGAATTCAGAATTCAACCTACTGAGTCGGCCTTCCAGTTTCTCTTTTGCCTCTGCAATTCCGACATTTGCGGTTTCAGACTTGATGCGTTGCGCCCAGTGCCCCCATGTTTCGAGGAGCTTTGCGTGGGCGCCGCCCTCGGCGTGAAATTGAGTTCCCACGATCAGAAGTCTGTTTTCAAGTTCACGAGCGGCGTCTCCCACTTTCATGTCCTGGCGAAGAGGCCACACGAGTTTTGCCGTTGTGAGGCAACCCGCAGAGTCAACCTGTTTCAATAGCGACTTCACCGGCGGCGGCAGTCCTTTCAACTGCCAGGGTTCACGTGAAGCTCCAATCGTCATCAACTCGGGCCAGAGACGACGATGAACAAATGTCACTTTTCGTGAGACCAGTTTTGTAATTAGCACATCCTTGTGGGCGTCGAGTTTTTCGTTCACCTGAAAGATTTCCTGAGCCCGAGGATGAGACCACCAGGAACCGCTCATTGGCGCGCTTGCAATCAACGTGGCGACGCTAGGCAATTTAGGATCAGACTCGAGCAGGAAGCCGGTACTTTTCAACATAAGGAAAATTCGTTGGAAATGAGTTGCCACGGTTTCCACGCCGGCGATAATACTCCAGTGAATAAATTTTCGACCGCAGTATCCAAAACTACCCATGAAAGACACGTGCGTTTTTTGCCAAATAATTACAGGCGCTTTGGACGGACATATCGTTTTTGCAGACGACATTTCAATAGCTGTCCTTGATCACAGGCCCCTATTTCCCGGGCATTGCTTGCTGTTGCCGCGTGAACACCACGAAACGCTGGGAGATTTACCTGACAGTTTAATCGGCGGATTCTTTGGCAACGCGAAGTTACTTTCCCAGGCGGTTGAGAAGGCGTTGGGCGCCGAAGGCACCTTTATTGCGATAAATAACCGGGTTAGCCAGAGTGTGCCGCACTTGCATGTTCACGTGGTGCCGCGACGCCGGAAAGACGGCTTGAAAGGCTTTTTTTGGCCACGGCACAAATACCAAAATGATGAAGAGATGCTAGCCGTTCAAGCGGCTATTCAATCGGTAGTTGCTGAAATGCAAAGTTGATTTTATTTTCCCTGCGGAATTTCCTGCATTAATCCGGGGAAGAAGTGAGCTTTTCCCGGCATAAATCAAACACTGAAATAAAATTTCGTCGAGGACGGAAAATAAAACACAGAAAAGTTTGACCTAAAATTTCTCTAAGCGTATAAAGCGACTGTCACGAAGGTCACGGTCTTTGAGACCGACGAAGGGATCGGCAAACGGTGTGGTGACACACTGTGAGAGAGGAGAGGCAGGCGGCTGCCAATCCTAATGACGCCCTTAGTCGAAGCCGAAAGGCTTTGCTAGAGAAAGTCGTAAGGCTTTCTCAAGCTACTCGAATAAAAACGAGTAGCACCCTTTGGAAGAGGACCCGCCGAAGGGGGCGAATGGCTCGGCGAAAGTTGGGCCACGTTGTCGGAACGTAACCGAAGGTGGAGGAAAAGCCACCACAACAAAAACCTAACGGCACCGCATCCGCAAGGATGCGAGATGGGTGAAAGCTTGTCGCGTGCTGACCGGTGATAGACTTACCGCAAGTTGTCATCGGGATACAAAATCGGCAGCTTCTGTGTGTACATGC
>Ga0136614_10002291_pt1 | contig 11857 bp, 8 predicted proteins | sample AntDrymUQ2792106_2_FD_106643 | JGI IMG/M metagenome (GOLD analysis project Ga0136614, IMG submission 106643) | Polar desert sand microbial communities from Dry Valleys, Antarctica - metaG UQ279 (21.06) | ecosystem: Environmental > Terrestrial > Soil > Desert | place: Antarctica: Dry Valley...
CCCCGGGACCTGTTGCAGCACGTTCAGGAGGTCCGACGGCTCCTGGGCGGCGATTCGCTCACCTTCCAATACGTCGGTCGTGATGCCGAGGTTCGACGAAGGCGCATCCGACCGCGTGGCCGCAACCACGACGCGCTCGCGCACGGGCGCCGCGGCGAGGGTGAGGGCGAGGGTCGCGTCGCCCTGGTCGGCGATCACGATACCCGACCCGCCGGTCACGACGAAGCCGGGCGCGTCGATGGCGACGGAATGCGCGCCGGGGTGAAGGCCTCGCGTGTGAAACCGGCCCTCGGGGCCGGTGACGATCGTCCGGGAGCCCGACGGGCCGGCCAGGATCAGGACGATGTGCGGGAGGGGCCGCCCGTCCACGGTGCGGACGGAGCCCGCGAGGTCGCCCGCGCGCAACGCCGGCGCGGCGAGGATGAGCAGGGTTGTGGCGGCGGCAAGACGGGCAAACGGGCGCATGGCAACTCCTCCTTCGGGAGGTTGCAGATCACGGTGTCGGGGCAGGTTTCCTGGCTCCCGGATCGACGCCCACGACCTCCGACCTTCCCCGGCCAATCACCGAGTGGCAGCGCCCAACGCGGCGCTTTGGAGGCGGGCTCTCCGGATACAGTGGCGGGACCGCGCAGGCTTTGAACCTGCTTCCCTTTTCCCCCTCGATACGAGGGGCACCCCGACGTCGAAGCGAGTGTGCGCCGGCCGGCGGGCGCTGTCAACGGAACGGCGCGAGCCGAGGTTTCATTTCCGCCCGCGCTATCATCCCGCGGTGAACGACCTCTTCCTCCGCGCGTGCCGGCGCGAGCCGGTACCGCGCACTCCGGTGTGGTTCATGCGGCAGGCCGGGCGGTACATGCCCGAATACCGCGCCTTGCGCGAGCGCCACAGCCTTCTCACGCTGTGCCGGACGCCCGAGCTCGCGGTCGAGGTCACCTTGCAGCCGGTGAACGCCCTCGGCGTCGACGCGGCGATCCTGTTCAGCGACATCCTCCTGCCCCTCGACCCCCTGGGGATCCCCTTCGACTTCCAGGCCGGCGAGGGTCCCGTCATCGAGCGCCCGATCCGGTCGCGCTCCGACATCGATCGCCTGCGCGCGTTCGAGCCCCGGGAGGAACTGGCGAAACCGCTGGAAGCCATCCGCCTCCTGCGCCGCACGCTCGAGGTCCCGCTCATAGGCTTCGCCGGCGCCCCCTTCACGCTGGCCTCGTACGCGATCGAGGGCGGGCACTCTTCGCATTTCGCACTCACCAAGCGCCTGATGTACGAAAACCCCGCGGCCTGGCACGCGCTGGCATCGCTGCTGGCGTCGGTTGTGGGCGAATACCTCGGGGCGCAGATCGAGGCTGGCGCGCAGGCGGTGCAGTTGTTCGATTCGTGGGTGGGCGCGCTCGACGAGGCGGACTACCGCGAGTTCGTCCTGCCCCACACCGCCGCGATCTTCGACCGCTTGCGGGGCGTCGACGCGCCGACCATCCACTTCGGCACCGGAACCGGCCACCTCCTCGCCGTCCAGCGCGAGGCGGGGGGCGACGTCATCGGAGTCGACTGGCGGACGCCGCTCGACGTGGGCTGGTCGCGCATCGGGCGGGCCGCGGTGCAGGGCAATCTCGACCCGGCCGCGCTCTTCGCCCCGCGCGAGCGGCTGTTGGCGCGCGTGGACGACGTTCTGCGGCAGGCGGGGGGCCGGCCGGGGCACATCTTCAATCTCGGCCACGGGATCCTGCCCGGCACGCCGGTCGAGAACGTCCGCGCGGTCGTCGAGCACGTCCATCGTCGAACAGCTGTCCCTTCCATGCGGCCGCAGTGAAGAGGGCCAGCGACAAGCAGCGAGGAGCGGATTCACTCCGCGACGAGCGGGCAGGGGGTAGCCGCGAAGCGGCGCAGGGGGGTGGAACGACGCACCGCACCCCCCTGAAATTGCCGACATGAAGGCGGTCATCCTTCTGGCCCACGGCACTCCGGAATCTCTCGACCAGATGCCGGAGTACCTGGCCCTCGTGCGCGGCGGCCGCCCGCCCTCGCCCGAGTTGATCGCGGAGATGACGGGGAACTACGCCGCGATCGGCGGACGGTCGCCCCTCACCGACATCACCCGCGCCCAGGCCGCGGCCCTGCGGCAGGAGCTGGGCGACGGAACCCCCGTGCACGTGGGGATGCGCAACTGGCATCCGTTCATCGCCGACGCGGTGAAGGAGGCCGTCGCCGCGGGCGCGCGCGAGCTGATCGGGGTGCCGCTGGCCCCGCAGTTCTCGACCGTGAGCGTGGCCCGATACCGCGACGTGCTGCGCGCGGCGGCCCCGGAAGGCGTCGCCGTGCGGTGTGTCGAGAGCTGGCACGATCATCCCGGACTGATCGCGGCGTTCGCGGAGAAGGTCAAGGCGGCGGGGGCGGCCGACCTCTTCTTGTTCACCGCCCACAGCCTGCCCGTGCGCCTGATCGAGGCGGGCGATCCCTACGGCCGAGAGGTGGAGCGCACGGCCGCCCTGGTGGCCGCGGCGGCGGGACTGGACTCGTACGAACGCGCGTTCCAGAGCGCGGGCCGCACGCCCGAGCCGTGGCTTGGACCCCCGGTGGAGGAAGCGCTGCGCGCGGCGCGGGTCCGGGGGGTACGCAGCGTGATCGCCGCGCCGATCGGGTTCGTGTCCGATCACACCGAGATCCTCTTCGACCTCGACGTGCAGGCGGCCCGCGAGGCGGAGCAGCTGGGGCTCGCGTTCCGGCGCACCGAATCGCTCAACACCAGCCCCGCGCTCATCCGCACGCTGGCGGACCTGGTGAGAACCGTGACGTCGATTCACGGCTGATATGATGGACGGTCGGGTGCGGGCCCGGTGAACCAATCAAGGAAGAAGGAACCGATGACAACGAGACGAACCATCTTTGCGCTGGCCGTGGCGGCGGCAGTCGGCGCCGCGGGCACGCTGGAGGCGGCGGAGACTCCGCGTACCCTTACCCTCACCACGAAGTCCGACGCCGCGAGCGCGAAGCTGCGCGAAGTGCAGGACAAGGTGGAAAGCTTCCAGGGAGGCCCGCCCGCCGCGGCGATGGTCCGTCAGATCCTCGAGCTCGATCCCGAGTTCGCCATGGCGTCGTACTACCTTTCGGCGACGACCCCGCCGCCCGACAACCAGAAGCATCTCGACCGCGCCGTGGAGCTGTCCAAGAAGGCTTCCGAGGGCGAGCGCCGCTTCATCGAGGCAATGGTCCTGGCTCGCGGCAAGACGCCCGCGGAAGCGGTCGCGCCGCTGCGCAAGCTGGCCGCCGACTACCCCGGCGAGCGCGTCCTGCCCATGCTCCTGGGACAGACTCTGGCCGGCCTCGGGCGCCACGAAGAGGCCCGCGCCGCCTACGAGCAGGCGATCAAGATCAGCGACCGGACGCCGCGCGCATACGCGCTGCTCGGGAACTACCACCTGCTGAAGGGCGACTATGCCAGGGCCCGCGAGTACTACACCGTCGCTCGCGGGAAGATGCCGACGGGCGTTGCCCCCGGCGCCATCAGCAGCGGCATCACGTTCAGCTACCTCTACGAAGGCGACGTGGACCAGGCCCTGAAGACGATGACCGAGTACGTCGAAGATTATCGGAACGCGACCGTGCGCTTCGGCGACCTGCCCGAGGTGTTCATCTGGAACTCGATCGCGCGCATCAACCTGGAGTCCGGGCGCCTCGAGGAGGCGATGAAGGCCTACGAGAAGGGCTTCGAGACCGTCCCCGGGAGCAAGCTGTCCGAGGAGCAGAAGAAGATCTGGCTGGGCCGCCTGCACCATGGGCGCGGTCGGACCCTCGCGCGCATGGGCAGGCACGCCGAGGCCTGGAAAGAAGCGGAGACGATCCGCACGATGATCGCGGAGGGCGGCGAGCGCGGGAAGCAGTACGCGCCTGCCTTCCACTATCTCGCCGGCTACCTGAAGCTGGAAGCGGGCGAGACCGCGGCCGCCATCGAGCACTTGCTGCAAGCGGATGTCGAGGACGACCCCTTCCACAAGCTGCTGCTGGCCCGCGCGTACGAGAAGTCGGGAAAGAAGGACGACGCGAAGAAGCTGTACACGGAGATCGTGAACTTTCCCAACAGCAACCTCGAGCGCGCGCTCGCCTACCGCGAAGCCAAGAAGCGACTCGCTACGCTGTAATGAGGCTGTCGCAGCGGATGGCCCGGCTCGGCACCGAGACCGCGTTCGAGGTCCTGGTGCGGGCGCGGGCCCTGGAGGCGAAGGGCAAGAGCGTCGTCCACCTCGAGATCGGCGAGCCCGACTTCGACACCCCGGCCCACATCTGCGACGCCGCGGTGGCGGCGCTCGCGAGCGGGGCCACCCATTACGGGCCGTCGGCGGGGCTGCCCGAGCTCCGGGCGGCGGTGGCGGAGGATTCCACGCGCCGCCGCGGCGTCCGCGCCACGCCGGAGATGGTGGTGGTCACTCCCGGCGGAAAGCCGATCATGTTCTTCGCCATCCTCGCCCTGGTGGACGAGGGGGACGAAGTGCTCTACCCGAACCCCGGCTTTCCGATCTACGAGTCGATGATCCGCTACATCGGGGGCACCCCGGTGCCGGTGCGCCTCCTCGAAGAGAAGGGTTTCGAGCTCGACGTGGATCAGCTCTGCGGCCGCGTCTCCAACAAGACGCGCCTCATCATCCTCAACTACCCGCACAACCCGACCGGGGGCACCATCCCCGAGAGCGGCCTGCGCGCGATCGCGGCTGCCGCGGCCAAATTCGGCGTGCCCGTGCTTTCCGACGAGATCTACGCCCGGCTCCTCTACGCCGGCCAGCACACTTCCATCGCCGCCATGCCGGGGATGGAGCCGCTGGCCATGATCCTCGACGGCTTCTCGAAGACCTACGCCATGACGGGATGGCGTCTCGGCTACGGGATCATGCCCGCGCCCATGGCCCAGGCGATCGCGAAGCTGCAGACCAACGCGACCTCCTGCTCCGCCACCTTCAGCCAGCTGGCCGCGGTCGAAGCCCTGCGCGGCGACCAGTCCTCCGTCGACCGCATGGTGGCCGAGTTCCAGCGCCGCCGGGACGTGATCGTGAACGGCCTGCGCGCGATTCCCGGCTTCGAGTGCGTGCGCCCGAAGGGGGCGTTCTACGTGTTCCCCAACATCACGGGCACGGGTTTCTCCGCCCGCGCCCTCGCCGATCGGCTTCTCGACGAGGCCGGTGTGGCGTGCCTGAGCGGCACGGCGTTCGGCGAGTTCGGCGAAGGCCATCTGCGCTTCTCGTACGCGACGAGCATGGAGAACATCGACGAGGCGCTGAAGAGGATCAAGGCCATGGTGACCGATGCCTGAGAAGGTCCGCATCTACGCGACGTGCGACATCGGGGAAGAGGCGCTTTCGCGGCTGCGCGCCAAGGGGTGGGAGCTCGAGGTCTACGACAAGTGGGACCCCCCGCCGCGCGAGTTGATCCTGGACAGGGTGAAGAGCGGGATCGCGGCCCTCATCACGACGCTGCGGGACAAGATCGACGACGAGGTGCTCTCGGCCGGTAAGGCGGCGGGGCTGAAGGTCGTGGCCCAGGACGCGGTCGGCTTCGACAACATCGACCGCGAGGCGGCCAATCGGCACCGGATTCCCTTCAGCCACACCGCGGACGTGCTCACCGACGCCACCGCGGAGTTCGCGTTCCTGATCATGGGCGCGGTGGCGCGCAAGCTCTGGCCCTCGGAGCAGATGGTCCGGGAGCAGAAGTGGTCGACCTGGCACCCGTATCACCCGTGGCTGGGCGACGAGGTGACGGGGAAGACGGTGGCGGTGATCGGCACCGGGCGCATCGGGAAGAGCTTCATCAAGAAGGCGGTCGGCTTCGACATGGACGTGCTGTGCCACGACCCCGCGTTCCAGGACCAGAAGTTCGTCGAGAGCATCCGCCGGGTCATGAAGGTGCGCCACGAAGAGGGCCTGATCGCCCGCCTTCAGACCATCCAGTACGTGCCTTTCGAAGAAGCGTTGCGGCGCGCCGACTTCATCACCCTGCACGTCGCGCTCACCCGCCCCGGCGAAGCGGAGGAGCCGACGTTCCATCTCATGGACGAGCGTCGGCTCAAGATGATGAAGCCGACTGCATACCTGGTGAACACGTCACGGGGGCCGGTGGTGGACGAGGCCGCCCTCGCCGAGGCGCTGCGCGAGGGCTGGATCGCGGGCGCCGCGCTCGACGTGTTCGAGAAGGAGCCGCTGCCCGCGGACAGCGCGCTGCGGGACGACGCGCTGAAGCTGAAGCTGCGGATGTTCCACCATTTCGCCTCCGCCGGCCGCGCCACGCGGCTCTCGCCGGATCCCGACATCGGGATGGCGGGCCGCACCGTGCAGGCCGTCATCGACGTGCTCGAAGGCAAGGACGTCAAGGCCATCCCGTACATCGTGAACAAGGAAGCGTTCTGAGTGAGCTCGGGAAGTGCTGCCGGCTCGCTCGTACCCCCACAGGCGCCCGGGTGCTACGCCGAAATGAATTCGGCTCCGCTCGCTCTCGGTTGCTCGTGACGTCCGCTTGGGTTTGTCCCTTCGTGCTGACCGCGTCATGGTTGGTCGCCGTGCCCGCGTCCGGCGCTGACACACAGGCGGCGGTCGCCGAGGCGCGGCGGTGCTGGAGCACGGTGGGGGAGCCCGGCATCGCCGCCTGCCGCCGCGCACTCGACCTCGGGTTGCTGCCGGCGCGCGCGTCCCGCGTCGAGCTCATGCTGGCCACGCGACTGGCCGGACTCCGCCGCTGGGACGAGGCGGCCGACGTGCACCGCCGCGCGATCGCGCGCCGCCCACAGGACGGCCAGGCCCATCGCCGGTTGGGCGCGGCCCTGCTGCACGGACTCGGTCGCCCGTCGGAGGCGGAAGAGCCGCTGCGCGAAGCCATCCGCCTCGGCGCCGGAGAGGCGCGAACCTGGGGCGACCTCGCGCTCACCCTCGGCGCCCTCGGCCGTCTGGCGGACGCGGTCGCGGCCTTTGACGCAGCGCTAGGCCTGGATCCGACGTTCCTGGCCGCCCGACCCGGTGCGCGCGCAGCGTACGACGCGGCACGCCAGGGCCGTTCCTGGCCGCCGGCTTCTCCCGGCTAGGTCGACCAGGTTCGGCCTCGGATCAATCCCCGATGGCGGCGACCAGCCTTTCCATCTCGCCACGCAGGCGCCGCAGGTCCTCGCGGGTGGTGGTCAGGCGCTCGCGCTCGGCGCGCACGAACCGCGTGTAGGGGCCGACCGCCTCCTGCACCTTCTGCGCGCTGCGCTCGACCTCGCGGTCGAACTGGCCGGTGAGCGCGCCCATCAGCCGCTCGCGCATGTCGTGCACCTTCTCGCGCAGCTCCGCGGTGGCCTGCCGTCGGCGGGCGGGCAGCACGAGCAGGCCCAGCACCGAGATGGCCCCCGCGGCCATGATGCCGGTGACGTCCACCACGGAGCTCGTGGCGAGCATGGTCACCATCGTCCCGAGTCCGAGCGCGCCGACCTGGAGCACGGCGGTGTGCGCCACCGCGTCGCGCACGCCCTCCGCCAGCCGGCGCCCTTCCGCGTCGCGGTCATAGCTCTCCACCGCCCGCTGCGACTCGCGCTTCACGGTTTCCAGCAGGCGCGCGCGGTCGGACTCGAACGAGCCCTGCACGCGCCCCAGCATGCGCTCCGCGTGCTCGGCCTCGCGCTGGGCCAGCCGGTCGGAGACCGCCTTCCACTGGCGCATGTCGCTCGCCACCAGCCACTCGATGACCTCGTCCACGCGCTTCTCGACCACCTGCGGCAGGTCGGCCACTACCTTGCGCTCGAACTCCGCCTTGATGCGCGACTGGTTCATGAGGTCGAGGATGCGGCCGATGCGCAGGGTGTCCTCGAAGAAATCGGCCCCGCGCTTCTCGAAGTCGTTCAGGACGTTGTCCACGTCGGCGAGGCGGAACCGGAAGTCGCGGGCCAGGTCCTCGCGGTAGAGCTTCAGCTGGGAGTCGATCTCCTCGATGGCCGCGAAGTCGTCTTTCAGCAGGGCGAGGCGCTGCTCGGTCTGGTTCAGGTGCCGCTCCAGCAGGGCCAGGCCGACGCCCAGGGGGTTCAGCAGCTTCAGGCGGACGCGCTCCTTTTCGTCCAGCGTGCCCGCGATGAACTTCTCCAGACGATCGAACCCGCTTCTGGCGAGGGCATCCGCATCACCCGCGTCCTTGGCGCGCAGGGCCTGCCGGCCGGAGACGGGGAAGACTTCGGGGGTGAAGCCGAGTAGCGCGTGCGCGCTGTCGGTGATGAACTTCAAGACCTCGGCGACCTCGCCCGGCTTTTCGAAGATGTCGACCTTGTTCAGGACCACGACGATCTTCTTGCCCCAGTCGCGGATGCTCTGCAGGAACGCGCGCTCGCTCTCGGTGAAGGGGCGGTCCGCGGAGGTCACGAACAGCACCAGGTCGGAGCGCGGGACGAACTCGCGGGTCAAGGCTTCGTGCTCGCGGCGCACGGCATTGGTGCCGGGGGTGTCCACGATGTTGATCTCGCGCAGCATTTCGACGGGGGCGGAGATGACCTCGAGGCCGGCGGACGTGACCTCCCGCGCCACCGCGGGGCCGTGGCGGATGAGGCCGATGCGCGAAGTGGTCGGCGTCACGCCCTCCTCCAGCACGCTACGCCCGAGCAACGCGTTGATGAACGCGCTCTTGCCGGCGTTGAACTCGCCCACCACGACGAGGAGGAACAGCTCGTCGAGCTGGCGCACCGAGCGCTGGAGCGTCTCCTGGTCCTCGGAGGTGATCTCCAGGCGAGCAAGCGCCGCCACCAGTTCGCCGAGCACGCGACGTTCGTCGGCGAGGATGCGGTCCTGCTGGCTGGTGAGGATGCGGGCGAGCACAGGTGTCAGTGTATCCGGGTCGCCGCCACCGTCGCCGTCATCCCGTGTTCTGCAGTCCCGCGGCCACCCCGTTCACGGTGAGGGCCAGGACCCGACGGACGTCTTCACGCTCCCCGGAATCGGGGGGAAGCGCGCGCCAGCGGCGGAGCAGGCTGACCTGCACGAAGCTCAAGGGGTCGACGTACGGGTTGCGGAGCCGGATCGAGCGCAGGAGAACGGGCGAAGACTCGAGGATCTCCGCGCGGCCGGTCACGGCGAGGACGGCGGCCTCGGTCCGGTCCCACTCCGCTTCCATCGCCGCCAGGACGGGCGGCCCCACGTCGGGCGCAGCCAGCGCGGCGTAGAGGCGGGCTACGGCGCGGTCGGAGCGGCCGAGGCTCATCTGCGCGTTCTCCAGCAGAGAGCGGAAGAAGGGCCAGTCACGCGTCATCCGGCGCAGGACCGCGACAGCTTCCTCCCCCTCGGCCGCGCGCAGCGCGTCGAACGCCGAGCCCAGCCCATACCACCCGGGAAGGCCGTTGCGGCTCTGGGTCCAGCTGAAGACCCAGGGGATCGCGCGTAAATCCTCCAGCCGCTCGCCGGTCTTGCGCTTGGCCGGGCGGGACCCGATGCGCAGGTCGGCCACGAGCCCGATGGGCGTCGTCTGATGGAAATACGCCATCAGCGACGGGCCGTCGCGGATCGTGCGGCGGTACACCTCGTAGGACGCGTCGGCGAGCCGCGTCATGGCATCGACCCAGGCCGGCGCCGGGTCCGGCACCGCGTCGGCGTTCAATGACGCGCGCAGGACCGCGTTGGTCATCTGCTCCAGGTGGCGCAGCGCGATGCCCTGGTTGCCGTAACGCGCAAAGGCCACCTCGCCCTGCTCGGTGACGCGCAGCCGCCCTGCCAGCGTCCCCCGCGGCTGGGCGAGGATCGCGCGGTTGGTGGGCCCGCCGCCGCGCCCGACCGCCCCGCCGCGGCCGTGGAACAGGTAGAGGCGAACGCCGGCCTCCCGGCAGGTCGAGGCCAGCGCGCGCTGGGCTTCGTACAGCTTCCAGTTCGCGGCCACGAACCCGCCGTCCTTGTTGCTGTCCGAGTATCCGACCATGACCTGCTGGAGGTCGCCCCAGGCCGCGAGGTGCCGCCGGTAGACGGACAGCGCGAACAGCGCGCGCATGACGTCCCCGCAGCGCTTCAGGTCGTCGATGGTCTCGAACAGAGGCACCACCTGCAGGTCGCTGCGCGCTTCGCCGCCGTCGAGACGCGCGAGCCCGGCCTCCCGGGCCAGCAGGAGCGGCTCCAGCAGGTCGCTGGCGCCCGCGGTCATGGAGACGATGTACACGTCGCAGGCCTCGCGACCGAGCTCGCCCTGCAGACGGCGCGCGCAGTCGAAGACGGCCAGCGCTTCCGCGGTCTCCGCGGAATACGCGGCGTGCGGGCGGACCAGTGGGCGCGGGCTGGTCAGCTCGCGCACCAGGACCGCGACCCGGCCCTCCTCGTCCAGCGCCCGGTAGTCCTCGGCCACGCCGGCGGCGGCAAGGACCTCCGCCACCACGCCCTCCAGGACCTGGCTGTGCTGGCGCAGGTCGAGGCGGGCGAGGTGGAAACCGAACACCTCGGCCCGGCGCTGGACGTCGCGCAGATGGCCGTCCGCGAGCCGCGAGGCGCCCTCCGCGCGCAGGCTGTCGGCCATCAGCGTGAGGTCGGCTCGTAGCGCAGCCGCGGAGCGGTACGCCACGCGGTGGTCGCCCGGATGGGGGGACTCGATGGACCGCCCCCACAGGCGATGGGCGTGCTCGAGCGCGCCGTCTTCCGTCTCCGCTTCCCGTTCCGAAGCTCCCACCTGGGCCATCCGCACGCGGTGGAGGCGCCGGGCCGCGCGCAGGCGCGTGCGCATGAACGCGAGCTTGCGGCGATACGGCTCGGCCGCGAACTGGCCCTCCGCCGACGCGGCGACCTCGGACATCGCCGTCGCGTCCTCCGCCAGGCTCGCCGTCAAGGGCGCGCTCGAGCGCTCCCGCGACGCCACGCTCAGGTGACGCTGCAGCTCATCGAGGTCGCGCTCGAAGAGACCGAGGGCCACGTCCTTGTGAAGCAGGAGCGTCTGCTCGGTGACTCGGGCCGTGACATTGGGATTGCCGTCGCGGTCCCCGCCGACCCAGGAGCCGAAGCGGAGGAACGGAGGAACATCGAAGGCCTCGCTCGGGTAGGACGCGGCCAGCGCCTCCTCGGTGGCGCGATACACCCGCGGCACGACGTCCCACAACGAGTGCTCGAAGTAGTACAGACCGTTGCGCACCTCGTCGAACACCGAGGGCGCCAGCCGATGAACCTCGTCCGTGAGCCAGAGCGCCGTGATCTCCTCGCGCACGGCATCCAGCAGGCGGGCACGCGCCCGCGGCGCCCGTCGGTCGTCGCCCAGGGCGCCGGTGAGATCGCCGAGCCGCCGCAGCTTCTCGAGCACGGTGCGCCGGCGAGCCTCGGTGGGGTGGGCGGTAAAGACGGGCTCCACCGCGAGCGAGGCCAGCAGGTCGCGCACCCGGCCGGCGGGCGCTCCGGAACGGGCCGCCTCGGCGATCGCCTCCGCGATCGACTCCCTCACCCCCGCCTCGGTGCTCTCGCGCTCCTGGAGGACGCGGAGGCGGTGGCGCTCCTCGGCGATGTTGACGAGGTGGAAGTAGGCGGTGAACGCCCGCACCACCAGCCGCGCCTCGTCCAGGGAGAGGGCCTCCGTGCGCGCGAGCAGCGCCGCCCCTTCCGCGCCGAAGTCCACGGGGCGGGCATCCCCCGAGCGGAGGGCCTTGGTGCGGGCGCGGTATTCCTCGACGAGCGCGAAACCGGCTGCACCCTCGCGCTCCTTGAGCACCTCGCCCAGCAGGTGCCCGAGGACGTTGACGTCGCGGCTGAGCGGATCGTCGTCGGACTCCTTGGTCGTCGGGGAGGCTCCTTTCGGACATTTTATGCGCGGGCGGCGTGCTAGCCTCGGAAATCACATGCAACAGACGGCCCAGGCTGTGCGTCCGCCGCCCCGCCCCGAGCCTGCGTGGGCCGCGCTCGACGACGAA
>Ga0136614_10002292_pt1 | contig 11852 bp, 10 predicted proteins | sample AntDrymUQ2792106_2_FD_106643 | JGI IMG/M metagenome (GOLD analysis project Ga0136614, IMG submission 106643) | Polar desert sand microbial communities from Dry Valleys, Antarctica - metaG UQ279 (21.06) | ecosystem: Environmental > Terrestrial > Soil > Desert | place: Antarctica: Dry Valley...
CCAATGATGCCGAGGAACTCGCCCTCGAGCACCTCGAGCGAGACATCGGCGACGATGGTGGCGCCGCCGATGTCGAGCCCGAGATTCCTCGTCGAGAGGATCGCGGGGGTCACCTGCACCTCGACCGGCTAAGGCCCGAACGGCCTGACCGGCGGCTGGAGGTTGCCGGGCGAAAACGTCTTCACCGGCACGGCTTGGAACTTGCCCCCCCTTTGCCGCAGCCGGACCTGGAACATCGGCTGGAGCATGGCGTGGTCAGCCTGACGGATCCGTTGCTGCCCCTTCGGCCCGACGAACTGCCAGCCCTCGAGGCCGGAGATCATCTTCTCGACGTCATCTCCCCCCTTCTGTACCGCGCGGACGATCATCTGTGCCGCGACGAAACCGTCCGGAGTGAAGATGTCAGGGGTCTGATTGCGGGCCTTCATCTTCGCGACAAGCCAGTCGTTGACCTTGTTCTTCGGCGCGTTGGAGACGTAATGCGAGAGGAAGTCGATTCCCGGCGCGTACGAGGACCAGGTCGCGCGCTCGGCAAGGCCGGTCGCGATCGTCGTGCCCGGCTGCACCACGCCCTGCTGATCGACCGCACGCCACATCGCGGTCGCGGTGGTGCCCGCCCAGGCGACAAAGAGCAAGTCAGGCTTGGCCTGCTTTGCCTGCTGGGCGAACGGCGTGAAGTCCTGAGCCGTCAGCGGCACGAGAATCGAGCTGACCGTGTGACCGCGGCCACCGAGTACGGTCCTGACTGCGGCGAGGTTGCCTTGCCCGAAAGCGGTGTCCTGTGCAAAGACGACGATCTTCTTGCCGACGCCCTTTCCCAGGATCTCCTTGATCGTGAGGATGTCCTGGATCGTCTGCCGCCCCGAGCGGAACGTGTACCGGTTCGCTCCCGTGACGAGATCGCTCGCGGCAGGGCCGGAGATGTAGAGAACCTTGTTCTGCGCGGCCAGTGGCGCCATCTGCAGCGCGACCCCCGACGAGACCGTGCCGCCGATGATCTTGTAGCCCTGTCCGATCAGATCCTTGGCCGCCGAGACCGCCTTGGCGGGATCGCCGCCGTCGTCGATCGCCGTGATCTCGATCTTGTGTCCGCCGACACGGTTGGTGCCCTTGGTCGCGTAGTCGAGCCCGAGCCGAAGGCCCTGGACGTACTGCCCCCCGAACGCCGAGAGGAGCCCGGTTCGCGAGTAGATGATTCCGACCTTGACCGTGTGGTTCTGAGCGCGAACGCCCCGGTCGACCTTGCCGTAGCTCGACTCAGCTGTCGCGCCGGCGCCGGCGAGAACCGCGACCAGGGTCGCGATGCCCGCAACGTGCCATCTCCTTCGCTTCATGCCCCGCCTCCCGAGAAGAAATATGAGACCCGATTCAGGTGTGAGGTTATGTCATCAGGAACACCGAATGTCAAGAGCGCGTGACCGTCACGGACCTTTCGCCCGCAGAGACGCGTCTGCCCTGAGTCGGGTCGCTTCCAGACCCATGCCTCCCGTCATCGACATCTCTGCGGGCGCCAGGACGCACGTCGCGGCGAGCGAGGTTACTCGTGCTTGTAAAACCATTGCAAACTTCTGAAGGACCGAGGGGTCAGCCCGTCTTACTTCCCGATGGCGCTTCCGATCTACAGAGGGACCTTCGGGCCGGCCCAGGCCGAGCGCTTGCTCTGGCGCGCAGGGTTCGGGCCGCGGAAGGGCGAGTCGCAGAAGCTGGCTGCCAGGGGACTGAGCGGTGCCGTCTTCTCGCTGACGCGGCCGGGCAAAGAGCGCTTCGTCGGCAGGCCGGCGCGCGACGAGAATGGCCGTTCGCTCGCGCCTCTGGACGCCTTCGGACACGACCACCTCTGGTGGCTCGACCGGATGGTGCGGACGAGCCGCCCGCTCGTCGAGCGGATGACGCTTGTCTGGCACGACTGGTTCGCGACCACGAACGCCGAGGTGGGCTCGAACAAGTTCATGCTCCGCCAGAACAAGCTCTTCAGAACGCACGCGCTCGGCTCGTTCCAGGATCTTCTCCTTGGCGTCACGACCGACCCGGCGATGCTCCTCTTCCTCTCCGGCGCCTACAGCACGAAGGACGCTCCGAACGAGAACTACGGGCGCGAGCTGATGGAGCTGTTCACGCTCGGCGCGGGCAAGGGATACACCGAGCACGACGTCCGCCAGCAGGCGCGGGCGCTCACCGGTTGGACGGCCGACTACAAGGAGACGACCGGTTTCTACAACTTCCGGTTCGAGCCGAAGTACCACGACACCGGCACGAAGCAGATCTTCGGCAAGAAGGGCAGATTCACCTGGAGGGACTCGTGCCGGCTCTGCCTCCAGCGCCACGCGCACGGGCCGTTCTTCGTCCGCAAGCTCTGGAGCTACTTCATCCCGACAGCGCCGAGCGCGGCGACCCAGCGCGACCTGATCACGCTCTACCGGAAGCAGAAGTACGCCGTCCGCCCGGTGCTCGAGGCGATCCTGCGCCACCCGGATCTGTATCGGGGGCCCGCGATGGTCAAGCCGCCCGTCGTCTACACGGCCGGCCTGCTCCGCGCGCTCGGGCGCAGCGTCGACACGACCGAATGGTGGGGCTACAGCTACGGCGCCGGCCAGGCGCTGTTCTTCCCGCCGAACGTGGCCGGCTGGCCCGACGATCGCTGGCTAGACACGGCGAAGTTCCGCGGCCGCTGGTTCCTCGCCTCGCTCGCGCTCCGCCCGAGCGTGCTCGATCCCGAGGCCTGGGCCGGCAAGCTGCCGGCCGACCCGGAGAACCTGCTCGCGCGAGCGGTCAAGGTGACCGGCTCACCGTCGCTCTCGAATCAGACGCGGGAACTCCTACTCGAGTTCGGACGCCGCGCGCTCGGCGATGCCGAGGACGAGTACGAGCAGGCCGTCTTCCCCGTCCAGGTCCGGAACGCGATGTGCCACCTGATCCTCGTGTCCCCCGACCACCACACGTCATGACCCCGGCGCGTCGAGCCTGCGGCTGCAACGATTTCTCGCGCACGAGCTTCATCCAGCACGCCGTCGCCGAGGCGGGGCGCGGGTTGCCCGCGATCGAGCCGGGGATGCCGCTGCCGCCCGGCACGGGCCTTTCCAGGCGAAGCTTCCTCTCGCGCTCGCTCGGCCTCGCGCTGTCGGTGTACGGCGCGAGCGTGATCGACCCGCGGGCCCTCGAGCTCGGGATCGCGAAGGCGCAGGCGGCTGGACCGGGCCAGATTCTCGTCTCGATCTACCTCGCCGGCGGCGCGGACTCGCTGTCGATGCTCTATCCGCACGCCGATCCCGACTACCGGCGGCTGCGGCCCAAGCTCGCGCTCGCCGCGGACGCCGGCCCGGCGTTCGCCGAGGATCAGCGACTCGGATGGCACCCGGCGCTCGAGCCGCTGACCAAGCTCTACGAGCAGGGCAAGGTCACGGTGATGAGCCAGATCGGCCTCGAGACCGCGGACGGCTCCCACTTCAACACGCTCAACAACCTGCAGGAGGCGGCGATCAACGCCAGGCTGAACACGGGCTGGCTCGGCCGCTACCTCGACGTCGTCGGCGCGGTCGACAACCCGCTCCAGGGAATCTCGCTCGACGGGTCGCTCGACCCCTTGCTCGCGACGGTCAAGCACCCAGTGGCGGCGATGGACGGCCCCTTCTTCCAGCTCTCGGTGCCGAGCGTGTACGGCAAGGTGGAGACGCGGCTCCAGGAGGCGATGGGGGACATCGGCTCGGCCGACTATCGAGACGCGAGTCGTAATCTTGCTGCCGGCGTGATGCTGCAGTCCCGCCGGCTGATCGAGCAGATGGCTCCCTTCGGCGACGGCAGCGGCCTCACGCCTCCCGTCGAGTACCCGAGCGCCGATCCGGACGGCTTCCCGACGAAGCTCGCCGGGCTCGCCGGGATGATCTCCTCCGGGCTTCCGCTCAGTTGCGTGGCGATGACCGCGCCCGGTCTGTACGACACGCACGACTCGCAGGTCTCCTACCTCGACGACGGGCTCGCTCGAACGTTCTCGAGCATCGCTGCGTTCCAGGCCGACCTCGAGTCGCGCGGCGTCGCCGACCGCGTCCTCATCTACGTCTGGACGGAGTTCGGACGCCGGCCCGAGGAGAACGGCTCGAACGGCACCGACCACGGCGCGGCCGGCCTGGCCTTCCTGATCGGAACCCGCGTCCGCGGGCAGCTGATCGGCGAGTTCACGAACCTGAAAGACCTCGACCCGCTCGGAAATCTGAAGACGGTCGTCGACTTCCGGAGCATCTACTGCTCCGTCCTCGAACAGTGGTTCGGCGTCGACGCGGGCCAGATCGTCCCGAACGCGCAGAAGTTCGCCCGGGCCGAGCTGTTCGCCTAGCCGGGCGAACGAAACAGGAAGCCGCGGTGGTCAACCGGGTTCTCCGGCGCGCCCGCGGCCGAGAAGCGCGCTTCGAGCAGAAACTCGCGGACGAGCTGGAGCCCGGCCGAGCGAGCCTCATCGAGCAGCTCATCGTGATTGACGACCCAGCCCACGTACTCCGTGTCGTAGCCGTACGAGTACGCCCTCTGGAGGACGACGAAGGACGCCGCTTTGAAGGCGACCGGTAGACGCGTGACGTACAAGTAGCCGCCGGTCGCACCCGCGAGGCGCGCGAGCGTCGCCGGCCAGTCCTCGCTGTACTGGAGCGAGCCGCTGACGAGGATCAAGTCGTACCGCCGCTCGAGGCACGACTCGTCCACTGAGAAGCGCGCGTCGGGGAAGAGCTCGCGCCCGCAGGCCACGAGCTTCGGCACGTCCCTGCACGAGTAGTCGATCTCCACGTCCGGCAGGACGGCCTTGGCGAGAGCGTAGTAGTGGCCGATGCCGCCCCCCCAGTCGAGCAACGAGACGCGATCCTTCCCGTGGGCGGCGAGCGCGAGCACGTACGCGAAGGACACGAGCATGTTGTGAGCGCCGTGGTCGTGCGTCCAGACGTCGCCGCCCTCGACGACCTCGTGGTAGACGCCGAGCGGTCGGCTGCCTTCGATCGCCTCGACGTACGACGGCCACTTGGCGCGGTACGCGTCGACGATCGCTTCGACGTCCCACCCCTTGACGCTCGGATCGGAAGCTCGAGCCCAGCCTTCAGGAACGTACTCCCACTCGGGCGGCTCGACAGGGGCCTCCTGTGCCGCCGCGATAGGGGCCTCCTGTTCCGCCGGCCCGGGCGCCCGCCGACGCGAATCCTTCGCCCGCTTGAGCGCGTCCCAGACGACCGGCGGCGTCAGGCTCTTGACGAGGAGCCGGGCGCGGGCTGCGTTCACGCCGGCACGGCCGCCTCGACCACCGCCTCACAGACGGCGTCGGCCTCGCCGTCGGAGAGTTGCGGATAGAGGGGCAGGCTCAAGATCTCGTCCGAGAGTCGTTCGCTCACCGGCAGTTCGCGAGCCAATGAGACGTAGGCCGGGTGTAGATGAACCGGCCTCGGGTAGTGGATCATCGTCTCGATCCCGCGCTCGCCGAGCGTCGCGCGGAGCGCGTCCCGGCTCGGCGTTCGCACGACGAACAGGTGGTACACGTGCCGCCGCCCGGCGGCCTCGGCGGGCAACTCGAGCCCCGAGCCGGAAAGCGCGTCGAGGTACCGGCGAGCCAGCGCTCGGCGCCGCGTGTTCCAGACATCGAGGCGCGCGAGCTTGACAGACAGCAGCGTTGCCTGAAGGGCGTCGAGCCGACTGTTCCGGCCGCGCTCGACCGCGACTCGCCCGGCGCCTTCGCCGAAGCTCCGCAGGCGTCTCGCCCGGGCGGCGACATCCGCGTCGTTCGTGACGACAGCCCCGCCGTCACCGCCGGCCCCCAGGTTCTTCGTCGGGTAGAAGCTAAATGCTGCGGCGTCCCCCAGCGTGCCGGCCCGGCGACCGGCGTACTCGGAACCGTGACCCTGTGCGGCGTCCTCCACCACCTTCAGGCCGCGTTCCCGCGCGAACCCCACGATCGGCGCCATCTCGGCGCACTGCCCGTACAGGTGAACCGGCACGATCGCCCGTGTCCGCGCACCGACGGCAGCCTCGAGAGCGGCCGGGTCGAGCGTGAATGTCTCCTGTACGACGTCGACGAGAACGGGCACCGCGCCAGCACTCTCGATCGCCGCGACGGTGGGTACGCACGTGTTTGCCGCCGTGACCACCTCGTCGCCCGGCCCGACGCCGACCGCCTGCAGTGCGATCGCGAGTGCGTCGGTCCCGGAAGCGACGCCGACCGCGTGTGCGCCGCCGCAGTGGGCCGCAAACTCCCGCTCGAAGCGCTCGACCGGCTCGCCGAGCACGAAGCGGCCTTCTCGCAAGACGGCAGCGACCGCACGCTCGAGCTCGCCCCCGAGCTCGGCGGTCTGCCGGCTCAGATCCAGAAACGGGACGTTGTAGCCGCCGGACTCTGCCTTCACGTGGCGTCGCCCCAGTAGCGCGCCCCATGCTCGCGGTAGAAGGCGAGCGAGCGCGACAGCCCCTCCTCGAGCGAGATCTGCGGCTGCCAGCCGAGCCGCTCGCGCACCTTGCTGAAGTCGGCGAAGTAGTCACCGATGTCGATCGCGAGCCGCTCGGGGGGAAACGGCTCCAGCCGGTACGAGCCGCCTCCGTTTCTGCTCAGGACGAGCTGCGCGAGCTCGAGCAAGCTGATCGTCCGCTCGTCACCCAGATTGAAGACCTCGCCGTCGGCCTCGGAGTGCGTCGCGGCGAGCAGGAAGGCGACGACGGCGTCATCGACGTAGGTGAAATCGCGGCGCTGCGTCCCGTCGCCGAAGATGCGTAGCTCCTCTCCTGTAACCGCCGCCCGCAGCCAGGTGCCCAAGAACGTCTGCCGGGCGTCCTTGACGCGCATCCGCGGGCCGTACGTGTTCGTCAGGCGCAGAACCGAGACGCGCAGCCCGTAGACCTGGCCGTAGAGCAGGTGGTACCACTCGGCCGCCGTCTTGTGGATGCCGTTGATGTCGACGGGCGCGAGCGGATGTCGTTCGTCCACGGGGAGATAACGCGGCCGTCCGTAGATCTGCCGCGTCCCGGCGAACACGATCTTCAGGTCGGGGTTATGTCGGCGGCAGGCCTCGAGAATCGCCAGCTGGCTGAGGCAGTTGCTTTCGAGGTCGGTGATCGGATCGCGCATCGAGTCGAGGTGACTGGTCTGGCCGGCGAGGTTGAAGAGGACTTCCTGTCCCTCCACGAGCCCGGGCAGGCAAGACTCGTCACGTACGTCGGCCTCGATCACGGTGACGGCGTCCTCGATCCCGGCGATGTTCGCGGGATTCCCGCCGTACCGAGGAGCGAGCGAATCGACGAGCACGACCTCGCTCCCGGCCTCGACGAGCGCGTGGGCCAGGTTCGAGCCGATGAAGCCGAGTCCGCCCGTGATGAGCACGCGTTTGCCCCGAAGCTCCGAGCCGATCATGGTTCGCGCCGCTCCACTTCGAGCCCGAGCGCTCTCGCGATCAGGATCGCCGCCCGCTGGCGCCGGGGCCTGCCTGAATCGCCGACTACCAGCAGTCGCTGACACCGCGACAGCTCGGCGACGAGCTCGCGCACTCCGCCGCGCCCGCGCAGCAGCGGCGCGCGCCGATAGCCGAACCCGCGGTGATCGACACTTGGCTCCGGATCGAGGAGGAGCAGCTCGACCGGCGGATCTCGCTCGAGCAGTTCCTCGATCGCCTCCTGGACGAGCTCGGGATCACCCATAAGCGCGACGCGGTGGACCGCCGCCACGTCGACCTCCGCTTCGACCGCACAGTCGAACCAGCGCACGTGCTCGTGCACGAGGTCGACGACGAGCCGGAACCTCCCGGTGCGAGCCGGCGCGATCACGTGGACGGGAACGACCGCGGCCTCGCCGGGCTGGAGGTCCGCCGGAAAGGGCGTCCGCAGACCATCGCGGACAACCGCGTCTCCGTCCGATCCATACCAACGATAGGCAAGCCTGATCTCGGGCTCAGCCTCCTCTCCCCAGGGCCAGATCGTATCGCCGAGGTTGACGACACGGAGTTCGAATGTGCTCTGCTCACCGGCTGGGAGTTCCGACGGTGGCCCGAGGAACTCGAGTCGGGCGCTGTAGGCCCCTTCTCCGAGCGTACGTCCCGACCAGACCAGGTCGATCTGCTCGCGCGTCACCGCCGGAGCAGCGTCCGTAATCGGAGGACCGGCCTCGGGCTCCTCCGCGGCCAGAACGGCATCGACAAGCTCTCTATCCTCGTCCGGGACAGCTGCCGTACGTGCGTCTGGGCGCCGCTCTGGCAGGTAGAAGGCGTGGTTGAGCGGCCGGCCCGCGATGCGCTTGCCGGGCCGAAGCCGCTCGTACTTCGCCGCCTTCGCGCGCCGACGCTCGAGCGGGTTGACGATGCAGTCGGCGTGGTAAAGCGGGTGCTCGAGATAGCGGCTCGGCCCGAGGATCACGATCGGCCGGTGCGTCTCGGTCGGGAAGCGGAGCAGCTTCGGGTCGTTGCGCACGAGGCGCGGTTGAAAATCCGACTGCCAGGGCGGCTCGGCGAGGTAATGGGCGGCGTCGGGCCAGAGCCATCTCCGCGTGAGCCAGTAATGCGTGACGTTGTCGGCCGCGACGAGCTCGCGTAGCGAGGCGAGCAGACCGGTGCTCGGGATTTCGTCGTCGTCGATCGTCAGCACCCAGTCGCCGCGACACTGGGCGTGGAGCCAGGACAGGGGACGGTCGACGGGCTCCGCGTAGGGATACCGGACGACGCGATCGGCAACGGACCCGACGGCACCGAGCACAGCCGGATCCGCGCGCTCGTCGACGGCGACGAAGATCTCGTCCACCGCATCCCGCAGCACGCCGAGAATGGCCGCAGCTCGCGCGCCCGGCCCGGCCGTCATTAAGCACGCCGAGACAGACATCACGTGAGAGGAATTGTAGTGCGAGTCTGTCTAGCTGCTGAACTGGCCGACGACGATTCTGATCGTGGCGCCAGCCCGCGCCGACTGACCGGCAGCCGGCTGCTGACGGATCACGATGCCGTCCTGCGTCTCGTCGGTGGTCGGCTCTCGGACAACGCGCGCGGTGAACCCGGCGCCCTCGAGCTCTGCGGCCGCTTGCTCCTCGTCGAGGCTAACGACGTCCGGCACGCCTGATCCTGCACCCTCGCCGGTCGAGACGTTGAGACGCACGAATTTGCCGCGCTCGAGCTGCGTTCCAGCCGCGGGGTTCTGCGCGACGACAGTCCCCTCCGGTTCGGCCGAGGGCACGTTCACGACCCGAGCCTCAAGCCCCGCCTCACGGATGTTCGCGCCGGCGTCGTCCGCGGTCTGGCCGACGACGTCGGGCACGTCGACGCGGTTCGTGCCCTTTGAGACGTTGATCCGGACTTCCGAATTCTGCGCGGCCATGTCGCCGCCGGCCGGGTTCTGAGCGATCACGGTTCCGGGTGGCTCGTCCGAGAACACCTCGACCCGGCGCGCTCCGAGCTTCGCTCCATCGAGCTTGTCGAGCGCAGCCGCGAGCTCCAAGCCGACGACGTTCGGCACTGTCGTCTCCGCCGGCCCGCGCGAGACGAGGAGCGTTACCGTCGCGCCCTCGTCGGCCTCCTGACCGCCCTCGGGACTCTGCTCGAATACGGCTCCCTGGGGTTCTTCACTTGCCTGTTGCTGAACGTCGGTGAGGAAGCCCTCAGCGGTGAGGCGGTTGACCGCGTCGTCGACCGGCAGGCGGACGACGGACGGAACTGGCTTCGTCTCGTCGTCGTCCTGGCTGAGCAGAAAGTACGCGCCGAGGCCGCCGAGCACGAGCAGCAGGAGGGCCAGCAGATACGGCCAGAGGACGGGACCCCGGCGCGGCGGCTCCTCGACGACCCGCTCCTCGGTGTAGCCGTACTCGTCACGTGGCCGCAGAACCTGCGTCTGGTCGCGCGAGATGTCGGTGGGGCGATCAGCGGATGGACGGCGGCGGCGAAACGGCGACATCTACTGGATGGTCACCGCCCAGGCCTCGAACCAAACTCGGCGCCGCTTGCGGTGCCGAGATCCTAGGACGCCGGAGGCGCCGCTACTCACGACGCATGGGGCGGTCGAGCGAGCAAGGACACATGGAACCCACGCCCTAATTCGACTGTGCCGTCGGCCGGACGAGGATCTCGTTCACGTCCACGTGCGGAGGCTCGCCAACCGCATACATCACGGCTCGCGCGATGTCGTCGGCGCTGAGCGCGTCGGCGGGCTGCTCGTCGAAGAAGGGCGTGTCCGTCATCCCCGGCTCGATCAGCGTCACGCGGACGCCGGTGCCGTCGAGTTCCTGACGTACGGCCTCCGCCATGGCAGTCACTGCCCACTTGGTACAGGAATAGAGGGAGCCCGCAATCACGCGGCGCCCGGCCACGGATCCCGTGAGCAACAAGTGCCCTCGCGTCTCCTTGAGGGCCGGGAGCGTCGCCCGAACCGTAAGCGCCGCGCCGTAGACATTCGTCAGCACCATCTCTCGCCAGTGGTCGGGGTCCGACCCGAGGAAGCTGCGCTCGGCTCCGAACCCGGCGTTCGCCATCGCGACGTCGAGCTGCCCGTAGGCATCGAACGCCGAGGCGACGAGCGCCCCCAGGTCGTCCCAGACCGTGACATCGCAGCGCCTGGCGAGCGCACGCTCCTCGCCGCCGAGCTCTTCGGCGAGCGTTTCGAGCTTGTCGACTGAGCGCGCGCCGAGGACGAGGCGATAGCCGGCTCCGGCGGCGCGCCGTGCCGTCGCGGCGCCGATGCCGCTCGATGCGCCGGTGATGAGAAAGACGGGATCGGCCACGGTGCGCCAGGATAGTGTGATGGACGCGACGACGTTGCCCTGGAGCTGGTACTCGGATCCGGACATCTATCGACGCGAGCAGGAACGCATCTTCAGAACCGCATGGCAGTACGCCGGCCACGTGGGTCAGGTGCCGGAGGCCGGGAGTTACTTCGCTTGCCGCGCCGGTGAGATTCCGGTCATCGTCGTCCGCGGTCGCGAGGGCGCGCTGCGCGGATTCCTCAACGTCTGCCGCCACCGCGGGTCGGTGCTGGTCGACGGCGAGGGACGGCGGGCCACGATTCAGTGTCCCTATCACGCGTGGACGTATGACCTCGATGGATCGCTGCGCACGGCACCCCGGTCCGAGCGTGAGCCCGGCTTCGACGCCTCCGGCCTGGGTCTCGTCCCGGTGGCGGTTGACACCTGGGGCCCACTCCTATTCGTGAACCCCGATCCCGACCCCGGTCCGCTGGCCGACACACTCGGCGAGCTCCCGGAGCTCGTGGCCTCGACCGGTGTCGACCTCGACGTGCTCGAGCATCGCGTGCGCACCGACTTCGAACTCGAGGCGAACTGGAAGATCGCCGCCGAGAACTTCCTCGAGTGCTACCACTGCCAGGTCGCGCACCCGGGCCTGGCCGGCTTCCTCGACGTGTCTGCCGAGGCCTACCGCCTCGAGACTGCGGAGCGGTATTCGAGCCAGTACGGCCCGGTGCGCGCGAACGGGCAGGCGCCCTACGACACGAGCGGCGAGATCAAGCGCGGGCAGTTCCATTTCCTCTGGCCGAACCTGAAGCTCAACATCGAGCCGGGGCCGCCGAACTTCTCCGTCGGGCCGCTCATACCCGACGGCCCTGAACGCACCGTCGGATTCTTCGACTACTTCTTCGCGCCCGGCACGTCAGATGAGTGGATTCGCGAGTTCCTCGCGTTCGACGACGAAGTCGGGGTCGAAGACAGGGCGCTCGTCGAGCGCGTTCAGCGAGGAGTCCGCTCGGGCGTGCTCGGGGGCGGGCGGCTCATGTCCGAGAGCGAGCGACTGATCTGCCACTTCGACGGACTGGTCCGTGTCGCTCTCAGCATCTAAATGACTATAGTTCGATGACCATGGCCACAAATAAGGGAACAACAAACCCACGCACGATCGCCGTGAGCGCGTTCAAGG
>Ga0136614_10002293_pt1 | contig 11851 bp, 12 predicted proteins | sample AntDrymUQ2792106_2_FD_106643 | JGI IMG/M metagenome (GOLD analysis project Ga0136614, IMG submission 106643) | Polar desert sand microbial communities from Dry Valleys, Antarctica - metaG UQ279 (21.06) | ecosystem: Environmental > Terrestrial > Soil > Desert | place: Antarctica: Dry Valley...
GCTTCACCGTGCCCACTTGACAAACCGCCCTCCATATCAGGTCATACACCCAACGAACATCAACAACGTCGTGACCAGCCGAAACACAGTCATGATCGAACTAGCCCGGAAACTCCCGCTAGGTCATACGCCAAGACGAGACCGCCACCGCCCTGACCAGCGGAAACACACTCAAGATCAAACTAACCAGGAAACTCCGGCTAGCTTGCTATGGCCGACGAAATCGGCTTGATCGAGTCAAGAGACGGTGCAGGTCGACGTCGTGCCCGAGCGGCCGGTAAACGCGGTCCCACGCCGTGGACCGGCATGGAGGCCCCTGCTCGGGCCGGATGTCGATCATCAGCCGGCCCTGACCGGCGGTGTGGTGTCCACGAATTGATTGTTTTCGCCGGTCGATGCTGTCGATCAACGATTCCGTCGGCTTGACTTGCGACACGCCGAACGGAATCTCAGCGGCTGGATGAATCGTCACATCGTGATAATTCAGCTCCGGCCACCGGATCGTCGAGCGCGGTTATCTCGTAGTGGCCGGATCTGCTGCTCTACCGACGGACCGGGTGCCGGCCCTGGCGTTTCCGAACAAGACCACAACGATCGGGGTGGAGATGTGACTGACACAGAGGTTGACGTACTGGCGATCGGGGCAGGGCCGGCGAACCTGGCACTGGCGGTGGCCATCGAGGAGTCCGGTTCGCGCGAGCTGGCCGAGAACACCCTGTTGCTGGAGCAGTACCCGGACGTCAAGTGGCAGCGGAACCTGCTGCTGCCCTGGGCGCGCAGCCAAGTGTCGTTCCTCAAGGACCTGGTGACCCTGCGCAACCCGCGGAGCCGGTTCTCCTTCCTGAACTTCCTGCACGAACAGGGGCGCCTGAACGAGTTCGTGAACCTGGGCACCTTCAACCCGTACCGCTGGGAACTGTCGGACTACCAGCAGTGGGTCGCCGATTCCCTGGAACACGTGGGCATCCGCTACGGCGCCCGCGGCGAGCGCGTCAAACCCCGGCGCGGGAGCGACGGCACGATCGTCGGGTGGACGGTGACCCTGACCGGCGGCGACACCATGCGCTGCCGCGACCTCGTCATCGGCACCGGCCGCGACTCGCACGTCCCCGAGGTCTTCCGCGAGCTGCCCGCGGACCGGGTCATCCACAGCACCCAGTACTGCTCGCGCATCGCGGAAACACCGACCGACCGACCGCTGCGGACCGTGGTGGTGGGCGGGGCGCAGAGCGCGGCGGAGATGTTCATGGCGCTGCACAAGGACCTTCCGCTGAGCCAGCCGACGATCGTGATGCGCTCCATCGGTCTGCAGAACTACCAGACGAGCAAGTTCGTCAACGAGCTGTTCTTCCCGTCCTTCGTCGACGAGTTCTACGACAGCATGCCCGAGGTCCGCGCACAGGTCCTCGACGAGATGCACCTCACGAACTACGCCGGACTGGCTCCGCCTTTTCTCGACGAGATGTACTCGATGCTCTACCAGCAGAAGATGCTGGGACAGCAGCAGTCCAGCGTGCGGGCCATGACCGAGGTCGTCGGAGCCCGCGTCGACGGCGACGAGGTGGTCCTGGACCTGCGGGACCGCAAGAGCGGCAAGGTCGAGCCGCTGCACTGCGACCTGGTGCTGCTGGGCACCGGCTACGAACCGCGGATGCCCGCGATGGTGCGGGACCTCGCCGAGCGGGTGAGGTTGGAGGACATCGCGGTCAGCAGGCGCTACCGCCTCGACCTTGGTGACTCGGCGTGGGGCGCGGTGTACCTGCAGGGCGTCAACGAGCAGACCCACGGCATCGCGGACTCGCTGATCAGCGTGCTCGCCCACCGCTCGCAGGACATCACCACCGACATGCTCGACCGGCGCGCGGTGTCGGAGATGAGGAGCGCGTGATGGAGATCCGCAGACTGGACCGAGCGAACCTGACCCGTGCCTACGGCCTGGACTCCGAGCGGCTGCTGCCCTGGGCCGCGCTCAACGCCCCGTTCGAGGGTGCCTGGTGCGTGCTCCGACCGGGCGACGTGTCGACCGCGCACGCCCACCACGAGTACGAGATCTTCATCGCCATGACGGGCCGCTCGGCCCTGGTCGTCGACGGCGAGCGGCACGAGTTCGCCGCGGGCGACATCGTGCACCTGCCGCCCGGATGCACCCACCAGGTGGTCAACCACGGCACCGAGGACTTCGAGTACTACGGCATCTGGTGGGACACCGACATGTCGGCCAGGTTCGTGGCCCGTCACGAGGAGCAGATCCGATGACCGAGCGCGTGGTGGTGATCTCGCCCGCGCCCACCGCCAACGGCGACCTGCACCTGGGGCACCTCGCGGGCCCGTTCCTGGCCGCCGACGTCTACACCCGGTACGCGCGCGCCGTGGGCCACGAAGTGCTGTTCGGCACGGGCATCCAGGACACCCCGACCTACGTGGTGACCACCGCGCACCGGCTGGGCACCACGCCACAGGCGCTGGTGGCCCGCTCGGCCGAGGACGTCGAGGGAACCCTGGCGGCGGTGGGCATCGCCGTCGACGGGTTCACCGGTGTCGAGGAGCGGTTCACCAAGGTGGTCGTGGACTTCATGGACCGGCTGCACTCCGCGGGCAAGCTCCGCCTGCGGACGGTGACGTTCCCGTACTCGCCGCGCACGGGGGAGTACCTGGTGGACGGGTATGTGCGCGGCGGCTGCCCGGTCTGCCTGGCCGCCGGGTGCGCCGGGCTGTGTGAGAGCTGTGGCCATCCGATCGCCGCGGGCGAACTCATCGACCCGCGCTCGACCATGCACCCCGACGATCCGGTGGAATCACGCGAGGCGCAGGTCCTGGTGCTGCCCATGGAGGAGTACCGCGACGGGCTGCGCGACTACTTCGCCAGCCACGGGTCGACGATGCGCCCGCACATGGCGCAGGCGGTCCAGGAGATGCTGTCCCGGCCCCTGCCGGACTATCCGGTCACCTACCCGATTTCGTGGGGCATCCCCGCGCCCTTCCCAGAGGTTGCCGGGCAGGTGATCAACCCGAACGCCGAGCCGATGGCCTGGAGCATCTACTGCACCGCGCTCTCCGCCGAGCGCCGCGGCGCGGTACTGGCAGCCGAGGACGAGCTGTGGTTCCCCGAGGCGGGCTCGAAGGTGGTCTACTTCCTCGGCTTCGACAACACCTACCCGTTCGCCGTCGCCGGGATCGCGATGCTGCTGGCGCACGGCGACCGCTACGGTCTGCCCGCACAGTTCCTCACCAACGAGTTCTACGAGCTGGACAACGAGAAGTTCTCCACCAGCCGCGGTCACGTGGTGTGGGGGCGGGACCTCGCCGCCGAGGTGCCGAGGGACCTGATCCGGTTCCACCTCGCCGCGACCAGCCCGGATTTCCAGCGCACCGACTTCAGCCGCGAGGCGCTGGCCCGAGTCACCGAATCGCGCCTGGTGCAGCCGTGGAACCGGGTGGCGGCCAAGGTCGACGAGTGGGCGAGCCACGGGCCGTTGCCGGTGTCGAAGCGCTCCCGTGCCGCGGCCCTGCGCATCGTCGAGCGGTTCGCCGCGTCCTACGACCTCGCCCGGTTCAGCCTGAACCGGGCGGCCGAAACGCTCGCCGAGCAGCTGATCCGGCTGGACCGGTGGGCCGTGGTCCCTGGCGAGGCGGGCGACTTCTGCCACGAGGTGGACGTGGTCCTGCGCTGCGCCGCGCCCATCCTGATCGACCTGGCCGAGCAGGCACTGCCGGACGCCGTGATCCCCACCAGCCCGAGCACCACCGAGATCACGCCCAGAAGCCTGCCCCGGTTGACCGGAAGGGCGGGGTGAGATGACGACCGACGCCCAGCAGGTGCTCATCGTGGGGGCGGGCGTCACCGGACTGCTGACCGCGGTCCGGTGCGCGCTCGCGGGCCACCGGGTGACCGTGCTGGACCGGGGCGCGATCCCCAACCCGGAGTCCAGCTCGTTCGACCAGCACCGGGCGATCCGCGCGCTCGACCCCGGCGACGTGGCCGCCACGCGGCGGGTTGCGGTCGCCCACCGCCGGTGGCTGGAGCTGGAAGCCCTGCTGGGCACCAGGTTCTACCGCCGCATCGGCGTGGTCACCGCCTGGTCCGCCGATGAGGTCGACGCGGTGGCCGCCGTCGCCGCCGACGCCGGTCTGCCCGTCGCGCTCATCGAGCCGGACAGGTTCCCGCACATGAGATTCCCCACCGGTTCGGTGGGAGTGCTGGAGCTCGACGCAGGCGTGTTGCTGGCGGACCGGGTGCTGCGGGCCGCGGCCCGGTGGCTGGACGGGCATTCCGCGGTGACGTTGCTGCCGTGGCGAGAGGTGACGGTGGTCGATGTCGACTCCGGACGGGCCGTGCTGGCCGACGGCGCGACCTTGGGTGCCGATCTGGTCCTCGTCGCCACCGGGCCGTGGTCGCGGGACCTGGTCGACCTGCCGATGGTGCTGCACCGGCAGACCATGGTGTACCTGCGGCCACCCGAGGACCTGGTGCGGTGGTGGGAGAACGCGCCCAGCGCGGGGCGCATCGGCGCCGACGGGCGGGCCTGGCTGTTGCCGCCGGGCGAGGGGACCCTGTTGAAGCTCAGCTCCGCCACGGTGTGCCGCGAAGTCGACTGTGTCGTCGACTCCGCCGACGACACAGTCGACGACGGGACCTGGTGGGCGGATCGGGTGATGGCGGCGTCGATCCTGACCGACGCGGACCGCTACACCGTGGTGGGGGTGAAGCGGTGCCACTACATGGTCGACGCGGACACCGGCGGCGCGCTCCTCGCCCGCATGGGCCCGGCGGTCTGGGCCCGTGCCGCCAGTGGCGGCGACGGGTTCCGCACCGCGCCCCTCGTCGCCGACCGGATCGCCGAGTCCTTGGTGGGGGTGGCGGCATGAACACCACCTCCGCGACTGGTGCCAGCCTGCCGCCACCGGCAGGGCACCGAATCCCACCATCACCGTCGTCTCCGAACCGGAAGGAAGGCGCATGAACGCCACCAACGGTGTGCTGCTGGTGATCGGCAGCGGATTGAAGCTGTATCGCGAGTACCTCGTCCGCTCGGCCGCGGCGCGGGCGTGGTCGGCGGGACTTGAGCTGGTGCTGATCAACAACCTCAAGCCCACCTGGCAGCACGACTACTTCGACGAGATCACCGTGGTCAACGTCTTCGACCACAAGCTGCTGGCCGAGACGGCGCGGGAGGTGGCCGCCCGGCGGTGGGTCGTCGGCGTCCTGTGCTGGGACGAGCCGCTGGTCATGCCCGCCGCCGAGCTCGCCGACGAGTTCGGCGTGCCAGGGCTGAGCGTGCCCGGCGTGCACGGGTGCCGCGACAAGCACAGCACCCGCTCCCGGCTCACCGCCGCGGGCATGCTCCAGCCGGGGTTCGAGATGACGGCGACCGTTGAGCAGGCCCGCGCGGTGGCCGCGCGGATCGGCTACCCGGTCGTGGTGAAGCCCCGCGCGCTCGGCGCCAGCATGGGCGTCGTGCTCGCCGCCGACGAGGCCGAACTGGACGAGGCATTCCAGGTCGCCTCGGACGCCAGCCTGATCGGCGACGAGCCCTTCCGCGGCGGCGCCATCGTCGAGGGCTACGCCTCCGGCCCCGAGATCAGCGTCGACGCCGCGGTGCACAAGGGCGAGTACCTGCCGATGTTCCTGGCCCGCAAACAGACCGGTCTGCACCCGTACTTCGAGGAGATCGGCCACGTCGTCGACGCGGCCGACCCCCTGCTGGACGACGAGGCCCTGATGGACACCCTGGCCCAGGCGCACCACGTGCTCGGCGTCGAGGACGGCATCACCCACGCCGAGGTGCGGCTGACCGACCGGGGACCGCTGATCATCGAGGTCAACGGCAGGCTCGGCGGCGACCTGATCCCTTTCCTCGGCAAGACCGCCACCGGCATCGATCCGGGGGAGGTGCTCGTCGACATCGCCACCGGGCAGCGGCCGGACATCACCCCGACGCGGCGGGCTGCGGCGGGTATTCGGTTCGGGTATCCGGAGCAGGACTGCGTCGTCCGGTCGATCTCGGTACCCACCGAGGCGCCGGGGATGGTCACCGCAGCGCGGATGGTCGAGCCCGGCACCACGCTGCGCCTGCCGCCGGGCGGCTACATCGCCCGCCACTCCTTCGTGGTGTGCCAGGCCGACGACGCGCCGACCTGCGTCCAGCGGCTGGACGCGGCGAGCGCGCTGGTCGAGGTGGACGCCGAACCGGTTCCCCGGCCCGCGCCCGGCACCACCCTGGAGATGCCCGCCGGTCTGCTGGACGTGGACGAATGACGATCAACTACGACGGGCGGCGATTCCGCAAGGCAGGTGGCGGGGACGGGACTACAGCTCGCTACCGCCAGGACGGGGACCTGGTATGGGCGGACTTCGCGGGCGGGAAGGTGCGCCGCGGCACCATCACCGGCACCTGCGGGCCAGACGGGACCCTGCGGCTAGCCTACACCATGGTGCTGGCCAGCGGCGAGGTGATCTCCGGGCACACCGTGAACATCCCGGAACAGGTCAAGGACGGGCGGCTGGTGCTGCGCGAGCAGTGGGAACGCTACGGCGAGAACGCCGAGACCGGGATTTCCTACCTTGAGGAGGTGCGCTGAGATGGGCCGGAACCTGCCACAGTGGACAGTCGGCGCGGATCTCGCCCAAGCGGTCGTCGGGTCGGCGCCCGCGGAGCGGGCCGGGGTGCGCGCATGACCGACTGGTCGGCCCTACAGGGCTTGGTCGACGGCCGCGTGCGGCTCCCGGGAGACCCCGGCTTCGACGCGGCGACCCAGCCGTTCAACAAGCGCTACGCCGGCATCCGACCCTCCGGCGTGCTGTCGGTGGGGAGCGTCGCCGACGTCGGCCGGGCGATCGGCTGGGCGCGTGAGCACGACATGCCGATCATGGCCAGGGGCGGCGGCCACAGCTACGCGGGCAACTCGGTCACCACAGGGCTGGTGCTCGACTTGCGCGGACTGGACGAGGTGCGCGTCGATCCGTCGACCGAGCTGGTCACCGTCGGCGGCGGCACCCGGATGAAGGCGCTCTACGCCGCGTTGCAGCGACACGACCTGGCGTTCCCGCTGGGCAACTCCGACGACGTGGGGATCGGCGGGCTGGTGCTCGGCGGTGGCGTCGCGGCGGTATCGCGCTCGTTCGGCCTCACCTGCGACTCGCTGGTGGAGACCGACATCGTCCTCGCCGACGGCACGACGCTGACCTGCAGCGAAACCGAGAACGCCGATCTGTTCTGGGCCTGCCGGGGCGGCGGCGGCGGAAACTTCGGCGTGAACACGTCCTTCACCTTCCAGGCCCGGCCGGTGCGGGACAGCTCCACCTGCCTGCTGCTGTGGCACTGGGCGCACGCTCCCGAGGTCCTGGCCTGGATGCAGGAGATCATGCACCACGCGCCGGACGAGTTCGCCGCCCGGATCGGCGCGAGCCGCACGACGGGACAGGAAGGGGTGGTCTCGGTGGTCGGGCAGCACTTGGGCCCGGTTGAGGAGCTGCGGGAACTGCTGGCGCCCGCGCTGGCGGTCGCCAAGCCGTACCGGGTGGACATCGCGGACCGGACCTACTGGGAGGCCAAGGACTTCCTGCACCACACCACCTTCGGCGATCCGTTCGCCGTGCGGACCCGGTGCACTCCCAAGCCACTGTCCGAGGCGGGGGTGGCGACCATGCTGGCGGCGATGGACAAGTGGCCGGGCAGCAGCAACCCGGACGGCGCGGGCGTCGCCCTGTTCACCTGGGGCGGCGCGATCAACCGGGTCCCGGTGACCGACACCGCCTTCCCTCACCGGGAAGTGTTGTTCCTGGTCTCGATGGACACCTCGTGGAGCACACGCGATTCCCCCGAGGTCGTCAGGGACAACCTGGAGTGGCTGACCGCCCTCCACGAGGACATGGGGGAGTTCGCCACCGACGCGGCCTACGTCAACTTCACCGACCCGGATCTCCCCGACTGGGGATCGGCCTACCACGGCCTGAACCTCGCTCGGCTGACCGAGGTCAAACGCCGCTACGACCCCGACCGCGTCTTCCGCTTCCCCCAGGCGGTCTAGACCGGCCACTTCGGACATTGAGACCGGGCCGGACGGCTCGGACGGCATTGCAGGAGGGGATCGGAAGTGCCACCCGATTTGCGCAGCGCCATGCGGAACTTCGCGACCGGTGTGTGCGTCGCGACGACCTACACCGACCGGGAGGACGGCAGGCACCACGACGCGGTGACGGTCAACTCGCTGACCTCGGTCTCGCTCGACCCGCCGCTGGTGTCGCTGTGCCTGCGCGTGGACTCCCGATTCCTGACCGACCTGCTGGAGACGAAGAAGTGGGCAGTGTCCATTCTCGACGGCGGCGCCGACGACGTCGCCCGCGTCTTCGCCAAGGACCGCGCCACCCGCGCCACCGCTATCGACACGCTGCGCGCGTCGCCAGGGCACCACACCGGGGCACTGGTGCTCGACGCGCCGAGCTGGCTGGAGTGCGTCCTGTGGGACAGCTTCGACATCGGCGACCACGCCATGGTCGTCGGTGAGGTCGTCGCCGCCGGAGCGCAGCGGCGCAGGCCACCCCTAATCTTCCTGCACGGCCGCTACCACGCGCTGGAGGACACCCGGCTCGGCGTGCCCGCTGCGGATTCGCGCGGCGACTCCAGGACGCGGTCGACCGAACCGGGCGATCGCACCGGGCCGCCATCCGTTCGCGACTCACCAACCGCATGCTAAGGAGCGATCACATGACCGTCACGCAGACCTACGGGGACGCGGCCGTGGCCGAGGCGGACGCCGCAGCGCCGCCCCAGACCGCCGCGGAGATCCTCGCTCGCGCGAAGGCGATCGCCCCGCGCTTACGCGAGCGGTCCGAGGAGATCGAGCGCGAGCGGCGCCTGCCCGCGGAGGTCGTGGAGATGCTGCGCGGCGCCGGGGTGTTCCGGATGGGCTTCGGCCGCGAGTGGGGCGGTCCTGAGCTGACCTCAATCGAGCAGACCGAGGTCATCGAGGTGCTCTCCTACGGCGATGCCTCCGTCGGGTGGTGCGCGATGATCGGCATGGACACCGGGCTCTACGCGAGGTTCCTGGAGGAGTCCGTCGCCAGGGAGATGTTCCCCAGTCTGGACATGATCACCGCCGGCCTGCTCTTCCCGGTCGGGCGCGCCGAACGCGTCCCCGGTGGCTACCGGCTCAGCGGCCGCTGGCCGTTCGGCAGCGGAATCAGCCACTGCGACTGGGTGATCTCGGGAGCGTTCGTCTACCGCGACGGTCAGCCGGAGCCCGGCCCGGACGGGGACCCGCACGACTCGCGCCTCATGATGGTGCGGCGCGAGCAGGTCGAGGTCATCGACACCTGGCACACCACCGGCCTGGCGGGCAGCGGCAGCTGCGACTACACGATCACCGACGTGTTCGTCCCCGACGAGCACACCCTCACGTTCGACAACGTGCGCAGCCGCTCCGGCCCGCTGGCCCAGCCAGAGGTGCACATGCGCAACATGCCCGGCGTGCCGCTGGGCGTGGCGCGCGCCGCGCTCGACCACGTCCGCGAGATCGCGTCGACCAGGGTGCATCCGGCCTCCGGCGCCGCCTGGGCTGAGAACTACCGCATCCAGGTCACCCTCGCCGAGTGCGAGGCGGACTTTGTCGCCACCCGCAGCGCGGTGTACGGCAGCATGAGGCGCCAGTGGGAGGTGCTGTCCGAGGGCGGGACCCTGGACGATCTCACCCCGGAGGAGCGCGCGGGGCTGCCGCTGTCGCGGCTGCACTCCTTCCGGACAGCGCGGTCGATCGTCTCCCGGCTCTACGACCTGCTCCAGACCGCATCGATCTACCGGTCGTCCCCGATGGACCGTTGGCTGCGTGACACCACGACCATGTGCCAGCACATCGTCGCCCAGGACCGCATCCTGCAGTCGGTCGGCGCCTACCTGCTGGGCGGGACGCCCGACTTCCCGCTCTGCCTGGGCATCACCAACTAGTGCCGCCGCCCGCCCGAGGGTAACAGCATCCTCGGTTTCCTCGGCGTGACGGGGGAATCGCTGGGCGACGCCCTGGAGCCGGCGATCGATCTTGCCGGGCGCGTAACCGTCGATCTGGCCGACCAGCTCTGACCACCCGAGAGGACACCCGTGACCGACGCGCCCGCGCAGCACCGTCTCACCCACCCGCCCGACACAGCTCGGCGGATGCGGCCCCGGCACTACCTGATGTGCCGGCCTACCCACTTCGACGTCCGCTACACCATCAATCCGTGGATGGACCCGGCGAAGCCCACGTCGACGGCGCTTGCGCTGGCACAGTGGGAGAACCTGCACGACCTGCTCGTCTCGCTGGGGCACCGCGTCGACGTGCTGCCGCCTGCTCCCGGCCTGCCCGACATGGTGTTCGCGGCGAACGGAGCCACGGTCGTGGACGGCCGGGTGCTGGTCGCCCGGTTCCGTTACCCGCAGCGTGCCGGCGAGTCGCAGCACTACCTCGACTGGTTTCGTGCCAACGGGTTCGGCACGGTCACGCAGGCGAAGTGGCACAACGAGGGAGAGGGCGACTACCTGGTCACCCGGCGGATGGTGTTGGCGGGCACCGGTTTCCGTACCGACCGCCGGTCGCACGTCGAGGCGCACGAGCTGTTCGGCCGCCCGGTGATCGGGCTCAACCTGGTCGATCCGTGCTTCTACCATCTCGACACGGCGCTCGCTGTGCTCGGCGACGACGAGATCACGTACTATCCGCCCGCATTCACACCCCCCAGCCGGAAGCTGCTGCGTGACCTGTTCCCGGACGCGATCATCGCCGACATCGCGGACGCCGAGGCATTCGGGCTCAACGCGGTGTCCGACGGCAGGCACGTCGTGCTTCCGGATGCGGCGACCGGCTTGGCGGCCCGGCTACGCGAGCACGGCTACCAGCCGATCGGCGTGGACCTCTCGGAGCTGCTGAAAGCGGGCGGCAGCGCGAAGTGCTGCACGCTGGAGCTACGTCCGGTGCCCGCCGAGCTTGGACCGTGAAGCCCTTTGCGAGCCATCTGCAGGCGCTGGGCGAACCGCGCCAGGGCGCGGGCGAGGAAACCCGGTGGACACCGGGGCGGACAACAGCGCGGCCATCAGGTGCGCGGTCCGCTCGATGGGGACATTGCCCTCGGAGGTCAGCCCGATCGCCGCGGCGTTTGACGTTCGCCCCGTAGGCCACCACGGCGGCCACCGCGGCAGCAGGTAGTGCACCTTCTCCACCACGATCGGCGGCAGGTCCCACACCAGTCCGATCCGGCGCCACGCTCGGCGCCAGCCCCGACCCCGTGCGCCCCGGCTGCCCGCCGGGCTTACGGTCCGCCGACCGCTCCCGCGACGAGCGATCCGCCCGCCGCTGGGCCTTGGCCGCGATCGAGTCCGCCGACGGCGGCTGGGAGGAATTGGTCGAGTCACGGCCCAGCCGGGCCTCCAGCTCGGCGATCCGCGCGTGGGCCCGCTCCAGCTGCGAGGTCAAGCCCACCACCAGCACCGCCAGCTCCCCATAGGAGGGCGAGGGCTGCTCAGGCGGGGACACAACCCAGATGATCGACGACCCACCCCCGACACCGTGCAGGCACGCCCCGCTGCGACGGGGACCGCGGCGAAGGTCTCTCACCTCCACTCGACACAGTAGCGCCTCACGGCGCACGTGCATCCAGGCTCAGGTGTATCAGCCGGGCGAGGTGCCCACTCTGTATTCAGTGAGAGAACTTCCTAAGACCTCAGACAAGCGGTCGGTGGCCTTGCCGCCACCGGTCGCGAGGAAAGGTGGCGCGCAGAGAAGGCAACGGCGTGAGACCGAATGGCATGGATGATAGATACTCCTTTCACATGGAGGCGGGGTACGGCGAGGGATACCCCTTAGCGCAGACTCAGGGCATAAC
>Ga0136614_10002294_pt1 | contig 11845 bp, 10 predicted proteins | sample AntDrymUQ2792106_2_FD_106643 | JGI IMG/M metagenome (GOLD analysis project Ga0136614, IMG submission 106643) | Polar desert sand microbial communities from Dry Valleys, Antarctica - metaG UQ279 (21.06) | ecosystem: Environmental > Terrestrial > Soil > Desert | place: Antarctica: Dry Valley...
AAGCCGGTGCGGTCGAGCACCCGCCGCAGATGGCGGCGGTCCACCCGGCCGGCTGGTGCGGGGTCGGTGAAGCCCTGCGCGGCCAGCGCGATGCGCCGCGCCGCGGCGGCCGACAGGTCGGCCCGCGCCGTCACCGCTCGTGGCTCGTCAACGATGTGCACCGGACATCGCGGGAAGGATGAACAGCGGCGGCTCCGGCCGGTACGGCCGAGTCCAGCAGCGTTCGCAGGGTTGCGTCGCCGGGCAGGCTCACGGCCACCATGCCGGCAGTATGCCTGGCGGGTAGGACACCTCAAGCGCGCGTTGACACCGGTCGCCGCGAACGCGACACTGCGGGTAGCCTGCTGTGCGGGCGAGGTTGGCATGCCTGCAGGACGTGCCTGCATCTTCGCGGTGCCGACCCCCGTCAAGGGCGACCCCCCGCAGCAAAGCCTTTCACCACCGACCAGAAAACCGACGAGACCGGACGACCGTATGACCACCGACGACCCGATCACGGCAACACCGAGCACCGACGACGGCGCACCGCCGGCAGTCCCGACGCTGGCCACCGCTCCCCAGACCGAGCGCGAGCGCGGTCAGGAGATCATCCTCGAGGAGTTCGGCTCCTTGGAGGAGTTCGAGAAGGCGATGGACGCGACCATCAAGGAGTTCGACGACGGCGACATCGTCGAGGGTGTGGTCGTCAAGGTTGACGCCGACGAGGTGCTGCTGGATATCGGCTACAAGTCCGAGGGGGTCATCCCCTCGCGGGAGCTGTCGATCAAGCACGACGTCAACCCCCACGAGGTCGTCGGGGTAGGTGACGTCATCGAGGCCCTGGTCCTGCAGAAGGAGGACAAGGAGGGCCGGCTGATCCTGTCCAAGAAACGCGCCCAGTACGAGCGCGCCTGGGGCAAGATCGAACAGATCCACAGCAACTCCTTGACGGTCACCGGCACGGTCATCGAGGTCGTCAAGGGCGGGCTGATTCTCGACATCGGGTTGCGCGGGTTCCTGCCGGCGTCGCTGGTGGAGATGCGCCGCGTGCGCGACCTGCACCCGTACGTCGGTAAGGAGCTCGAATGCAAGGTCATCGAGCTGGACAAGAACCGCAACAACGTGGTCCTGTCGCGGCGCAAGTTCCTGGAGGAAACCCAATCCGAGTTCAGAAAAGAGTTCCTGGAGACCTTGCAGAAGGGCGAAGTGCGCAAGGGCACGGTGTCGTCCATCGTCAACTTCGGAGCCTTCGTGGACCTCGGCGGGGTCGACGGCCTGGTGCATGTGTCGGAGCTGTCGTGGAAGCACATCGACCACCCCGGTGAGGTGGTCGAGGTCGGCCACGAGGTGGAGGTCGAGGTCCTCGACGTCGACTTGGACCGTGAGCGGGTCAGCCTGTCGCTGAAGGCCACGCAAGAAGATCCGTGGCGCCAGTTCGCCCGGCAGCATTACGTCGGCGAGTTCATCGAGGGCAACGTCACCAAGCTGGTGCCCTTCGGCGCGTTCGTGAAGGTCGAGGAGGGCATCGAGGGTCTGATCCACATCTCCGAGTTGGCCGAGGCCCACGTGGAGGTGCCCGAGCAGGTTGTCAAGGTCAACGATCCGATCACCGTCAAGGTCATCGACATCGACGACACCCGCCGGCGGATCTCGCTGTCGCTGAAGCAGGCCGTGGAGGCAGGGTACGGCTCGGCGCCCGAGATCGTGGAGGAACCGGCGTTCTCGGCGACCGAGACCAGCACTGAGGGCGCGGATAGTTCGACCATGGGCGCCGCCCTGGCCGCCGCCATGCAGCGTTCCAGCACCGGTGAGGACGAGGCGGGCGGCATGTCCGTCGAGGACGTGGTGGCCAACCTGCAGGGCCGCGCTGACGAAGCGCCCCCGGCTGAGGCGGCGGCGCCCGACCAAGCGGCGGCCGACGAGGCTCCGACCGAGGCAGCGGCGGCCGACGAGGCTCCGGCGCCCGACCAGGCGACGACCGACGAGGCTCCGGCCGAGCCGGCGGCCGACGAGGCGGCGGCGACCGACGAGGTCGACGCCACCGGGAACGAGGAGCAGACCTCGTAATCGCATCCGCTCGCCTTCGGCTACTCCAGCGCCCGTCGCGATGCTGCTTGCCGGGCTGACCGGAGGCATCGCCTCGGGCAAGTCGACCGTCTCGGCACGGCTGGTCGAGCACGGCGCCGAGCTGATTGACGCGGATGCCATCGCCCGCCGCCTCCTGCTGCCGGGTACGCCCACCTGGCAGCGGGTCCGCCAGCACTTCGGCGACGACATCCTCACCGCCGACGGCGGCATCGACCGGCCAGCGCTGGGCCGCATCGTCTTCGCCTCCCCACAGCGTCGCGCGCTGCTCAACGAGCTGACGCACCCGCCGGTCATGGCACAGATCGCCGATCGGCTGGAGGCGCTGCAGGCGTTCGACGGGGTGGTGGTGCTCGACGTGCCGTTGCTGGTCGAGGCGAACGCCGACCGTAGCTACGAAGCCGTCGTGGTCGTGGCCGCCCAGCCGGAGACTCAGCTGCGCCGGCTCGTCGAGCTGCGCGGCATGGCGCCCGACGACGCGCGTGCCCGCATCGCCGCTCAGGCGCCGCTGGAGGACAAGCTCGCCATCGCCACCCATGTGCTGTGGAACGACGGGACACCCGACGAGTTGCTCGCCACCACCGACGACGTGGCCGCCGACCTGCTGCGACGCGCGCGCGACAAACACGCCGGCGCCGACGACGGTTAGCGCGCCTCGGTGGCCAGGATCGACCGGCGGCCTATCCTGGGCTGATGGCCGTGGTGGACACACGAGGCCGGGCACTGCGCGACCTGCGGGTCTCCGTGACCGACCGCTGCAACTTCCGCTGCACCTACTGCATGCCGCGTGAGGTGTTCGGCTCCGACTTCGTCTTCCTCGAGCGCCAGGAGCTGCTGACCTTCGAGGAGATCACCCGGGTCGTCGGGGCGTTCACGCGCTGCGGAGTCCGCAAGGTTCGCCTCACCGGCGGAGAGCCGTTGCTGCGCCGCGGCCTGGAGCGGTTGGTGGCCAGTCTCGCTGTGCTCGACGGCGTCGAGGACCTGGCGCTGACAACCAACGGATCGCTGCTCGCCGGCAAGGCGGCGACGCTGCGAGCCGCCGGGCTGCACCGGCTGACCGTCAGCCTGGACTCGGTCGACGACCCCGTCTTCGCGGCGATGAGCGACACCACCGTGGGGCTGGCGCGGGTCCTCGACGGGCTGACCGCAGCCACGCGGGCCGGCTTCGACGACATCAAGCTCAACGCCGTCGTGCGACGGGGCGTCAACGACGACGGGATCCTCGACCTTGCCCGGTTCGGCAGGGAGCACGGCTACACCGTGCGCTTCATCGAGTACATGGACGTCGGCACCACCAACGGCTGGCGGATGGACGAGGTCGTCCCCGCCGCCGAGATCATCCGGCGGATCAACGCCGAGTTGCCGCTCGAGCCGGTCGAGGCCGCCTACCTCGGCGAGGTGGCGCAACGCTGGCGTTACCGCGACGGCACGGGAGAGATCGGTGTCGTGGCCTCGGTGACCCAAGCCTTCTGCTCCACCTGCACGCGGGCGCGCCTGTCGGCGGTCGGCGAGCTGTACACCTGCCTGTTCGCCAGCACCGGCACCGACCTGCGAGCGCTGCTGCGCGGCGGGATCGACGATGACGGCCTCGTCGCCGCGATCGGGGGCCGTTGGGCGGTGCGCGACGACCGGTACTCAGCCTTGCGGGCGTCGGCTACCAGCCAGTCAGGCGAGGGCCCGCGGAAGGTCGAGATGTCCTACATCGGCGGCTGATCGTCACCGATACGACGGGGAGGTGACGACGGGCGCACCATCGCCCAGGACGCCAGCGCCAGCAACGCCACCCCGCCGAAGCCGATCGCGGCCGACCCGTACATGAAGGCGCGCAGGCGCAGCTCGACGCGCACCAGCGCCGGGCGGGGGTCGGGCAGCGTCACGCCGAGGCCCTCCACCAGCGCCGCGTCGGGCGTGGCCGCGGCCTGGTCACGCAAGTCAGCCCAGCGCAGCGCACCGAAGCAGGCCAGCAACCCGAACAGCACGGCGATCGCCAGGGCGATGCGCGCCTGCCGGCGCCGCTGCCCGGTGACGGCCTCGTAGGTCGCCTCGGCGTAGCGCACCAGCAGGTCGACGTGCGGATCCGGGACCAAAGGCCCCGAACCTGCGCTGTCACGTGGCTGGTTCATGGGACCAAGCGTGCCAGACCCCTTTCCAAGAACATGTTGTCGTCCTATGGTTCCCGCCATAACGAAGGTCGTCCACCCATCGCTGTGCGGCGGACTGACGACGGTGTCGGCCGTCGCCGTCCTTCGTCTTGAACAGGAGGACTGTATGCCCCGCATCCAGGTTAAGGTCGATGGGACCGCCTACGACGACGAGGTCGAGTCGCGGTTGCTGCTGGTCCACTACCTGCGAGAGCGGTTGGGCCTGACCGGGACGAACGTCGGATGCGACACGTCCAATTGCGGTGCCTGCACCGTGATGATGGACGGCCACAGCGTCAAGAGCTGCACCGTCCTGGCGGCCCAGGTCGACGGCAGCGACATCACCACTATCCAGGGCTTGTCCAGCAATGGGGATTGGCACCCGTTGCAGCGGGCCTTCCACACTGAGCATGGGTTGCAGTGCGGGTACTGCACCCCCGGCATGATCATGGCGTCGGTCGACCTGCTCGCGGAGAACCCGGACCCCAGCGACGAGGAGATCCGCCTCGGCCTGGAAGGCAACCTCTGCCGCTGCACGGGTTACCAGAACATCGTGCGGGCAGTACGAAAGGCGGCCGAGACCATGGCAGGCGACAACACTGCCACGCAGCAGGAGGTGGCGCCGTGAGCAAGATCGATCCGGAGGTCGTCGCCGACGAGCTCGTCGAACACGGTCAGGTCACCACCCCCGACGCCAGCCGACAGGTCGGCGCCTCCAGGCTGCGCAAGGAGGACGCGCGGCTGGTCACAGGCCAGGCGGCGTGGACCGACAACCTGGTGTTCCCCGGCATGCTGCACATGGCCGTGCTGCGCAGCCCCATGGCCCACGCCAGGATCGCGTCGATCGACGTGTCGCAAGCGCTGCGGGTTTCCGGCGTGATGGCCGCCTTCTCGGGCGCCGACCTCGCTGCCGACCTGGGGAGCCTGCCGTGCGCCTGGCCGGTGACCGAGGACATGGTCAGCCCCGAGCATCCGCCGTTGGCGACTGAGGAGGTGCGCTATGTCGGTGACGGCGTCGCAGTGGTGGTAGCGCGGGATCGCTACAGCGCCGCGGACGCCCTGGAGGCCATCGCCGTCGAGTACGAGCCGCTGCCGGCCGTGGTCGACATGGAGGCCGCACTGACCGACAGTGACCTGGTCCACGCCGACAAAGGCACCAACACCTGCTTTGTGTGGCCGCTGTCCAACGGTGACGTCGACGCGGCGTTCTCCAGCGCCGAGGTCGTGGTGGAGCGCCGTTTCATCCAGCAGCGGCTGCTGCCCACCGCGATCGAGCCACGCGCCGTCGTGGTGGCACCGATCGCCGCCGCCGACGAGTACACCGTCTACTCGTCGACGCAGATCCCACACATCCTCAAGCTGATGCTGGCGCTGACGACCGGCCTACCCGAGCACAAGCTGCGCGTGGTCGCCCCAGACGTCGGGGGCGGCTTCGGTTCCAAGCTGAATGTCTACGCCGAGGAGGTCATCGCCCTGATCGTGGCCAAGCGACTCGGTCGTCCCATCAAGTGGACCGAGTCGCGCAGCGAGGGCTACCAGGCCACAATCCACGGCCGCGACCAGATCCAGGACATCGCCCTCGCCGCCGACCGCAACGGCCGGCTGCGTGGCCTCAAGGTCGACCTCAAGGCCGATATGGGCGCCTACCTGCAGCTGGTCACGCCGGGTATCCCGCTGCTCGGCGCCTTCATGTACCCCGGGATCTACAAGATGGACGCCTACGACTTTCGCTGCACCGGGGTCTTCACGACCAAGACCCCGACGGACGCGTACCGAGGGGCCGGCCGGCCTGAGGCGACGTTCGCCATCGAGCGGATCATGGACGAACTGGCCGTCGAGCTCGGTATGGAGCCGCTGGAGCTGCGACGGCGCAACTGGATCCGCCACGAGGAGTTCCCGTACGACACGATCGCCGGGCTGACCTACGACAGTGGCAACTACGAGGCCGCCACTGACAAGGCGTTGGAGCTGTTCGGCTACGACGAGCTGCGCGCCGAGCAAGTCCGCCGCCGCGAGTCAGGCGACTGCATGCAGCTGGGCATCGGCATCTCGACGTTCACCGAGATGTGCGGGCTGGCGCCGTCGCGAGTCCTTGGCAGCCTGTCCTACGCCGCCGGCGGCTGGGAGGCGGCAACCGTCCGTGTGCTGCCGACCGGCAAGATCGAAGTCGTCACTGGCACGTCACCACACGGGCAGGGCCATGTCACTGCCTGGAGCCAGATCGCGGCAGACGCCCTCAGTGTCGCCTTCGAGGACGTCGAGGTCCTGCACGGCGACACCCATGTCGCGCCGATGGGGATGGACACCTATGGCTCGCGGTCTCTGGTTGTTGGCGGCGTGGCCGTGCAGATGGCCGCCGGCAAGGTCATCGACAAGGCCAAGCGAGTGGCCGCGCACCTGCTGGAGGCCGCCGAGGGGGACATCGAGTTCCGGGACGGTGCCTTCAGCGTGCGAGGGTCGCCGGAGGCCAGCAAGACCCTCGGTGAGGTGGCGCTGGCGGTCTTCGCCGCCCATGACATGCCAGACGACATGGAGCCGGAACTGACCGGCTCCACCGTGTTCGACCCGGAGAACTTCTCGTTCCCGCACGGCACACACCTGTGCGCTGTGGAGGTCGACACCGAGACCGGCATGGTGGACATCCGCTCCTATGTCTGCGTCGACGATGTCGGCAAGGTGGTCAACCCCATGATCGTGGAGGGGCAGGTGCACGGCGGCCTGGCCCAGGGCATCGCCCAGGCGCTGTACGAGGAGGCCATCTACGACAGCGAGGGCAACCTCGTCACGGGCACGCTCGTGGACTACCTGGTGCCGGGAGCGCCGGACGTCCCCACCTTCGTCACCGACCGCACGGAGACGCCCGCCACATCGAACGCGCTGGGCGTCAAGGGCGTGGGCGAGGCCGGCACCATCGCCTCGACCCCCGCCGTGGTCAACGCCGTCGTCGACGCACTGCGCCACCTGGGGGTCAACGACATCCGCATGCCCTGCTCACCCGAACGGGTGTGGCGGGCGATCCATTGTGGTGACGACCAGACTTCGGCCGCCGCAGTGCCTGCTGCAGACCACGAGACCCTGCGGCAGACCGACAGCGCCGGGGGTGCCCAATGATCCCCGCCGACTTCGAGTACCTGCGCGTCGACAGCCCCGAGGCCGCCGTGGAGGCGCTGGTGGAGCACGGCGATGAGGCCAAGATCCTCGCCGGCGGTCACAGCCTGCTGCCGTTGATGCGGCTGCGGCTGGCCTACCCTGAGGTGCTCATCGACGTGACCCGCGTCGACTCGATGCGCGGCGTGACGGACGAGGGCGACACCCTGCTCATCGGGGCTTGCACGACCCACCACGACGTCGCCCATGACCGGCTGATCCAGGCGCACTGCGGGATCTTGTCAGAGGCCACGGCGACGGTAGGGGACCCCCAGGTCCGTCACCGTGGAACGATCGGCGGCGCCCTTGCCCATGCTGACGCGGCCGGCGACCTGCCCACCGTCGTGCTGGCCCTCGACGGCCAGCTCGTCGCGCAGGGGCCCAACGGCAGCCGCGGCATCGCGGCCGCGGACTTCTTCGTCGACTACCTGCAGACGGTCCTGGAGCCCGACGAGGTGCTGACCGGAGTCCGCGTTCCCAAGCTGGCCACCGGCGGCCGCCAGGGATCGGGTTGGGGCTACCACTACGAGAAGTTCAACCGGGTTGCCCAGGCCTGGGCGATCGTCGCCTCCTGCGCCCTGGTGCGCCGGGACAACGGCACCATCCGCGAGGCCCGGGTGGCGCTGACGAACATGGGACCGACCCCGGTGCGGGCCACCGCCACCGAGTCGGCCCTGGCGGGAGCCGCTCTCGACGCGGTGGCCGACGCCGCGGCGCGGGCCGCCGACGGCACCGACCCGCCCACCGACCTGAACGCCAAGCCCGACTACCGGCGGCACCTGGCACAGGTCCTGACGCGTCGAGCTCTGGAGCGGGCGCTCGGGGCGTGAGCTCGGCTGGCCAGGGGTCGCTGCCCGCCGGCATCCTCGACGTCGCCGCGCTGCGCTCGCGGCTGGCCGATCACGGGTACCTGGCCGACGAAGGGCTGGCCACCGCCTGCTACCTGGCGCTGCGGCTCCACCGTCCTCTGTTCCTGGAGGGCGAGGCCGGCGTTGGCAAGACCGAGGTCGGAAAGGTCCTGGCGTTGTTGCTCGGCGCGCCGCTGATCCGGCTGCAGTGCTACGAGGGCATCGACGCCACTCAAGCGCTGTACGACTGGGACTTCCCTCGCCAGCTGCTGCACGTGCGCGCGGCGGAGGCCACAGGGCGCACTGCGGACGCCGAGGCGCTCGAGGGGGAGCTGTACGACCGGCGATTCCTGGTGGCGCGGCCGCTGCTGGCGGCGCTGGAGACGACGCCAAGCGTGCTGCTGATCGACGAGATCGACCGCGCCGACGACGAGTTCGAGGCGTTCCTGTTGGAGATCCTGTCCGACTTCACCGTCACCGTGCCCGAGTTGGGCACCATCCGGGCGGCGACGCCTCCGGTGGTGGTCGTCACCTCCAACCGGACGCGAGAGGTTCACGACGCGCTGAAGCGTCGCTGTTACTACCATTGGCTCGATCATCCGGACTTCGCCCGCGAGGTGGCGATCGTGCGTACCAGGCTGCCGGAGGCCAGCAGGCTGCTGGTGGAGCAGGTGGCAGCGGCGGTGCAGGCGCTGCGCAGCCAGGATCTGTTCAAGCCTCCTGGCGTCGCCGAGACGCTGGACTGGACCCAGGCGCTGATTGCCCTTGGGGCCGAAACGCTGGACGCCGAGCGGGCCAGCGCCACACTCGGCTCGGTCCTCAAGTACCGGGAGGATCAGGAGCGTGCCCGGCGCCTCGATGTGGGCGCGCTCGTGCGTGAGGCCGTGGCCGGTGCGTGAGATCGACGCGCTTGGCACGGTTGTCGGCCTGGCCAGGACGCTGCGGGCGGCGGGGGTCGCTGCCAGCCCCGACCGGGTAGCCGAGCTGGTCCGCTGTCTGGGCGTGCTCAATCCCGCCCGGCGCAGCGACGTGTACTGGTGCGGGCGATTCACGCTGTGCGCCGGGCCTGCCGACTTCGATCGCTACGACCGGGCGTTCCGGGCGTTCTTCGACGGTGAGGTCACGCGCGGCGACACGCGGCGGACGACCGCAACGCGCGCCGTGGTGCGGACGGCGCTGGTCGACCGGCAGGCTTTACCCGCCGATGGGGAGGAGACGCAGCCCAGCCCGCTGACCGCCGGAGCCAGCGCCACCGAGGTGCTGCGCGAACGTGACGTTACCGCTCTGACCGACACCGAGCGCCGGGAGGTTGAACGGCTGCTGGCCGTGCTCCGCCTGCCCGGTCAGGCTCGGCGCAGCCGGCGGATGCGACCGGCCAACCGCGGGCCCGTGGACCGCCCCCGGACGGTGCGCGCCGCGCTGCGGGGCGGTGACGACCCGCAGCAGCTGCTGCGTCACCGGGCCCGCCGCCGGCCGCGGCGCGTGGTGCTGCTGATTGACGTCAGCGGCTCGATGAGCGCCTACGCCATGGCCCTGCTGCGCTTCGCCCACGCCGCCGCGCGACGAGGAGACGTGCCTACGGAGGTGTTCACCCTCGGCACCCGGCTGACGCGCGTCAGCAGCGAGATCAGGGTGCGCGACCCCGACGCGGCGATGGCCGCCGTCGCGGGCGCGGTGCCGGACTACAGCGGTGGTACGCGCCTGGGCGTGTTGGTCAAGGAGTTCTGCGACCGCTGGGGGCAGCGGGGGATGGCCCGGGGCGCCGTGGTGGTGATCCTGTCCGACGGCTGGGAACGCGGCGACCCCACCGTGCTCGGCGAGCAGATGGCGCGTCTGAGCCGTCTGGCCCATCGCGTCGTGTGGGCCAACCCGCTCAAGGGCCGTCATGGCTACGAACCGCTCACCGCTGGAATGCTGGCGGCGTTACCGCACGTTGACGACTTCGTGGCTGGTCACAGTCTGGCCGCTCTCGAGCGGCTCGCCCGGGTTGTGGCCGGGGAGGCGTCCAAGCCGAACAGGTCCTCAAGTAGCGAAGCGGTAGGACACAAGACGGGAGACAGGCATGCGTGAGATCCTTCCGGCGCTGCGCCGCTGGTGGGACGCCGGAACTCCCTTTGCGCTGGCTACGGTGACCGCAACCAGGAGGAGCGCACCCCGCAACCCCGGGGCGGCGATGGCGGTAGCTGCCGATGGCGAGGTTGTGGGCAGCGTCTCCGGGGGCTGCGTGGAGGGCGCCGTGTTCGAGGCCGGCCAGGAGGTGCTCGCGGCGGGGGAGGCCCGCGCTGTCACCTTTGGCTACAGCGACGATGAGGCCTTCGCCGTCGGGTTGACGTGCGGCGGCGAGATCGACCTGTTCATCCAGCGCGTCGACCCGGTCGCGATGCCGTTCCTGGCCGACCTCGCCGCGGCCGTGGCTGCCGAGGAGCCCGTCGCCGTGGCGACCGTCACCGGTGGGCCGGGCCGGCTCGGCGGGGCGCTGTTGGTGTCGCCAACCGACCGGCAGGGCACGCTCGGGGCCGACGGCCTCGATGCGGCGGTCACCGACGATGCCCGCGGCATGCTGGTGCAGGGTCAGACGGGCACCCGTCACTACGGCCCCAACGGGGAGCGGCGGGTGGACGATGTGCCGGTCTTCGTGGCCAGCTTCGCGCCCCGCCCGCGGATGCTGGTCTTCGGTGCCATCGACTTCGCCGCAGCGGTCGCAAGGGCGGGAACGTTTCTCGGCTACCACGTCACGGTGTGCGACGCGCGGGCGACCTTCGCGACCCGGCGCCGGTTCCCGCAGGCGGACGAGGTGGTGGTCGAGTGGCCGCACCGCTTCCTGGAGCGAACGGTAGTGGACACGCGGACGGTAATCTGTGTCCTCACCCACGATCCGAAGTTCGACGTGCCACTGCTGGAGGTGGCCTTGCGCACCGACGCCGCCTACATCGGCGCGATGGGCAGTCGCACGACGCACGGCGACCGGCTCGCCCGCCTGCGCGAGCGTGGACTGGCCGAAGCGGAGCTGGCCCGGTTGTCCTCGCCGATCGGGTTGGACATCGGAGCGCGTACGCCCGAGGAGACGGCGGTGTCCATCGCCGCCGAGATCATCCAGCACCGCTGGGGGGGCAGTGGGCAACCGTTGTCCGGAACTCAAGGGGCGATCCACCAACCGCAGCGGTCGTTGGCGGCGCGGTGAGCCAGGTCGCGGGGCTGCTGTTGGCGGCGGGAGCGGGCTCGCGGCTGGGAACCCCCAAGGCGCTGCTGGAGGTCGGCGGCGAGCCGCTCGTCGGGCGCGGTGTCCGCGTCCTGCGGCTCGGCGGTTGCGCACCCGTCGCGGTGGTCGTGGGTGCTGCGGCGACCCGGGTCGCCGCCGCGGCGCGTGCGCTGGACGCCGAGGTGGTGCACAACCCGGAGTGGGCCTCGGGGATGGGGTCGTCACTGCGGGCCGGACTCGAGGCGCTGGCTGGCAGAACCGCTGCGGCGGTCGTCGCGCTCGTGGACCAGCCGGGCGTGGAACCGGAGGTCGTGCAGCGGCTGCGTCGGGCGTGGCGGGCGGGGGCGACGATCGCGGCCGCCGCGTACGGCGGACGGCAGGGCAATCCGGTGCTGCTCGACGCCGCGGTGTGGCAGGCCGTCGCCGAGCGCGCGGTTGGCGACGCG
>Ga0136614_10002295_pt1 | contig 11844 bp, 11 predicted proteins | sample AntDrymUQ2792106_2_FD_106643 | JGI IMG/M metagenome (GOLD analysis project Ga0136614, IMG submission 106643) | Polar desert sand microbial communities from Dry Valleys, Antarctica - metaG UQ279 (21.06) | ecosystem: Environmental > Terrestrial > Soil > Desert | place: Antarctica: Dry Valley...
CCGGATGGCCTCGCGTCCGAGGAGCACGGCGCCGACGGCAGCTGTCAGCAGCACGATCGAGGTGATCGCGAAGGCGAGGAGGTGGTCGGTGAGGAAGACGCGGCCGATCTCGTAGGGCCCGCCGAAGAACCCATCGACCTCGGCCCCGTCCGAGAGGCGCCCGCCGGCCTTCAGGCCGATTGCGACGACCACGTCCACCAGGATCGCCCCGGCGGCGATCACCGCCGCCATTGCCTGCCAGCCCGGTCCGTCGGAGAACGGCTCGTCCGCCTGGCTGCCGATGTAGGCGATGACGAACAGGAACATGACCATCACCGCGCCGGCGTAGACGAGCACCTGAGCGGCCGCGAGGAACTCGGCCGAGAGCAGCAGGTACATGACGGCCAGCGACGCGAGGTTCCCGATCAGCGCGAGCGCCGAGTAGAACGGGTTCGAGAACGAGATCACGGCGACGGCCGATCCGAGGGAGCCGAGGGCGGCCACGATCCAGATCGCCCAGACGAGGACGTCGCCCATCAGCTCTTGGCCTTGTAGGCGGGGATCGGTGTGTCGTAGAGGGCGCGGTCGGCGACGGGCATGCGCTTGACCGGAGGGGCGAGGAGCATGTCCTTCGTGTAGATCAGGTCGTCGCGCGAATACTCCGAGATCTCGTACTCGGCCTCGAGCGTGATGGCGTCGAACGGGCATGCGAGCTCGCAATAGCCGCAGAAGATGCAGCGGCTGAGGTTGATCTCGTAGATGCGGGCGTAGCGCTCGCCTGCCGAGACACGTTCGTTCGGGCTGTTCTCGGCGGCGACGACCCGGATGCAGTCGGCGGGGCAGGCGGCCGCGCAGAGCGAGCAGCCGACGCACTTCTCGAGGCCATTCTCGTGCGTCCAGAGGCGGTGCCGGCCGCGGAACCGCGGGTAGACGGGGCGCTTGAATTCCGGGTACTGCTGCGTGAGCGGCTTCTTGAAGATCTGCTTGAACGTGACCCCGAAGCCTTTGATCGAGTCGAACGGCTGCGGGCTCACAAGGCGACCACCAGTGCGGCCGTGACGAGCGCGTTCAGTGTGGCTACCGGGAGCAGGATCTTCCACCCGAACGCCATCAGCTGGTCATAGCGGAGGCGGGGCAGCGTCGTTCGCAGCCAGATGAAGATGAAGAGGATCACGAGGACCTTGAGGACGAACCAGAGCGGGCCGAGCGGCTCCCACGGGCCGAGCCACCCGCCGAAGAAGAGGGTCACACAGAGCCCCGACAGGACGATCAGGTTGATGTACTCGGCCATCTGGAAGAGGCCGAAGCGCATGCCGCTGTACTCGGTGTGGTATCCGGCTACGAGCTCCTGTTCAGCCTCCGGCAGGTCGAAGGGGGCCCGGTTCGTCTCGGCAACGCCCGAGATGAAGAAGACGATCAGCCCGATGAACTGGGGCGCCGCGTACCACCAGTCGTTCTCCTGCGCGCGGACGATGTCTACGAGGGACAGCGACTCGGCCATGAGGATCACGCCGAGGACGGACAGAGCCAGGGAGACCTCGTAGGAGACGAGCTGCGCGCAGGTCCTCATCGACCCCAGCAGCGAGTACTTGGAGTGCGAGGCCCAACCGCCGATGATGAAGCCGTAGACGCCCACCGAGCCGAGCGCGAAGAGGAGGATCAGCCCGATCGGCACGTTGACGATCTGGCCTGTGATGTCGTAGCCCCCGATGCGCCAGCCGCCTCCGAACGGGATGACGGCGAAGGCGGCGAGCGCGGTGAACGCCGAGATGACCGGCGCGACGATGTAGAGCGATTCGTTCGCGCTGCTCGGATAGAAGGCCTCCTTGCGGATCAGTTTCACGAGGTCAGCGATCGGCTGAAGCAGTCCGAACGGACCCGCGCGATTTGGACCGTAGCGCTGCTGCATCCGGCCGATTACCTTCCGCTCGACCCAGGTCATGTAGGCGAACATGCCCAGAACCAGGTTGATGATGACGAGCGCCTTGATCGCGTCGATCCACCAGGGCTCGTTCAGGTTCAACCCGTGACCTCCACGTGGCCCTCGAGCCCGGCGGCGTGCTCGGCGGCGATGCGGGCGACGCCGGCGGGGATCTCGCGGGTGAGCCGCGCCCGAAGCTCGACAGAGGTTCCGTTCGAGCGCACCGTCACCGTCTGTCCATTCGCGATCCCGAGCCGCTGCCCGTCGTCGCGCGAGACCTCGACCTCGGCCGCCGGTCGCTGGAAGTGCAGCTCGGGCACTCGTTCGACAGCCGGCCCGGAGAAGAGCGGCCGGTAGGTCACGAGCCGCAGGCCCTGCCCCTCGGAGACACGACGAGTGTCTGACACTCGTTCCTCGCTTGCCGGTGAAGAGACGCCGCTTCGCGGGACACGCCCGCGGAGCTCGGCCTGCTCTCCGACCGCACCGAAGGGGATGCCACCGTAGGCGATGGCCGAGACTTCCTCGAAGACGAGGGAGGGGTGAGGAGAGAGCTCGACGTCGAAGCGGGCGGCGAGGCGCGAAAGCATCGCGAGTTCGTCCAGTGCGGGCGGGATCGCGGCTCGGCGAAGCCGCTGCAGGCGGCCCTCGAGGTTGACGTAGGTGCCGTCCCGCTCGAGATAGCTCGTGCCGGGAAGGATGAGATCGGCCCAGGGCGTCAGCAGGCGGCGGAACATCCCGATCGCGAGCACGCTCTCAGCCCGCTCGGCCATGACCCGAACGTTCGGGTCCGCTGCGGCCTCGTCGCCCGAAACGATCAGGAGCCCGATCGGCTCGGGGTTCTCGGGCTCCTCGTCGGCTGCCGCGGCCCAGGCATCAGCGACTCCACGTCCATTCGCGGTCGTCGGAAGCGCGAATGTCGCGCAGCCGTCACGGTCGAGCTTTCCGGCCGCAGCCAGCCGGGTGCCGTCTCCACCCGAGCTGACGAGCACGGCCCGCCCGGCCTCGCGGAGCCGCCGCGCGAGCTCGTCGTCGGGCTCGCTCTGCCGCACGATCTCGGCCCCATTCCGCTGCGCCGCCTTGATCCAGAGGTCGACGATCGGCGCCCGCTCCGCGACCGGCTCGTCGCCCAGCACCACGACGAGCGAGGAGTCGCGGATCGTCGAGAGCGGTGCCCGGTAGGCGTCGTAGGCGTCGTCGATCTGCTCGGGGAGGACAGCGCAGTGCGAGCCGAGCCCCTGCCGCATGAGCTTTCCGAGCGCGTACGCGAGCTCGACCGTCTCGGACCCCGAGAGCGCCGTCACGATCCGGCCCTCGGCGCCGCGGAGGATGCGTTCGGCTTCGTCCACCGCGTCGTCCCACGAGAGCTCCTCGTACCGTGGCTGCCCGCGCCGGAGCGGATCGACGATGCGGTCTGCCGCCTGCAGGTGGCCGAACGCGAAGCGGCCCTTGTCGCAGAGCCACCCCTCGTCGACCTCGGGGTGGTTCCGGGACACGACCCGCCTGACCTTCCCCTCCCGGGTTGTCGCGCTGATGTTGCAGCCGACCGGGCACATGCCGCAGACGGACGGGACGTTCTGGATCTCCCAGGGGCGCCCCTCGAACCGGTACGGCGTCGAGGTGAGCGCTCCGACCGGGCACAGCTCGATCACGTTGCCGGTGAACTGGCCGCGGTACGGCTCGTCCTCGAAGGTCGCGATCACGGACTGGGCGCCACGGTTCTTCGCGACCAGCTGCCCGTCCTCGGCCACCTCGCCCGAGAACCTGGTGCAGCGGTAGCAGAGGATGCAGCGCTCGCGGTCGAGCGCGATCAGCGGGCTGATCGGGATCGGCTTGTCGAACGTCCGCTTCGGGAAGTTCATCCGCGTGTTTCCGGGGCCGTACCGAAAGGTCAGATCCTGGAGCGGGCACTCGCCGCCCTTGTCGCAGACCGGGCAGTCGAGCGGGTGGTTCACGAGGATGAACTCGAGCGTCGACTCTTGCCCGTCCGCCGCTTTCTCGGAGGCCTGGGCGGTCAGGACGGCCATGCCGTCCTGCGCCGTGAGCGTGCAGCCGGCCTGCAGCTTCGGCATCCCTTCGACCTCGACGAGACACATCCGGCACGCCCCGATCGGAGGGCCGATGCGAGGCTCGTAACAGAAGACGGGGATCTCGATGCCGGCCATCGCCGCCGACTCGACGAGCCCGAGGCCCTTCGGCACCTGCACCTCGACGCCGTCGACCGTGATCGTGACCAGCTCGATCGAGCTCATGCCGGTACCGGCGAGGCCATGGGCGAGTGGGTGTGCATGTCGCTCGGTGCAAGAACGCCTTCAATCGACGACTCGCCGCCGAACGGGCAGCCGCCCTGGTCGATGTGGCTCTGGAACTCGTCGTAGAACTTGTCCACGTAACTCGCGACGCAGTAGACGGCGAAGTCGCCGAGGGCGCAGAGCGACTTCCCGAGAATCCGGTCGCAGACGTTCCTCAGCAGATCGAGGTCGCCCTGCGTCCCGTGTCCGCGCTCGATGCGCTCGAGGAGCTGGACGAGCCAGCGCGTCCCCTCACGGCAGGGCGTGCACTTGCCGCAGGACTCGTGCATGTAGAACTTCTCCGCACGCAGGCCGAGCTGCACCATGCAGGCGCGGTCGTCGACGACGATCACCGCCGCGGAGCCGAGGAACGAGCCCGCGGCCTGGACGGCGTCGAAGTCGAGCGGGACGTCCAGCTGGTCGGGCGTGAAGACGGGCACGGACGAGCCGCCGGGGATGATCGCCTTCAGCCCGCGGCCCTCGGCGACTCCGTGGCCGTGGTCGAAGATCAGCTGGCGGAGCGTCGTCCCGAGCGGGAGCTCGTAGTTCCCCGGCCGGTTGACGTTGCCCGAGAGCGAGTAGACGACGGTGCCCGGCGCCGCCTCCACGCCGATCTGGACGTAGCGGGCGACTCCCAGCTCGAGGATCGCCGGCACACTGGCGAGTGTCTGGACGTTGTTGACGAGCGTGGGGCCGGCGTACAGGCCTGTGACGGGCGGAAACGGCGGGCGCGGCCTCGGCTGCCCGCGCTTGCCCTCGAGGGAGTCGAGGAGCGCAGACTCCTCGCCGCAGATGTAGGCGCCGGCGCCACGGTGGACGACGACGTCTGTGTCGCCGAAGACGCCCGCTCCGCGCGCCTCCTCGACCGCCTGCGAGAGCACCTCGAACTCCGTGAGGTACTCGCCGCGGATGTAGATGAAGACGTTCTTCGACTGGATACCGTGCGCGGCGATCAGGCAGCCCTCGATGAAGCGGTGCGGGGTCCGGCGCATGATCTCGCGATCCTTGAAGGCGCCGGGCTCGGACTCGTCCGCGTTCGACACGACATACGCGGGGCCGGACCGCTTGTCCGCAGGGGGAACGAGGCTCATCTTCCGGCCCATCGCGAAGCCGGCGCCCCCGCGGCCACGCAGCTTCGCGTTGGAGATGGTCTCGATGAGCTCCTCCGGCGCCATGCCGCGGGCCTTCTCGAGCTGCTGGTAGCCGCCGGTCGCCCGGTACTCGCCGAGCTTCGTGAGATCGCGCTCGGCGGCGTCTCTCAGGACGGTGAGCTCAGCCACGACTCGGGCTCCGAAGCTCTTCCACGATTGTGGGCACCTGATCCGGCCCGACCGGCTCGCGGTAGCGATTGTCGACGACCACGACCGGCGCGTAGCCGCAGCCGCCGGCGCACTCGATCAACCGGAAGGTGACCTCGCCGTCCTCCGTCGTCTCGCCGGGAGCCACTCCGAGCTGCTCCTCGAAGGCGTCCACGACCCCCTGGGCTCCGGCGAGGGCGCAGGAGAGATTGGTACAGACCTCGATCGAATGCCGCCCGACTGGAGCGAGGCGGTACATGTCGTAGAAGGACGCGACGGACTGGACGTAGGCGGGCGTGAGCTCCATCGCCTCCGCGACCTCCTCGAGTGCCTCGGGAGGGAGCCAGCCGCCATGGTTCCCCTGTGCGAGGTGAAGCGCCCCCATGATCGCCGAGCGATCGTCGGGGTAGCGCCGCCGGAGCTGCTGCACGGAGTCGTGGAAGCTCGCCGCCGTGTGCTCGCTCACCGGTCTGTGTCCCCCATGACGGAGTCGAGCGAGCCGACGATCGCAATCAGGTCGGCTACGAGCGCGTCGCTCATGCAGGTCGCCGTCGCTTCGAGGGCCACGAACGACGGCGCCCGGAACTTCACGCGCCATGGCCGGGGGCCGCCGTCGGAGACGACGTAGCAACCCTTCTCACCGCGCGGCGACTCGATTGCGACATAGACCTCGCCCTCTGGCACCCGGTAGCCCTCCGTGACGATCTTGAAGTGGTGGATCAGCGACTCCATCGACGTGTGGAGCTCGTGGCGCGGCGGCAGGACGACCTTGCGGTCGTCTGCGATCCACGGTTCGCCCTCCATCCCCTCGAGCCGGTCCAGGCACTGGGCGACGATGCGCACGGACTGGCGCATCTCGTCGATCCGGACCCGATAGCGGTCGTAGACGTCGCCGTTCGGGTAGACGGGGACGTCGAAGTCGACCTCGTCGTAGGCGAGGTAGGGCTGTGTCTTCCGCAGGTCCCAGTCGACGCCCGAAGCCCGCAGCACCGGGCCCGACTGGCCGAGAGCGATCGCGTCGTCGGCGGAGAGGAGGCCGATGCCCTGCGTGCGGTCGAGCCAGATCTCCTGGCGCCCGATCAGCGACTCGTAGTCGTCGACGGCTTTGGGCATCCAGTCGACGAACGTTCGGCACTCTGCGTAGAAGCCGGGCGGGATGTCCTCGGCGAGCCCGCCGGTCTGGAAATAGCGCGTGTGCATGCGCACGCCGGTGACCAACTCGAAGAGGTCGAGCACCAGGTCGCGCTCGCGGAAGCAGTACCAGAACATCGAGATCGCACCCAGCTCGAGCGCGCCCGTTCCGAGGAAGACGAGGTGCGAGTGGATCCGGTTGAGCTCGCAGAGCAGCATCCGCATCCAGACGGCCTTCTGAGGGATCTCGAGCTCGAGCAGCTTCTCGATCGCGAGGACGAAGACGAGCTCGTCGTTCTGGAACCCGACGTAGTCGATCCGCTCGGGGTACGTGATCGCCTTCCACCACGTCTTCTGCTCCATGGTCTTCTCGAAGCCCGTGTGGAGGTAGCCGATGACCGCCTCGGTTCCGACGACCCGCTCGCCGGAGAGGTCGACGATCAGACGCAGCACGCCGTGCATCGACGGGTGGTTCGGGCCGAAGTTGACACGCAGGACGTCGTCGTTCTCGCGCAGATCCTCTGGGGTGCGAAGCACGGTCGGAATCGGCGAGGGAATCCGGGTGCCTTCGTAGATCCGCGGGCGCTCGACGATGGCCATGGAGGTGCCTACTCCTCGCCTGAGAAACGGACGGGCTCGCCGCCGATCGGATAGTCCTTGCGCAGCGGGTGCCCTTCCCAGTCGTCCTCCATCAGGATCCTCTGGAGGTTCGGATGGCCCTCGAAGCGGATGCCCATCATGTCCCAGGCCTCCCGCTCGTGCCAGTCCGCGGTCGGCCAGACGGAGATGACGCTCTCGAGCGCCTCGCCCTCGTCGATCCATACCTGCACCCGCACGCGCGCCGGGTCGGCTCGCAGGGCCAGCAGGTGGTAGCTGACCGAGAACCGCTTCGGCTTGGTGCGCGGGACGCGTGAGAACGCCTGCGAGGCAACGGATGCACCGACACCGGCGGGTGCATTCAGGTCGCGGCCCTTGTCCGTGCCGTAGTAGCCGGCGACTCCGCGGCTTCCCCAGCCGAGGTAGTCGGAGGGCGTGAGATCGGACAGGAAGTTGAAACCCTCGACGTTGCGGAGGTGGCGGCAGGCCGCGAGGATTCGAGCAGGGTCGACCACGAGGGTCGTCTCGTCGTGCTCCTTGCGGGTCTCCACGAGCCCGGGCACACTCTCGAAGGTCATTCCGCCACGCCCCGGATCTCGTACGCCGGCGGGACCCCTGCCTTGATCTTCTCCTGGAGCCGCACGATGCCCTCCATCAGCGCCTCGGGCCTGGGTGGGCAGCCGGGCACGTGGATGTCGACGGCCACCACCTTGTCCACTCCCTGGAGGACGGTGTAGTTGTTGAACATGCCGCCGGAGCTCGCGCAGGCGCCCATCGCGATCACCCACTTGGGCTCGAGCATCTGGTCGTAGATCTGGCGGAGCGGCTCGGCCATCTTGTGGGCAACCCGCCCGGAGACGATCAGCAGGTCGGCCTGTCGGGGAGACGAGCGGAAGACCTCGGCGCCGAAGCGTGCGATGTCGTAGCGCGATGAGACGATCGACATCATCTCGATGGCGCAACAGGCGAGACCGAAGGTCGCCGGCCAGATCGAGTTGCCTTGCGACCATGCGACGGCCTTCTCGACGGTGGTCAGCATGAGCTTGTCCTGAAGATCCTCGGGGCCGAGCTCACGCTCGAAGACGCCCGGGTCCTTGTTCGGCATCATCACCCGCTCGGAATGGATGTTGAAATCTCGGAGCCGTCTGGGCCTGCGCTTCTCTACCGCCAATCGAGTGCTCCCTTGCGCCAGATGTAGACGTAGGCGACCGCGAGGATCCCGATGAAGAACGTGAGCTCCCAGAACCCGAACCAGCCGAGCGGCTCGAGCACGATCGCGAGCGGGTAGAGAAAGACGATCTCGATGTCGAAGACGATGAACAGCAGCGCCGTGAGGTAGAAGCTGACGGTGAAGCGTTGCTCGCGCGGCGCGCCCATGGAGACGCCGGATTCGAACGGGATCGCGCGGTTGCGCGTGCGATGGGAGGGCCGGGTCGCAAACAGGAAGGACATCGCGACCATCGAGGACGGGATAGCCAGGGCCAACAGCCCGTAAATCAGGAAGGGCAGCCAGTTATCGACCATCGTTGAGCGGCGCCAGGGCCCCCACCTCGGCCGCGAGTCTACACCTCAGCGGCTTGCCACGAGCAGCGGCTGAAACCGCTCAACGAAGCGTGAATCAGGTGTTACAAACTCTCCCAGTCGGAGCCCGCGGCGGGGGGACGGCGAGCGCCGTTCCCGCTGCTACGATTGCGGCAGATGGAGATCACCGAACGCCCAGTCACGATCGTCTCGCTCACCGAGCGGGCTGCCGGAAAGGTCAGAGACTTGATGGCGGAGGAGCCGGAGGGCGAGGCCTCGGTGCTGCGGATCGCGGTTCAGGGCGGTGGGTGCTCGGGCTTCGAGTACGCGCTCGGTTTCGACCGTGGCTCGATGGAGGGCGATCACGAGCTCGAGGCCCACGGCGTCCGGGTCGTCGTCGACCCGTTCAGCGCCCCGTATCTTCAGGGCACCGAGGTCGACTTCGTCGACGGCCTGCAGGGCGGCTTCGCGATCAACAACCCGAACGCCACGTCGGGCTGCGGTTGCGGCCACTCGTTCCAGGTCGAGGACGAGGCTGCCGGCGAAGCCCCCGCGCACGCCAACGGTGGCGGCTGCGGCTCCGGCTGCTCGCACTAGCTGCGCGGCTAATCACCCGCTAGAGGAGGCCTGATGCGAGATTCCGCCGGGCCGAATTTCGCACCAACCCTCTAGCATCAGTTCCATGAGCGAGGACGTCGTCGACGTCACGATTCTCGGCGCCGGGCCGGCCGGTCTTGCGGCCGCGTACTACGCCGGCCACCGGGACGGAACCGTCCGGATCGTCGAGTCGCTCGAGCAGATCGGCGGCCAGGTGGCGGCGACCTATCCGGAGAAGCACGTCTACGACGTCGCCGGGTTTCCCAAGATCCTCGGACAGACGCTCGTGGACATGTGCGCGGAGCAGGGGCTGCAGTACGGCGCCGACGTCCGGCTCGGTGAGGAGGCGAAGACCCTCGAGCGGATCGCCCAGGACGGCGAAGACCTCCTTGTGCTCACGACGGACAAGGGGAACCGCTACCGCTCGCGGGCGATGATCATCACCGCCGGCCACGGCGCCTTCGAGCCTCGAAAGCTCGGGGTCGAGGGGATTGACGAGTGGCAAGGCCGTGGCCTCCACTACGTGGTCAAGGAGAAGGCCCAGTTCGCGGGGAAGCGTTGCGTGATCGTGGGCGGCGGCGACTCTGCTCTGGACTGGACGCTCGGCCTTCAGGACACAGCAGACCTTCCGATCACCCTCGTGCACCGACGCGACCGGTTCCGCGCCCTCGAGACGTCGTTGAGCGAGGCGCTCAGGCTCCAGGGCGAGGGCGCCGTCCAGATCCTCACTCCGCACGAGGTGAGAGACGTGCACGGCGACGGGACGATCGAGGCGGTCACGATCGAGAACACCGCGACGGGAGAGGCGGAGCGGTACGACTGCCAGGCTCTCATCACCCTGCTCGGTTTCGTTTCCCATCTCGGGGCGATCGCCGACTGGGGGCTCGAGCTGGAAGGAAAGCGGCAGATCAGGATCGACCCGATGACGTGCGAGACGTCGATGCCGGGTGTCTACGCGGCGGGGGACGTCGCGGGCTACCCGGGCAAGATCACACTGATCACGATCGGGATGGGTGAAGCGGCCATCGCGGCGAACAACGTCATCGCTCAGGTTCGCGGCGGGAAGGTGCAGCCCAAGTACTCCACCGACTGAGCCGGCGCCGTCCGAGCCGATCTGGTGTCCCTCGTTCGAGGGTCGACTTGCCCATTGTCTTGCCGAATCGGAAGGTTGTGGAGCCCGTTCGCATCGAATGCCTTTCCTGCGGTGCCCGCCGGAGTGCGCTCGGCGACGTTCGGCACCCGGATCCGGGTGAGTGCGCGAGGTGCGGATACGTCGGCTGGGCGCGCGTCGACGATCTGAGCGACGTTGCCCGGCGGTTGATCCGTGAGCGTCCGCTCGAGCGCCGCAGCCTCCGCGCCGTCTAGAGCCGCCTACACTCTGGTTCGTGGCCGACGTCGAGACGCGGACCGAGCTCTGGGGCGGGGAAACTCGCAAGGCAGTGGAGAACTTCACAGTCTCCGGTGAGCCGATTCCCGCCTCCGTCGCCCGCTGGCTCGGAAGGATCAAGGGCGCGGCGGCCCGAGTGAACGCCGAACTGGGGCTGCTCGACGCGGACAAGGCGGAGCGAATCGCTGCGGCGGCCGAGCGAGTTGCCTCGGGCGAGCTCGACGACCAGTTTCCGATCGACGTGTTCCAGACGGGCTCGGGCACCTCGTCGAACATGAACGCCAACGAGGTGCTGGCGACGCTCGCCGGCGACGACGTCCACGCGAACGACGACGTGAACATGGGCCAGTCGTCGAACGACGTCTTCCCCTCCGCAGTTCACCTCGCCGCCGTCGAGCAGCTGACGCACGACCTCCTTCCGGCGCTCGAGCAGCTCTCCGAATCTCTCTCCCGCAAGGCGACGGAGTTCGACGACGTCGTCAAGTCGGGTCGTACCCATCTGATGGACGCCGTCCCGGTCACCCTCGGCCAGGAATTCTCCGGTTATGCGGCACAGGTCAGCCAGGGTGTCGCCCGTGTGCGCGACACGCTCGACCGGGTGGGTCAGATTCCGTTGGGCGGTACCGCTGTTGGTACCGGGTTGAATACCCACCCAGAGTTCGCCGAGCGGGTGCGACGTCTGCTCTCGGACGAAACCGGCCTCCCGGTCGGTGCGCCTGCTGACCCCTTCGAGGCGCAGGCTGCCCGCGACGGGCTCGTCGAAGCTTCTGGAGCGCTCAAAACCGTGGCCGTCTCGCTCACGAAGATCGCCAACGACCTTCGCCTCCTCGCATCCGGCCCCCGCGCCGGCCTCGCCGAGATCACGCTCCCGGAGCTCCAGAAGGGCAGCTCGATCATGCCCGGGAAGGTGAATCCCGTCATCCCGGAGGTCGTCACGCAGGTCTCCGCACAGGTGATCGGGAACGACACTGCGATCACCGTCGGTGGGCTGCAGGGCCACCTCGAGCTCAATGTCTTCGTCCCGCTGCTCGCCCGGAATCTTCTCGACTCGATCCGGCTACTCGCTGCCGCCTCGCGGCTCTTCGCGGAGAAATGTGTGGACGGGATCGAGGCGAACCGCGAGAA
>Ga0136614_10002297_pt1 | contig 11838 bp, 12 predicted proteins | sample AntDrymUQ2792106_2_FD_106643 | JGI IMG/M metagenome (GOLD analysis project Ga0136614, IMG submission 106643) | Polar desert sand microbial communities from Dry Valleys, Antarctica - metaG UQ279 (21.06) | ecosystem: Environmental > Terrestrial > Soil > Desert | place: Antarctica: Dry Valley...
AATTCATCAGCGTCAGCGGTCAGTGCGCTGCCCGTTCCGCGCATTTCTCGGATTTGCGGAATCACAAACGCATTTCTGGGGGTGTCGCGGCGACAGAGCATCTGCATGCGCCGATGAATAGCCCGACGGGTCCTGCCTTCACAACGGCGGCCCAGCGGGTTTCCTTCCCAACCTCCGCACTAACGTGCATCGAAGGAGATTCATCATGGCTATGAAGAAAAAGTCCGCGAAAAAATCCGCCAAGAAATCGGCGAAAAAATCAGGCAAAAAAGCTTCTAAAAAGCGTCGACCAGCAGCCAAGAAAACTGCTAAAAAATCGACTAAGAAACGTGCAGCCAAGAAAAAGGCTGCAAAAAAAAAAGTAGCTAGAAAAGTCGCGAAGAAGTCGGCAAAGAAGTCAGCAAAAAAGGCCGCGAAGAAGCGGGCGGCACCGCGCAAGGCAGCCAAGAAGTCGGCTGCGCGCAAGCCCGCTGCTAAGCGGCCGATGCCGAGGCCCGCAGTACGGCCTACGATGATGCCGACACCGGTCGCTCCGTCGACCGCCGCAGCGCCGGGTGCGAGGACTGCACTGAATCCGGCAGCGGCATGGCCGTTCCCGACGGGCAGCCGGCCTTAGCAGTACGGGCTCTTCGAGTTCTTAGTTGCAGATTGGCAAGGGCGCTTTATCAGCGCCCTTTTTTCTTGACTGTTCCGTCGTCACGAATCGCGCAGCGGAGCCGCTTAGAATCCGCCTCCATTGCTTTCTCACCTTTACGTTGAATTTCGCCGCCCTGCATGCTGCTCGACATCGCCCGCTTCCTGCTTGACGTTTTAGGATCGCTGATGGTTGGGCTGTTGATCCTGCGCGTGTGGATTCATGCGATCGGCATGCCCGGTCGCAACCCGGTCGCCGCTTTCGTGGTCGCGCTGACCAGTTGGGCGGTGCGGCCGCTGCATCGGGTACTTGCCCCGCGGGGCCGCATCGATTGGGCATCGGTGCTCGCTGCCTTTCTGCTGACCCTGCTCGTCGTGGTCTTGATCCGGCAACTTCTGGGCGGCGACGTTTCGTTCGAATTTGTCCTGGTGGCCACGCTGCGTCAGTTCACGATCTGGGCGCTCAACGTGGTCGTGTGGATGACGATCATTTTCGCGATCGTCAGCTGGGTGAATCCACACGCGCCGTTCGCACCTGCGCTCGGCATGATGTTACGGCCGCTGCTGGCGCCGATTCAGCGCGTGTTGCCGCCGGTCGGCGGGTTTGATTTGTCGCCGCTCGTCTTACTGCTCGCCGTCTACGTGCTGCAAATGGTGGTCGTCAGAATCTGAGTTGCCACGGCCTTACCACGGCCGATATCCGAACGCCGCGTTGAACCGTTCGGATATCGAGGCGCGATCCGCCGTGTGATTCTGCCCACCGGGGCGCTCGATTTTTATCGAGCCCATGGTTGCTGCCAGGCGGCCGATCGTTTCCCAATCCATCTGCTGCTCGATACCGAACAGCAAGCCGGCGCGGTAGGCGTCGCCGCAGCCGGTCGGATCGATCGGCTCGCGAACCGGTGCAATGGGTATCTGCAAAACCTTGCCGTCGGCGTGAATCTGCGAGCCCGCCCCGCCGTGTGTGACGATCAGCGCGCGCACCTTGCGTGACAAGTCGGGCAGCGTCATCTCCGTCCGGTCGGCGAGAAGCTTCGCTTCGTAATCGTTGACAGTCACATAGCTGGCGCGCTCGATAAACCAGCGCAGTTCGGGGCCGGAAAACATCGGCAGCCCCTGGCCGGGATCGAATACGAACGGGATGCCGCGGTCGGCGAACTGCTCGGCGTGCTGCAGCATGCCGTCCCGCCCATCAGGGGCCACGATACCGAGCTTGATCGATCCGTCGTCCGGGATCACGTTCAAGTGCGAATCGGTCATTGCGCCCGGATGGAACGCGGTAATTTGATTGTTGTCCGCGTCGGTCGTTATGAACGCCTGCGCGGTGAAGCTGCCGTCGAGCTGTCGCACGAACCGGCGGCTGATCTGCAGCCGATCGAGCCGATCGAGATACGGTTGCGCATCCTGGCCGACGGTGGCCATCGGCCAGACTTGGTCGTCGAGCAGCCTAGCGTTGTAGGCGATGTTGCCGGCGCAGCCGCCGAACTCGCGCCGCAATTGTGGAACGAGAAATGCAACGTTAAGAATATGGACCTGGTGCGGCAGGATATGGTCGGCAAACCGCCCGCCAAAGAGCATGATCGAGTCGTACGCGATCGAACCGCAGACAAGTGTGCTCACGGGACCTAAATAAAGAACGGGTAGACGAGGAAGCCCGCGGCTTGTACTCCGCGCGCTTCAAAGAACAGGCGGATCGTGTAGTCGCTTCCGCTGGCAAAGCCATCGTCAATGCGCGATGACGGTTCGCCGGCAGCCGCAAGGTAATCGGCCGGAGTGAATACCTTGCGCGCGATCGGCCGGTTGCGCGAATCGGTCAGTGTCACCTCGACCGCCGGCAGCGCCTGCTTGAAAGTCGCGCGATTGCGAATCACCGCAGTCAACTCGAGCACATCAGTGCCCGGAATCGCCTGCAGCTCGCTGCCGATCACCGCAAGCTGGTCGACCTGCGTCGGCCAGCCGACCGTGCAGCCGAACACGCCGCACAACTGCACCAGTGCGTCACGCGCCTGCGGCGCACGTGCCAGCAATTCCGCGCGAAAGATGACGGCAAGCTGCACCATGATCAGCGCGATCAGCACCAATGTTCCGCCGCCGAAGACCACCGAGAAACCGCGGCGCTCGGGTGCTGCTCTGGAGCGAATGAACTCGGGCTCCTCTTCGGCCACGAGCTGATGCGTAGGGCGCACCGGGTGCGCTTCGGTCTCGGCGGGCAACGCCGCCAGCTCGATCACTTCGATACCGTCGACGATCGACGCGGCGTTGACCTGTTCGCGGCCACCCGGCGCTATCAATGTCGGAACGCCTTCCACCGATTCGGCCTGCTCCTGCAATGCGCGCTCGCGTTTAATTCTGGAACGCCGCTTCGCTTCGTCCTCGCTTCGCTCTTTGCGAACGGGCGGCGTCGCCGGTAACGGCGCGGAACGGCGCAGCGCGGCGTTGGCCAGCGTCGCCGGTGCGGTCGGCGCGATGCGCAATGTCGTGGCTGGACCGAGCGCCTGCTTGCTCTCGCCCACCGTGGCCGGCGGCGGCCGCGTGCGCGGTCCGCGGCGCGTTGGCGTGGATGCCGCCGTTGACGCTGGCACGGTCGGCTCGATGCGCGACGCGCGCGGAGTGGCGCTCGGCATCGGCTTGACCAACGGTTGCGTGAGCGCAGACACGGTGCGCGTTTGCGCCAGCGCGGAATCATCCACGTAAGTCAGGCTTCCGATCGCATCGAACACGGCGCGGCACTGGCCGCAACGGACCAGGCCGCCGCGCAGCTTGAGTTGATCTGCGACGACGCGAAACAGTGCGCCGCATTGGGGACACTTGGTTGCGAGCGCCATCGCTAAGCTGTCCCCCGCGTTCCAGCGACACACGCCCAGCCGTCTTCACTGCGCCAGACATTTAACGCTAGCGTGGCATCGGCGAGGCGATACGTCTCAATGACATCGTCAGCCTGCCGCTCGAGAATGCCCGCCAGCACCAGCGAGCCGTGGGGTGCAACGCGTGCCAGTAAGGCGGGCGCCAGCAGCTTCAGCGGATTCGAAAGAATATTGGCAAGCACGATGTCGTAGGTGGTTGCACTCAGCCTCAGTCGCTGCGGATCAGTGTAGCTGGCGGCCACACCATTCGCGCTGGAATTGGCGCGCGCTGCGGCGATAGCCTGTGGATCGACATCGGTCCCGACGACAACGCCGGCGCCGAGCTTGGCAGCGGCGATCGCGAGAATGCCCGAGCCGCAGCCATAATCGAGAACGCTCGCCCCCGCAGTGCCGTTTTCATCGAGCCATGCGAGGCACAGGCGCGTCGTCGGATGCGTGCCGGTGCCGAATGCAACGCCGGGATCGAGACGTACTACGACGGCCGCGTGCGCCGGCGTTGTGTGCCAGCTTGGAACGATCCACAGCCGCTCGCTGATACGCGTGGGCATGAACTGCGACTGCGAAGCGCGTACCCAGTCGGTGTCTTCGACGGCAACGCGCTGCTCGATCGTAGGCCTCAAATTGGCCGCTAGAGCTGCTGCTTCGATGATTTGATCGGCGCTATCTTGCTGCGCGAGCACTCGGAGACGGCTGCGCGGCCAGGCCAGGCGCGACGGCGCGAATCCCGGCTCGCCGTACAGCGGCTGCTCTTCAGAGGTATCGGCGCTCGCGTCTTGGATCGACACCGAAAGCGCACCGCATTCAAGCAGGGCGTCCGCCAGTGCTTCTGCGCACAGCCCGTCGGCGTTCAGCGTGATCTCAACCAGCACGATAGGCGCAAAGCTAAAGGTGCCGCGCTGCCAGTCGCTTTTCCAGATAGTGGATGCTGGTGCCGCCGAGCACGAACTTCTCGTCGATCAACAACTCGCGATGCAGCGGAATGTTGGTCTTGATGCCCTCGACCACCATCTCGGACATTGCGATTCGCATGCGCGCGAGCGCCTGATTGCGAGTATCGCCGTAGCAGATCACTTTGCCGATCATTGAGTCATAGTTCGGCGGAACAAAATAGCCGGTATAGGCATGCGAGTCGACGCGCACGCCCGGCCCGCCCGGCGGGTGCCACGCGGTAATGCGCCCCGGCGACGGCGTGAACCGGTACGGGTCTTCGGCGTTGATGCGGCACTCGATCGCGTGCCCCTTCTGCTCGATATCGCGCTGGCGCATGCGGAGCTTTTCGCCCGCCGCCACCCTGATCTGCTCCTGCACGATGTCGATGCCGGTCACCATCTCGGTGACCGGATGCTCGACCTGCACGCGCGTGTTCATTTCAATGAAGTAGAACTCGCCGCCTTCGAACAGAAATTCGAATGTGCCCGCGCCGCGGTAATTGATCTTCTTGCACGCTTCGACGACTTTGTCGCCCATCTTGTCGACCATGCGGCGGTTGAGCCCCGGCGCCGGCGCTTCTTCGATCACCTTCTGATGGCGCCGCTGCATCGAGCAATCGCGTTCGCCCAGCCAGACCGTGTTTCGATGCTGATCCGCTAGCACTTGAAATTCGATGTGCCTCGGATTCTCCAGAAACTTTTCCATGTACACAGCCGGGTTGCCGAACGCAGCTTGGGCCTCCTGCCGCGTCATGTTGACCGCGTTAAGCAGTGCGGCCTCGGTGTGCACGACCCGCATGCCGCGCCCACCGCCGCCACCCGATGCCTTGACGATCACCGGGTAGCCGATCGCGCGCGCGATTTTGACGATCTCGCGCGGATCTTCGGCGAGCGAACCGTTTGAGCCCGGTACGATCGGCACGCCGGCCGACAGCATCGCCTGCTTGGCCGAAATTTTGTCGCCCATCGCCCGGATTGATTCAGGGCGTGGACCGATAAAACAAAAGCCGCTTTTCTCCACGCGTTCGGCAAAGTCGGCGTTCTCTGACAGGAAGCCGTAGCCGGGGTGGATTGCTTCGGCATCGGTCACTTCGGCCGCACTGATGATCGCCGGAATATTCAGATAGCTGTCTTTAGACGGCGCCGGGCCGATGCACACGGATTCATCGGCGAGTTTGACGTACTTCGCGTCGGTGTCGGCTTCCGAGTACACGACCACCGTGCTGATTCCCATCTCGCGGCACGCACGCTGCACCCGGAGAGCAATCTCGCCACGGTTAGCGATCAGAATTTTCTTGAACATGGAGTATCGGCCCGCGGCAGGACGCCACGGTTATTCAATGATGAACAGGGGCTGGCCGTACTCTACCGGTTGGCCGTTTTCGACCAGGATCTGCTTGACTATCCCGCCGACCTCGGCTTCGATCTCATTGAGCAGCTTCATCGCCTCGATGATGCATAACGTGTCGCCCGGCTTAATCGATTGGCCGAGCTCGATGAACGCCGCCGTGCCGGGGCTCGGCGAGCGATAAAACGTGCCGACCATCGGTGACTTGACGGCGTGTCCCTCAGGCTCGGCCGCCGCCGCGGCAGTCGCCGCAACTGATCCGTTGCCCGCGGGCGCCTCCGCCGACGGTGACGCGATCACGGTGGTGGCAGCCGTGGGCGCCGTGGGCGCCGGACTGAACTTCGCGATGCGGACGCGATCCTCACCTTCGGTGACCTCGAGTTCGGCGATGCCGGAGTCCGCTACCAGGTCGATCAGCGTCTTTAACTTGCGTAGATCCATGGGATCTCCCGGCTCTTATTAATAATGACTAATAGTGACGATTGGAGAAGCAGGGCGGCAATCGAAAACCGTCAAGGCTTGACGCGGTCGTTCAGGGCAAAGTCCAGCGCGTATCGATAGCCTGCGGCGCCCAGGCCGACGACCGTTCCGACCGCAATCTCGGCCAAGTAGGAGCGATGCCGGAAGCTCTCGCGGCGATGAAGATTGGACAGATGCACTTCAATGAAGCGCAGTGATACCGCGGCGAGCGCGTCGCGCAGCGCGATGCTCGTATGCGTGAATGCCCCCGCATTGATGATGATGAAATCGGTGCCATCCGTGCGCGCCAGGTGAATGCGGTCGATCAACGCGCCTTCATGATTGCTCTGAAAAAAGGTCACGGCGGCATTGACGCGTTTGGCGAAGACGGCGAGTTCGCCTTCGATGTCGGCCAGCGTCTGCGTTCCGTAGACTGCTGGTTCGCGCGTGCCCAGCAGGTTCAAGCTAGGCCCGTTAAGGACCAGTATGCGGCTAGCCACGGTGCGGCCTGCGAAGAGCGAGTTCGAGGGACATCAGTGCAGTTCCGGGGAATTAAACGCTAAAGACCAAAGAAGGGCCGGAGTTTCCGCCTTTCCGCGCAAGCTGTCCAGCGTTGGTAGCTACGTGACGCTTCCCGATGCCTTCAGTTCTTCATCTAACCACGCGCGCAACTCGATCGCGCGCAACCTTCCAAGCTTCGATTGCACAATACGCCCACGTTGATCGATCAGGAGCGTAAAAGGCATTGCCCCGGATGGGTTGCCAAGCTGGCGGATCAACTCGGATCCCGCTGCACCGGCCAGCAGCAGCGGAAACTGCAGCTTCATTTCAACGGCAAATCGCTTGACCGCGGCTTCGTTGTCGATCGCCAACCCCACCACCTTGACGCCTCGGCTCACGTACTCCGTTTGGACCTGCTGCAGGTCGGGCATTTCCTCGATGCAGGGCGCGCACCAAGTGGCCCAGAAGTTCACCACCAGGATGTTGCCCTGCCACTGCGCCATGGCTTGCGGCTGATCCTGCGTGTCCTTGAAAGAGAGCGCGAAAAGCGCACTGGCGTCGGCGGGACTCGCTAACGGCACGTACTGCCTCAACGCGAGTGTCGCGCCGACCGCGAGCGCCAGCAGTGCAACAGCCGCCACAAAGACACGGCCGCCCCACTTCTTCATCGATTGTTCTTGGCAGAGCGCATGGAGGCAGCATCATGCCACCACCGATCCTTTCGTCACTTTCAGGCGCTCTCCTTGATCAGCCTTTGTAGCGCCGCCAAGTTAGCGCGCCCGGCCGCTTCGATCGGATGAATCTCATCGTCACCTGCAATGTCGCGTCGGTGCCGCGCGGCCACCCGGATGGCGTCGCGCTCGAACACGTGCAAAGAAACGCCGATGATTCGACGCGAGTCGACTGAGCGCGCTTTGGGCATCACGAAGGTCAATCGTTCTAGCGCCGCCGGGCGCTCATCGCTTTCGCCGTCTTCCACCTCGAACTCGATGCCGAGATTGATCAGGCGGAGCTCGACATCCTTGGCGCTGTCGACGAACAGTTGCAAGTGAATGTCCGAATGCTCGGTCGCGGTGCCGTTTAACACCGCGCCGATCAAATGCGGATCGAATTCGTGCAGCGTCTGCATGGTTTCTGCGGCGATACCGCGCAGCGCCGCCAGCAACACGCGATGCTCGCCGCCGCCGAACAACTTCAAGTAGCGGCGTAGCTCATGCTCAACCTCGCTGTTGTCAGGCATCAGGGTGCGTCGATTGGCACTCTCGCCCAGAACTTCGTGCACGGCGCGGCGCTTGGCCTGCGCATACTCGCAACCTTCTTCGGCGATCAGGCGCGCCGCAGTCGCCGCGACTTCTGTTCGTAGGTCGCTCGAGGCCATAGGTTCGAGTGTATCGGCAGAGAAGGGGTCAGCGCGCATTACAATTCCGCGCCACTGTCTGCGCTATTTTTTGCGCTGCATTTTCAATTCGGCCCACCGGCTTAACCTTGCACATCCACATTCTCGGCATCGGCGGAACTTTCATGGGCGGCCTTGCGCAACTCGCGCACGCGGCCGGCCACGACGTGAGCGGTTGCGATGCGAACGTCTATCCGCCGATGAGCGATCAGCTTGCGGCCACGGGTGTGCGTGTGATCGAAGGCTATGGCGCCGATCAATTGTCGCTCGCACCTAATCTGTGGGTGGTCGGCAACGTGGTGACGCGCGGCAATCCGCTGATGGAGGCGATTCTCGATCGCGGTGACGCCTACGTGTCGGGCCCGCAGTGGCTCGCCGACAACCTTCTGTGCCAGCGGCACGTGCTGGCGGTGGCCGGTACCCACGGCAAGACGACGACCACGGCGATGCTGGCAAAGATTCTCGATGACGCGGGCGAATTGTCCAGTGATAAGCCCGGGTTTCTAATCGGCGGCGTGCCCGATGATTTCGGCTGCTCGGCGCGCATCGGCGGCGGCGCGCATTTCATTATCGAGGCAGACGAATACGACACCGCATTTTTCGACAAGCGGTCGAAGTTCATGCACTACCGGCCGCGCACGCTGGTCCTGAACAACCTTGAATTCGATCACGCCGATATTTTTGCCGATCTGGCGGCGATCGAGACGCAGTTCCACCATCTTGTGCGCACCTTGCCGGCGCGCGCGCGCATCGTTGCCAATGGTAACGACGACGCGCTCGCCCGTGTTTTAGCGCGCGGTTGCTGGTCGGAGCTCGAGACGTTTGGCGGCAACGGCCAATGGCGCGTCGAGGCCGAGCCGCCGTTCGACGTCAGCCACGGTGGCGAACGCGTTGGCTCGCTTCATCTCCCAATGGCGGGCCAGCACAATCGGCTGAACGCGCTCGCGGCCATCGCAGCCGCGAATCACGTCGGCGTTGCTCCCGCCACTGCGCTCGCGGCGTTAAGTGGCTTTCGCGGCGTTAAACGCAGGCTCGAGGTGCGCGGCATGGTTGACGGCGTAACGCTGATCGATGACTTTGCGCATCATCCGACGGCGTTTGCCCAGACCATCGGCGCCGTGCGTGCGTTGCACCCGGAAAGCCGCGTCGTCGCTGTGTTCGAGCCGCGTTCCAACACGATGAGGAGCGGCGCCGTGAACGCGCTGCTGCCGGGCAGTCTCGCCGCCGCCGACCGGGTTTTCTGCTTTGCAGACGGCATCGATTGGAACGTGGCGCAGGTGCTTGCGCCGCTCGGCTCGAAAGCATCCGTGCACGGCGATGTCGATGCCTTGGTCGACGCGATCGTGGGGTACGTTGAACCTGGCGACCAATTGCTGGTGATGAGCAACGGTGGATTCGGCGGCATTCATGCGCGCCTGCTGGCGCGGCTTGCGCAGCGCGCCGACTCGGCCAAGCGCGCGGCTTGAGTGAAACGCACTGCTAACGAAAACGCGCGCGTGATCGTTTATCTGCACGGGTTCCGCTCGTCGCCGGCATCGCGCAAGGCGCTGATGCTGCGCGACCGCCTGCAGCAGCGTGGCCTGGCCGATCAGTATGTATGCCCAGCCCTGCCGGCGTCGCCGCGCATCGCGTCGCAACTGGCGCTTTATGCCGCCAAGGCGGAGGCGCCCGATCGCGTTGCGCTGATCGGATCGTCCCTCGGTGGGTACTACGCAACGTGGGTCGCCGAAAAACTTGGCTGCCGCGCCGTGCTTCTGAATCCCGCGATCGACCCCGCGCGCGATCTGCAGGCGCACATCGGGCGGCAGCCGGTTTTTTTCAGCGACGACGAGATCGATTTCCGACCGGAATACATCGATCACCTGCGCGCGCTCGAGGCACCGGTAACACGCCCGGAACGCTACTTTCTGCTGGCCGCCACCGGCGACACGGTGATCGACTATCGGTTCATGGTGGCCAAGTATCAGGGCGCTCGGCAGCGCGTGATCGAAGGCAGCAACCACGAGCTGTCGGACTTTGCTCAGTATGTTGACGAAGTGCTTGCCTTCTGCGGCATTGAATAAGGAGTGTCAGTGAACCAGCGGTTGCAGGGCAGGGTGGCGATCATTACCGGCGCAGCTCAGGGCATCGGTCTGGCCACCGCACGCAAGTTTCTCGACGAAGGCGCAACCGTCGTTGCCTGGGACATTGGCAAGGCATCGTTGGACGTAGCACTGACATCGTTGTCGGGCCGCGGCGCGATCAGTGCAATGTTGGTCGACGTCACGGTGCGCGCTCAGATCAACGCGATGGTGAGCGAGGTCAAGCAGCGTCATGGCCGCATTGATTGTCCTCATCAACAACGCCGGCATCACGCTGGACGCGCGGCTGCAGAAAATGACCGACGACCAGTTTGATCGCGTAATCGCCGTCAACCTGAAAGGAACCTACAACTGCGCGCGCGCGGTGATTGACACAATGGTGCAGCAGGGCAGCGGCGTAATCCTCAACGCGTCGAGCGTGGTGGGCATCTACGGCAACTTTGGGCAAACTAACTACGCAGCCAGCAAATTCGGCGTGATCGGGTTCGTCAAAACATGGGCGCGCGAGCTCGGGCCGAAGGGAATTCGCTGCAACGCGGTCGCCCCCGGTTTCGTCGCTACCCACATTCTGGACACGATTCCCGAGAAAGTGCTCAAGCAATTGAAGGAGAGAGTCCCGTTGCGCCGCCTGGGAACGCCGGAAGACATCGCCAATGTCTACGCATTCCTGGCTTCTGACGAAGCTTCGTATATCAACGGTGCCGTAATCGAGGTGTCCGGCGGACTGACGGTTTGAAGTTTCTTCTTGCACCGCGCGCGAGTTCGAAGTGAGCACGTATCTGCTGTTCGACGACGAAGGTGCGTTCAAGGCGGGCATCGAGATGGGCAATGCGGGCACCTCGCACCAGGTCGAGTTGCCGAGCGGCAAGCGCGTCAAAGTCAAGGCTTCGCACGTGCTGCTGCGGTTTTCCGAGCCTTCGCCCGCGCAATTGATCGAGCGCGCGCACGCGCAGGCCGAAGCGATCGACCTCGACTTTTTGTGGGAAGCGGCGCCGCAGGACGAGTTCGGGTTTGTCGAACTGGCGCGTGAGTATTTCGGTGCCGAGCCGGGCGCCGAGCAAGCGGCGGCGCTGCTGTTCCGTTTGCACAGCGCACCGGTTTACTTCTATCGCAAAGGGCGCGGCCGTTACCGACCGGCCCCGGCGGAGACGCTGAAGGCCGCGCTTGCCGCCGTTGAGCGCAAGCGCAAGCAGGACGAGTTGAAACAACAGTACGTTGAAGAGTTGAAGTCGGGGCGCGCGCCCGAGGCCATCGCCCAGCATGCGATTGCGTTGCTGCTCAGGCCCGATCGCAATTCGATTGAGTTCAAGGCGCTCGAGCAGGCAGCAGACGAATTGCACATGGCGCCGCTGAGGCTGCTGCTGGCGCGTAACGCGATCGCTTCGCCGTATCACTGGCATGTCGACAGTTTTTTGGCGCAGCACTTTCCACGCGGGACCGGCTTCGCAGCGGATTTGCCGGCGCCCGATGCGTCGAACCATCTGCCGCTGGCGCAAGCACGCGCGTTTTCGATCGACGATTCGGCGACAACCGAGATCGACGATGCGTTTTCGGTGCAGCGGCTCGCCGATCACGTACGCGTCGGCATTCACATCGCGGCACCGGCGATCGCGATGCCGCCCGGCCA
>Ga0136614_10002299_pt1 | contig 11838 bp, 9 predicted proteins | sample AntDrymUQ2792106_2_FD_106643 | JGI IMG/M metagenome (GOLD analysis project Ga0136614, IMG submission 106643) | Polar desert sand microbial communities from Dry Valleys, Antarctica - metaG UQ279 (21.06) | ecosystem: Environmental > Terrestrial > Soil > Desert | place: Antarctica: Dry Valley...
CAGCGGGGCCATGAACGTGTATTCGATCGTGCCCTCCCAGCGCTCCCACGCCACGGTTTCCGTCAGGATTTCGAAGATGATCCCCAGATACGCCCAGATGACTGCTCCGATCAACAGCACGGTCGTCTGGCGATTGACATCGAGGACACCGCCCGAGGCTTCGACTCCCTCCGCGATGAAAACGATCGTCAGCGTATTGGCGATCGTCCAGAGAAAGAAGGCGAGCTCCCACAGCGCGTACCGCCGCACGAGGTAAGCATTTCTTTCGATGATGCCGCCGAGCCCTATCAGCTCGGTGCGCATGCCTGCTGACAAGCCCCTCATGGCCGCCCTCCTTCCACATCGCTTTCGAGCTCGAAGCTCCGTCCGGTGGCGGCAAAGAACGCCTCCTCCACGGTGGCAGCGTGGTAACGGCGCCTTAGCTCGTCGGGCGGTTCGAGAACCAGAAGCTCACCACGGTCGAGGATTCCCACCCGGTCGGCGAGCAACTCCGCTTCGTCGAGATCGTGCGTGCACAGCAGGATGGTGACGTCGTGATCGGCGCGCAGCTCCCGAATGAAGCCCTGAACCTCGAGCTTCGAGCGCGGGTCGAGCCCGGTGGTCGGCTCGTCCAACAACAACAGCACCGGCGAGGTCAACAAGGCGCGGGCCAGCGCAACCTTTTGTTGCATGCCCCTGGATAGATCCTCCATCGAATCGCCCCGGCGGTCCAGAGGGAAACCAACCCGCTCCAGAATCTCTGGGATCCGGGCACGGGTCTCGCGCGCAGTCATCCCGTAGAAGCGCGCCGCATAGCTGAGATTCTCCACAGATGACATCTTCTTGAAGAAGGATGCTTCGACGGAAACCCTGTTGACCAGTCTGCGGATCGGACGCGGTTCGGTGAAGACGTCGTAGTCGAACACCCGGGCGCTGCCGCCGTCATTCAGGAGCAAGGTCGACAACAGCCTGACCAGGGTTGACTTTCCCGACCCGTTCTGACCCAGGATGGCCACGCACTCGCCCCGTTCGATGCGGAAAGAGACATCTTTGAGAACGGCAACTCGGCGTTTGTGAGACCGGCGGCCGGTGCGCCGGTCCCGGCGTATGAATTCCTTGCGAAGGTCCGTGACCTCGACCGCCGGCGTACGGGCTTCCGGGCCCCCCGGCTCGAGGTGCCGGGTGGATGGACTGGCTGATGCGATGCGGGACATGCGTTGCTCCTTAAGGCGACAAAGAATGGCGAAGGGGGTTCAGGCGCGAGGTATCGAACCGGGATCCCTCACAAGGAGGACCCCTGGGCGCAGGTGTGAAGTGTCAGCCGAGGAACAACATCACGTGACTCTAGCCCAAACTTCCATGTGACACAAACTCGAACGGCGCCAGTGGGGCCAGCGCGGCCCGGAGGCCGACTCCACCGATCCTGTCGGCGGTGATGTGTGCGTGTCGCAGCCCTCCGGCGGGTCGTCCATCGGCGGGAACTTGACGTCCGGGCCCCAGGTAGGTGACCGCCCGACGTTGTCAGTGAGTGAGGGCTCTATGCCCTCGGCATGGCGTGCCGGAGTGTAGCCAGCGTCTCGGTCATCGAGGCGGCGGTGGCCTCGGCCCTCCCGGCCCAGAAGGAGGCTATCGGGCCGATGTCTTCCTGCAACGCCCGATGCCGGACCACCCACAACCGAGCCTCTTGACCCAGCCAGTCGAGAAGCGCATCCGGATCCTGATTCAGCATGGCCCTGAGCACGAACCTGCGCTCGCCCATGCGTAAAGCCACCCCCAGATCGCGAGCGGTGCGGGCGAGGTCATGCCGAACCAAGAGCATGCCGCTGCGTACCGGCGACAGCAAGGCGTTCACCAACTCGTCGAGACTCGCTTCCGATACCTCCCACGGCGGAGCAGAGCGAAGGTGCAGGGGCAATTCATGTTGACCCTCGAGAGACGCCGCCTCTGCCAGCACCACATCTGACAACAGCGCAGCCCATTGCGCGAAATGGCCCGAGGCCACCTCCTGCAGCTTCAGCGCGTAAACGGGGACCCACGGCAACAAGTGCTCCCACAGGAGCGCCGCTTTGGCTTCTCGGCGCATGACCCGTCGCGCCGGTTCCGGCTCGTGATCCTCCGCTTCATCCAGAGCGGCGTACAGGGACAGCAAGGCGGCCAAATGATCGGGCTCCGGAGGCGATGCGACGCCAACCGCCTGCCAAAAGCCTGCGACTCTCCCGCGGGCCTCGCCGCCGAGCATGCCCTCGGCGCCTACATAGATCGATGCATAGGGAGGGAGCTGAAACACGAAGGTCTCGGTGTAGCCGGCCGCATCGCTCATGCCCTGCAGCCCAAGCACATGCGAGATGGGGGCATGCGAGGGATGGGGTGCCTCGCACAACACCCCCAGGGCGCGAAAGAGCTCGGCGCGCCCGCTCACCGATGCCGAAGTCCCTGCCGTCTGCGAATGCGGTGGCTCAACTGTGTTGCTCGGGGATCGAAAACGCCTCCTTGGCAGGTTTCAGCGGCCGCATCATCCAGATGGGGCGCCGTGTGTGGTTGGGAGAGTGCAGGTCGGCACGCCGGGTCAGCTCGAGCCACCGCCTGTAGACCTGTCTGCTCTTGCCGGCGTCGACGGAGATGTCGCCGAGCTGGTCGTGCTCGGCCGCTTTCGAGACCTCCACCGCCTGGTGCCAGCAGTGTTGACCCGATATCGGGTCGGGTTGCACTGCGAAAGTCAGGTTCTGATGCACTCCGACATCGGTCCACCAGATCCTCTGCGTGTCCGGATCGCTCGAGTTGTAAGGACCGACACCCTTGGTGCGCTTCATGGACCAGTCACCATCCTTGCCATCGCCATCAAGGGTGACGGAGGCCATCATCTGTCCCTGGCCTTGGTCCCCGAGCTTCCACCGGCCCATGTGGTGGCTGCACGCGACGACGCCCGGCCGGATGCCTTCGGTCACCCACGCCTTGACCACGTAGAAACCGGTCTCGGTAGCGACGCGCACTAGGTCGCCCGCACGCACGGCGAGCCGGACTGCATCGGCGGGGTGGATCCACAACGGATTGGTATGGGCGATCTCGTCCAGCCACTTCGCGTTCGCCGAACGCGTATGGATGTGCACCGGTAGCCGAAACGTCGAGATGAGCACCATCTGGTCCTCGGCCAGCTTCGCCGGATGGACATGGCTCCTGATGTACCCGGGAAGAGCGTGCTCGCGCCATCCCCAATCGGCCAGCGTCTTCGACCAGAACTCCAGCCGTCCGCTGGGGGTGGGGAATCCGCGCAGCACCTTGCCATCCACCTCCACACCCACCGGGCGGCGGCCCTCCGAATCCGGTTCCGGCGCGCCCATCGGCACGACGTTGGTTGACTCGGGCGGCGCGGCGCGCGTGAAAACGCGCCCGAAGTCGCCGGTGGCGGCGTCGTCCAGCTCCCTCGCCGGAACCTCCTGGTCGAAGACCCGGCCCACCTTCTTCGAGATCTCGAAGGCTCCGAATCGGCGCATGTACTCGAGGGGCGTAAGGTTCTTGGCCGCGGCCGCCTCGGGCAGACCGGGGACCGAATGCTCGAACATGTAGCCGTAGTACTCGTCTACCGAAAGCTTCTCACCGGGATGTTCCATCGACTCGTAGTACTTGCGAATCCCAAGGCGTCCATCCGGATCGATGCGCCAGGACAGCTCGATCCAGAATTCGTTCTCCTCCCATACTTCTCCCGGGTTCGTCTCGCGAGTGTCGGTGAAGTGCTCACCGGAGCGGCCGCGCGCCGCTCGGATCACCGGCTGCCGGAAACCTACCCATTGGCCGTCGTACTGCTCGTAGGAATGCACGTCATGGCGCTCGGATGAGTGGCCCATCGGCAGGACATAGTCGGCGAAGAACGCCGTTTCGCTCCACGTCGGAGTAAGGGCGACGTGGAGGCCTATGAGCCTTTCGTCGGTCAAGGCTTCGATCCACGAGAAGCCGTCTGGGTTGGTCCACACCGGGTTGTAGACACGCGTGAAGTAGACCTCGAGCCGTCCTCGCCCTTCCTTCAAAAAGTGAGGCAACAGAAACGACATCTCGTTGAGAGCCAGCGGGTACTCGAGCGGCCAGGTCAGCTCGTTCCAGGTCCCGGGATGAGGCGGCGAATAGATCGGCTTCGGGACGAACTTGTTCCACGCGTTCGGGTGCGTACCTCCCTCGGTTGCAATCGCTCCCAACAGCGCATTCAAGAGAAACAGTGTGCGTGAAACCTGCCATCCGCCGAGGTTGCCTGCGGCCGCCGACCGCCAACTATGGGTGGCCAGGCGGGTGCCGGCCTGCGCGACGATCTTCGCTATCTCCTCGAGGGTCCCCGCCGAGACGCCCGATTCCTCTGCTGCGAATTCGAAAGAGAAGCCGCTGTACAGCTCTTTGAGTATCTTCTCGAAGCTCCCGAAGCTGGGTTCGATCCCCCCGTGCTCCGAAGCCAGATACTCGGGCCAGTTCCACCACCGCCTCACGAAGTCCCGGTCGTAGAGATCGTTCTGGATCAGGTAGTTGGCGATGGAAAGGTTGATGGCGGCCTCACTGCCGGGGTGGGGAGAGATCCAGTGGTCGGCATGGGACGCGGTATTCGACAGTCTGGTGTCGACCACGATCAGCTTGGCGCCGGCGGCCCTGGCTTCCACGATGCGCTGGGCGTGGGGGTTGAAATAGTGCCCGGCTTCGAGATGGGCGCTGATGAGGAAGATCACCTTTGCGTTCGCGTGGTCGGGGCTCGGGCGATCGATTCCGGTCCAGAAGTGATAGCCAGCACGCGCTCCGCTGGAGCAGACATTGGTGTGGGAATTGTGCCCGTCGACTCCCCAAGTCGCAAGCACGCGCTCGGTGAAGCCATCCTCCCCCGGACGACCTACGTGGTACATGACCTCGTTGTGGCGCTGCTGTGTGATGGCTGTACGGATGCGCGCTGCGAGATCGTCGAGCGCTTCGTCCCAACTCACCTGGACCCATTTACCTTCGCCGCGCTCACCTGCGCGCTTCAGCGGGTGAAGAATGCGGTCCGGGTCCGTGATCTGATTGAGGGTCGCGGGGCCCTTTGCGCAGTTTCGGCCGCGCGAGCCGGGGTGCTCGGGATTGCCCTCGAACTTGCGAACTTCCAGCGTTTCTTTGTCCACGTATGCGAGCAGGCCGCACGCTGATTCGCAGTTGAAGCAAGTCGTCGGAACGAGCATGTAGCGGCGTTCGACCCGCTCGGGCCACGAACGCGAGTCGAGCTCGATCCAGTCATCCCATCTCTGGGTTGGAGGGAAAGCGGCCAGATGCACCCTGCTGGGCCCAGGGTAGAAGGTCTCGCCGCGCGCCACGACCTCGTCGTGCGCAGCGCTGACCCTGACGGCAAGCTCGTCCAGGCTCGGTCGCCGGCTCACGCGAGCGGCACGGTCTGAGCCGCTTGGACGTATGCGTGCTCGTGAGCCAGTAAGCCTGCGAGGGCGAAGGGCGCAGCGAACACACCCATCACGGGGGCGGCCACAGCCACCGCCACGAGAATCACGCCGGCCCAGAAGAAACCCTTGAAGTCACCCGCGACAAGCGACCACTGGGCGAGATGGGCGTGGGCCGTGACATGAACGAGAGTGACCTCGCCCCACAACATCAGGAGGTGGCCCAAGGCGCTTCCCGCCACGACGTAGGCAATTGGTTCGGCCGCTCCGGGCTCGACAACCGGCGCGACGAGCAGGAGTGCGGCGGCGCCTGCCAGCAGAGATTGAACCAAAAGGTGTGGAGGCAGCAAGGGACTCTGCCACAGATCTCGACCCTTTGACTGGGCAAAGAGATAGGCGGTGTAGACGGAGGTCATCGCCGCCAGCGGGAGACCGGGGATCACCAGGATCTTCTGCAGGGTTTGCGACCCGGACACGCCGGCCAGCAGGTGGACGGCCAGCACCGCGCCGTAGGCGGATATGACGACGGCCCCCCTGACCAGCCATGAACGCCATTGGGGGCGCGTGAAGATGAGATAGAAGCGCTCGGGATGTTCGAGATCCCAGACGAGCAGGGCGCCGGTGATCGCCAGGAACGCCGCCCCGAGGACGGGGGCCGCCCACCTGAAGAGGGGGCCGTCACCCGTGCCGGTGAACAGCAGCAGCAACGCCACGAGGTACACCCCCGCCGCTATCCCCTTGGTCCAGGTGTAAAGGCTCACCCGCCAGTCCCATGGCGCCTCATGTCTCACGTCGTAGGAAAGGAGCGCTGCAGCGCTGCTGTTGCTCCATCCAGCCGGGTGGCCCGAGTTGACGCTCTGTGGACCTCGAGCCTGCTCGCTCCACATGAAGTTGTCCCCTTCAGGACGGCGCGCGGCAATCGGATCCAGGGTTGTCTGATGGGCCTCCTTGTAGAAGACCTTGGGGTTGGTCTCCTTCTCGGGGCGCCGCACCGTGACCGGCTCACGATTCACGACCTGGGCCACCTTGGAGGAAGGATCGAGCATGTCGCCGACAAAGATCGCCTCGACGGGACAGACGACGACGCATGCGGGTTCCAGGCCAACCTCCAGGCGATGGGTGCAGAAGTTGCACTTCTCTGCGGAATGGTCTTCGGGGTTGATGAAGATCGCATCGTACGGACATGCGGCGATGCACGCCTTGCAGCCGATGCAGATCCTCTTGTCGAAATCGACTATGCCGTCGGCCCGTTGAAACATCGCCGAGGTTGGGCACGCGGTGACGCAAGGGGCGTCGTCACACTGATTGCAGCGAGTGACCTGAAAGGCGCGCTGAGTTGAAGGCCATGCTCCGACCTCCACAGACTTGACGTATGTGCGGGTGACCGACAAGGGGACTTCGTTCTCGGACTTGCAGGCCGTGGTGCAAGCATGACAGCCGATGCAGCGGCTCTGGTCGAGTACCTTCGCCCACTTCTGGGGCCGGTTGGCTGCGGCGAGATCGGCGACGGCGCACACGTGCGAAACCTACACCGGGCCGGTGGAAAACGAGAGGCAGCAGCTTTCATCTGAATCCGGTATGCTTGCTCTGCACGTACGCCCGCATCGACCTGAAAGATCGACCCTGAGGAGGTGGGAATCAATGACCAAGAGATCAGCGGTCTTTTCCCGCCGGCCCGAGGCGCGCTAGCAACCTTTTCGGTCTTCGTCTTTCGAAGGCGCCAAGAAACCTCCGGTCGGCCCCCACACGACCATTTTGGCCGCGCCCTGTGGGCGCCGGTTTTCCCGACTGGAGGAAACTTACCTTGATGCAAGAAACATCGTTGGACACGCTTGGCTGGGACACCCACTTCGCCGAGCACTTCAAACCCTTCGCCGACCAAGGACTGATCGCGGCGCGGGTAGCTGTCGAGCACAGGGGCGCCTACATCGTCTATACCGAGCTGGGCGAGCTGCAGGCCAAGCTCACAGGACGGGCGCGCCACGATGCAGTATCCCGATCCGACCTTCCCGGAGTTGGAGACTGGGTCGCGGCAGAGATGCGACCCGGCGAAAACAAGGTCGCTATCCATGCGGTTCTGCCGCGCCGCGGTCAGTTCTCCCGCAACGTAGCCGGATTCACCACCGAAGAGCAGATCCTGGCCGCCAACATCGACACCACTTTCATCACCACCTCCCTCACGGGCGAGTTGAACCAGCGGCGCCTCGAGCGCTATCTCACTCTCGCCTGGGCAGGAGGCGCCAACCCCGTAGTGGTCCTCACCAAGGCAGACATCTGCGACGCCCTCGAACCGGCAGTGGCGCAGGTCGAGGCAGTTGCCGTGGGCGTGCCGGTGCACATCACGAGCAGCGTTACCGGCGCCGGGATAGATGAGCTCAGAAGCTACTTCGAGAGGCACCGCACTGTGGCCCTGCTCGGCTCCTCGGGTGTCGGGAAGTCGAGTCTGGTAAACGCGTTGCTGGGCAGCGCGCTCCAAGACGTTCAGGAGCTGCGCAACGATGGAAAGGGCAAGCACACCACCACGAAGCGCGAGTTGATAGTCCTGCCAGGTGGAGGATTGATGATCGACACCCCCGGCATGCGCGAGCTGCAGTTGTGGGACGACACCGGGGGCCTCGAAGAAGCATTCGAGGACATCAGCGCCGTAGCAGGCGAGTGCCACTTCAGAGACTGCCGGCACGAACAAGAGCCGGGCTGCGCGGTTTTGCTCGCCGTGGCCGACGGTTCGTTACCACAAGAGCGCCTCGACAGCTACAGAAAGCTCCAACGGGAGCTTCATCACCTTCACCTGAAACAAGATCGACGAGCAGCATCCGAACAGCGCCGGAAGCATCGAGTGGTCCAAAGGAGCCGCCGAGGCACCGGGCGCAATGTCGGACGGTCCACTAACGACTAATGGCCCGATCCAGGGCGGTTACCGGGAGCGCCGGCCGGACGGGAGCCGCCCTTAGGTCCCGGGGCTATCGGTTCCGGCGGAGAGCGACCAGCACCGCAGCCACGGCGGCGATCAGGACCAAGAGGATGCCGAGTGCCGCTGCATAGTTGTTCGGCAACGCCGAGGGGTTCGAGGACGACCGGCCGAACCCGAGCACGTAAGGAAGAGCGGTGAGGGCAACGATGCCGCCGGCGACCAGGGCGCCCTGGACCGGGCCTCTGTAGCGGTCCGGCACGGCGCGCGACAGGAGCACTCCGACCCCGATAACCACCGGAGCGAGCAGGAAATCATGCACGACGATTCCTCCCAGGAACCACACCAGCCAGCTCGAGGGATGGGTCTGGGCGGCATTGATGATCAGCCCGTAGACCCCATAGGACATGAGCGCCCATCCGAGCACCGCCATGATCGAAAACAGCCGGCGGTTCGCCGGCCCCCCCTCCGCTGCGTTGGACAGCCGATCCTCATCCAGCGGCAAAGGGGTCAATCCACCGACACCCTCTGCACCCACTTGGTGTTGGTCACTCCCGGGCGATTGGGGCCGATCAACCGGACCGGAAAGCCATGATCGACATGGAGCGGCTCTCCATTGACCTCGAGGGCAAGCATGGTGTCTGGGTCTTGAAGTTGAAGTGGGTTGACCAGCGAGACATCGTAGGTTCCCGGCTGCAGCGATTGAACGGTCACCGAGGAGTCGGCCGGCGCACCGGCCATGACGACGAGGTCGCTGAGGCGTACTCCTTTCCATCGTAGCGTCTGACTCCATCCATTCACGCAGGAGATCGGAAGGTCGGCTTCGTGTTGGGGCAGAGCCTGAAGGTCCTCCAAGGAGAGCTCGAAGGTGTTGGCCACCGCGCCTGAAACCGTCAGGCGGTAAGCACTGATTCGTTCGGCGAGCTCCTCTGTTTCCGCGCTTGGCGTTCCAACCACGGGAAAGCTCTGCGGGCCGACACCGGGGACGTAGGGGGCGAGGAAAGCCAAACGTCTGAGAGGCGGAAAGGTCTGACCGGCCGTCGTCAAGGTGATCAGACCCATCGCCCCGGTAACGGCTCCGAGGAAACCGCGTCGGGTGAGGCCCCCCGGCATCGGCGCGTTCTTCAGGGATCGTGACCGGCCCAACGCGCTGCGAGCAATCGTCGCTTTGGCCCCTACGTGGACGACCAGAGCACCGATCGTGATCCACGCCGCCCAATAGTGCCCGGTGGGGAAAAAGAAGTTCCATGGGTACCAGAAGCCGATGTTGAGCACGCCGGTGAACAGCAGGAACAAGCTTCCGCCCACCAGAGGGATGAGACTTATTCGCTCGACCAGGTGAAGCAGCCCGGATATCGGGGGCCAGGCCCAGAGCCGCGGATAGGCGATCCACAGCTTCGCCAATAACAAGGGTATCGATGCGAACCCGGTCGCCACGTGGAGGCCCTGGGTGACCCGGTACAGACCCACAGGGCGCGCCGGCCACGTGAACCATGCCGGGGGGGCCTGGATGAGATCCGAAAGAAGTCCCGTCACAAAGCAAATCGAGAAGCTGACGCCGAGAGCGATCCCCAGCAGCGCAGCAAGGCGCTGCGAGTGAAGCGTGCTCGTGAAGGCATCTACTTTCAAGGGGCCCACGCGCAGGCGATCCACGCGGCCGGACCGGCGTCGGCTGCTCACCGCACCCCACCTCGGTATGAATCGAGCCACGCAAACCATCTTTGTCCGCTCGTCCAAACCTTGCGAGCCACGAAACCGCTCTCCGACGCCAGCTTGTCCACATCCATTGCGCTGACTTGTGACCATGGCAGCCATTCGGTCGGCTTGCCGCCAACCTGGAGGCAAAGCGTCAGGTCGCAGGATCTCATTGCAGGCGGAGCCACTTCTGCGAGCACGCGCCCATCGGGAGCCAGCAGCTCTCGTGCTCTTTTCAGAAGCGCGCACGGGTCTGCACCGATGCCGATGTTCCCATCCAGGAGCAACAAGCTGCTCCACCTCCCTGCGCCTGGGACGCGGTCAAAGACCGAGCGCTGCAAAGCACATGCTCCTTGGCGTCGCGCCAGGCGTACAGCGGAGGGGGCAATGTCGATACCGAGCACCGCTACTCCTGATCGTGCAAGAGCCGCAGCGTGTCTGCCCGGACCACAGCCGACGTCCAAGACCGGTGCCGATGCAAGCCCGAGTACCTCTAGATCCTCATCGGACGCAGCCTCCATCCATCGCTCCATCGCCATGGGTTCAGAGCTCCCGTCCTCGTGGACAAGGCCGAGCCTCGAACCCGTTTTCAATTAAGATGCCCTTGCGCCCTCGAGTGCCCTCAATCCGGCGGCAAAGCGCGTGCCTGGAGCAAGCTTCGCCGCTTCGAGCGCGTCCTCGAAGCAGTCGACGTCCCGCAACGCGGGAAGCGTTTCCGTCCTGAGCCCCAGCTCCCGCAGCCGTTCCCATTGGGCGGCTCCGGTCGCCGCATCGCTCATCGGCACACCGAAGAAGACGCGCTGATCCGGTACCCGAAGTCCGATTGCCCAGTAGCCCCCATCAACCGAAGGGCCCAGAACCGCATCGGTGTCGCTCCGGGAAAGGGTCATTGCCGCCTCGTGCAGCAATCGTCGGTCCAGGTGGGGGGTGTCCATTCCGACCAGCAATGACGGTCCCCCAGCATCTTCGAATGCCGCGGCCAGCCGTTCATCGAGCCCCGTACCACGTTGGGGAATGACCGAGTAGCCCGGCGGCAGCCACTCCGGTGCGAGCCCATCGAAGACCAGCACGCGCCGCGACGCCGGTGTCGCCGAGACAACATCGACCGTGTCCCGTAATGCCATGGTTGCGAGGCGGGCCGCCTCCTCATAGGTGCATGGGGGGCATAGCCGGGTCTTGCATCTCCCCGGCACTGGAGACTTTGCCATGATCAGTAACTGAGGCGACGTCAGCACCGCAGCACCTTGACCATGTCGTGCACCGTTCGCACCGTGCCCCCAACTGTCCCCGTGACCTTGGATCGGCCCGCTCGGGGCAGATGGGTGACCGGCGTTTCCGAGATACGCCAACCGGCCTCCGCCGCCCGTGTCACCATCTCGAGCGGCCAGCCAAAGCGCCTGTCCGTAATCCCCAGACGAAGCAGGTTCAAGCGTGGCATCGCCCGCATGGGGCCGAGATCGCTGAGCCTGACTCCATACCTACGGCGAAGGTGCCACGTCAGAGCCCCATTGGCAAGGCGGGCGTGAATGGGCCAGCTACCCCTGGAAGCGGTGCGCGCTCCCATCACCAGCTCCGCGGCACCTCCCAGTATCGGGGCCGCGACCTCCGGAAGCTCGTGCGGATCGAGTGAGCCGTCACAATCCATGAAGCACACAACTTCACTTGTCGAGGCCTGGAGGCCGGAGTGACATGCTGCCCCGAATCCCGCCTGGGGCTCGCAGACCACGCGCGCCCCAAGCTCAGCAGCCAGGTTCCCGGAGCCGTCCGTTGATCCGTTGTCCACGACCATGGGTGCATAGCCGTCCGGCATCCGAGTCAGGACCCACGGCAGTGCCTGGGCTTCATTGAGGACCGGCAGGATCA
>Ga0136614_10002300_pt1 | contig 11837 bp, 13 predicted proteins | sample AntDrymUQ2792106_2_FD_106643 | JGI IMG/M metagenome (GOLD analysis project Ga0136614, IMG submission 106643) | Polar desert sand microbial communities from Dry Valleys, Antarctica - metaG UQ279 (21.06) | ecosystem: Environmental > Terrestrial > Soil > Desert | place: Antarctica: Dry Valley...
GATGAGCGGATAGTGCGTGCAGCCGAGGATTACCGTGTCGACTGCCACTTCCTTGAGCGGCGCCGCGTACTCGCGCACGGCCTCATGGAGCGCGCCGTCGACTGTGCCCGACTCGATCATCGGGACGAGCTTCGGGCAGGCGACGGAGACGACGGCCGCGCCCGCGTCGAGTGTCTGAACGGCGTTCGCGTACCGCCCGCTCTCCACGGTCGCCTCGGTCGCGAGGACGCCGATGCGCCGGTTTCGTGTGGCCTGGACAGCCGCGTGGGCCTCCGGCGTCAGAACACCGACGACCGGGACGGCGAGCTTCTCCTGGAGAAGCGGCAGGGCAGCCGCCGTCGCCGAGTTGCAGGCGGCGACGATCAGCTTCACACCCCCGCGTTCCAGGTGCGAGGCGACCTCGAGGGCAAACCGCTGGATCTCGCCGGCCGGCCGCGGTCCGTAGGGACAGCGCGCACCGTCGCCCAGGTACACGAAGTCTTCGTGCGGCATCGTGACGATGCATTCGTGGAGAACCGTGAGCCCGCCCGCGCCCGAGTCGAAGATCCCGATCGGCCTCCCGTCCACGCGTCGATTCTACGAGCACGCCAGGACTGCGATCCGAAGCTAGCGTAGGGGCGTGCTCGAGGTCTGGAACGGCGATAACGCGTTCGACGCCGTCGAAGCGCACCTTCGCAACGCCGGGTTCTTCGGCGGGGACGCCGCGGATGTCTGCGCAGACGTGTATTTCGGCTACCGCTGTTCGGACGCGCTCCGGCGGCTTTCGCTTCCGCCTCCGCACGAGCCCTGCGCGCTTCCCGCAGCAGCCTGCCGTATTCGTGCGCCCGAGGCGCCACGTCCCGCCGCCGGGTTCTCGATCGGCGCCTGGGCGGCGACCTGGCGCGAGGAGGATTACGCCAGGGCGGTAGAAGCCGTCAAAGCGGCGATCGGCCGCGGCGACGTCTACCAGGTCAACCTCGTGCAGCATTTATCCGCCCCGTTTCGAGGCGACCCAGGCGCGCTCGCGGAGCGGCTCGCGCCGTTGCGCCCGATTCACGGCACACCGCTCGAGGGCGATGGCTGGGCGATCGTCTCGGCCTCGCCGGAGCTCTTCCTGTCGCGGCGCGGACGTCGGATCTCGACGATGCCGGTCAAGGGCACGAGGCCGGCCGGGTCTACGGACGACCTCCGTGAGTCCCAGAAAGACCAGGCGGAGCACGTCATGATCGTCGACCTCGAGCGGAACGATCTCTCGCGCGTGTGCGAACCGGGGACGGTGCGCTGGCCGGAGCTCATGGCCGAGCGCGAGCTGGCCGGCGTGACCCATCTCGTGTCCACCGTCGAGGGCCGTCTCCGCGCAGACGTTTCGCTCGCCGAGATTCTGGAGGCGACCTTTCCGGGCGGCTCGATCACGGGCGCGCCCAAGATCTCCGCGATCGACCACATCGCCGCCCTCGAGCCGGTGGGCCGCGGCGCAGCCATGGGCGCGCTCGGACGGATCTATCCGAACGGCGACTTCGACCTCGCGCTCACGATCCGGACCTTCGCAGTTGCCGGCGGGCAGATTCACCTCTGGGTCGGCGGCGGCATCGTCTGGGACTCCGACCCGCACGAGGAGATCGAGGAGTCCTGGGTGAAGGCGCGGCCGTTGCTCGCCGCGATCGGGTCGCCCGTTCGAGAGCCGGTTCGCGCGTGACGACGGGCCCGCCACACGCGGCGCTCCAGCGCGGCAGCGCTCGGCTTCTCGCCGTCGCGGTCGGCGGACGCGGAATCGTGTCGCCGGACAAGCCGGTCCTTCACGCGGACGACGAGGCGCTCCTACGCGGCCGGGCGGCGTTCGAGACCACGCGCGTGTACGGCGGACGGCCGTTCAAGCTCGACGAGCATCTCGCACGTCTCGCCGGGTCGGCAGCGCGCATCGGCTTGCCCGCAGTCGACACCTCCGAATGCGCGGTACTCGCGCACACCGCGCTCGAAGAGGCCGGCGTCGACGACGCGATGCTTCGCATCTACTGGACGGCCGGCCGCGAGGGGGAGGATCGCGCCACCGTGCTTGCGCTCGTCTCCGCCTTGCCGCCGGGGCTCGAGGAGCTTCGGGCGCACGGGCTCAAGCTGATCTCGCTCCCGCTCGGTCTCGAGGCCGATCTGCGCGCGCTCGCACCTTGGCTCCTCGGCGGCGTCAAGTCCACGAGCTACGCGGTGAACATGGCGGCGGAGGCGGAGGCGCGCCGGCGCGGCGCCGACGACGCGGTTTTTCTCGCGACCGGCGGAATCGTCCTCGAAGGGCCCGTGACGAACATCTGGTGGCGGCGGGAGCGGATCCTCTACACGCCCGCGCTCGAGCTCGGGATCCTCGCAGGCGTGACGCGCGCGACGCTGATCGAGGAGGCGGCGGCGGCCGGGTACGAGGTGCGAGAAGGTGCGCTCCCGCTCGAGCACTTCGCGGAGGCCGAGGAGTCGTTCACCTCCTCGTCCGTGCGTGAGGTCATGCCGGTCGTCGAGCTCGACGGCGCCGCGGTCGGCGACGGCGCGCCGGGCCCGGGTGCGCGCGACCTCCAACAGGCGCTCCGCGCGCGCGCGACAAGCCTCTAAGCTGGAAACACGTGCGCGTCCTCTCGATCATCCACGGTGCGAACGCCCGATCGGGAATCTTCGGCGACGTCGTGCGAGAGGCCGGCCACGAGCTCGTCGAGCGAAGCTACGCGTTCGGCGAGCCCCCGCCTGAGGCACCCGAGACGTACGACGCCGTCATGGTCTTCGGCGGAGTGATGAACGTCCACGAGGTCGACGGTCATCCCTGGCTCGGTGTGGAGACGCGGGCGCTGGAGTGTCTCCTCGAGAACGAGGTGCCGGTCCTCGGCGTCTGCCTGGGAGCCCAACTCCTCGCCTCGGCCGCCGGTGCGGAGGTGAGCCGGGCGCAGCGGCCGGAGATCGGCTGGTACGAGGTCGAGACGACGGACGAAGCGCGCGACGACGCACTGTTTTCGGGCACGCCGGACCGCTTCGACGCCTTTCACTGGCACAGCTACCAGTTCGACCACCCACCCGACGCCGTTCTGCTCGCCCGCAGCCCGGTCTGCCTCCAGGCCTACCGGATCCGAGAGACGTGCTGGGGGATCCAGTTCCACGCGGAGGTCTCGAAGCAGATCGCCGCCGACTGGATCTCGCACTACGGGAAGGATCCGGACGCAATCCGGATCGGGCTCGACCCGGAGCGCGAACGACGGCGACTCGACGACGAGATCGAGCGCTGGAACGAGTTCGGGCGCACGCTGATCGACCGCTTCCTGGTCGTCGCGGGCGAGCGCGCGGGAGTCGCGCCCCAGCGCGCCCGCGCTTGAGCGGCACCGGTCTCTCGCAAGCACGCGGGCGCTTCCGAGCGGTCGCGGCCGAGAAGCTCGCCGACACGCGTGTTCAGGGAGCGATCGACACGGCGACGGGCCGCTTCTACACCGCGCGTGAGAAGGCCTGGGCCGAGCTCGAGGACGTCGAGGAGCTGCGCGAGCGGGCGCGGGACATCAGGACGCGGACGATCGACGACCTCGAGCGGCATCTCGCAGACTTCACGCGCACGCTCGAGAGCCGCGGCGGCCACGTCCACCGTTGCACGACCCCCGAGGAGGCCCGCGACGTCGTCGTCGGCATCTGCCGCCGCGCGAACGCGAAGCTCGCGGTCAAGTCGAAGTCGATGGCGAGCGAGGAGATCAAGCTGAACGACGCGCTCGCCGAGATCGGCGTGAAAGCGGTCGAGGGAGATCTCGGCGAGTACATCATCCAGCTCGCCGGCGAGCACCCGAAGCACATCATCGCACCCGCGCTCGAGAAGACCGCAGGCGAGGTCGCGGAGCTCTTCTCCGCAGTGGAAGGTCGCAAGGTCTCGAGCGATCTGGTCGAGCTCCAGCGCACCGCTCGTCTCCAGCTCCGCAACGTCTTCCTGACCGCGGACGTCGGCATCACGGGCGCAAACTTCGGCGTCGCGGAGACCGGCTCGATCTGCCTCGTGACGAACGAGGGAAACGGGCGCATGGCCACCTCGCTTCCGCGGGTCCACATCGCGCTGATGGGAATGGAGCGCGTCGTCCCGACACTTGCCGAGCTCGCCGTTCTGCTCAAGCTGCTTGCGCGGAGCGCGACCGGGCAGAGACTTTCGAGCTACACGACGCTCGTCACCGGACCGCGTCGGGCCGGCGAGACCGACGGGCCGGAAGAGCTTCACGTTGTCATCCTGGACAACGGACGCTCCCAACTCCTCGGCGGACGCTACCGCGAGATGCTGAACTGCATCCGCTGCGGCGCCTGCCTGAACGTCTGTCCGGTGTACCGAAAGACGGGTGGCGGGGCGTACGGCCCTGTGTACTCGGGCCCCATGGGCGCCGTGCTCGTCCCGCTCCTGGTCGGGCTCGAGCGCGCACCTGACCACCCGCACGCCTCATCCCTCTGCGGCGCGTGCACGGCGGCCTGCCCGGTGAAGATCCCGCTCCACGAGCTGCTCCTCGAGCTGCGACGCGACCTGGTCGCCGACGGGGTCGCGCCGCTCCGCGAACGGCTTGCGTTCTGGGCGTGGTCGGTCGCCTGGTCGCGGCCCTGGGCCTACCGGGTCTCGACGCGCGCGGCACGCCTTGGGCAACGCTTCGGCGCTCTGGCCGGGCCCGGGCGGACGTGGGCCGCGGGGCGCGAACTGCCCCCGCTCGCCCGCCGCACCTTTCGCGAACGATGACGGATCTCACTGACACATTCGTCCGGAACGCCGGGATCGCAGGCTTCGAGGTGCACCACGGTGCCGCGCCCGAGCTCGAGGGCGCAGAGACGTCGGAGGCGCTCTATGGCCTTGCCGACACGGGGAGCGTCGTGATCGGAGCATCGCCGGAGGAGCCGCGCTCCCGGTCACTCCTCCCCGAGCGCCACATCTCGCTCCTGCGCGAGGACCGGATCGTCCCCGGCCTCGACGAGCTCTTCGCCGCGCTCGGCGGCGAGCTGCCGAGCTCCCTCGCGATCGTGAGCGGCCCGAGCCGAAGCGCGGACATCGAGCAGACGCTGACGATCGGCGTGCACGGGCCCGGCGAGGTGCACGTAGTGCTCGTTCCTGGGAGGGACCGCTAGCTCTCGTCCCGGCGCGACCACTCGTGCCAGGAGCCTTCGTAGTTCTCCGCCTCGAGGCCGGCGGAGCGAAGCGCGACGACGGCGAACTCCGACCGCTGGCCAGAGTGGCAGTAGGCGACGATCGGCCGCTCGGCGTCGATCCCCCGCTCCGCGAGGAGGCGGCGAATCGTCCCGGCCGCGTGCGGACGGCCTTCGCCGGCATACAGGTCCGACCACTCCAGGTGGGCCGCACCCGGGATGTGCCCCTGACGCGGATCGCACGGATAGCCGGCCTCCCCGGAGAACTCGTCACGCGAGCGGACGTCGAGGACGGTCACGGTGCCTTGCTCGATCCGGCCGGCGAGTTCCTCGCCGGTCACCCGTCCACTTCCCCCAGGAACGACACCAGGAGGCGGTTGAACTCGTCCGGGCGCTCGAGCGGCGCGAGATGGCCGACGCTGGAGATCCGCTCGAGCCGCGCGCGCGGGAGCGCCTGCGCCATCGCCTCCGACTCGCTGGCCGGGATCACCTCGTCCTCGTCGCCAACGACTATGAGCGCCGGGACGTCGATCTCTGGAAGGAGCTCGGTCGAGTCCGGCCGGTCGCGCATCGCCGCGAGCGCGGCGGCAAGGCGCGTCGTGCCCTGCTCGAGCGCGATCTCCCGCGCGGCTGAGACCACGTCCCGCGGCGCGTTCCGCGAGAACAGCTTCGGCTCCATACGGTCCCAAAGGGCCGGCACGCCGTCTTCGTGGAGCAGCCGAATGTTGTCGTTCCGAGCCTGCCGCCCCTCGTCGGCGTCGGCTCCCGCGCGCGTGTTGCAGAGGACGAGGGCCGCGATGCGGTCGGGCGCGCGCCGCCAGAGCTCAAACGCGACGTAGCCGCCCATCGAGTTTCCGACCGCCACGAGCGGGTCGTCGGAGAGCCGGAGCGCCCGGTCAGCCCACGCGGACATGGCCGGCTCGGCCTCCGGTCCGGGCAGGTCGGGGAGCGAGACCGCGTGGCCGGCCGCCTCGACCGCCTCCCGCTGCGACGACCACATGCGACAGTCGAGCGGAAACGCATGGAGAAAGAGGACGCGTGGGCGGCTCATGTGCGCGCCGCCGCGCTCGTCTACGTCTTCGCTTTCCGACCGGCGGCGAGGACAATCGCCGCCCACTCCGGAGCGAGGTCCGGTCGCAGCATTCCGGGAAGCTTGAACGACGTGACGTCGCGCTTGACGAGCTGCTCGAGCCAGAAGTCCTCGAGCGCGTTCGCGATCCCGTACACGAGCATGAGCGAGAGATACCCGGCCAGCACCGCCCGGAGAGCGGGCCGGCGCATCGCGGCAAGCTCACGCGAGAGGACGAGCGCGGAGAGGGCGAAGAGGACGCCGTCCGTCCCATGGTGGTGTCCGAGGTGGACCGCACGGAGGTCGGGGTGTCCCGGCTCGGGGACGATTTCATCGCTCATGAAGACGGCGCCGAGCCCGGGAACGTCGTCCACGTAGAAGCCGAGCTCGGCGAAGAGCCACGGGATCGCCGCGAGCGCGAGGAGGGCGGCGAGGGCGAGTCGAACGGGATCACCCGGTCGCGGGGGCGTGCTCCTCCCGAGACCGGCGCGCCCGACGGCGACGACGGTCAGAGCGAGGACGAGCAGTACGCCGAAGAACGGAATCGCGTTCAGAGCCTTGGCGTCGAGGTCGTTCTGGTCGACCACACCCGGCGCTGCGACGACCAGGCAGAGTGCAACCGCGAAGGCGCCCGCCACGTCGGAGAGCCGCCCGTCCAGCCGGTCGGCCACGAGCGCCGCGACGGCGAGCGCGATCAACGCGACCGGAAAGTTCGAGTAGACGAGCGCGCGGCCGAGCCCTCCGTGGATGCCTCCTTCGCTCACGTTGTAGAACGAAGACGGCGGAAGGCGCGAGTAGGTCACCGCGACGGCGACCCCTGCGAGGCCGACGAGAGCCCAGACGGTGGCCGCCGGACGGAGGCTCGGCCCCCGCTCGGTCGTCCGTGTTGGCACCCGTGAGATCAGGCGCGCGCCGCGGCGACCATCCCGAGGAGCTCGATCTCCTGAGCGATCGCGGCGCGCTCGGCAAGCCGGTCGCGCCAGGCGGCAAGAGACGCGTGGGGACGGATGTCGACGTCGAGCATCGACTCCGCGCGGAGGATCCAGGGCACATAGGCGATGTCGGCCAGGCCGTATTCGGCACCCGAGAGGAAGGGCCGCTCGGCGAGGGCCCGGTCCAGCCGCGCAAGCTGCTCGTCCAACCGCTCGGCCGAGGCAGCAGAGCGTTCTCGGCGCAGATCGTAGTAGGGCGCGCTGAGATCGTCGAACCGTTCGATCGCAAGGCGCACGAGCGCTCGTTCTGCGGGATCCTCCGGCATGAGCGAAGGCTCGGGAAAGCGCTCCTCGATGTACTCCATGATCACGCGAGACTCGGCCAGCACGAAGCCGCCGTCCTCCTCGAGCACCGGGACAAGGCCTACCGGGCTCTTCTCGTAGAGCCACGCCGGCCGGTTTTCGAGGTCGATCTCGACCGGCTCATAGGGAATGTCCTTCTCGGCGAGGACGATCCGAACGCGCGCGGCGAACGGACAGCGGGCCGCGTCGTAGAGCGTCAACACGCCATCATTGTAGGGGCGGGGCTTGCCCCGCCCGGCGGGTGCGGGCCGTTCTAGCGAGCGACCGGGATCGCGTCTGCGTGCTCGAGCGCGCCTTCGTACCCGTGCCCCGCGTCCGGAATGCCGAAGACGTCGGCGACGGTGACGAGCAGCTCGGCGGCGGACGGAAGCTCGTCCGAAGCTCGCGCAGTCCGAGCGACCTCGCGCACGCTGTCCGCGTCCGCACCAGTGAGCCGGGACATCAGGCGCGGGTTGGCTCCGAGAGCGATCACCTCACCCGGCGGTAAAGATCCGTAGTGCTCGGGAACCGAGAGGTACTCGTCAACGACGCGGCCGCGCTCGAGCGCGACGTAGCGGACGACCGCGCCCTCTTCCGCGCCCAGCGCGAGGACGAACGCGCCCATGCGGTCGGAGAGCTCCCGCGCGAGGCGCCGTAGCATCTCGGGCTCCCGGTCGCAGAGCTCGTCGTACACGGAGGTCCAGCCGTCGCGCGGCGGCAGGACGACGCTTCCCCGCGAGCCGCCCGGAAGCCGCGGCACGAACTGGCGCACGCCACGGACGACCGCGTCGATGTCGTCGCTCTGGACGTGGATCGAACCGTACGAAGCCGGCCGGTCGGCTCCGACATGGCGCTCGAGGTTCGCGAGCGGAGCGGTGAGCACGCGCGAGAGCTCGGTGAACCCCGCTCGGATCCATGCGTCGCCCGCCTCGTGGGTCGTCTCGACGACAAGCTCATCGGCCCCCTGTTCACGCACTTCTTCGATCAGGGAGCGAAGCGTTTCCTCGGTGGGCGGTCCCTCGACACGCGTCCGGTAGGTCATCGACCGAGAACCCTAAGCGCGACGAGCAGGTAGTGAGCCGCGAGATTGCGGAACGTCGAAAAGCGCTCGCCGATCGCGCGGACCTCTTCGATCGTCGCATCACGCCCGTCGAGATAGAACGCGGAGACGGCCTTGCGCAGGCCAAGATCACCTGCGGGCCATGCCTCCGGACGACCGAGGTGACGCGCGAGGAACCAGTCCGCCGTCCATTCGCCGATGCCAGGAAGCGCGGTGAGCACCCGCTTCACCTCCTCGTCCGGGAGGGCGGCGAGCGCGTCCAGGTCGAGCTCCGAACGGGCAAGCGCAAGCGTGTACTCGGCCTTTCGCCGCGAGAATCCGAGTGCGGTCACCTCGTCCGCAGACGCGCGCGCGAGCTCGTCGCGCCGCGGAAAGGCGTAGACCCGGCCGACCGGCCGTCCGAACCGCTCGACGAGCCTCCTCCGGATCGCAGTCGCAGCGTGGAGCGAGACCTGCTGTGCGGTGATCGAGCCGACGAGCATCTCGAGCGGATCCGGGATGAGAACGGGCCGGAGGCCGCGGAGCCGCCCGACGACATCCCCCAGCACCGGGTCCGAAGCGGCGAAAGCGGCGAACCCGTCGAGGTCGAACGCTGCGCCGAGGAAGCGGCGCACGGGCCCCGTCAGACCACGATCTCCCGGCTCGACGCTCACGCCTCCCGTCGCGGCCGCCGCCATCGCAACCTCGCGATCGTCGAAGACGCGGTAGAGCCGTCCGTCCTCCCAGAGACTGACCGGGTCGCGTCCGAACGTGCGGAAGCGCTCCGTCGAGAGGTCGAAGTCGTACGGCTCGGGGAGCCGGAGGAGCACGAACGCTAAGACGGAAGCGGAGCGCGCTCGAGCCAGCCGAGCACGCGTTCGACATCCTCCGCGCGGCTGCGGTGATTCAGGACGCACAGGCGAAGCGCGTAGCGCCCGTCGATGCGAGTCGACGAGATCATGCCCTCCCCGCTCTCCGCGAGCCGGCGGTCGAGGTCGGAGTTCAGCCGCTCGAGGGTCCCTTCCTCCACCACGCCGGCAGGCCGCCTGCGGAAGCACACGATCCCGAGCGTCGCCGGCGAGAGCAGCTCGAGCTCAGACGCGGCCTCGATCCGTTCCTGCGCGAGCAGAGCGAGATCGAGCGAGCGGTCGATCGCTGCGCGAAACGCGTCGACGCCGAAATACTGCAGCGAGAGCCAGAGCTTGAGCGCGCGGGCCGAGCGGGTGAGCTGAACGCCGCGGTCGGCGAAGTTGACCTCGACGCCTCCGACGGCGGTGTCCTGGAGATAGTCGGGCATGATGTGAAACGCGCGGCTCAGCAGCGGCCCTTCGCGGACGAGGAGGCAGCCGGCCTCGTAGGGCTGGTAGAGCCACTTGTGCGGGTCGAGGGTGACCGAGTCGGCCTGCTCGATCCCCGCGAGGAGCGAGCGTCCGCGATCGGTCAGGACGGCGAATCCCCCGTAGGCCGCGTCGACGTGGAGCCAGACGCTCTGCTCGGCGCAGATCGAAGCGATCTCACCGAGCGGGTCGACCGCGCCCGTGCTCGTCGCGCCCGCGTTCGCGACGACGAGGAACGGCTGGCGGCCGGCTCGGACGTCGTTCTCGATTGCCGCCGCGAGCGCGTCGGGACGCAGGCGGTAACGATCTTCCACCGGAAGCGCCCGCACCTGCTCGGACGCGAAGCCGAGCACGCGCAACGCGCGGGCGACCGACGAATGGCCCTGGCTGGACAGATAGACGACGGCGTTGTCCGTCCTCCCGCCGGGCTGAGTCTCCCGCGCGCACGCGAGCGCAGTCAGGTTCGCCTGCGACCCGCCGCTCAGGAGAATCCCCGAGGCCTGGCCCGGGTACCCGACCCACTGGCGGAACCAGTCGATCACGACCAGCTCGACCGTGCTCGCGCCCGCGGACTGGAGCCACGTTCCCTGGAACGTGTTCACACCGCTCGCGAGGAAGTCACCGAGGATCCCGGGCCAGGTCGGACAGCTCGGGATGTAGCCGAAGAAGCGCGGATGGTCGTGGTGCCCGGCGAAAGGCAGGACGTCGCTGGCGAGGCGCCGCAGGAGCTCGTCGAAGTCCGTCGGGCGATCGGGCGGCGGCTCGCGCAGCCGCGACTCCATCTCCGCCCGCGACGCGCCGCGCCAGGCGCGGGTCTCGTCGAGGGAGCCGATCCGGTCGACGAGGAGGTCGACGATGCGATAGCCGAGCTCGCGCATCGTGCCAGCGTCGAGCTCGAGCGGGTCGACGTCCGAGCCCGTAGGCGGCGACGTCTGCGGCGGCGTGCCCAGCTCTTCGTCGGCGGTCATCGAGCCGCCCCGTCGAGGCTCTTCGCCACGTCGAAGAAATCCTCGAAGGGCTCGTAGGGGAGGCCGTGCTCGTCCATCCACTCGGCGAGTCCGCGCCGGGCGAAGACTCGATCGGCAAGCTCGGCCGCGCACCGGTCGGAGTAGCCGTCGCCGATGTAGACGAGCTCCTCCTCGCCCGCGAGCTCCTCGGCGACCGACCGCTTGCACGACTCTCCGCACGATCCGCAGTCCTCGCCGTACTGCCACCGGACGCGCCAGCCGTCGGGCCGCGCGTCGACCCGGTTCGCGTGCAGCTCGACGTCGACTCCCTCGCGCTCGAGGATCGGCTCGATCAGCTCGTGGAAGCCGCTCGAGACGATGGCGAAGCGCCAGCCGCGCTCCTCCGCGAGCTCGACGAGCTCTCTGAACCCGGGGCGGATGCGGACGTTGTCGAGCTCCCAGCGGACGACCTCGTCGAGCGGACGCCGCACAGGCTCGAACTCGCGGGTGATCACGTCCTTCAAGGACATCTGGCCGCCATGGAGGCCGTCCTCGACCTCCTGGTACACGATGGGGTCGCCGAAGGTGCTCGCGATCGTGTCGAGTAGATCCTCTTCGGTGACCGTGCCGTCGAAGTCGACGACGAGCGTGCGTTCGCTCAAAAGGACGCGATCTCGTCGCTCGCGGGCATCCCTCGAAAGGATAGTGCCCTATCCCGTTCTGATGGCTTCCAGCGTGCTTACAACGCCGCGGCTAGTCGCCCCCGGCCACGGCCGGCCTCGCTCGTCGCGCGAGCAGGATGCCCGCGCCGATCACGAACCCGCCCGCGACCTGGAGAGCGCCGAGGCTCTCGGAGAGCACCACGAGGGCAAAGAACGCTCCGAGAAACGGCTGGAGGTTCGCGTAGAGCGACGCGCGCGCCGCACCGACGCGGTCGATCGCCGTGAACCACATGATGTTCGTGAAGACGAGTGAGAAGAACAGGCTGTAGACGAACGCCGCCCACGCGAGGCCGCCGAGGGCGTCCCAGTCCTGTCGCGCGAGCTGCCCGGCCGCCGAGACGAGGAGCGGGAC
>Ga0136614_10002302_pt1 | contig 11837 bp, 8 predicted proteins | sample AntDrymUQ2792106_2_FD_106643 | JGI IMG/M metagenome (GOLD analysis project Ga0136614, IMG submission 106643) | Polar desert sand microbial communities from Dry Valleys, Antarctica - metaG UQ279 (21.06) | ecosystem: Environmental > Terrestrial > Soil > Desert | place: Antarctica: Dry Valley...
CGCCGGTCAGGGCTTCTGGGGTGACGATCTCGATGCGCCGCGCCGGCAGGTGGAAGGAGGACAGATCGATTACCTCATGCTGGATTACCTGGCCGAGGTGACGATGTCGATTCTCCAGAAGCAGAAAGAGCGGGATCCATCACTGGGCTACGCCCGTGATTTCGTGGCCGCCATCGAAAGCGTGCTGCCGGGAGTGATCGAGCGGGGCGTGAAAGTGATAGCCAACGCCGGGGGGGTCAACCCTCCGGCGTGCGCGGCGGCGCTCAAGGCTGCGACCGCAAAACGCGACGGCGGCCGCGGTCTCCGGATTGGCGTCGTAACCGGTGATGATCTCCTCGCGAGACTCGATGAGCTGATCGAATCCGGACACCTCCTCGACAACATGGACACGGGCGAGCCTCTTACGACTGTGAGGGAGCGGGTTCTTTCCGCCAACGCTTACATCGGCTCCGAGCCGATCGTCGAGGCGCTGCGCGCCGGCGCTAACGTGGTCATAACAGGGCGGTCGACCGATACCGCGCTCACGATGGCGCCTCTTCGCCACGAGTTCGGCTGGGCGCGCGAGAGCTGGGACCAGCTCGCTTCGGGAATCGTCGCCGGTCACATTATCGAATGCGGCGCGCAGTGTTCAGGCGGAAATTGTCTCCACGACTGGAAGTCGATTCCCGACCTGGCAAACGTCGGATACCCTTTGGTCGAAGCGTCATCCGACGGATCCTTCGTGGTCACCAAGCATCCGGGAACAGGGGGCAGGGTCTCTGTTCCGACAGTCACCGAGCAGCTCGTCTACGAGATGGGCGATCCACGATCCTACATTACTCCCGATGTGGTCGCCGACTTCACCAGCATCCGCCTCGAGCAGCAGGGGGAAAACCGTGTGCGTGTCAGCGGCATCAGGGGCAGGCCGCCAACGGGGAAGCTCAAGGTGTCGGTCGCATACCGGGCGGGGTTCAAGGCGGTCGGAACACTCGTGTATGGATGGCCGGACGCGCTCGAGAAGGCGGAGCTGGCTGACCGCATCCTCCGCGAGCGTCTCGATCGCGCGGGGCTCGGATTCGAGCACGTTCTTTCCGAATTTGTCGGCGCGACGGCGACGCACGGGCGTCTCGCCGGCGATCAGCGTGATGCGCCCGAGGTGCAGCTCCGGCTTGGCGTCCGCGGCCCCGACAAGGCCGCCGTCGAGCGCTTCACGCGCGAGATCGCGCCGCTCGTCCTGAATGGACCTCCGAGCGTCACCGGATTCGCCGGAGGCCGCCCGAAGGTGGAAGAAATCGTGGCGTACTGGCCGGCTCTGGTCGACAAGACGGTCGTGAAAACGAAAGTGGAGATCGTTTCGTGAAGGTCCGGCTCGTCGACATCGCGCACGCTCGCTCAGGTGACAAGGGGGATACCGCCAACGTCGGCATCATCGCCCTCGAGCCGCACTGGTACCCGGTCCTGGAAAAGTTCGTCACGCGCGAGAGCGTCGCCCGCCACTTCGATGGCATGATCGATGGGCCCGTCGAGCGCTTCGAGCTGCCAAACCTGCGCGCGCTGAACTTTCTGCTTCACGGGGCACTCGACGGCGGAGGCACACTCTCGCTGAAAACGGATGCGCAGGGGAAAGTCTATTCGACGGCGCTGTTGCGAATGACCATCGACGTTCCGGATTCGGAGGCGAAGAGGCTGTCCCTTCCGCCGCACCTGGGGAAAAGCGCGTGACCCGCATCCGTCTCAGCGCCGAGGGGGCGATCGGAAGAATCACCCTCGCCCGCCCGGAAAAGCGGAACGCTCTCGATCGCGCGACTGCCGAGGAATTGGCCGAGGCGTTGTTCGCGCTGAGCGAGTCGGCGGTGAGAGTCGTGGCGCTGGATGCCGAAGGCCCTGACTTCTGCGCCGGCGCCGATCTTGAGGCTCTCGAGGCAATGCTCGATTCTCCGCGACAGGGGCACATCGAGGATGCGAAGGCGCTGGGTCACGTCTTTCACACGATACGGCGGATGGAAAAGCCGGTCGTCGCGCTGGTCAAGGGCCGGGCCTTCGCGGGTGGGGCCGGCCTCGCTTCAGCCTGCGATATTGTCCTGGCCAGGGAAGACGCGCGCTTCGCGTATCCCGAAGTCGCGATCGGGTTCGTCCCCGCAATGGTGATGACGATGCTGAGGCGATCGGTCGGAGAGAAACACGCTTTCGACCTCGTAAGCACTGGAAGAGTGCTTTCAGCCGAAGAGGCGGAGCGCATCGGGCTGGTTTCGCGGGTATTCTCTTCCGCGGAGTTCGACAAGGCTTCGTCTGCCGTACTGGAGGGGCTCGCGGCTTCGTCACCATCGGCGCTGGCCGCGACGAAAACTCTATTCTACAAGCTCGACAACATGACATTCCTCGACGGGATCTCCGCCGGAATCGTCGCGAACGCCGACGCCCGTGCGACGCCCGATTTCCGCGACGGAGTGAAACGCTTCACTGGCCGCAGGAAGGAATGATGGGACCGTTCACCATGGCCAAGATCGCGGTGGCCCTGATCGCAGCGATCCTCCTCGGCTGGGGCATCAGAAACGACGACAGCGCGCTGCGCTGGGCCGGCACGGGGTTTCTGTTCATCGCGGTCGCGCTCCGCTTCTTCCAGCCGAAGGGAAAAATCTGACTCCTCCGCGTCCGACAACCATCGTCGATGCGCCCAGACTTTCCAGAAAGCTGGGTGTGAACCTTGTTCTGGCCAGCGAGACATTCCAGTACACGGGCAGCTTCAAGTTCCGCGCGGCGTACAACGTGGCTTCGCACGTTCAGCAGAGTCACGTCATCACGGCATCATCAGGCAACTTCGGGCAGGCGATCGCCTACGCGTGCTCACTTTTCGGGAAGCGGTGCACGGTCGTCATGCCGCGAACCGCTCCGAAGATAAAAGTCGATGCCGTCCGGGAGTACGGCGCCGAGGTCGATCTCGTTGATGTAAAGGTGAAGGGAAGACTGGAGCGCCTGGGTGAGCTCGCCAGGGAGTTTCCCGACGCTTACGTCGCGAGCCCCTACGATGATCCCCTCGTCATCGAGGGAAATGCGGGTCTCGCCAAAGAGCTGTTCGCCCTGGAGCTCGATCTGGATTTCATCATTGCGCCGATCGGAGGCGGCGGGCTGACGTCCGGCCTGGTGAGAGCGGTGCGCGAACGTGGCAGCAGAACGCGGGTGCTGGCCGCCGAGCCGACCCTGGCGAATGATGCGGCGGAGTCGTTCCGTGCCGGACACATTGTCGCAGCGTCAGACGAGTCGACCACGATTGCTGACGGCGCGCGGATGCTGCGCCTGGGCGAGCGCAACTGGGAGATCCTCAAGGAAGGTCTGGCGGGGGTAATAGAGGTCTCGGAAGACCAGATCAGGGAAGGTGTACGCCTGCTTTTCGCGCTGGCCAACCTCAAGGCCGAGCCAACCGGGGCGCTCGCGCTGGGGGCGGTCCTCGCCGAGCCCGAGAGGTTCAAGGGCAAACGCGTCTGTTGCGTGATCAGCGGAGGCAACGCCGACCCTGCTGCCTACGCTGAGCTGGTGCGGCGCATCTGAGCAGCCAGCGCAGCGGGGCAACAATTACGAGCGAAGAATCCCGCCCCGTCAGACGACCCGGTTTGGCTACCTTTCACCTAATGGCCGGCCACGCAAAAACGCTTCAGGATGCGCGCGATCTGCTCAGGAGCGCATTCGGCTACGACTCTTTCCGCCCCGGACAGGAGGCGGCGGTCTCAGCGGTGCTTTCGGGCCGCGATACCGTCGTCGTCCTCCCCACCGGCGGTGGAAAGTCGCTCTGCTTCCAGGTTCCCGCGCTGCTGATGCCCGGGCTGACGGTCGTGGTATCCCCACTGATCTCGCTGATGAAGGATCAGGTCGATGCGCTGGTTGCCCGCGGCATGCCGGCCACCTTCATCAACAGCAGCCTCTCGGCGGCTCAGGTCTCCGACCGGCTGGGGAGAGTCGATCGTGGCGAGATCAAGCTCCTCTATGCCGCGCCGGAACGTTTCGATTACGGGAGAACCGCCGAGCGTCTGCGCGCGGCCGGTGTATCGCTGCTGGCAATCGATGAGGCGCACTGTATCAGTCAGTGGGGACACGATTTCCGCCCCAGCTATCTGCGCGTGAAAGAGGTGCGAGCGGCGCTCGGATCACCGAGCACGATCGCGCTCACCGCCACCGCGACGCCGGAGGTGCGGCGGGACATCATCCGCCAGCTCGGACTCATCGATCCGGAAACCATCATCACCGGCTTCGATCGGCCGAACCTCGCGTACTACGTAATCCCGGTAAAGAGCGAGGCCGAAAAGGAGAAAAGCCTCGTCGACACGCTCCGTAGATACGAAGGCCTCGCTGTGATCTACGCATCGACACGGAAGGCTGTCGACCACCTGAGCGGCGTACTCGCGCGCGCGAAGATCTCCGCCGCCGGATATCATGCGGGACTCGACGACGCGCGACGACGCGAGGTTCAGGAAGCATTCATGTCGGAAAAGATCCGCGCCATCGTCGCGACCAACGCCTTCGGCATGGGAATAGACAAGCCGAACGTTCGGCTTGTGATCCACTATGCGATGCCGGGAACACTGGAGGCGTACTACCAGGAGGCGGGAAGGGCCGGGCGCGACGGCAGGCACTCCGATGTGTTTCTGCTGCACGCGTTTCCGGATCGCTTTACCCATGAGTTCTTCATCAAGGGCTCGTATCCGGAGCGCGAAATCGTCGAGCAGACCTATGCGGCGCTGAGAAAGCTCGCCGACAGGCAGGGATTTCTCAATGCGGATCCGCCAGGGATGCTCCGCTCGATCAAGGCGAAAGCCTCAACGAGGGAGATCGAGGGCGCGTTGCGGATTCTCGAGAAGTACGGCGCGCTTACGCAAAGCAACGGTGAGATGTCGCGCGTTCACGTGCGACTCCTCGCCACACCAGATCGAATCAGGCGCGAGCTCACCGGGGTCGCGAATCAGGAGCTGGGATTGCTGCGGGCGCTCTGGCGCGGCGTCGGCTCCCGCCTCAGCGTCGGCGCGAACGTCGACCTGGATGGGCTTCCCCCGGGATTGGGCGGAGCCGCTGGCTGCATTCCGCTCCTTCAGTCACTGGAGGAGAGACAGTTCCTTCACTGGGAACGACTCAACAGCGGCCTGCACCTGACTGACCGGAACGCCCCTCTGTCGAAATTCGCAATCGACTGGGCGTTGATCGGCCGGCGTCGGGCCGGCGACCTCGCCAAGCTCCAGGCGGTGCAGAAATACGCCTACACCCGCGAGTGCAGGCGCGGGTTCGTGCTTCGCTACTTCGGAGATCCGGCGGCGCGGCGCCGCTGCGATGGGTGCGACAACTGCCTCGGCATCGCGGCGGTTGCATCGCCGCGGGTCGACAGCGCCGCGAGGCGGAGCAGCCGCGCGACCAAGGGACGTGATCCGCACCGCGCACCGGCGGTCACAGCGTCCGACGACGTCGCGCTCGACCCGGCGGGAGAGCGTGTATTCGTCGCGCTCAAGGGGGTTCGCAGCGCCATTGCCCGGGAGGAACAAGTTCCCGCTTATGTTGTATTCTCCGATCGCACGCTGGCCGAGCTGGCCGCGCGGCGTCCCCAGTCGCTCAATGCACTCAGTGATGTGCGCGGCGTCGGACCGATGAAACTCGAGCGTTACGGCGCCCGGTTCCTGGCGGCGATCACCCAATCCGACGAGACCGAAGCAGCATGAAAAATCTGATACTCTGTCTTATCGCGCTGGCCCTTCCGGCCCCTCTGCGCGCGCAAAGCGTCGCGCCGCTGGAAAGCAGCGCGGCGCCCCTGCCGTTCGATCCCGCGGTTACCGTCGGCACGCTCCCCAACGGCCTGCGGTATTACATCAGGGAGAACCCGAAGCCCGAAAACCGGGCTGAGCTCCGGCTGGTGGTGAATGCCGGATCCGTGCTCGAGGAGGAAAATCAGCGCGGCCTCGCGCACATGGTCGAGCACATGGCCTTTCGCGGCACCCGCCGGTTTTCCGGTAACGAGATCACGAGCTATCTCGAGTCGATCGGAATGAGGTTCGGCCCCGATATCAACGCGTTCACGAGCTTCGACGAGACGGTGTACATGCTGACGATTCCCACGGACACGATCTCGATCGTCGACAAGGGTTTCGAGATCCTCGCCGAATGGGCGAACAACGTCACGTTCGATTCTGCCGCGATCGAAAGGGAAAGGCCGGTCGTGATCGAGGAATGGCGTCTCGGTCAGGGAGCCGAGAACCGGATGCAGAACAAGTGGTTTCCGATTCTGTTCTCCGGGTCGCGATACGCTTCACGACTTCCGATCGGTGACAAATCGGTTCTCGAGAGCTACACCGCCGCGACGCTGCGCCGGTACTACGACACCTGGTACCGGCCAGACCTCATGGCTGTCATCGCGGTCGGAGACTTCGACCGGAAGCAGATCGAAGCTCTCATCAAGCGCCACCTCGGTCCGATTCGCCGCTCGTGGACGCCAAAGCCGCGGACGCTCTTTCCCGTTCCGCCCCACGATACCACGCTGGTATCGATTACCACCGACAGGGAAGCGACCCGTTCCGTGGTGCGACTGCTTTACAAGCAACCCAAGCGCTCGACTACTACGCTGGCGCAGTATCGGCAGAACCGCGTCGAGCAGCTCTTCAGCTCCATCTTCAACGACCGCCTTTCCGAGATCACCCAGAAACCGAATCCGCCTTTCATCACGGCATTCGCCGGTCAGGGAGAGCTTGTGCGTTCAGCGGAATCGTTCTCCCTCACGGCCATCGTCGCTGACAACGGGATTCCCCGAGGTCTGGACGCCTTGTTGACGGAAGGAGAGCGGGTTCGACGGTTCGGATTTCTCCAGGCCGAGCTGGACCGCGCCAAAAAGGATCTGCTGCGCGGACTCGAGCAGGCCTACGCCGAGCGCGCCAGGACCAACTCCGTGGTATACGCGGGAGCGTACACCAGCGCGTTTCTGCAGGCGGAGCCTTCCACCAGCATCGAGTACGACCTGGCGACGACGAAGGCACTCCTGCCGACGATTACTCTCGCGGAGGTGAATCGACTCGCGGGAGAATGGATGGGGGATGAGAACCGCGCGATCGCGACGACCTCGCCGGAAAAACCCGGGATCGTGAACCCGACGCGCCCGCAGCTGCTCGGCGCACTCGATCGGGTGAGAGGCTCCGGAATCCTGCCGTACCAGGAAGCGCGGCTCGCCGCCCGCCTCGTCGACAATCCTCCCGTCGGCGGCATCATCGTGTCTGAACGCCACGTGAAGGAGATCGGGGTCACGGAATGGAAGCTCTCCAACGGCGTGCGGGTCCTGCTCAAGCCAACAGACTTCAAGGCCGACCAGATCATCTTCAGCGCGTACAGCCCCGGCGGCGCATCACTTCTCCCCGACTCCGCTTTCCTTCCTGCCAGCGGCGCGGACCTGATCCCGGCGATCAGTGGCGTCGGGAAATTCAGCCTCGTAGATCTGCAGAAGTTTCTCGCCGGCACGAAGGCTTCGGTCTCGACCTCCATCGATGATCTCGGCGAAGGCATTTCGGGGGAGGGGTCGCCGCGGGATCTCGAGACGATGCTCGAGCTCGTGTATCTCTACTTCACGGCGCCCCGGCTCGATACGCCGGCGGTCACCGCGTTTCTCGAGCGCTACAAAGGCGTTCTCGCTAACAGGAACGCCAGTCCCGAGGTCGCGTTCTCGGACACTCTTCAGGTAACGATGGCGCAGCACTCGCGCCGCGCGCAGCCGATATCGTCGGCCCTCGTCGACAGCATCAGCCTTTCGAAATCCTTTGATTTCTACAAGGAGAGATTCGCGGACGCCGGCGACTTCACTTTCGTCTTCGTCGGCAACATCAACCTCGATTCGGTGAAGCCGCGGGTAGCGAAATGGCTGGGCGCGCTTCCATCCACCGGCCGGAAGGAAACGTGGCGTGACACCCGAATCCGCCCGCCGACGGGAGTGGTCGAGCGAGTGGTGAAGAAGGGGGTCGAGCCAAAAGCGCGGACGGCGATCATCTTCACGGGTCCGTTCGAGTACACCCGCGAAAACAGGTATCACCTGACGGCCCTCGCCGAGCTGCTCAACATCCGGCTTCGCGAGACCTTGCGCGAGAATCTGGGTGGAACCTACGGAGTCAGTGTCGGAGCGTCGGCGGCGAGGGAGCCCGTTCCCGCGTTCAGCTTCTCGATCGGCTTCGGCTCAGCGCCCGAGCGTCTCGACGACCTCACCGCGGCCGCTCTTGCCCAGATCGATTCCGTCAAACAGGTCGGAGTGACACCGGAGTATCTCACCAGGTTGAAGCAGGCCGCTCTCCGCAGTCGCGAAACCGGCCTCAAACAGAACAACTACTGGCTCGCTCAGATCTCGTCGTTCGACCAGAGTGGATGGGCGCTGGCGACGATTCCGGACGCGGACAAATTCATTGCGGCGCTGACCTCCGATGATTTGCAGAAGGCCGCCCGCAGATACCTCAGGACCGACAACTACGTGAGAGTCTCCCTGTTCCCGGAAAATCCGCCGGCCGCGACGCCCAGGGAATAACCAGTCAATGGACGACGCGCTCTATTTCTCCGAGCAGCACCTGGCCGTACGGAACATGGTCCGTGAGTTCGCCAGGGACGAAGTCGCTCCCGTAGCCGCCGAGCTCGACGCAAAGGGAGAATTTCCCTGGGCGAATGTAAAGAAGATGGGCGAGCTGGGATTACTGGGGATCCCGTGGCCGGAGGAGCTCGGGGGGGCGGGCTTCGATGTCCTCAGCTACATGATCGTTATCAACGAGATGGCGAAGGTCGATGCATCTCACGCGATAACCATCTCCGCGCACACCACGCTCGGCACCTCACCGATAGTCAACTTCGGAACCCCGGAACAACGACAGAAGTACGTGCCCCTCCTCGCGAGCGGAAAAGTTCTCGGCGGTTTCGGGCTTACCGAGCCAGCCGCCGGAAGTGATGCGGCGGGAATGCGTTCAACGGCGGTGCGAAAGAACTCGCACTACGTGCTGAACGGATCCAAGATCTTCATCACCCACGGCGGAGTCGGCGAGATCTTCGTCATCACCGCGGTGACCGAGCCGGGGAAGGGCACCAAGGGCATCAGCGCCTTCATCGTCACGAAGGAGACTTGCGACCTGGAGAAGGCGGCGGCGATCGGAGTCGGGCACGATGTGTCTCTCGAGCGACTTCGCGGGTTCACGGCGGGGCGCAAGGAGGACAAGCTGGGCTGGCGGGCGTCGGACACCAGATCGCTGGTGTTCGAGGATGTCGAGGTCCCGGCGGAGAATCTTCTCGGAGCGGAGGGAGAAGGCTTCAACAACTTCATGCGCACGCTCGATTCGGGGCGAGTGGGGATTGCCGCGCTCTCGCTCGGAATCGCCGAGGGCGCGTTCGAGCAGGCCCTGAGATATTCGACGCTGCGGAAGCAGTTCGGTCAGGCAATCTCCAGTTTCCAGGGCATCCAGTTCCAGCTGGCGGACATGGCGACGGAGATAGAAGCCGGAAAGCATTTGATGTTTCACGCCGCCTGGCTGGCGCAGAACAAGCAGCCTTTCGCGAAGCAGGCCGCCATTGCGAAGCTCTACTGCTCCGAGGTGGCGATGCGCACTACCATCAAGGCCATCCAGATCCACGGGGGGTACGGGTACACGAAGGAGTATCCGGTGGAGAGGATGTTCCGCGACGCGAAGATCTGCGAGATCGGCGAAGGCACATCCGAGATCCAGCGGCTGGTGATCGCAAGGCATCTGCTCAAGGAGCTGGCGGATTGACGTACTCCGAGGTCGCCAAGGGCCTGCGCCTCCCGCTTGGCTTTCTCTTCGGCATCGCCTACCTCGTGTTCGCGCGCCCCACGCCACTGACACTGGCAGTGGGAGGTGCAATCGCCCTGATCGGGGTGGTGGTCCGGGCGTGGGCTTCGGGACACATCTCGAAAAACGAGAGGCTGGCCACCTCGGGCCCATACGCGCACACCCGGAATCCGCTCTACTTCGGCAGCTTCCTGATTGCCGCCGGCTTCGCTATCGCCGCCCACTGGGGCCTGCTGCTGCTGGTGGTAGCGTTTTTCGTTCTGATCTACGCACCGACGATGGAGCGGGAGCGGGCAAACATTGCCGGCCGGTTTCCCCGGGAGTACGAGACCTACGCGGCCAACGTTCCCGCTTTCTTGCCCCGTCCCCGCGCCTGGAGGGCGGCCGAGATCGACCTGGCAGACGAGACCGGCGGCTTCAGCGCCGGGCTTTACATGAAGCACGGCGAGTGGAAAGCCGCGCTGACTTACGCCCTGGTAATGGTCTGGCTCGTCTGGCGGGTAGTGACCGGAGCCTGAGCCCGGGCGTCACATAACTATCTCGCGGGAATCAGTGCCGCGGGACCTGGCCACCGCGGCGTAAGTTGTTGTCATCATTGCGGAAACACGCCTGGCGGCCCTAGATTGTAGGCGCTGACTGTTGCGCTTCGTGCATGGGGTACCCGAGCGACTCGTGGGTCCCGAACACATGGAATCGAAGCGCGCCGAAAGTGAATTGCCCTGGAACTCATAACGCGGCCCTGTAGCACGACCGCGCAGACTTTTTTGGAACCGCCTCTACTCCGGCCGCCGAGTCGCCGGCCGCTGAGTGGAAGCGGGTAACGATGAAAAGAGAAATCCTCATAAACGCGGCTCCGCGCGAAACGCGGATCGCGATTCTGGAGGACGAGAAGCTCGTCGAGCTCCTCGTTGACCGTCCAGACAACCGACGCATGGTCGGTGACATCTACCTCGGCCGGGTCGACGCTGTGCTCCCCGGAATACAGGCTGCCTTCGTGGACATCGGCACGGAGAAAAGCGCCTTCCTCCATGCCTCGGACCTGGTTCGCCAGACCGCCGATGAGGCGGAAGACGAAGACGACGAAGACGACGCCGACGAAATCGACGAGCAGCCCGTAGCGAAGAAGAACGGGAACGGCAGCAACGGGTCGGGCCGGCGCGGTAAAGCACCGCCGATCCAGGACGCGCTCAAGCGCGGGCAGGACATCCTCGTCCAGATATCCAAGGAGCCGATTTCCACCAAAGGCCCCAGGGTTACCGCCCAGATCTCGCTCGCCGGCCGGTTCCTGGTCTACATCCCTGATTCGTCCAAGGTCGGGGTCAGCCGCAAGATCGGCTCGGGGCCGGAACGGTCGCGCCTCAAGGAGCAGGTGCAGAACATCCTGCCCGACAAATCCGGGGGCGTCATCGTCCGGACGGTGAGCGAGGATGTCACGCCGGAGATGCTCAAGCGCGAGCTCGACGGTCTGATGGCGCAGTGGAAGAAGATCAATCGCAAGCGGCACTTTCAGAAGGCTCCGTCGCTGGTGCACCGTGAAACCGGCCTGACGCGCGGACTGGTGCGCGACCTGTTCAGCGACAAGGTGGACAGCCTGACGGTGGACTCGCGACAGGTCTTCAATGAAATCGCGGGCTACCTCAAGGAGATCGCGCCGGAGCTGATGCCGCGCGTCAAGCTCCATGAGTCGCAGGTGCCGCTCTTCGATACGGCCGACATCGAGTCCGAGATAAGGGACATCTTCAAGCGCCGCTGCGATCTGCCGTCCGGCGGATATCTGATCGTCGAGCCCACGGAGGCCCTCGTCTCGATCGATGTGAACTCCGGCCGCTACACGGGCAAGAAGGATCCGGAAAAGACCGTCTTCAGGACCAACATCGAGGCGGCCCAGGAAGTGGCGAGGCAGATGCGACTGCGCGACGTCGGCGGCATCATCGTCTGCGACTTCATCGACATGGAGACCAAGGCTAACCGCGACCGCGTCCTCCAGGAGCTGAGGCAGCATCTTTCACGCGACCGGGCGCGCACGAAGGCGTTCGCCGTCAGCGACCTGGGACTGATCGAGATGACCCG
>Ga0136614_10002304_pt1 | contig 11833 bp, 9 predicted proteins | sample AntDrymUQ2792106_2_FD_106643 | JGI IMG/M metagenome (GOLD analysis project Ga0136614, IMG submission 106643) | Polar desert sand microbial communities from Dry Valleys, Antarctica - metaG UQ279 (21.06) | ecosystem: Environmental > Terrestrial > Soil > Desert | place: Antarctica: Dry Valley...
GAAGAAGAACGAGACCGACGCCAGATACAGTAACGCGATGCGCTTGTGATCGAGCGTGAAGAGCCACGACTTCACGCCATAATTGGCGTTCAAGTAATTGACGTGCGGAAACCGCGCGCGCCACTCTGCCGTCGACTGCTGCGTTGTTTCAACTGCTGTGCTCATAAGCGCTTTTTAACGGGCAACCCAGATCGTGAACGAGTCGCCTTACAGATGTCCCGTCAGGGACATTTGACAATAGCCCAGCGATTTATCGCTGGGAAGAAACGCGGTCGGATTTTCAGTCCCGGAGGGACGGTTGAAATAACCGGCTACGTTTCCCAGATTTTCAATCGTCCCTCCGGGACTCAAATATCTTTCTGCTTGCTGACCCAGCGATAAATCGCTGGGCTATTTTCAATCTCCCCTCGCGGGGCTAATAGTCAGGCACTACATTTCCGCGCCGCGTCGTCAATTCTCGCGCGGCGGCGGTTGATTATTCTGCCGCCTCTGTCCTGTTGGCCCTTGCCCTCTGACATTCTCGCCGGGCGCGGTGTTGATCGTCCCGCTACTCTGGCCCGGCGCTGCCGGCGTCGTGGGACCAATCGGGTTTGAGCGTTGCGCGCCGGGCTGGATGCCGCTGGTTGTTCCTGTCGCGCTGCCGCCCGTCGCCGCACCGCCCGGTTGCGGCTGGCTGAGTGAACGAATGTAAGCGATCAGTTGCAGGATTTGATCCTCGCTGACTTGGCCCTGATACGTCGGCATGATCGGCTGGAAGCCGGCCACGACTTTCGCCGCCGGATTCACAATCGACTCGCGGATGTAGGCTTCGTCGGCGACGATTGCTTCGCGGTTCGACAGTTGCACCGGATTGCCGAAGACGTTTTCCAACACGGGGCCGCGCCCCTGTGAATCCTCGCGGTGGCAAGTCGCGCAGCCTAAACTTTGAAACAGCGCCGCTCCTTGTGCGGCGGGCGAGTCGGTTGCGCCGCCACTCAACCACGCTTGATAATCGGTCGGCTCCATCACTTCGACCCAGCCGGTCATCCCCGAATGATTAGTCCCGCAATACTCGGCGCAGAACAGATAATAACGGCCCGGCTTCGTCGCCTCGAACCAAGCGTAAGTGTAACGGCCCGGAATCACGTCCATCTTGATGCGGAAAGCTGGGACGTAGAAACTGTGGATTACGTCTTCCGTCGTCATCGTCAGACGGACGCGCGCGCCGATTGGGACATGCAATTCGTTGATCTCGCGCTGGCCCGCCGCGTGCTGAAACTTCCACATCCACTGTTTGCCGACGACATAGACATCAATCGCTTGTTGCGGCGGGCGATACATCTTGAAATAGAGACTCGCGCCCCACACGAAGATCGACATCGAGATCAGGAACGGAATCACTGTCCAGAGTGTCTCCAACTTGAGCGAGCCGGCGATGGGTCGCGGAATTTCCAACGGCGAGCGGCGGCGATAGCGAACCGCGAAATAGACGATTAAGCCACTGATCAGCAACGAGAAGAAGAGCGTGATCACGATCAGATAAGCGTAGAGCGCGTCCACCTCGCCCGCAAAGGTCGAAGCCTGCTCCGGCGCGAACGGCACACGTAATGACTGAAGAAATTTCAAACCGGAGTTCCTCCCACGTTCACCCGCTCGTCCCAACGCTCGCGGCGTTGATTGAATTTCCGCAGCGCGAACAAGAGAACCACCACGCCGATAACCGTCGCGACGCCCGCCACCCGCATAATGTTCATAACGACGGGGCCATATTTGCCCGACGCCGGATCATAGTGATAGCAATACAGAATCAATTGATCGACCGGCGAGCCGATCTTGTTTGCCGAAGCCTCGACGAGACTGAGGCGCACGTCTTTCGGCGCATACTCGATGCCATAAAAATAATGCGACAGCTTCCCTTCCGGCGTCGCCACCATAATCGCCGAAGCGTGCGCGAACTGGTTCGACTTTTCATCGAACGCATAATTAAACCCGACCGCGTCCGTCAATCCCTTGATCGATTTCTGATCGCCGACAAGAAAATGCCAGCCCGCATCTGCGCCCGCGCGACCATAACGTTTCAAATAAGTCGCCTTCTTCTGCACGGCGTCAGCCGGCGTCTCGCGCGGATCGAAGCTGACCGTCACGACTTCGTACTCCTTGCCCGCGTCGAACTTCATGGCCTGCATCGTCCCCACCAGCCCGTCCAACACCTGATTGCACAGCATCGGACAGTTGTAATAGACGAGCGAAATCACCACCGGCTTTTTTCCAAAATACTCGCCGAGCCGCACCTCTCGCCCCGCTTCATCACGGAACGAGAGATCGAGCGGCACTTTATTATTCAAACGCTGTTCAATGCCGACCGCCTTCAACATCTCCCGCGTCCCGCCCTGTGGCAGAGAGCTTTCGGGCGGCCTGCCGTACTGCGCCCTCACGGGAGTGAGCAGTGAGCAGTAAGCAGTGAGCAGCAAGCAAACGGCGAGCAACCAGCCTCGCCGGGTTTTCTGCTGCTGGCTGAAAACTGAAAACTGAAAACTGAAAACTGCTTTCACTGATTCCTCTTCTCCCCTTGCTGCCCCGAACTTGATGCCGAAGGCGTCGTCTCGCCAGTTGTTTGTGATTGCCCCTGCTGTTGTTGTGCCGGCTGCTGCGCTTGACGCTGAAGATACATTCTCATCGCGTCTTCGATAGGAACGCGGACGCGGCCCGTGCCTTCGTCGGCCCAGCCGTAAGTCGTCAATTCCCGCTTCCATATTTCTTGCACGACGCGGTATTCGGCTTGTGGTTCTTTCAAGCTCAAATCCCGGCGCTCGCCGCTGTCCGTCGTCACGCCGAAGCCGGGCGCGGCTTGCAAGCGCGGTTCGGGCGGCAAACGCTCCGCGCCCGTGCGCGCCAGCGGCGATGCCTGCAACTCGTCCGCTTTGGCGCGACTCTCGAAAACTTTGAACAGCCCGTACATCAACCCGCACACGACAAGGCCGAAGACGAAGAGCGCGAAGACGAACCACGCGATAGGCTTCACCTTCACATCCGTATGCTCATGCGCCACGTCCGGGTTTGTGATGTACGCCACGTCCGGCGTCAGATGAATGTCATGATCTTTGCGACCGAATACGCCCATTGCTCCCCCTACATTAATTTCGCGTGCGACCGTTTAGAGGTGGGACTTGTCCCGCCGAGCTTGAGCCGGCGGACAAGTCCGCCTTCTAAACGGAGCTAAATTTTCAATGTCCTCCGGTCACCGCCAGCGCATCGGTTAAGCCGGGCGCGTTGACAGGTAGGAGCGGGCGGCTCTTTAGTTCGCGGATGAAGTACGCGATCCAGATGCCGCCGATCCCAATCGTCAGCCCGGCCATCGTCAAGAGATCGAGTAGATTGAAATGCGGCGCTTCGCCTTCGTGGACGAACGCGGGCGAGACGAGATAAACCATATCAATCACACGCGCGCACAGCACCATTAACGCGACGCGGCTCAGTGTCCGGTAATCGCGCTTCAAGGTGCGCGACAAGAGCAGCACGAATGGCAGCGCGAAGTGAAACAACACGACGGCGAGGCCGACGAACTGCCAGCCGCCGCGCAGACGCCGCAAGTACCATGGAATTTCTTCTGGGATGTTGGCCGACCAGACAATCAAAAACTGCGAGAACGAGAAATAAGCGTAGATCATCACGAAGGCCAAGAGCAGTTTGCCGTAATCGTGAAAGTGCGACGGTTGAAAGACGTGATCCATCGGTTCGTGTCTGGCGAGGATCGAGGCGACCAGAATCGTGAACGCGAGCGCCGTCAATCCCCACCCGGCCATGATCAGCAAACCGTAGATCGTCGAGAACCAATGCGGTTCTAAAGACATCATCCAATCGACAGCGGCGAACGTCACCGTCAACCCGAAGAGCAAAATGCCGGGGCCGCTCACGTTTTGCATCCATCCCTTCAAGCGCGGATCGCCCGTCCGGTCTTGCTCCCGCGACCACTTGCTCAACAAGAAGGCCAGCGCGCCCCACACCGCGAAGTAGAAGACCGTGCGAATGAGGAAGAACCACCAGTTCAGATAGTATTCCGCTTTCGCCTTGATGAGCGGATCGGTTTCAACGACGTGAGCATTCGACCATTCGTAGAGCGACTGTTCGTGGCCGTTCACGACCGGATGCACGAAGAGCGAGACGGCAATCGGGATGAACAGCACGAAGAGCAGCGGGAGCGTGCGCGTCGCCGCCTCGAAGATGCGGCGGACGACGAGGCCCCACGCGCCGCCCGATAAATGATGCAGCATCATGATCGCGAGGCTGCCGACGGCCACGCCACACCAGAAAACATAGCCCACCAGATACGAACGGAAGAATGCCACCGCGCCGCCAAAGATGAACGACACGACCGCGCTCAACACCAATGCCAGCAAGCCGACGATCAAGGCCGTGCGCTGATAGCGATCCACGATGGTCGGCGGATTGTATGTCGCCTCTCCCACATTCATTATCGCTGTTCCCCTCCATGTGGCTGCTCGCTCGAAGATGGCGGCTGCGCTCCGGTGTTGAATTGCCCGCGCTTGTCTGCCGGCACGTCCGCGACCGTTCCGCGCTGGCTCAATTGCAGAGCGCGCACGTAGGCGATGATCCGCCAACGATCCTCCGCCGGAATCTGCGCCGAATACTTCGGCATCGCGCCCCAGCCGTTCGTCATCACATCGAAGAAATGCGCCGAAGAAGCGTTGCCCGGCTGCAACTGCTCACTGTGGAACGATGGTGGTTGACGGAAACCGCGCCGCACGAGCATTCCATCGCCCTCGCCCGTCATCCCGTGACACATCGAGCAGAAAACATTGAAACGCTCCTGTCCCCTCCGCAAGTCAGACTCCGTGATGGGGAACGGAAAGATGTCCGGCCCCGCGTTCGCGCCCGCTCCGGCAATGCCACCCGGCTGCCCCGCAGCAGCCTGCATCGAGACGTCTTCCGCGGATGATGTTGTCACGTTCGCATTTCCGCCCGGCGGCACATTGCCCGTCGCGCTTGCTGCCGCGCCGCGTCCCGGCCCAACTCCCGGCTGTCCGGTATAAAGCAGATCGTTATCCCGCAAATGCCCACGCGCCACCGTCCCTTCAATCAACGGACGCGCCGACTGCTGATCGTCAAAAAACTTTCCATCGCTCGCCTCATACGCCTCATAACGCGGCTGATCCTGCATGTCCTGACGACAGCCGAAAGCAAGTAAGCAGTAAGCCGTGAGCAGTAAGCAGCAAACAACCGAGCGGCGCGACGCGACTATTCTCTGACCTCTGACCTCTGACCTCTGACCTCTGCTTTTCTCAGTGTTGTACATCCGTCACCTCACGGGGACCAAGAGACTTGAGAAACGCGCGCGTGCCTTCGCGGTCGAACTTTGGATCGTTGGCTTCGACGAGCAGGAAGAAACGGTCGCGCGAAGCGAGCGCGAAGTTGGGCGTGTTGAAGACCGGATGATACGGCTCCGGCAAACCGTTCAAGGCGAGCATCCCGAAGACCGCGCCGAGCGATGCGCCTAAGATCGTCAACTCGAACGTGACGGGAATGAACGACGGCCAACTGTGAAACGGCTTGCCGCCGACATTGAGCGGGTAATCGATGACGTGAACGTAATACTGCATGAAGTAGCCGGCCAAGCAACCGAGAATGCCGCCGATCAAAACGATCAACGGCAGCTTTGTCGAATGCACACCGACGGCTTCCGACAGAGCTTCAATCGGATACGGCGAAAAAGCGTCGATGCGCCGGTAGCCTTCCCCATAGACGCGCTCGGCGGCGGCCACCACATCCGTCGGATTATCGAACTCGGCCATCAAGCCGTAAGTCGGCGGTCGTGTCGATTTCTTCATAACGAAACCTGAGAGGATAGAGGGCAGTAAGAAAGCTGCTATTTGTTTTTAACTATCCTCTACCCTCTGCCCTCTGTTTCCGTTTTACTATCCTCTATCCTCTGTTGTTAATCTTCCTTCGCCATTTCCGCCTGCGGCAGGATCGTCCGCATCTCGAAGATCGAGATGATCGGTAGGAAGCGGATGAAGAGGAAGAACAAGGTGAAGAACAATCCGATGGTGCCGATGAACATCGTCCAATCGAAGATGGTCGGCGAATACATGGCCCACGACGAGGGCAGGAAGTCGCGGTGCAGGCTCGTCACGATGATCACGAACCGCTCCAACCACATCCCGACGCTGACGACCAGCGAGATCACAAACAGCGCGGCAGTGCTGTGGCGCACGCGCTTCGACCAGAGAAACTGTGGCGTAACGACGTTGCAGAAGATCAGCGCCCAGTAAGCCCACGCATACGGTCCGGTCATGCGGTTGATGATCATGTACTCTTCGTAAGTGTTCTGGCTGTACCACGCGAAGAACGCTTCCATCATGTAGCCATAAGCGACGATGAGGCCGGTGGCGAGCATGATCTTCGCCATGTTCCGCAGATGCCGGTGCGTGATGAAATCTTCGAGGCCGTAAAATTTTCTGAGCGGGATGGTTAAGGTCAAGACCATCGCGAAGCCCGCGTAGATCGCGCCGGCGACGAAGTAGGGCGGGAAGATCGTCGCGTGCCAGCCGGGTAACACCGCGACCGCGAAATCGAACGAGACGATGGTATGCACCGACAAGACGAGCGGCGTCGCCAAGCCCGCCAAGAGCAAGGTCGCCACCTCGTAGCGCGCCCAGTGCCGCGCGCTGCCGCGCCAGCCCAAAGCCAACATCCCATAAATAATTTTAGCCGCCTTGTTCTTCGCGCGGTCGCGCAAGGTGGCGAAGTCCGGGATCAGCCCGACGAACCAGAACAAGGCCGACACGCTCGCGTAGGTCGAGACGGCGAACACGTCCCACATCAAGGGACTGCGAAACTGCGGCCAAATGCCCATCGTGTTCGGATAGGGAAAGAGCCAGTAGAGCGCGAGCCACGGGCGGCCCGTATGCAACAGCGGAAAGAGCGCGGCGCAGGCCACCGCGAAGAGCGTCATCGCTTCTGCAAAGCGATTGATCGACGTGCGCCACTCTTGCCGCAAGAGCAACAGGATCGCCGAAATCAGCGTCCCCGCGTGGCCGATGCCGATCCACCAAACGAAGTTGATAATGTCGAACGCCCAGCCGACCGGGACGTTGTTGCCCCAAATGCCGATGCCGGTCAGCAGGAGATACACAATCGTGAACAGCAGGACGTTCATCACCGCGAACGAGAGCGCGAAACCGATGAACCAACCGATAGGCGTCCGCTTCCGCAAGGCGAGCGTGCTGATCTTGTCCGTCACCGACCCGAACGTATGGCCCGGCTCGATCACGTTCGGAGTAGTGTGAATCTCTTCGTGCGGCTGATCGACTCTTTGCATGTGTTTCACCGTCAATCGTCAATCGTCAATCGTCAATCGTTAAAACCTGTCTTTCTATTCACGATTTACGATTCACGATTCACTAATTCCGGATTCGGATTTCGCACCGCTGCGAGATAGACGGTGCGCGGGCGCGTGTTCAAGTCGGCCAAGAGATCGTAGCGGCGCGGCTCGTGGTGCAACTTCCTGACGCGGCTCGTCTCGTCATTCAAGTCGCCGAAGACGATGGCCTGCGTCGGACATGCGCCTTGACAGGCCGTGACGATCTCGCCATCGCGAACGCGGCGGTTTTCTTTTTCGGCTTCGATCTTGGCGTACTCGATGCGCTGCACGCAGTAAGTACATTTCTCCATCACGCCGCGCGAACGCACCGAGACTTCCGGGTTTCGCATCAGCTTCAAGGAAGGAGTGTTCCAATCTTGGTAGAGCAGGAAGTTGAAGCGGCGCACTTTGTACGGGCAGTTGTTCGAGCAATACCGCGTGCCGACGCAGCGGTTATAAACCATGTCGTTCAAGCCCTCCGCGCTGTGGACGGTGGCGTGAACCGGACAGACCGGCTCGCATGGCGCAATCTCGCAGTGCATACACGGCACAGGCATGAAATAGACGCCCTGCGGATTGTCCATCGCACCCCGAAAATAAGCATCGACCCGGAGCCAATGCATTTCGCGCGCGCGCGAGATTTGATCTTTGCCGACGACGGGAATGTTATTTTCCGCTTGGCACGCGACGATGCAAGCGTTACAACCGACGCACGTCGAGAGGTCAATCGCCATCCCCCACTTGTAGCCGTTGTAAACAAATTCGGGATAGAGCGATTCGTGTTCGGCGGGGTGACGATTCTCGCCAGCGGGCGCGGGCGGTTGCTTATCCTCGTCGCGGTGCGGCGCGAGTCGTGGATCGTGTTTGTATTCTTCGAGCGTCCCGGCGCGAATGATTTCGCGTTCGTCTTCGATGTTGAAGTGCAGTTGGGTTGAAGCGAGCGGGTAAGTCTCGCCGGTGTTTGCGATGTTGAGGCCAACGCCTGACCACAGCGCGTCGGACGTGCGGATCATGTAAGCGTTCTGAAAGCCGGAGAGATTATCGGGCTTGCCTTCTGTGATCGTCCCGACGCGGCCCGCGCGCCAGCGTCCGTAGCCAAGTGGGATCGTCACCACGCCGTCCGGTTGTCCCGGCATGATCCAGACCGGGAACGCGACCTGCCGCCCGCGAAAATCGAGCCGCAATACGTCGGCTAAAGTCTCTTGGCCTTTGCTCGTGATGTTGTTCGCGTTGCCCAAGCCGAATTGCCTTGCCGTTGCCGGGCTGATGAAAGCCACGCCGTCCCACGTCAATTTCGTCAGCGGCTTCGGCAGTTCTTGCAGCCAGCCATTGTTTGCGAACCGCCCATCGTAAATTGTCGGGTCGGGACGAAAGACGATCTCCAAAGCATTCCCGCCGGATGCGACAGGCGGAGGCACGCCCGGCAGATCGCCGCGCGCCGAGACCGAGATCGTTTGCGCTTCCGTCCCCGGAATCACGCCGTCATGCACGGCCTTGCGCCAGAGTTTTTCAAAGTCGGCGGAGGGCGGGGCAGAAGTTTGCGCGGGCGCGGCAGCCGTGGTTGCAGTTGCAGGCGCGGGCGTGGCCGCCGTTGTTCCCTGCGTCCCGTTTGTCCTTGCTTGTTGGCCTTGAGTTGCCGGCCCTTGATTCGTTCCGTCTTGCCGGTTTTGATTCGTCGCAGGTTGTTGTGTTCCTTGCCCTGTCGCCGTGCCGCCCGGCGTTTGACCGGTCGCGGCAATCGGCACAGGGATATTACCGATCCCGCCGCCCGCGATCCGGCTCTGCCAGAAGCCGCGCACAATGTCATAGCCGGACTGGTCTGGACGTTCCGTGAAGGCGGCCAAAAATTCGTGGACGCCCTTGCCGTTGTAGAGCGGGCGAATGAGCGGTTGAATGATCGAGGCCGTGCCGTCGAAGGCGCGCGCGTCCGACCACGATTCGAGGAAGTGCGCTTGCGGGATGTGCCAGTGGCACAACTCCGAAGTCTCGTCGTGATACATGCTCAAGTGAACGCGCAGTTTCACTTTGTCGAGCAACGCTTGGTCGAGTTTGAGATCGGCGGGCGTCGTATAGACCGGATTGCCTCCGATGATCACGAGCGCCTCAACTTGTCCCGCCTGAATCGCCACGATTAACTCGCGCAATGATGCGATGTGATCGACGGGGGCAACCTCGACCGGCTCGGTGTAGCGCACTGTCTGGCCGACGTTGCCGAGCGCGCCGTTCATCGACTGCGCCAGCGCGTGAATGAGCGGCGCTTGCTCGTCGCCCGCGATCACGATGCTGCGTCCCCGCGCGCTTTGCAGATCGCGCGCGACTGCTTCGAGCCATTGCACATGCGCTCCATTCGTGAGCGCTGAGGCTGCGCCCGCCGCACCGAGCCGGGCAGCGAGGGCGCGCGCCAATACTTCCATCTCGCTCGGTCGCACGGCCAGCCGGTGATCGGCGCAGACGCCCGTGTTGGTCGGCGTCGTCTCGATGGCGTAGAGACGATTCATCTCCGCGTTGCCATCGGTGAGCCGCCGCCGGTTGGCGAACTCGCGCGCGTAACGCAGATTAGTCGCGCCGCATGAGAGAAAATCCGCGTCGAGCGAGAGAACGCGATCCGCCCGGCTGAAGTCGTAAATCGTATTGACGAACTGTCCGAACGCGAGCCGCGCGCCGGCTGCCGCGCTGTTCGCGCCCGCCGGTTCGTATTGATGCCAGCGCGCGTTGGGGAAACGCCGACCGATCTCCTGCATCTGCGCCGCGAAGGTCGGCGAAGTGGTCGCCTCGCTCAAAAACCGTAGCCCCGCGCCGCCCTTGCCGCCTTGCTCTTCGAGCGCGCGATTGAGGTCGCCGAGAAAAGCGATGTAGCTGCGAATCTCTCCGCGATAAAGAATGGTCGGCGAGCGGTCGGGATCGTAGAGCGTCAAGAGCGCGGCCTGTGCAAAATGATCGGTTGCGCCGAGACTGGCCGGATGCTCCGGGTTGCCTTCGATCTTCGTCGGGCGGCCCATGTTGCTGCGAACGAGCAAGCCCATCGCGCCGCCGGTCGTCGGCATCGCCGTCGCAAAAAAGAGCGGCTTGCCGGGAATGATGTTTTCCTGATCGCGAACGTAAGGGACGATAGTTTCGGGCGGCTGATAGACGCAGCCGCTCAAGCCCGCCAGCGCCAGCGACGCGCCCATCAACTTGAGAAAGCTGCGGCGATCCGTCCCTTCATTCCACTCGGAGGCGTGTTGGGGAAATTCCCGGTGGAGAAATTCGTCGAACTCTTCCGACTCGGCCAACTCTTCAAGGCTGCGCCAAAACTCCTTGCCCTGCGTCTTGCTCAACTTCTCGCGCACCGCTTCGAGCTGCAACGGTTTTTGGCGGCGAAGCTGATAGAGTTCGGGGAAAGTATCTTTGATGTGCATGTCGGTCTGACCTGACTAGCGATGGCACGTCGAACAACTGACGAGAATCTCGGAGCTACGAATTTTGTGTTCGGATTTGAGCGCATATCCCTGCTTCAACTCCGCCGCCGTGCGATTCTCTGCGCGCCACTTCATGTTGAAGACTTGATCTTTAGGCCGCAGGAAACGCTCCGGCTCGCGGTGGCATTCCAGACACCATTCCATTTGCAACGACGCGGCCTGATAGATGGCAGGCATCTCGTCGATGGGGCCATGACACGTATTGCACCCGACGCCTTTGGCGACGTGGATGCTGTGGTTGAAGTAAGCGTAATCGGGCAGGTCGTGAACGCGCGTCCATTCAAGCGGCCTGCCGGTCTGCCAACTCTGGCGCACCGGATCGAGATACGGACTGTCCGACCAAATTTGCGAGTGACAATTCATGCAAGTCTCGGTCGAAGGCATTCCGGCGCTGTTGGAGATTTCGACTGACGTGTGGCAGTAGCGACAGTCGATGCCGTCGTCGCCGACGTGATGCTTGTGCGAAAACTGCACGGGCTGTTGCACCTCGATGAACTGACCCGTGTTGTAAGACGAGCGATTGACTTCAGCGACCGCCCAGACAACCACCAGCAACACGAAAATCCCGCCGAAGATACTGAGCTTCGCCAGCGTGTTCGTGCTGTGATGAAAGATTTGCGGCATGGTCGAAACCTTTTATTCTGCTGTGTCTTGTTTCGTGCGAGACGTGTCTGCTGTGCAGCAGCGACGAACGAGCGACGGGCAAACGGTCGTCACCTGTCTCAAGAGGCTCCCCGATTTCGGGACATCGAGCCGCGCTCCCTTAAGTTGATTTCTCCAATTGCACTGCTTTCGAGGCCCTAGTGATACTAAATTTTTCCCGGAACGGCAAGCAACTTTTTTACGGAATCGCCGTCGCAGACGCTGCCCGGCCATAATTTTCCGGCGCGGCGCGAAGACAAACAGGACGACGGCGCTCGGTAAAGCGGCATGATTGGCGGGCGAGAGCCAAACTGTGTGCCGGTGAAATATAAATTTCTTGCGTGCGAATGATGATGATTATTCATGCTGACTA
>Ga0136614_10002306_pt1 | contig 11830 bp, 10 predicted proteins | sample AntDrymUQ2792106_2_FD_106643 | JGI IMG/M metagenome (GOLD analysis project Ga0136614, IMG submission 106643) | Polar desert sand microbial communities from Dry Valleys, Antarctica - metaG UQ279 (21.06) | ecosystem: Environmental > Terrestrial > Soil > Desert | place: Antarctica: Dry Valley...
CGCGCTCCCCCACGGCGGCGACGTCGGCGAGCGCGGCGGTCGCGGCGACAAACGAGAGGTTCCAGCCGATCCCCAGGGCGAAGAGGAGGAGGGCCGTCGCAGGGACCCCCTCGGCCGTCGCCAAAAGCGCTGCAGCCAACCCCATGACAAGGAGTCCGCCCACCAGGGCCTGCCTGCGGCCTACGCGATCGATCAAAGCTCCGACGACCAGCACGAGCGCGTACATCCCGAAGACGTGGGCGCCGATGATCGGGAAGACGTCCGCCTGGTGGTGGTCGTGCTCCGTGACGACGACGTAGGAAATGAGATTCATGAGCGCGGCCATCACGGAGAAGCTCGCGAGGGCGGCAACGAGCGCGGGAACCGCGCCCGGCCGCCGCAGGATCTCGCGCAGCGGCTCGGCCGGGGGCGGCGGCGCATCCGAGCGTCCGGCGGCGATCGCCTGGCCGATCTGCATCGGGTCGGGTCGCAGGCAAAGCACGAGCGCAAGGCCAACGAGGGCGAACCCGCCCGCGACGAGCCAGGGGACGGCGAGCGCGTCGGGCTCGAGCTCCTTCCCGGAGAAGAGCGGGCCGAAGACGGCCGGGCCGAGGATCGCGCCGAAGACGGCTCCGAAGAGGACGAGGGCGATGCCGCGCGCGCGCCGCTCGGGCGGGTACATGTCGCCCGCCGCCGCCCGGCCGAGCAAGGCGATGCCAGCGGCTGCCCCCATCAGGGCGAAGCCCGCGACGAGGCCCGGGCCGGACTCGAGGCGGGTCGCGAGGCCCGCGATCCCCCCACCGACCGCGCCGAGCGCGAAGCCGCAGGCCAGGACGGGCCGGCGCCCGAAGCGATCCATCGCCCTCCCGGCCGGAAGCGCGCTCAGCGCACCGCTCAACAGAAAGATCGCCGGGCCCACGCCGAGCAGCGCCTCGACCCCGGTCACGGCGACGAAGGTGAGCGAAGCGACTGCGGCCGCGAGCTGGAGCGTGGCCGAGTTGACGGCGAGCGAGGCCGAGAGGAGCGCCGTGTTTCGCCGAACGGCCCGTTGGAGCGCCGGCCCCTGGAGATGCGACGCGGCGTCGACAGGCACCCACATAGCCTAGGAGGTCCGTGCGGCTGACGCTCCCTCTCTACGCAGGCGGCTTCCTCGGGCCCTTCGGCGGGGCGATGCTCATCGCGCTCATCCCCAACATCGCGGTCGGGCTCGACACCTCGCTGACGCTCGTCGCAGCCGCGATCACCGCTTACATGATCCCTTTCGCGGCGCTTCAGCTGGTCTCCGGAACGATCGCCGAGCGGCTCGGCGCGCGGCGAATCGTGCGAGCCGGCTACGTCGTATTCGGCTTCGGCGCCCTCGCCTGCGCGTTCGCTCCGGAGATCTGGAGCTTCCTCGGCGCGCGGGCGCTCATGGGCGCTGCGAACGCCTTCCTCAGCCCGATCCTCCTCGCGGCGCTCTCGGAGGTCGTTTCGTCCGACGTCCTCGGCCGCACGGTCGGCACGTTCGCCGCCTGGCAGACCGCGGGCTTCACGCTCGCCCCCGCGATCGGCGGGGCGCTCGGCGAGGTCTCGTGGCGCCTCCCGTTCCTGGCCGTGACCCTGGCATCCGTGATCCTGGCAATCCCGCGGGCGACGCTCGGCTCCTTCGAGCAGCGCCCGTCGGGGAAGGGGGGCCTCCGGGCGCTCTGCAACCGCTGGATCGCGCTCCTCTCGGCGAAGGCCTTCCTCGGCTACCTCGGATTCACGGCGATCGGCTTCGTCCTCGTCCTCGTTGCGGCCGAGGAGTTCGGGCTCGGCTCGAGTGCCCGCGGGATCCTCGTGGCCGGGTACGGGCTCGGAGGAATCCTGCTCGGCCGCTTTGCCGGGACGATCGTCGACCGGTTGGGCCGCCCCTCGACCGCGCTGGCCGGCGCGCTCGTGTGCGCCGTCGGGGTACTCTCGCTCGCGTTCATGCCGACCGCCTGGGCGCTTGGGCTCACCTGGCTCGCGATCGGCTGCGCGGGCACCTTCGTCTGGGCCGGGCTCAACACGATGGCCGTCGAGTCCTTCCCGGAGAATCGGGCGGGCGCGACCTCGGTCTACAGCGCCTTCAAGTTCGTGGGAGTGGCGATCGGGCCGCTCGTCTACGTTCCCCTCTTCCACGCAGAGACACGTCTCCCGTTCTACTTCGCAGGCGGCTTCACGCTCCTGCTCGCTCTGCTGATCCTGCCCTGGTTCGGCCGGTACCGATCGTGATCGACCTCCGAACCCTGAAGGACGGTGGCCAGACGAGCCTCGAGACGGCAGAGATCGTCGCGCAGTTCCTGAGGGGGGCGCAGCGAACTCTGCAGCTCGCGCACTACGACCTCCATCTCGCGTCCGAAACGGCAGCCGTCGTCGGTGGCGCGATCCGGGAAGCAGCGGCCCGGGGCGTAGCCGTCCGGATCATCTACAACGTCGACCACCGAAATCCGATCCCGGTCCCGCCTCCTCCGGAGCCCGACTCCGAGCTGATCGCTTCCTTCGGGGTCCCGAGCCGGGCGATCGCCGGCGTTCCAGACCTCATGCACCACAAGTACGTGGTGCGCGACGGCGAGGAGGTCTGGACCGGCTCGATGAACTGGACGGACGACTCGTTCGCCCGCCAGGAGAACGTGATCGCGATCGTGCGCTCGGCCGAGGTCGCGGACGCGTACACGGCGAACTTCGAGGAGCTCTGGAAGACCGGCGCCGTGGAGCAGAGCGGGTTCGTCGAGCCGAGGACGGTCAGCGTCGGCGGCACGAACGCCCGCGCCTGGTTCACCCCCGGCCAGGGCGAGGATCTCTCTGCCCGGATCGGGCGAGCGATCGGGCGTGCCAAGCGCCGCGTGCGGATCGCCTCCCCGGTGATCACGACGGCGCCAGTCCTGGCCGCGCTCGCCCAGCTCTCCTCCGAGGAACGGATCGACCTGGCCGGCGTGGTCGACCAGACACAGGTTCGAGGCGTGGTCTACCAGTGGGGCGAGAACGGGAACGTCCACTGGAAGCTGCCACTCCTCCGCCGCTCCCTCGAGCGCGGGTTCTCGGGCAAGCCTTCCACCCCCTGGCAACCCGAAGGAAGCCTGCACGATTTCATGCACGCGAAGGTCACGGTCGCCGACGACATCGTCTTCCTCGGGAGCTTCAACCTGTCCCGTTCAGGCGAACTGAACGCCGAGAACGTGCTCGAGCTCGAGAGCGCGGAGCTGGCCGAGCGGCTCGCCGCGTACATCGACGAGGTTCGTGCTCTCTATCCTCCCGTCGAGCTCGAGGACCGCCCCGACGCTCCTCCCGCCTAGGCGCCTACTCCCACTCGATCGTCGCGGGAGGCTTCGACGAGAGGTCTAGAGCGACGCGGTTCACGCCCGGGATCTCGTTGATGACCCGGCTCGAGATCGTCTCCAGCACGTCGTATGGAATGCGCGCCCAGTCGGCGGTCATCGCGTCCTCCGACGTGACGGCGCGGATGATGATCGGGTACGCATAGGTTCGCTCGTCACCCTGCACCCCGACCGAGCGGATCGCCGGGAGCACGGCGAAGCTCTGCCAGAGGTCGCGGTAGAGGCCGGCCCGGCGAATCTCCTCCTGGAGGATCGCGTCCGCGTCACGGAGGATCGCTAGCCGCTCCTCGGTCACGTCGCCGACGATCCGGATCGCCAGGCCCGGGCCGGGGAAGGGCTGGCGCCAGACCATCTTCTCGGGCAAGCCGAGCTCCTCGCCGACACGGCGGACCTCGTCCTTGAAGAGCATCCGGAGAGGCTCGACGAGCTCGAGATCCATCTCCTCGGGCAGGCCGCCGACGTTGTGGTGCGACTTGATCGTCGCCGCGACGCCGTCGCCCGAGCCGCCCGATTCGATCACGTCGGAGTAGAGCGTGCCCTGGACGAGGAAGCGGATGCGGCCGAGCTTCCCGGCCTCCTCCTCGAAGACGCGGATGAACTCCTCGCCGATGATCCGGCGCTTCTGCTCGGGATCGGTCACCCCCGCGAGCCGCGTCAGGAAGCGCTCATGCGCGTCCACGTGTACGAGCGGGACGTGGAAGCTCCGGCCGAACGTCTCGACGACCTGCTCGGCCTCGTCGCGGCGCAGGAGCCCGTGATCGACGAAGACGCACGTGAGCTGGTCGCCCACCGCCTTGTAGGCGAGGAGCGCGGCCACGGCGGAATCGACGCCGCCCGAGAGCGCGCAGAGCACCTGCTCGCTCCCCACCTGCGCTCGGATGCGGGCTGTCTCCTCCTCGATCACAGCGGTGGCCGTCCAGGCTGGCGGAGCCTCCGCGACTCGGTAGAGGAAGTTCTTGAGGACATCCTGGCCGTGCGGGGTATGCACGACCTCGGGGTGGAACTGGACGCCGTACAGGCCCCGCTCGCGGTCCTCGAACGCCGAGACGGGCGCGGCGTCCGAGGAGGCGACGACCCGAGCCCCCGGAGGCGCCGCGACGACCGAGTCGCGATGGCTCATCCAGCAGGTCTGCTCCTCGGGCAAACCCGCGAAGAGCTCGCTGCCGTTCTCGGCTCGGAGCTCGGTGCGCCCGAACTCCGAGCGCTCGGTCCGATCGACGCGGCCACCGCAGTCCTGCGCGATCAGCTGCATGCCGTAACAGATCCCGAGCACAGGGACGCCGAGCTCGTAGAGCCCCTGATCGACCTGCGGCGCTCCGTCGGCGTAGACCGAGGCCGGCCCGCCCGAGAGGACGAGGCCGAGCGGCCTCCGCGCCCGCGCTCCTGCGGCCGAGATCGAATGCGGCACGAGCTCGGAGTAGACGCGCGCCTCGCGGATCCGCCGTGCGATCAGCTGCGAATACTGGCCGCCGCAGTCGACGACCAGGACGGGGCGCTCTTCGGGTGGGGGCACCGGAAGCGCTACGACGACTGGCTCACCGTGAGCGCCCCGAGTCACAGTGGAGGGGGCTCATGGGGGAAACCCGGTTCCCCCATGCTTACCCCATGCCGATCCGCTGTGCCTGCTGGAGCGTCTTCCCCTCGGTCTTGATCGACGGGGCGAGGGCCACGTCGGCGCGCTGGAAATCGTGGATGTTCTCGTACCCACAGGTGGCCATGGAGGTCCGCAGCGCGCCCATCAGGTTGAGTGTCCCGTCGTTTTCGCGGGCCGGTCCTATGAGGATCTCCTCGAGCGAGGCGACCTGGTCGACCTCGACGCGCGCGCCGCGGGGCAGGGTCGGGTGGAAGGTGGCCATCCCCCAGTGGCACCCGCGGCCGGGCGCCTCGCGCGCCCGCGAGAGCGGCGAGCCGATCATGACCGCGTCGGCACCGCAGGCGATCGCCTTGGCGATGTCGCCGCCCGTCCGCATGCCACCGTCGGCGATCACGTTCACGTAGCGCCCCGAGTCGAGGATGTGCTGGGCGCGGGCGGCTGCCGCGTCGGCAATCGCGGTCGCCTGCGGGACGCCGACGCCGAGCACGCCTCGGGTCGTGCAGGCAGCGCCCGGCCCGACCCCCACGAGCACGGCCGCCGCGCCGGTCCGCATCAGGTGAAGCGCGCCTTGGTATGAGGCGCAGCCGCCGACGATCACCGGAATGTCGAGACCGGCGATGAACTCCTTCAGGTTGAGCGCGGAACCGTTCGAAGAGACGTGCTCGGCCGAGACCACCGTCCCCTGGATCACGAGCACGTCGAGGCCCGCGTCGATGGCGATTCCGTGGTATTTGCGCACCTGCTGGGGCGTGAGCGACCCCGCCGCGAGCACCCCGGCCGCCTTGATCTCGCGGATGCGCCGGCCGACGAGGTCGGGATCGATCGGCTGCGAGTAGATCTCTTGCATCCCGCGCGTTGCCTCTTCCGGGCTGAAGGACGCGATCCGCGCAAGCTGGTCGTCGGGCTTGACGTACCGGGTGAAGATGCCCTCCAGGTTCAGGACGCCTAGGCCCCCGAGCCGACCCACCTGGATCGCGGTCGCCGGCGAGACGACTCCGTCCATAGCCGACGCGAGGAGCGGCAGCTCGAGCAGGTGCTCACCGAGCGTCCAGCCGATGTCGACGTCGTCGGGGTCGCGTGTCCTGCGGCTCGGAACGATCGCGATGTCGTCGAACCCGTAGGCCTGGCGCGCCTTCTTCCCGAGGCCGATCTCGACGTCCATCAGCCCGCCCGACTCTAACAACGGTCGGGGACGTCGCCCGGCCTGAGCCTAAGCGTCCTGCGCCACGCCCTCGAGGCGCTCGATGTCGACGGTCGCGCCGACCCGGCTTGCCTCGCGCGGGTCGAAGCGCCCCGGCCCCGGCTCGAGCACCGAGGCGGCCCCTGCGGCGACGGCCGCCCGCACCGACTCCTCGACCGACCGGCCGCCGACCCGCGCGGCTAGGAAGCCGGCAAGGAGGGTGTCGCCGGCGCCGATCGTCGAGACCGGGTCGAGGCGGGGAAGCGAGCCGCGGACACGGTGTACCTCGCCGCCGTCGCGGACGTAGGCGTAACAGCCCGTCTGCAGCGTGATCAGGACGTTCCGCGCGCCGAGCTCTGCGATCTGGTCGAGGCCGCTCGCGAGATCGGCTCCGTCGTTGAACTCGTGGCCGACGAGCGATTCTGCCTCGTTCACGTTCGGGGAGACGAGGTACGGCTCGGCCTGCACCCCGAGACCTAGCGCCTCGCCCTCGGTATCGAGCACGGTCAGGACCTGGCGACGGTTGAGCTCGCGGATCGTCTCCGCGTAGAAGTCGGGATCGACGCCGCGCGGCAGTGTTCCGGCAAGGACGACGAACTCGGCGCCCTGGGTCAGGTAGGCGAGCTTCTCGCGCAGCGCGTCTAGCTCGTCCTCCGTCACCTCGGGGCCCCACTCGTTGATCTCCGTGTACTGGTCGGAGATCGGGTCGAGCACCGCGACGGACGTCCGCGAGTCCTCGCGGATCCGCACGAAGTCGTTCAGGATCCCGTCAGCTCCGAGGTCGTCGGCGATCTGCGTGCCGCTCTGCCCGCCGACGAGCCCAGTGCAGACGACCGGGACGCCCAGACGGCGGAGCGCCCGGGCGACGTTCAAGCCCTTGCCGCCCGCGCTCGCGAAGCCGAGGCTCGCGCGGTGCCGTTGCCCCGGCTGGAAGTTGGGCACGAGGAGGGTGCGGTCGAGCGCCGCGTTGAGCGTGACCGTCACGATCACAAGGCCGCTCCGAAGACCTCTCCCAGCATGTCCCCCGCCTCCGCCAGCGTCTGGCCAGCGTACCACCCGGCCCGATCGGCGAAGCTCGGCTCGGCCACGTCCCGTGCCGCCACGAGCGGCCGGGTCGCGACGATTCGCCTGCCCTCGAGGACACGGACTTCGCCGAGCTCCTGCCCCTTCCGGACGGGCAGGTCGACGACGGCGGCGGCAACGACCCGCTCGGTGAGTTCGCGTCCCACCCTGACGACCGCTCGTGCTTCCCGGACCGGGACGAGCTGAAGTCGATCGTCGGCGAACGGGACCTCGGCCGTCGCGTAGACCCGGTCGGCGTCGACGACCGGCATCCGGACGTACTGGTCGAAGCCCCAGTCCATCAGCTCTGCGAGGTCTGCGTTCCGCCGCGCCCGCGACGGGCTCCCGAGGATGACCGCGTAAACGACGACGCCGTTTCGCCGCGCGGCCGCCACCTCGCACCAGCCCGCCTCCTCGGTGTGGCCCGTTTTCACGCCGATCAGCCCGTCGTAGTCGCCGAGGAGGTCGTTCCAGCTGAAGAGCGAGCGCCCTCCCGCGATCCGGGCCGCCTCGCGCCGGACGAGCTCGCGAACGAGCGGCCGGCGCATGGCCGCTTGGGCGAGCTTGAGGACGTCGCGCGCGCTCGACAGGTGGCCCGGCGTGTCGAGGCCGTCGGGGCGCACGAAGTGGGTCTCCGCAAGGCCCATGCGGCGGGCTTCCTCGTTCATGAGGCGCACGAAGCCCCCGACGCCGCCCGGGCCGGCGTGGCCCGCGAGCGCGTAGGCAGCGTCGTTTGCGCTCTGGATGAGCGCCGCGGCAAGGAGGTCGCGCACGCTGACGCGCTCCCCGCGGCGGAGCTCGATGCTCGACTCCCCGACGGACGGGGCGAACGACCCAACCGTGACTGTCTCACCCGGGCGGGCCCGGTCGAGCGTGACGATCGCCGTCATGAGCTTGGTGATGCTCGCGATCGGATGGCGCTCGCCGGCGTTCCGCTCGTAGAGCACTTCGCCCGTCGCCCCGTTTGCGAGGATGATCGCCTCGCCCTGGAGGGCCGGGGGGCCGGCGGCGCCCGCGGGCCCCACCCAGGCGGCCGCAGCAACGACGAAGGCAGCTAGCCGGCGCACGGGCGCGAAGGCTACCCGCCTACACTTCGGTCGTGACCGAGGCGAAAAGAAGCGCGAAGCCGGTGCGGCGTCGCGGCGTCGAGCGCTCCCTCGAGATCCAGCTCGGCCGGCTCGGCGGGATCGACGTGCGCCCGACGCGCCTCTTCCTCTGGGGCGGGGAGGAGCGGAAAGGCCGTGAGCGGATCGTCTCGCTTGGCACGCCGCCGCGGAGCCTGCTCATCCCGCGCCGTGAGCGCGAGGTGCAGGCCGGAGCGGTGCAGGTCCGCTCGCTTGGAAACCCGCTCATGACCATCGCCCTTGCGGGCGTCCACGTCGCGCGGAAGCTCGCGCGCGAGCGGTCCGAGGTCAGCGAATCCGGATCCGCTGACCCGGGGTCAGAGCGTTCGCTTCGACCCCCGGATTGAGCGTGAGCAAGTCGTCGACGGTCGTGTCGAAGCGAAGGGCGATCTGGTCGAGCGTGTCGCCCTCGCGGATCCGGTAGAAGCGCCGCTGACCGGGCGGGCGGTTCGTCGTCGTGCGGCCGGTCGTCGTGTCCCCGGTCGTGGCGCCGGGCGCGGCGGGCCTGGGGGTCTCCGGAGTCGTCTCTGCGTTTAGCGAGTTGTGAACGATGAGGACGAGGAGCGTCGCGGCCGCGAAGAAGGCGAGGGGCGCAAGGATGCGCGGGGCCCAGGCGCGCGGTGGCTCGTCGCGGTCGCCGGGCCGGTCTCGATCGCGCTCCCTCACCATCCGGATGCCCCCCAGACCTCTCGGCGGAGGCGGGCCGCCTCGGCCGCAGCGGCCTTGCGCCAGTCGGCGCCGTCGACGCGGAAGGCGTAGATCACGCTCCGGGAGACCGGAACGAGAGCACTGGCGGGACCGCTGGTGAAAGCGCGCGCGACGTCGGCTGGCGTTGCGCCCTGAGCGCCGATCCCGGGCAGAAGCAAGATGGCTTTCGGCATGAGCCGGCGCGCCTCGCCGACCGCCCGCGGGTAGGTCGCACCGACTACCGCGCCGACGCTCGAGAGGCCGTGGCTTCCGACGAGGTCGTCGCCCCACTGCGCCACGAGCTCGGCCACCTGGTGCCAGACTCTCCGGCCGTCCGAGAGCGCCAGCTCCTGGACGTCGGCGCTGCCGCTGTTCGACGTCTTGACCAGGCAGAAGACACCCGTTCCGGACCGCCTGCACGCGGCGATGAGGGGCTCGACCGAGTCCGTGCCGAGGTAGGGGTTGGCCGTCAGCGCGTCGACCGCCGGCGCCGTGCCGTTCCGGCGCTCGAGGTAGGCGTCGGCGTAGGCCCGCGCAGTCGAGCCGATGTCGGCGCGCTTCCCGTCGGCCAGGATGAGGAGCCCGGCATCGCGCGCATAGCGCGACACCTCCTCGAAGGCGCTCATTCCGTCGGCGCCGAGCGCCTCGAAGAAGGCGAGCTGGATCTTCGCGCCCACTACGTACGGAGCGACGGCGTCGACGAGCCCGCAGCAGAAGCGCGCGCAGGCGTCGGCGGCCGCCGCCCGGCTCGCGTGCGTGTCGCCTCGGAGCTCGATCGGCAGGAGCTCGGGGCGAGGGTCGAGCCCGACCAGGATCTGGCTGCGCTTCCGGTCGACCGCCTCGGCGACCCGGTCCGCGAACATCACTCCCGCGGTGAGAGGGCCAGCGTCGACCTGTTTCATGGACGAAGCTTAGAGCCCGTTCCTGGATGACGCTTCGTCGCTAGCGCTGTCCAAGGGACTAAAGCTTCATCCTGAGGCGGGCTCATTCAGGCGACTTCTGCGCTGAGACGATGACTCGCGCAAGCCGCGGCGATGCGCCGCACATCCAGGGGAACGACGGTCAGCTCCGGGGGCGGCCGCCGCAAGAACCCGCCGACGACGAGGAGCTCGTCGGCCACCTCGGGCTCGAGCCCAGCCCCGTCGGCGAGCGCACACCGCGCCTCCGCGAGGCCGGCCGCCGCTTCGATCTCCGCACCGGGTCCGCGTGGGATCGCCCGCGTGCAGGCGACCCGTCCGCCGAGAACGAAGAACGCCGTTGCGAACTCGTCGTGCGCTGAAGGCGCGAGGAGGCACACGGCCGTCCGACGGAGCCGGTCGAGCGCGCGGAGCTCGTGGATCACCCGCTCGAGCACGGCGATGCGGTCGCGCAGGTGCGCGGCGTCCTCGTAGCGGAGGTCATCGGCGAGCGCGACGAGCTTCGCTCGCAGGCGAGGGAGTGGCGCACCCGCCACCAGACCGTCGAGCTCCGCGGGCCCGGCGCCGGCCAGCGCGCGAAGGGCGAGCTCAGCGCGCCGCCGGCTCTTGATCGGCCCGAGCTCGGTGGGCGTCGACGAGACGACCAGACGCTCATCGCGACGGGCCAGGTAGACGTAGCGGTCGGGCCGTGCGCCACGTGCATTCGCCGGTGGGCGGAGGGTGCGGATGAGTCGAAGCTCCTCGAGCGCGGCCTCGAGCTCGGAGCCGAGCGGGCGCCACTCGATCCGGTCGACAACGCCTAGGGCGGCCTCGACTGCCGGCCGCTGCCGCTCGGAGCGGAAGTACGAGCGCAGTCGCGCCCGCAGGTCGCGCGCCTTGCCGACGTAGAGCACCTGGTCGTGCCGGTCGCGGAAGAGGTACACGCCCGGCGCGCTCGGAGCACCGAAGACGAGCGCCCGCTTCTCGTGCGCCCGCCTGTCGCGCGGCGCCGCGAGGCGGCAGAGATCGGCGACGGTCGAGGCACCTCGCTCCTGGGCGAGGGCGATCAGCGCTACGAGGATCTCCGCCGTCGCCTGGGCGTCCGGGAGCGCACGGTGGCACGGCTCCACAGAAGTCCCGAAGAAATGCGAGAGCGCAGCGAGGCTCGAACGCTGGGCCCGGCCCGCGAGGAGCGCGCGGGCGAGGGGCACGGTGTCCAGCACGGGGCCGGCGAGCCGATGGCCGGTCATCCGCCTTACCTCACGATCGAGGAAGGCCGTGTCGAAGCGCGCGTTGTGCGCGACGAGCACGCACTCGCCCGCAAAGGTGAGGAAGCGCCGCACCGCAAGATCGGCGGCCGGCGCGTGGCGCAGGTCGGTCTCCCGGATCCCGGTCAGAGCGCTGACCGGTGCCGGGAGTGCACCGCGCGGGCGGACGAGCGTCTGGAACGTCGCACCCGGGACGAGCCCGCGCACGCGCACGGCGCCGATCTCGCAGATCTCCGACGTCCGGGCCGAGAGTCCCGTCGTCTCGAGATCGACGACGACGAAGGTCGCCGCCTCGAGCGTTGTCTCCCCCGCCCGGTCGTCGGCGAGCGCGACCGACGAGCCGACCCATGTGAGCCGAGAGTCTTCCGAGACGACGTCGTCGAGCAGCGTTCGGGCGACGCCGGTCGGCTGGCTTGCGAGCGCGAAGAGCGCGCGGGCGGCCTCAGGCGCCGGGACGGGCGAGCGTCGTTCTTCGACGATCTCGACCAGGCGGTCGGCCGCATCCAGGCGAAGCTGCACACGCGCGAGAATAGAACATACGTTCGGATAGACCAGTCTGACCCATCAACGGGGAAGGCCGCCCGCGGGCGGCCTTCCGAGCTCGTGGAAAGGGACGGGAGCGGACTAGCCGCTGCCCTTGTGTGTGGCCTTCAACTGGCTGCCCGCCGAGAACTTGGGCACAGTCGCCGCTGCGATCTGCAC
>Ga0136614_10002307_pt1 | contig 11830 bp, 12 predicted proteins | sample AntDrymUQ2792106_2_FD_106643 | JGI IMG/M metagenome (GOLD analysis project Ga0136614, IMG submission 106643) | Polar desert sand microbial communities from Dry Valleys, Antarctica - metaG UQ279 (21.06) | ecosystem: Environmental > Terrestrial > Soil > Desert | place: Antarctica: Dry Valley...
CCCCTGCGGCGCGCGGAGCCGAAGCCGGTCAGCTCGGCGGTGAACTCGTAGGCGCCGGGCGGCAGGACCGGGACGCGATACGCGCCCGTCGGCTCGGAGACCACGGTTCGCGAGATGCCGGTGTCCACGTTGCGCGCGGCGACGGTGGCGCCGGGCAGCGCCGCCCCCGACGCGTCGGTGACGCGTCCGATCACCGTGGCCGTTTCGGCCGCGAACAGGGGTGTGGCCACGCAGGCGGCCAGCAGGAAAGCGGCGAGGGCGGGAGTTCGAGTCATGTCGTCCCTTCTGTATTGGATCGTCCTTGGCGATCGTACACCCTGCTAGCCTAGGATTTCCGCCGATGAACGATTCGCTGCACGTGGCGTTTGTCGCCTCCGAGATGGCGCCGTTCGTCAAGACCGGCGGCCTCGCCGACGTCATCGGAGCGCTGCCCAAGGCGCTGGCCGCGCTGGGGCACCGAGTGACCGTGTTCCTGCCCCGCTACGGATCCGTTCCGTTCCCCCCCGGGCAGTTCCTGGGAAGCGCGGACGTGCCGCTCCATGGCGGGGCGCGGACCGCGGGCTATTTCGAGCACTTCCCCGGCGAGCGTGTGCGCGTCGTCTTTGTCGACCACCCGCCCTTCTTCGGCCGTCCGAATCCATATGGCGATGCCCTTGGCGACTACGCCGACAACCGCCTGCGCTTCGCCTTCTTTGCCCGCGCGGTGCTCGAGTACTTCAAGACCCGCGGCGAGAGGCCGGATGTCTTTCACGCCCATGACTGGCAGGCCGGCCTGCTGCCCGTCTACTTGAAGTCGTACTTCGTGACGGACCCCGTGCTCTACCGCTCGCCGACGGTGTTCACGATCCACAACCTCGCGTACCAGGGGAATTTCGGCTCCGACACGGTGCCGGCCCTGGGGTTGCCCTGGCACCTCGCGGCGGGGGAGGCAGGGCTCGAGTTCCACGGCGGAGCCAGCTTCATGAAGGGCGGCCTGGTATTTTCGGAGCTCATCACGACCGTCTCTCCGCAGTACGCGCGGGAGATCCAGGGCACCGAGATGGGTTACGGCATGGACGGCATCATCCGTAGCCGGGCCGAGGATCTGACCGGCATCCTGAACGGCGTGGACTACGACGACTGGGACCCGCGCCACGACCGCCACATCGCGCAGCGCTACTCGCCCGAAGACCTGGCGGGCAAGGCGGCCTGCAAGGCGGACCTGCTGTCCACCTTCCATCTGCCCAAGGATCCCGAGCTGCCGGTGATCGGAGTGACCTCGCGGCTCGTCCACCAGAAAGGGTTCGACGTCGTCGTGCGCGCCTGGTACGACCTGCTGCAGCGGCCGATCCGCATGGTGGTCCTGGGGACGGGGGAGCCCGAGGTCCAGGACGGCTTCCGGGCGCTCGCCGCCCGTGCGCCCGACCGTTTCGCCGTCCATTTCGCCTACGACAACGCGCTCGCCCACAAGATCGTGGCGGGGGCGGACATGTTCCTCATGCCCTCGCGCTTCGAGCCTTGCGGCCTCACCCAGATGTACGCCCTCCGCTACGGGACGGTGCCGATCGTGCGCGCGACGGGCGGTCTCGTGGACACCGTCGAGCCGTGGCACGCGGCCTCGCGCTCGGGGACGGGCTTCCGATTCGATCACGCCGACGGCACCGCGCTGCTGTGGGCGCTGGACCAGGCGCTGACCGCGTACGCGGACCGCATCGCATGGGCGCAGCTCGTCCGCAACGGGATGGCTCGCGACTTCTCATGGGCGCGATCGGCCCGCGAGTACGAGCGCGCCTACCACCGGGCCCGCGAAAGAGCGTAGTCGGTCTAGACTGAAGTCATGTCCAAGCTCCAGACGTACACCGACGCCAACTGGGAAGCCGAGGTCATGGCGTCCTCCGAGCCCGTCCTCGTCGACTTCTGGGCCGATTGGTGCCAGCCCTGCAAGGTCCTCGTACCCACCATCGAGGCCGTGGCCGAGCAGTACAAGGGACGCCTGAAGGTCGGCAAGATGAACGTCGAAGAGAACGATGCCGTCCCCTTCCGGTACCGAATCACCACCCTTCCCACGCTGATGATCTTCACCAAGGGCCAGGTCTCGGAGCAGCGCGTGGGCCTCATCAGCAAGGACAACCTGGCCAAGATCATCGACCCCCTCCTCGCGTAGTGCCGGCCCCCGAGGGGCACGAGACCCTGACCGCGGAGAACTGGGATCGCGAGGTCCTGCAGTCCAGGGTTCCCGTGGTCGTCGGCTTCTGGGCCGAGTGGTGCGTGCCGTGCCACATCGCCGCGCCGGCGATGGAAGAGGCGGCGCGCGCTTCCCATGGCCGCTTGCGCTTCGCCGCCGTGGCCTACGACGAGAACCCGGCCCTCGCCGAGCGCTACGACGTCGGCGGCCTGCCGACCGTCCTCGTCCTGCGGGACGGCGAGGTTTGCGTCAGGCGTGTGGGGCTGATGGGGCGCAAGGAGCTGCGCCGGATGCTCGACCGCGTGCCCGGCTTGATCTAGTCGATCTCCATCAGCCGTTCGTTGCGTCTCGAAGCTGCGGCCAGGGCGGGTTCCACTGCGGCCCCCGCCATCACCGCCCGCGCGGCCGCATCGAGCTGGGCATCGGTGGGGATCGTGCCGCCGCCGTGGAGGCGCACCCACCAGCGCACCATCCCGTCCACGTAGAAGTACCGCTTGCCCACCATGTGCAGCGCGTCCACCCCGAGCAGCCAGCCCAGGTAATCGCGGATCGCGCCCGGCGACCGACCGAGGCGCGCGACCAGGGCGGTCAGGTTCAGGCCTTCTTCCTCCGCCACCGCGCCCAGCACCGCCTTGGACATGCCGTATCCGCGGCTGCGCAGCAGCAGCGTCTCGTAGGTGTGGCGGCACAGCCGCTCGAGGCGACCCCCACGCGCCATCCCCGAGGTCCACGCACGCTCGACGTCTCCGCTCCCGCGCACGGCGTCGAGGAGGACATCGAGGTAGCACGGCAGTCCAAAGGCGGCCTGGGTCAGCCGCGCGGTCTCGCCGCCCACTCCCGCGCCGGACAGGGACGACGACAACTCGCGGGCGGCGATCGGCTCCAGGGGCAGGGTGGAGATCGCGGGCCACAGACGGCGCGCGGCGGTCGGCATCGACGTCGCGAGGACCGTCCCCCGCGTGCGCGCGGAGAGCGCGGCCAGGAAGGGCGCGTCCACGTCCCGCAGACCCGCGAAGTACGCGAGGGACCGGATCTCGGTCGCCTCGTCGAGGAACAGCGCGATCGGCCGCCCGCCCGCCTCGTCGAGGCCGGACCAGAGATCGAACAACGCGCGCACGCCGTCCGCCGCATGGTCCTTGCCGCCCCGGGCATGGCCGAGGATGCGCGCGATCACGGGGGCGCGCTCTTCGCGCACGATGCCGGGCAGGGACTGGACGGCCGTGCACACGAAGCGCTCCGGCGAGGAAGCCGCGCCCATGAGATCGAGGTAGGCGGGCTCCCAGCCCTGCGCGCGCAAGGCGTCCGCGGTCTCGATGAGGAGGGTTGTCTTGCCCGCCCCGCACGGCCCGGTCACGAAGATGGGCGTCCCGTGCTGGGCCAGATCGGGCAGCCCCGACGCCGCCCCGCGCGGGAAGCGCGTTCCGCTCATCGCGTGGCGTGGTCGAGCATGGGGAGCTGGACCCCGCGTTGCCCGGCGACCTGGATCGCACGCTCGTAGCCCGCGTCGGCGTGGCGCATGACGCCGGTGCCGGGGTCCGCGGTGAGGACGCGCTGCAGCCGGGCCGCGGCCTCGTCGCTGCCGTCGGCGACCACGACCATACCGGCATGGATGGAATAGCCCATGCCCACGCCGCCGCCGTGGTGCACCGAGACCCACGTGGCGCCGCACACCGCGTTCAGCAGCGCGTTCAGGATCGGCCAGTCGGCCACGGCATCCGAGCCGTCGCGCATCCCCTCCGTCTCGCGGTTGGGCGAGGCGACCGACCCGGCATCGAGGTGATCGCGTCCGATGACGATTCGCGCCTTGACCGCCTTTGTGCGCACGAGGTCGTTGAAGACGAGGCCCATCCTGGCCCGCTCGCCGTAGCCCAGCCAGCAGATGCGCGCGGGCAGCCCTTGGGACTTCACCCGCTCTCGCGCCAGGGTGATCCATCGCGCGAGGGCCTTGTCCTCGGGGAACGTGCGCAGCACCGCGTCGTCCGTCACCGCGAGGTCGGCGGGGTCGCCGGACAGCAGGGCCCAGCGGAACGGGCCCTTGCCCTCGCAGAAGAGGGGCCGGATGTAGGCGGGCACGAAGCCGGGAAAGCCGAAAGCGTCCTCGACGCCGGCCTTCTGCGCCTCGGCGCGGATGTTGTTGCCGTAGTCGAAAGTGACCGCGCCCTGGCGCTGCAGGTCGAGCATCGCCCGCACGTGCTCGCCCATGCTCCGGCGAGCTTCGGCCATGTAGCGCCCGGGATCGCCCGCGCGCAGGGCCACCGCCGCCTCCAGCGTCATCCGGTTCGGAACGTAGCCGTTCAAGGGATCGTGGGCGCTCGTCTGGTCCGTGAGGAGATCGGGCACGACGCCACGGCGCGCGCATTCGGGGAGCACGTCGGCGGCGTTGCCCAGCAGGCCGATGGAGAGCGGCCGCTTCGCGGCCAGGGACTCGCGCGCCCGGCCGAGCGCGTGATCGAGCGTGTCGGCCCTTTCGTCGAGGTAGCGCCCCTCCAGCCGGCGCTCGATGCGCCGCGGGTCGACCTCGATCGTGATGTTGACCGCGCCGTTCATCGTCGCCGCCAGCGGCTGGGCGCCGCCCATGCCCCCGAGGCCGGCGGTCATCACCAGCCGGCCTACCAGCGACCCGCCGAAGTGCTGGCGCGCCGCTTCGGCGAATGTCTCGTAGGTGCCCTGGAGGATGCCCTGGGTGCCGATGTAGATCCACGACCCGGCGGTCATCTGGCCGTACATCATCAGGCCCTTGCGATCGAGCTCGTAGAAGTGATCCCACGTCGCCCACGCCGGGACCAGCATCGAGTTCGAGATCAGCACCCGCGGCGCGTCGGCGTGGGTGCGGAAGACGCCGACGGGCTTGCCGGACTGGATGAGCAGGGTCTGATCGTCCTCCAGCGCCTGGAGGCAGGACACGATCGCGTCGTAGCACTCCCAGTTGCGCGCGGCCTTGCCGATGCCGCCATAGACCACCAGATCCTCCGGGCGCTCCGCGACCTCGGGATCCAGGTTGTTCATCAGCATCCGGAGGGCGGCTTCCTGTTGCCACGACCGGCACGAAAGGGTCGTGCCGCGCGGGGCGCGGATCACCCTGGGGGGGTCAGCCACGCACTGTCACATCAGATAGCGCTGGTTGTTGGTCGTGTCGTCCTCCGCGAGGTCGTACTCGGACTTGCCGCCGCGGATCACCTTCAGCTTGCCGCGGTTCCTCGGGGGCGGCGGGACCGCGCGCGCCATCCACATGCGCTCGAGCCAGCCCATGGCCAGGACGACGAGCGCGGCGAGGCCCAGGTAGGGCGCCCACGACCGCATCCCGAGGGCGAGGCCCGCAAGGCCGGCTGCGATTGCAGCGGCCCCCAGGAGCACGGCGCCGGGCACCCACGACCGAACGGAGGGGACTGGGCTCATCGGCGTTCGACCTCCTTACTCAAGCGTACCGCAGACGGTCGCCGCTTCGTCCGCCAGTGTCGCGCTCCTCACCAGGCGGGCGGCGGCTTCGATCTCGGGCGCGATCACCCGGTCCCGATCGTACCGCGGGATGTCGCGCCGCACGCGGCGGTAGGCGGACTGCAGGGCGGGCGAGGTCTGCAACGGCTGGAGGAAATCCAATGCCTGGCAACCGGCGAGGGCCTCGATGGCGAGGATGCGCCGCGTGTTCGCCGTGGCCCGAGCCGCCTTGCGGGCGGCGGTGACCCCCATCGAGACGTGGTCCTCCTTGTTCGCGGACGTGGGGATGGAGTCGACCGATGCGGGGTGGGCGAGTGACTTGTTCTCGGAAGCGAGGGCCGCCGCGGTCACGTGCGCGATCATGAACCCCGATCGCAGCCCGCCGTCCTCGGTGAGAAAGGCGGGTAGCCCGGAGAGCATGGGGTTCACCAATCGCTCGGTGCGCCGCTCGCTGATGGCGCCGAGCTCGGCGATCGCGATGGACAGGAGGTCGGCGGCGATGGCCACGGGCTCGCCGTGGAAGTTGCCCCCGGACAGGAGCTCGCCCGTCTCCCCGAAGACCATGGGGTTGTCGGTGGCCGAGTTGATCTCGATCGTCACCACGCGCGTGACGTAGTCGAGGGCATCGCGCACCGCGCCGTGGACTTGCGGGATGCAGCGCAGGCTGTACGCGTCCTGCACGCGCCCGCAGTCCCGGTGCGACTCGCGGATCGTGCTGCCGTCGAGCAGCCGCCGCAGGTTTCGCGCGGAGGCCAGTTGCCCGGGATGCGGCCGCGCGGCATGGATCCGCGGGTCAAAGGCCACGTCGGTTCCCTGGAGCGCGTCCAGGGTCATCGCGCCGATCACGTCCGCGCTTCGCGCGAGGCGCCAGGCTTCGGCGAGCGCAAGCCCGGTGACGGCGGTCATGAGCTGCGTGCCGTTGATGAGGGCCAGCCCTTCCTTGGCCTGCAGGACCACGGGGACGAGGCCGTTGCGGCGCAGGGCATCGGGCGCGGGAGCGTGCGCGCCGTCGTGCACGCAATCTCCTTCCCCGATCAACCCGAGCGCGAGGTGGGCGAGGGGCGCCAGATCGCCGCTGGCGCCGACGCTGCCCTGCGAGGGGATGACCGGGTGGATCCGCGCATTCAGCATCGCCACGAGGAGGTCGAGGGTCTCGGCACGGATGCCGCTGAAGCCCTTGGCGAGGACGTTGGCCCGCAGCACCATGAGGCCGCGCGTCTCCGCTTCGGACAGCGGCTCCCCGACGCCGGCGGCGTGGCTGCGCACCAGGTTCAACTGGAGCTGGCCGAGCTGGTCGTGGGGGATCACGACATCCGCGAAGTTGCCGAAGCCGGTGGTGACGCCGTAGACGACCTGGTTGCGGGCGACCGCGTCGTCGACCACGCGACGGGCGCGCTCGACCGCTTCTCGCGCCGACGGGGCGACGGCCACCGGCCGCGAGCCGCGCGCCACCGCCTCGAGGTCGTCGAGGGTGAGGCTTGCGCCGTCGAGCAGGAGCGGGGTCACGGCGCGAAGCGTATCACGCGGGTCCAGACTCCGCGTTCATCGTGCCCGGCGCGATGACCACCCCGCGCGCTCGGGGTGCTGCTCCGCGCAGGCCGCTTGCCCTGGGGATCGCGTGCGCCGCCCAGGGTATTGCCGTTGGCAGTCACCCCTGCGCGCGCGGAGCAAAGGGCGCGCCAATCCGCGAAGGCGGTGACGATGATCGGTCGAACGTCCGGCGCGGGGGACGACCGCAATCATCGGCACCGCGGACCATCGCGCCCGACCGACGGCGTACAATCGGCCGGCCCAAATGCCCAACATCGCGATCGTCGGCGCCCAGTGGGGCGACGAGGGAAAAGGAAAGATCGTCGACCTGCTCACGGCCAGGGTGCAGGTGGTAGCCCGTTTCAATGGCGGCCACAACGCCGGCCACACCATCCGCATCGGGGACCAGACGTTCGTCCTGCACCTGATCCCCTCCGGCATCCTTCATCCCGGCATCCTGTGCGTGATGGGGGCGGGGATGGTCATCGACCCCTGGGCGCTCGACAAGGAGATGGAGGAGCTCGCGGCGCGCAACGTGTCGATCGACGAGAACCTCGTGATCTCCGACCGCGCCCACCTGATCCTGCCTCACCATCGCGCGCTCGAGTCGCTCACCGAGGAGGCGCGCGGCAGCCGCAAGATCGGAACCACCCAGCGGGGCATCGGGCCCGCCTACGAAGACAAGGCGGGGCGGCGCGGCGTGCGCATGGGTGACCTGTTGCAGCCCGCGGCGCTTCCCGAGCGGCTGCAAGAAGCGCGGCGGCACTACGAGCAGATCTGCCGCGGCGCGGGGCGCCCGGCCGCCGTCGACTGGGATCAACTGGCTTCCGATCTCGCGCACTTCGGCGAGAAACTGCGCCCGCGGATCAAGGACGTCTCGCTCGTCCTCCATCGCCACATGGCGGAGGGCTACTCGGTCCTGTTCGAGGGCGCGCAGGCCACGCTCCTGGATATCGATCACGGGACCTACCCCTTCGTGACTTCGTCCAATGCCATCGCGGGTGGCGCCCTGACCGGGCTGGGCGTGCCGCCCACCCGCCTCGACGGCGTGATCGGCATCGTCAAGGCCTACACGACCCGCGTGGGATCCGGTCCCCTGCCCACCGAGATCGGCGGGGAGCTCGAAGACCAGATCCGCGGGAAGGGGAGCGAGTTCGGCGCCTCCACGGGGCGTCCGCGGCGATGCGGCTGGTTCGACGCCGTCGTCGTCCGCTATTCGGCGCGCGTGAACGGCCTCGACTCGCTGGCGCTCACCAAGCTCGACGTGCTGGACGAGCTGCCGGAGATCCTGCTCTGCACCGGCTATCGGTACGCGGGGGAGATGATCACCGAGTTCCCTTCGGACCTGTCGGTGCTGGAAGGCTGCAAGCCCGTGTACGAGCGCTTTCCCGGCTGGCAGGTGTCGACCGCGGGCACCCGCGACTTCGCGGCGCTGCCCGACACCGCGCGGAGGTACGTCGAGCGGGTCGCCGAGCTCGTGGGCACCGAGGTGGGCATCGTGTCCACCGGTCCCGCGCGGGACGACACCATCCTTCGATCCGGAAGCGCCGTCTCCGCCTGGTTCGCATAGCGCCAAAGTCCCGGCGGTGGGGATCGAACCCACGACTTTCGGCTTAAAAGGCCGCTGCTCTGCCACTGAGCTACGCCGGGACGTGTAGGATACCGCTCCGCCGCGGCCGTTTCTACGGCTCGGGGAGGGCGGTACAATGCTCGCCATGTCCGACCATCTTTCGACGCAGGCACGCGACCTGGTCGACCGCTATCGCCGCTCCGTGAGCGCGATGAGCGGCGATGATTCGAGGGGAATAGCCGAAGCGCTGGCGCACGCGCTCCGCGCCATCGAGCGCGCTCGCACCCGGGAAACCCTCTCCGACGACGAATCGGCGGAACTCGCCGTGACCGCGGTCCACCGCGCGCTGGAGTCGGTGAAGGATCCCTTCTAAACCACGCCGCTCCCCGCCCTAGCGTCGTCCCCGGGCGGTGCGCTTCATCGCCGGGGTTCGGCTCCGCGTCCGGCCCGGTCCCCGCGTGACGCGCCGGCGAGGTTTCGCGCGAGCGAGGCGGGCCAGGTTGATCCCGCGCGGCCGCGCACGCCCGGTCTCCCAGAGGAAGATCGAGTTGGCGCTCACGCCCAGGATCGCGGCGAATGCGCGGCGGGAGCGGGCGCCGCGCGCGGAGCGGATCTGCTGCGGGCTCATGCGGGGGCCTGAAGGCGCTCCGGCAGCGCGGAGACCCGAGGCGCGGCGCAGGCGCAGCTTCGCGAGGCGACGCTCCGCGCGCCTGAGCTCGACCGCTTGGCGCCGGACCGTCGCGCGCAGGGCGCGCAGCCGCACCCGCGTGCGGTCCAGCCGCCTCGTGATCGCCGCTCCCTGGCGGGCAACCGCGCGCCGGATCTCCTGGCGCAGCGCGCCACGCAAAGAATGTGTTCTCATCTTGAATTGATCACCCTGAATTGATCGCCACTCGAGAAAAACGTCGTTTCGATGACAGCTTTGTGTACACCGGCGAGTGGCGCGGCGCAAGCGATCGTTGCTGACCCGAAAAACGGTCGATCATCGCGCGCTTCAGCGGTGTGAGGGGGCGCCGCCCGGGCGTCGCGAGCGGCGGCGCAGGATCTCCACCAGGGCGAGCTTGTCGGTCAGGTCGATGCGCGTGATCGCGACGCCGAACCCTGGAGGCAGGTCCGGCTGGCGTGGGGCGTCACGCTCGTTGACCCACGCGACCTTGCCCACCACGGGAATCTCGCGGTTCGCCACCAGCACGCGCAGGGCCACGATCTGCCCGTTGATGAGCGGGCGCTCGGTGGCGACGAAGAAGCCGCCGAGGCTCAGGTTCTTGATGGCCAGACCTTCGCCGTCGAGCACGCAGCGGGCATCGTCCACCGTCAGCCGGTCTCTGCTCTTCATCGAGCGGTCAGGAAACCAGGACGTCGAACGCGTTCACGGGTAGGTAGTACTCACGACCGCGACCGCAGCCCTTGGCCGGGCAGCGCACGATGGTCGCCGCCAGGCCGTCCACGAACCGGTACTTGTAGGAGAGGACAAAACCGGCTCCGCAGCCCGGGCAATCGAGGGAAACGTCTCGTGTCGTCGTCCAGGCCGCGGTGACGGGAGCCGCCTCTCGTGGGGAATCCGTGGCCGCGCGGTGGTGCCGCGACGCCGTGGGCGCCGGAGATGGAGGGTCCGCAGGGGGCGTGGCCATGGAGGGATAGAAACCGGCGGTAGGGTATCACGCGCGGCGCCACGCCATTGCAAAGACCGCCGGCCATGGTAGCTTCTCGGCGTGAAGACAAGACGCCGCACGACGGGCCGGGGGCCTTCCCTGGCAACCCTTCTGAGGGCCGACGTCAACCGGATCGCTGCGCGCGCCAGCCGCGCGATCCAGCGCCGGGTCACTCGCCTCGCCAAGCAGACCCGCGCGCTGCGCCGCGCCAACCTCGAGCAGCGCCGCAGCCTCGCGCGCCTCGAGCGAGGCGTGGCGCGCCTGCGCGACGCCGGCGCCCGTTCCACGACCCGCGCCGCGTCCGGCCCCGGGGTCAGCCCCGCCGCCGTGCGCGCATTGCGCTCACGGCATGGGATGACGCGCGAGCAGTTCGCCCGCTACCTGGGCGTGAGCCCCGGATCGATCTTCCTCTGGGAGAGCGGTCGCGCGCGTCCGCGGGCGGCCAGTCTCGCTCGCCTGCGCAAGGCCCAGGGCGGAGCCGCCGGCCGCGGCCGGACGGCGCCGCGCGCGCGCCGAAAAAAGACTACGGCGTCGCGTAGGCGCGCCGCGCGGGGACGCTGACCAGCCGATCGTCCTCCGCGATCCATGCGGTGAGCCGTCCGCCCCATACGCACCCGGTGTCCAGGCCCCGCACCCGCGACCGGTGGACGAGCCCGCGGTGCGCCCAGTGGCCGAAGACGAGCGTCCGCGGCTCGCGCTTTTCCCAGTGCTCGTACCAGGGCCGGAAGGGGCGCCCGGGCGGCGGATCGTCCCGCGCCGGTCGTCGCCCATCCGCAGTGCAGTAGCGCACCCGCGTCGCAAAGGCGACCGCGTCGTCGGGCGCGCAGGGATCCCGCCCCGCGAGCTGGGCGACGGGATCCTGCCATTGCGGGTTGAGGCCGGCGTGCACCAGCAGGATGTCCGGCCAGGCCTTGACCAGCGGCACTCGGCCGAGCCACGCCAGGAGGGTGTCGCGATCGGGTGCTTCGAGGACATCCTCGAGCGTATCGCGCGGCCGCGCGGGTCCCAGCCCGCGGGCCCGCCGCAGGAGGTGGATGTCGTGGTTGCCGAGCACGCCGCCCGCGTCGAGAGAGGCGATGAGCCGCAGCGCGCCCAGCGAGTCGGGACCGCGGTTGACGAGGTCGCCCGTGGGCTCGAGGCGGTCCCGCGCGGTGTCGAACTGCACGGCCGCGAGCAGATCCTCGAGCTCCGCGCGACAACCCTGGACGTCGCCGACGAAGATGCGGCGTCCCCCCGTCTGCAGCGCGGTCAGCGTCGGGGCTGGTTCGCCAGCCGTTCCTTCGAGAACTGCTCGAGGACCTGGCGGACGTGCGGATGGGTGGCGACGATGGCGTCCAGGGTCGGCCGGTCCAGCTCCAGAAGCTCGCAGTGCGAGGTCGCGACCACGGTCGCGGTGCGGGGCTGGCCGGTCAGGATCGATATCTCGCCGAAGAACGCGCCTTCGCTCAGCTCGCTCACCGCGGCCTGGCGGCCGGCCGC
>Ga0136614_10002308_pt1 | contig 11829 bp, 8 predicted proteins | sample AntDrymUQ2792106_2_FD_106643 | JGI IMG/M metagenome (GOLD analysis project Ga0136614, IMG submission 106643) | Polar desert sand microbial communities from Dry Valleys, Antarctica - metaG UQ279 (21.06) | ecosystem: Environmental > Terrestrial > Soil > Desert | place: Antarctica: Dry Valley...
CCGCCTGCTCGAACACGCCGTCCAAGCGCCACCCCGCACCTACCGCTCGCTCGTCGTCGATCCCGGGTCCGGCTTCCGCAGCCCTCCACCCCCACCGTCCGACAAGCGGGTACGGCCCGCCAGCCTCGCCGGAGAGCCGCTCGATCGACCGTGGCGTCACCAGTCAGCCCGAAAAGCCGATGAATCCTGACCTACTGCACTCAGATGGAAAACTCTTAAACTTGAATAGGACATACGTCCGTTTCTATGCATTGCTGCGGTCAGGCGGTCAGACCTGTGTCGCGGCGTCCACACGGGCGGCGAGCGTGAGGGCGGCGCCGCGCAGGATGTCGTGCTCTGAGACCTCGACGCGGCCGAGGCCGAACGCGTCGAAGACCTCGAGCAGCATCGCGACCCCGGCGAGGATCGTGGGCGCCCGATCGGGGTGCAGGCCCTTGATCTCGCGCCGCTCGTCGTTCGTGAGCGCGATCAGCCGCTCGAGGACCTGCTCGGTCGTCGCCCGCGTGAGCGTGTGGCCGTGGACCTGCGTGGGGTCGTAGGGCTCCAACTCGAGCTCGATGGCGGCGGTGGCGGTGGCGGTGCCGGCGACGGCGATCGCCCGGGACACCTCGCGTCGCGCCTGCTCGGAGACGTTCGCCGCGATGATCTGCGCCACCTCGCGCCGCAGCGCAGCGACGTCGCGGCGCGGCGGCGGATCGCTGTGGAGGTGGCGCTCGGTCTGGCGCACGACCCCGGCCTGGGTGGAGACGTGGAAGCCGACGACGCCGTCGCGGCCGATCACGAACTCCGTCGAGCCGCCGCCGATGTCGACCACGACGATCTGCTCACCGTCGTCGGGGCGCTCGCTCGTCGCGCCGGCGAACGTCAGCGCAGCCTCCTCGTCCCCGCCGATCGTGCGGGCGTCGAGGCCGTAGTCGTCGCGCACGCGCGCCATGAACTGCGCACCGTTGGTGGCGTCGCGCACGGCGCTCGTCAGGACGGCGGTCGTCGCGGTCGCGCCGTGCTCGTCGATCAGCCCGCGGTAGTGCTTCAACGTCTGACAGACGCGCTCGATGGCGTCGTCCTGGAGGCGGCCCGTGGCGTCGACCCGGTCGCCCAGCCGCGTGACGATCGACTCGCGGTGGCGCTGCGTCAGCGCGCCATCGGGCGACACGTCTGCGATCAGCAGGCGCGTCGAGTTCGTCCCGATGTCGACAACGGCCACCCGCACGTCAGACGAGGCTATCTGGCCGCCGCGACCGTTGATCGCGGTACCCGGACGTTGCTAAACTGCTCAGTCCACGCCGCGGGGTGGAGCAGTCTGGTAGCTCGTCGGGCTCATAACCCGAAGGTCGCAGGTTCGAATCCTGCCCCCGCTATACGAAAGCCCCCTCTCGCCAGGGGGCTTTCGTGCTTCTCGTGGGCTGTGGTGCTGCCTCGCGGTGATCTTCCGCGACCTGCTGACGCCGCGGCGTACCTCACGCCCGGCGCTGCGCGCCGTGATCGGCCACGCGGGCCGCGGGCTTCACCGCGCCGCCTGGCTCAGCGTCCGGCGCAGACGCGCAGCCAACGCGTCGTCAGCATCAGCCGGCCGAGCGCCGCCCACGCCGCGCCGTAGTAGGACGGGTGCGCTCGCGCGACGCGGTCGGCGGCGCCGAGCAGGCGCTTGCCCGCTGCCTCATCGCCGGCCGCCATCGCCGACGCGGCCGCGGCGACCTGGATCAGCGGGCTGCGCGTACTCCCCGCCGGCCGGCCGTCGAGAGCGTGCTCGACGCGCAGCTCGTCGGCCGCGCGGTCGCGGAAGACCGGCCACGCGCGCGCGGCGAGCCGCCGCCCGGCGGGCGCAGGATCGACCGCGAGGCGGACGAGCGTGCGCGGGGCGTCGAACGTGAATCGGGCAGGACCGGCACCACCGTCGGCAGCGGCGGCCGGGGTGGGCCGGGCGGTGGCCCGGTCGACCGTGGCCCAGTCCGGCGGCAGGGGATCGGACAGCCGCGCGACGATCCGGCGTCCGTCGTCGGCCAGCGCGACGTAGCGCTGATCGCCGGTGCGGCGCGCCAGCGCCATGAGCGTGAGCGGGTCCAGGTAGCTCGGGTTGACGACCAGGTGCTCGCGCTGGGCGGCCCAGGGGCCGGCAATCAGCACGGTCCGCCCGGCCGCGCGCGCCGTCTCATGTCTCAGAATCGCCGCGCCGATCCGCTCGGCCTCTTCGCGCAGCTCGTCGCGGCGGAAGCGACACGCGGCGACGAGCAGCGCGTGCGCCGCGTCGAGATCGGCGTCCGTGGCGGCCTGCTCGTCGACGACGCGGCCGTTTGCCCAGCGAAAGACGAGCAGCCCGTCATCGCGCCGCGCGTGCTGCTTCGTCCAGTTCCAGATGCGGTCAAAGCGCCTGGCGTCGCCGACCGCCGCGGCGGCGAGCATGCCGTAGGCCTGGCCCTCGCCGACGGTGTCGCCGCCCTCGTCGAGGCGGGCGATCCTGCCGCCGTCCCTCGTGTACGTGTCGAGGAACGCGTAGGCGGCGTCAGTCGCGCGCCGGTCGGTTCCCGGCGAGGCGGCGTCCGTCGCGCGCCGGTCGGTTCCCGGCGCCGCGGCGCCGGGCTCGCGATCGTCGTCTGACGATCCGCCGCACCCGGCGAGCGTCACGGCCAGACCCAGCGCCAGCGCGGCCGTCCATGCGCCGCGTGCCATCATGTGCCCTCGGCGGCCGCGACCTCGGGACCCGCCGCGCGCGCGGCGCGCGGCGGGTGCAGCGCCGGCCACGCTCCCGTGAGCAGGATCGTCACATGAAACAGCGCGAAGGCGGCGTTGTTGAAGGTCGCCGAGTCGCGCGAGTGCGCCAGGCCCCAGATCGACACCCCGACGAGGACGATCACCGCGGCAAGCGCCGGGGCCACCGCGCGCGGCTGGCGTTCGCCGGAGCCCTGCTTCGGCGTCACCTTGAACGACCCCCGGCGGCGCGCGACCGTCAACACGGAGGCGACGATGAACAGCCAGAACGACGTGCTCGCGAGGGCCAGCGCGGAGTAGGTGTACGAGCCGGCGCCGGCGAGCGCCGCGGTCGTCAGCGCGATGACGAAGTACGGCGTGAAGTGCAGCAGGAACTCGGGCGCACTCAGGTCCGCCAAGGGCTGGATGCCGAAGAGGATCCGCAGCACCGGGAACGACATGTAGATGAGGATCGTCCAGCCCGACAGCCAGTAGAGCCCGGAAAGCAGGTACTGGCTGCGCAGCCGCCACGGCAGCCGCGCGCGCAGGATCCGCGGCACCGCCGCCAGGCAGCCCCGGGCCCAGCGCAGCTGCTGGGTGACGTAGGACGCCATGTCCTCGGGACCGAGGCCGTTGGCGAGCACCTTCGGCAGATACGCGGAGTGCCACCCGCGCTCGTGCAGCTCGAGCGACAGCTCGAAGTCCTCGGTCACCGAATGCGTCGGAAAGCCGCCGACCGCGTCGAGCGCGGCGCGCCGGAAGACGACGTTCGTGCCGCAGCAGAACATCGCCCCGAGCCCGTCCTTGCCACGCGCGATCGCCCCGAAGAAGAGCGTCTGCTGCGCCCATGCCGCCCCGGGGACGCCGGGGAGATCGCCGTTGGCGTAGTACTGCGGCGTCTGCACGAAGGCCAGTCGGTCGTCGTCCTCGAAGTGGCCGAGCGTCGCCTCGAGGAAGTCTGCGTGCACGACGTGGTCGCAGTCGACGATCGCGACGAACGGCGCGTCGATCTGCGCGAGTGCGTGGTTGACGTTGCCCGCCTTGGCGTGGTCGTGCACCGGCCGGCGGATGTAGCCGACGCCGTGGCGGGCGGCCAGGTCGCGCATGGCGTCATCGTCGCCGTCGTCGAGCAGCCAGACGCGCACGTCGGCGTCGCGCAGGCCGGCCGCCGCGGCGACGGTCAGCTCGACGATCTCGACCGGCTCGTCGTAGCGCGGGATGAGCACGTCGGCTGCGCACGGCACGGTCGGTGGCTTGGGCTCGCGGATGCGCTCGTGCGCGCAGGTCCACCAGAACCCCAGCGCCTGGATGATGTTGAGCCCCTCGGCGAGGATCAGCAGGACGTAGAGCACCGGCTGCCCGATCCGGCCGGGGTCAAGCAGCCAGGACAGATACCAGGCGACGAACGGCAGCCCGAGCAGCGCCAGCAGGCCGACGCGCAGCCGGACCGGCATGCCCTGGGGCAGCGGGTTCCACAGCGGGTGGCGCAGCCGTACGTCGAACGCGTGCGGGCTCACCGGAACCTCCACACGGTGACGCCCGGCAGCTCGTCGCGACCCGCCGGGTCTCGCGTCGTGCGCAGCGCCCCGAGCTGGCGGTCGGCGACCCGCTTGTAGCGCGGCTGATCCAGAAACGATGTCAGCACCGTCAGCCGCCGGGCCTCCACACGTGTGGGCAGGCGCCCGTCGAGCGGGCGCGCCGTCAGTCGGGGTGCGTAGCGATCGAGGACGAAGCGCAGCTCCGTCGGCTGGTAGAGCAGGACGTCGCCGGGTCGTGCCCGCGCGTTCACCTGTGCGAGCGCCTCACGGTAGTCGTAGCGGCGCGGGTTGTCGGGGTTGGTCTGCTGGTCGACGAGCGCCGCAGCGAGGACCGCGGCGATCGCCACGGTCGCAAGCGTCCGGCCGGCGGCCGAGCGCGGCCAGGTCCGCGCCGCGCGGGCGACGAGCACGAGCAGCATCGGGACGACGGCCACGAAGTAGCGCACGTCGAACGCGTCCGCCGAGCGCAGGCCGAGCAAGAGGAGCGCGAGCACCGGCCCCGCCGTGCAGGCCAGCAGCAGCGCCGCGCCACCGCTGACGCCGCGGCCGATCAGCAGCAGCGTCGCAAGCATGAGCAGCGGCCAGACCGCCGACAGGACCTCCGTCACCGCATCGGGGTGAAAGCCGAACAGCGCCCACGCGCCGTTTGAGACCAGCGCGTAGAACGAGACCGCGCCTTCGCCGGATGAGCTCGCGCCGGCGTAGCCGCCGCCGGTCCCCGTCGCGCGCATCTGCGCGATGGCGAGCAGGCCGAGCGGCACGAGCTGGCACAGCAGCGCCGCCGTCGCCAGCGTCCAGCGGCGCACGAACGCCCGGACGGGCGCGCCGAGCCGCCGGCGGTGGATGAGCTCCGCGAGCAGGACAAGCTCGGTCGCGGCGACGATGAGCAGCGCGAACCAGTGCGTCCAGACCGCCAGCGCGGCGGCGACCGCATGCAGCGCGAAGTCGCCCGGCCGCCCTCGCTGCAGGATCCGGGCGCAGCCGAGCACCGCCAGCGTCGCGAAGAGCGCCTCGAGCGCGTAGCCGCGCGCCTCCTGGCTGTACCAGACGAGGATCGGTGCGAGGACGGTCAGCAGCGCCGCGACAAGGCCGGTGCGGCGATCGAAGAGCTCCGCGGCCAGCGCGTAGACGGCGGGCACGAGCAGCGCGCCTGCGGCGATCGACGGGATCCGCATCGCCAGGTCGCCGTCGCCGATCGTTCGCATCACGATCCACAGCAGGACGTGGTGCAGTGGCGGGTGGCGGTCGCCCTGCGCGAGATCCTGGATCAGCTCCGACAGGCCGAGGTTCGCCTGGTGCACGCTGATCGCCTCGTCGAGCCACAGCCCGCGCGGGATCGCCAGGCGGATCGCGACGGCGGCGAGGAAGAGCGCCGCGACGACGGCGCCGGCTCTGGCAACGCGCACGTCGCGTTCTCCGGGCAGACGCGCGCGTCGGGCGACCGGGAACGGCTGGCCGTTGAGGGGCTGCCGCGACCATCGTCGCCGGCGTCGGCCGGCGCCGCGGGCGCCGGGGGATGCTGGTGCATCGGTGCTCACAAGGTCGGGGCGCGGCGTCGGGCCGCACACGGCGTGCAGCCTGGCCCGCTGCCTACCCCGCGGGCGCTGCGAGCAACCCGCGCGAACGACCAGGATCTGGTGACAGACGGTTGCGAGGGGCGCTGCTGGGGGAAGCCACGCGCATGCTTCGCGAAGGCGACGCTCTCGGCGTCTACGAGTTGGACGAGCTCGTCGGCCGCGGCGTGACCGGCGTCGTGTTCCGCGGGCGCGACACGCGCCTCGGCCGCACGGTGGCGCTGCGCATCGTCGACCCCGAGCTGGCGAACGATCCGATCGTGCGCACGCGCCTCAATCGCGAGTCGACCGTGCTCGCGCAGCTCGATCACCCCAACGTCGTGCCGCTGTACGAGGCCGCCGAGATCGACGAGCGATTGTGCCTGTCGAGCCGGTGGGTCGACGGGCGCAGCCTCGCGCACCTGCTCCGCAGCGACGGGCCACTGGAGGTGCGGCGGGCGGTGCGCATCGTCGGCCAGATCGCGGCCGCGCTGCAGGCCGCCCACGACCTCGAGGTGATCCACCGCGACGTCAAGCCGTCAAACGTCCTGGTGACGCGCGGCGACCACGCCTACCTGACCGACTTCTGCCTCGCCCGGCGATCGACCGACACCGCCGGCCTCACGGCGGCCAACGAGCTGCTGGCGACCGTCGACTACGTCGCGCCGGAGGTCATCAGCGGGGGTGCCGTCGACCATCGCGTCGACATCTACGGCCTCGGGCTCGTCCTCTTCGAGGCCCTGGTCGGCGAGGTGCCGTTTCTCCGCAACGTGGACGCGGCGAAGGTCTACGCGCATCTGTCGGCCCCGCCGCCGTCGCTCCACGAGCGCCGGCCGGAGGTGCCGGCCGCGCTCGACGCCGTCGTGCAGCGGGCGCTCGCCAAGGCGCCGGGCGACCGGCAGGAGTCGGCCGCCGCATTCGCCCGCGAAGCCTTCGAGGCGGTCGACCTGACCGGCCCGGGCGTTGCCGCCGCGGCGGCGCCGGACGCCGCCGCGCCGGCGCCAGAAGCGCCGACGCCCGCGCCGGCATCGGCGCCGGCTGCGGCGCGCCGGCGCCCGTTCGGGCCGCGAGGCGACGGCGAGCCGAAGAACGTGCGGGCGCGGAGCCGCCGGGCGCGCCGGGCGGCCGCCGCCGTCGACGCAGCCGCGCCTGACGCGCCGGCCGGCGGCAACCGCCCCGGCGCGGGCCGCCACCTGCGCAAGGTCTTCGCGGGCGCGCTGATCCTCGCGTTCCTGGCGGCGCCGTCCCTGCTGGTGATCGCGCTGCGAGATGAGGACGCCGGGCCGCGCACGCAGGCCGTCGGTGGCACGGCGCGCGGCGTGGCCGTCGCCGGCGGCCGCGTCTGGGTTGCCGACGCGAGCGGCGAGTCGCTGCGGGCCACGCCGCTGGACGCTCCGCGCCGTCACGCGCGGCTGGCGCTCGACGCCGGGCGCGTTCGCGGCATCGCGTCGCGCGGACACCGCCTGCTCGTGGCGACCGACAAGGCGCTCGTCGACATCCCGCGCGGTGACCTGGGCCGTGCCACACGCGTGAGCAACGGCGCCCCCGTCGGACCGCTGGCCGTCGGTGGCGGATCGTTGTGGGCGGCGACGACGGCGGGCAGGCCCGAGCTGCTTCGCGTCGAATCTGGCCGGCTCGCGCGCATCCCGCTCAAGGCCCGCGCGAGCGCGCTCGCCGTCGGCGCCGGCACGCTGTGGATCGCCAACGCGAATTCCGGGACCGTCTTCGGCGTCGACACCAACACGCGGATCGCGCGGACCGCGAAGGTTCGCGTGGGCGGGCGGCCGGTCGCACTCGCCGCCACGGCGGACGCGGTGTGGGTCGTCCTGGCGGGCGACAGCACCGTGGTGCGACTGGACCCGGCGACCGGTCGCCCGAACCTGGCGCCCGTCCCCGTGCCCGGTGGGCCGGTCGCGATCGCGGCAGACTCCAGGCAGGTCTGGGTCGCGCGCCGCGGGGCGGACGCGGTGACGCGGCTTGACGCCCGCACCGGCAGACCGCTCGACGAGGTCCGCTCGGGACGCTCGCCCGTCGGGCTCGCGCTGAGCGACGACGCGGGGTGGGTCGTCGGCCTGGGCGGGCAGCTCACGCGCATTCCGCGCTGAGGCGCGGCGCTGCTGGAGCGGCGTCGCGAGATACACCGCGAGGAAGCGCGTGCCGGCGCGCCGCCGCCGCTGGACGGCGCCGGCGCGAGGGTGTCGCGGCCAGGTACGATCGACGCATGCCCGAGCGCCTGCACTTCACGGCCTCCGACGACGCCAACGCACTGATCGCGCGCGACCCGATGGCGCTGCTCGTCGGCTTCGTGCTCGACCAGCAGGTCACGGTGCAGAAGGCGTTCGCCGGGCCGCTGGCGCTGCAGGAGCGCCTCGGCTCACTCGACGCGGGCACGCTCGCGGCGGCCGACCTCGAGCCCATCTTCCGCACGCCGCCGGCGATCCATCGCTTTCCCGGCGCGATGGCCCAGCGCGTGCACGACCTCGCGCTGCACGTGCTAGAGCACTACGACGGCCACGCGGCGCGCGTGTGGACCGATGTGACGAGCGCCGAGGAGCTCAAGGCGAACCTGCTCGCGCTGCCCGGCTTCGGCGAGATGAAGATCAAGGCCCTGGGAGCGGTTCTCGCCAAGCAGTTCGGCGTCGAGGCGGCGCAGGAGCTCGTGCCGTGGCACCCGACGCTCGGCGACGTCGACTCCGCCCAGGCGCTGGCCGACTACCAGGCGGCCAAGCGCGTGCACAAGAAGGAGTGGGCGAAGGCGAAGGTGTAGTGGCTGGCCTCGAGCCGGCAGCCCAAGAACCAGACTCCGAGAACTAGACCATCGGCCTGGCCGGTCACCTCATGGCACCCGTACGCTCGCGTTCACCAGAGCAACGCCACACCCGGGGGAACCGCCATGATGGCCCGCCGCGCCTCGTTCGCCGTAACCGCCGTCCTCGTCGCCATGGCCGCGCCCGCCGCGGCGCTCGCGCACCGAAGCGTCGACGATCACAAGCGCGATGACTCCTCCGCGCCCAAGACGGCGCAGGAGGAGCGCGCGCTGACGCGCGAGACACAGGCCGCAACCGCCGCCGACGCCCGCGCCGCGGCGCTCGCCGTCCCCGGTGCGCCCGAGGACGTCGGCACCTGGTCGGCGCCGGTGGACTGGCCGGTCGTCGGCGTCCACGTCGCGCTGCTGCCCGACGGCAAGGTGCTCGCCTACGACTCCGTCGGCGACCACGCGACCGAGACCTACCCCGTCCACGACCACACCCGCGCGACCGTCTGGGACCCGGCCACGGGCGCGCACACCGACGTGCGCGTCAACACGGGCTTCAACGTCTTCTGCAGCGGGCTCGCGCATCTGCTCGACGGCTCGGTCTTCCTCGCCGGCGGCAACAAGAACTCGAGCCTCAACGGCATCGTCCAGACGCACGTCTTCACCCCGTCGTCGAACACCTGGACGCGCACCGCCGACATGGCCTACGAACGCTGGTATCCGACCGTCACCGGCCTGCGCAACGGCGAGTTGCTCATCACCGAGGGCGGCCCGGACATCCCCGAGGTGCGCCGGCGCGACGGCTCGATCCGCCGGCTGACCACCGCCTCGCGCAACCTGCCGCTGTACCCGTGGCTCGACGTCGCGCCGGACGGCCGCGCCTTCTACTCCGGTCCTGACCAGACGATGCGCACGCTCAACACCGACGGCACCGGCACCTGGCAGAATTACGCGCAGCGCGACGCGATCAACCGCGAATACGGCGGCCACGCGATGTACGACGTCGGCAAGATCCTCGTCGCCGGCGGCGGCAGCTCGGTCAAGGACGCGCGGGTGATCAACCTCAACGGCGCGTCGCCGACGACCGCGGCGACCGCGCCGATGGCCTACGGCCGCCGCCAGAACAACCTCACGCTGCTGGCCGACGGCACGGCACTGGCAACCGGCGGCAACTCCTCGGGCGCGGGCCTCGTCGACCTGAACAACGGCGTCTACGCGGCCGAGCTGTGGAACCCCGCAACCGGGGCGTGGAAGACGCTCGCCGCGCAGCAGGTCACCCGCCAGTACCACTCGACCACGCTGCTGCTGGCCGACGGGCGCGTGCTGTCCTCCGGCGGCGGCATCTGCGGCACGTGCGACCAGGTCGGCTACCTCGCCAAGAACGCCGAGGTCTTCACGCCGCCCTACCTCTACAAGAAGGATGGCTCGGGCCAGCTCGCGCCGCGGCCGGCCGTCACCGCGGCGCCGGCGACGATCGGCTACGCCGCGCCGTGGCAGATCAGCACGCCCGATGCGGGCTCGATCGTCAAGGCGGGGCTCGTGCGCCTCGGCGCGGTCACCCACTCCGTCGACATGGACCAGCGCTACATCCCGCTCGCCTTCACGGCCGGCAGCGACACGCTGACCGCGACCGCGCCGGCGAACGCGAACATCGCGCCGCCCGGGCCGTACATGTTGTTCGTCGTCAATGCCGACGGCGTTCCGTCCGTGGCGAAGATCCTGACCGTGGCGCCGGCCGACGCGCCGCCGGCGGTCAGCCTCACGCAGCCGGCGGCCGGCGCCGCCTTCTACGCGCCGGCGACGGTGAACCTGGCGGCGAGCGCGAGCGACGACGTCTCAGTCAGCAAGGTCGAGTTCTTCAACGGCGCGACGAAGCTCGGCGAGGACACGAGCGCGCCCTACGCCTACGCCTGGACCGGCGTCCCGCAGGGCACGTACTCCGTCACCGCACGAGCGACCGACAGCTCGGGCAAGAGCACGACCAGCGCACCGGTCAGCGTCACCGTCCGCCCGCCGAACGTCCTGCCCTCGGTGAGCATCACGTCGCCGGCCAACGGCGCGGTCTTCGGCTACCGGGCGAACGTCACGATCAACGCGTCGGCGAGCGACAGCGACGGCAGCGTGACCAAGGTCGAGTTCTTCCGCAACGACGGGTCGACGAAGCTCGGCGAGGACACGACCGCGCCGTACTCCTACGTCTGGCAGCGGGCCCCGTCCGGGACGCACAGCCTGCGCGCGCGGGCGACCGACAACGGCGGCGGCGTGCGGACGAGCGCAGGAGTCTCGATCCGGGTCCGCGGGCTGTTCGGCAGGTAGGCCCGCGCCGGCGCGGCGCGGCCCGGCCGCCGGTGGCGTCCGCTACAGCGGGCCGCGCGTCATGCGGACGAAGTCGTGCCGGGCGCCGTTGGTGGCGTGCACGTAGCGTTCGGTCTGCGTGAAACCGGCGCGCTCGTAGACGGTGATCGCACGGCGATTGAATGCGGCGACGGCGAGCGTGAAGCTCGTCGCGCCGAGCGCCTGGGTCGCATAGCGCATGGCGGCGATCAGAAACGACAGACCGAGTCCGCGGCCGGTGAGGTCCGGGCGCAGGCCCAGCCCGATCTCGGCGACGCCGTCGGCGAGCTTGAACACGAGGTGCCCGACGAGCTCGTCGCCGGCGTCGACGGCGAAGTAGCGCAGTCCCCAGCCGAGCGGATCGAGCAGTTTTCCGGGGTGCCGGTGCGAGCTCTATCTGGGCCGGGACGACTGCGACCCCGACGGGCGACGTGAGCTCGGCGTCGTCGTTGGCACCACATCCGGCGAGGGCGAGCAGCAGCAATGAGCTCGCGGCGAGCCACCGAAAGCCGATACCGCGGATCGATACGAAGGTCGAAGCTGTCACGAGGGCGCATTGTGAGGCAAGCCCGGATCATGCGAGCACTGCGGGCAAGCCAACCGAGGGCGGACGATTGCTACGCGCTGCTATATGCGAACGTGAGGCTTCTTGCGTGGGCGCCGGCGACAGTCGCGAGCCGGTCACCCGGTTCCCCGGCAGCCGGTCCTTGGCGGGGACTCCTGGCGGGTGGTCCCGCAGGCGAACCGGCAGGGACCGCGCTGATCGCTAGCGACGCCGGCTCGTCGCCCTCTCAGCGCCGGCGTGTGCGCCTGACGATCAGCGCCGCCAGTAAGCGAGAGAGCCTTTTTAAGGAGCGCGGTGCGGCGAGGATTGGCGGGCGCGCTGGCGAACTGGTAGGGATGATCGATGAGCGTCAGATCGCGGTGCGGTGGGAGCTTGTGAGCGGCACGCTGAGCGAGCGCC
>Ga0136614_10002310_pt1 | contig 11825 bp, 6 predicted proteins | sample AntDrymUQ2792106_2_FD_106643 | JGI IMG/M metagenome (GOLD analysis project Ga0136614, IMG submission 106643) | Polar desert sand microbial communities from Dry Valleys, Antarctica - metaG UQ279 (21.06) | ecosystem: Environmental > Terrestrial > Soil > Desert | place: Antarctica: Dry Valley...
ACCACGACGGGAACCGGGCGGAACGCCCGTTCGATCGAGGCCTTGAGATCGGGATCGTCGGATCCGACGATCCCGATCTCAAGGCCTCGATCGAACGGGCGTTCCGCCCGGTTCCCGTCGTGGTTGACGATCCCGCGCTCCGATACCCCGGGACGCGAGGGGAATCGGTGCTGCAACCCGGCGACCTCGAGTGGTTCCGAGCCGTCGCACAGGTCCGTGTGCCTGCCGTTACGGGTCTCGTCGCGCGCTCCGTACCCGGCGCGACCGTCGGAGGCTACGACCCGGCCGCGAACTACCGCCGGTTCTCCGAGCAGATCGAGCGCCTCGAGTCCCGCTCCACCGAGTGAGGACTCACCCCTCGCGACCTACCCATGCGCGGCCGGCCTCGCAGAACGAGAGGAAGTCGCAATGGTGGCACCACGCTCCCGGGATGGGATCGAAGGCTCCCGCGCCGATCGATCGCAGTGACTCCGAGACGCGAGCCCGAACCTCGTCCGGATCGCCCATCGGATGGGAGACCTCTTCGCCGCCGGCGAGGTACAGATACGTGAGCGTGAGATCCTCGGCGCGCTTGCCCCAGACCTCGATGCACGCCAGCCCGTAGAGCTCGAGCTGGAGTCCGGCGAGTGGGTCGTCCGCGGCCGGACGCTTCCCCGTCTTCCAATCGACGATCTCCCACGGGGCTTCGACCGATCCGCCGAACACCGCGTCGATGCGTCCCGACACCGCGAATCCCTCCATACGAAGGAGGAACGCTCGCTCGGCGAACAACGGCACCTTCCCCGCGAATCGACTGGCGAGGAAGGCCTGTCGCAGCCGGTCGACCTTGCTCGGCTGATCCGCCAGCTCTTCCGAGGTGAGGTCGGGGGCATCGTCGAGCTCGAGGAGCTGCCCCTGGCCCGAGGAGCGACGCTCGATCCAGCTGTGGATCTCGGTGCCGATCCGCGCGGCCGGGCCCGAGAAGCGCGGGAGCGGCCGCACCGACGTCCAGTAGAAGCGTTTCGGGCACCGGGAGTAATCGATCACTCCACCCACCGACACGGACTGCGGAGCGGCCAGCTCCTGTCCGGCTCCTTCGGCCCCCTCGCGCTCCTTCAGATGGAGCGCGAGGCCACGCCGATCGCTCGTCAGTCGAACCAACGCTTCCCGCTCCTTCTCGTCGAGCGACTCGAGGAGCGACTCCTGCACGCCGCCGCCGTCGCTCGCGACGACGGCGGCGTGCCGCCACCCTTCGGGGAACAGGGCATCGGATCCGGCCGGGAGCGCAGGGCCCGGCCAGTTCCGAACGAACCGCTCGCGATATCCCAGGATCGGGTTGTTCTCCTCGTCGATGTCGGCGCCGGGGTCCCACGAGGCGTGCTTGGTCTCCACGACCCAATCTTTGAGCTCGCGGAGGAATGGACCGGCCTCCTTGGCGCGGAGGTTCTCCGCGTACCAATGGGCACCGGTGACGTGCAGGGTCCGGCGGGCTCGCGTCATCGCGACGTAGGCGGTCCGCCGCTCCTCGTACTCCTCCTGCTTCTTGAGGTCCTTCTTGAACGCCGACAGGTTGCCGTCGTAGCGCGGCAGGTACGAGGCGTCGCCTCGGAGCTCGAAGTCCATCGACTTGCCGCGCTCGGCCGGATTGTGCTGGATCGTCGTGTTGGGCAGGAGCCCGTTGGCGAGGCCCGGCACGAAGACGTGATCGAACTCGAGGCCCTTGGCGACGTGGATCGTCATGACCTTGACCGAGTCCTCCTCCGAGGGCTGCACCGGGGACCACTCCTGCTTGTCGAGGTTCTCGACGGCGTCGACGTACTCGAGGAACGCGCGGAGCGTGAGCTCCCCCTGGACGGGTGAGAAGGCGTGCACCTCGTCGAGGAACGCCGCCAGGTTCCGCCGAGCGCCGGCCGCGGACGCCACGTCCAGCTGAGCGTCCAGCTCGGTGAGGATCCCCGTCCGCCGGATGATCTCGCCGAGGAACTCACCGACCGGGCGGCGCGCCTCGATCCGGAGTGCCGCAAGCTCCTGGCGGCACTCCTCGAGGCGCGCCCTGCCCTCCTCGGAGAGGCCATCGACCTCGTCCAGGTGCTCGAGCGCCTCCGTGAAGAGGAACGGGGTGGCTTCGCCCTCGGTCTCGTCTTCCTCGCGGAGGGCGTAACTCTTGTGCTTGGCGAGCGAGGCGACGAGCGCCAGGTCCTTGAAACCGACCCGGTACCGCGGTCCAAGGAGGATCCGGCCGAGCGCCACGCTGGCCAATGGATCCAGCGTCGCGCGGGCGTAGGCGAGCACCTCGACGACCTCGGGCATCTTGAGCAACCCCGCGAGCCCGAGGATCTCCGCGGGAACCCCTCGTTCGTTGAACGCCTGCTGCAGGGAGAGGAAGAGCCGTGAGGTGCGACACAACACGGCGCAGTCCGACCATGCCGCCCCGTGCTCGTGCAACGCGACGATGCGATCCGCGACCCACGCGGCCTCTTTCACCTCGTCCGAGATGCGTGCCACATGGACCTCGCCGGGGCCGTTCTCATCCCAGGGGACGAGCCGCTTGTCCGGGTCAGGGCGCTGCTGTGCCGGGAGCTGTCCGATCAGGATGTCGGCCGCCTCCAGGATCCGGGCGCCCGAGCGGAAGTTGGTGTACAGAGGGAGCTTGGTCGCCTCCTCACCGTCGGCCTTCCGGAATTGGTTCGGGAACTCGAGCAGGTTGAACAATGACGCCCCGCGCCACGCGTAGATGTTCTGATCTGGGTCACCGACCGCCGTCACCGGATGGCCGTCCCCGAACACACCTGCCATGAGCCGAGCCTGCGCCACGTTGGTGTCCTGGTATTCGTCGAGGAGGACCGCGGCGAAGCGCTCGCGATACTGACGGGCGACCTCCGGGTGCTGCTCGACGATGTTGAGTGCCAACTCGATCTGATCGCCGAAGTCGATGACGCCGAGCTCCCGCTTCAGCTCTCGGAAGACGGCGCAGGCCTTCGCGAGCTCGATACGTTCCCTCGCCGATCCGTACGCGCGGTCGGAGCGATGGTCCTTGAGGTCCTCGAGCCGCCGCTCGTTGAACTCGACGATCTCATGGGGAGAACGGAAATGATTGGCCGCCTGGTCGTCGAGGGTCAGGATCCTGTCGACGACGCCGGGCAGCCGCTGCGCCTCCACGACCTCGAACGTCATGCGATCCAGGACCCGTGCGCAGAGCTCGACCCGCTGGGCCGGCGTCAGGACCCGCTGGTTCGGCTCGATCCCGATCAGCACGCCGTGGCGCTCGAGGAGCTGGGCCGCGAACCCGTGGTAGTTGGTGATCTCCGGCTCTTCCCCGTCCGGGAGGTCGAGACCGGCCAGCGCGTGGCGTACCCGTCGTTGAAGGTTCTCGGTCGCCTTGTTGGTGAATGTGAGGCAGAGGACGTTGCCGGGGGGGACGCCCGGATGGTCCGAGGGCAGACGTCCCAGAGCGACGAGCGCCAGATAGACGACGCGCGCGGCCATCACCGAGGTCTTCCCCGAACCGGCGCCGGCCACCAACACGTAGGGCTCGAGCGGCCACGTGATCGCGCGCCACTGCTCCTCCGTCGGAGGTCGTCCACCGAGGACGTCCAGGATCTCCTGCGGATACGTCGTGGTCGCACTCATCGTGGGGTCTTCACCGTCATCGCGGGATCGCCGACGTCGAACAGAGGCCGTCCCTCGGGGAAGAGCGGACAGAGCGACTGGAACTCGCAGAAGAAGCAGTTGGCCTGGTAGTTGGGTCGATACGACTCGCTCTCGTTGAGTCTTCCCAGCTCGCCGACGAGACCGGAGAGCTTCTCCCGAATCACGTTCTGGTAGGCCTCCTCCCGGTCGGGCGTGCCCACCGTCCACTCTCGGGTCTCGAGCTCGCCGGTGCGCCAGTGGCCCTTGAGGTAGGAGAGCTCGACGCCGGACACCGGCTGGAACTCGGCGAGCTCCTCGGACTCGAGGACGGCCAGGTAGTAGATGCCGAGCTGGAGGCTCTCGTTCGCCTTCGGAGCCCGATCCGCGCTGCCCGTCTTGTAGTCCGTGATGCGGACGCCGGCGGATCCCGCCGGGTCGGGCCCGATCCGGTCGATGTAGCCGACGATCGTGGCACCGTCGTAGTCGAATTCGAAGCCGCGTTCGGTTGCCGATGCCGGATGGGCGCCGTATCGCTCGAACCAATTGGGAAGCATCTTTCCCTTCGCGAGCGCGCGCCATGCTTCGGACACGGCCTTCGCAGGGAACTCCTGTGGGCGCCACCTGCGGTCGACCTCGGCCGTCATGGCTTCGAGCGTGCGCACGACCTTGCCCTTCTCGCAGTCCTCGATGATCCGATGGACGAGCGACCCGACCCAGGCCTGATACCCGACGGGGCGTCCGAGCCCGAGCTCCGAGCCGAGGACGAACTGCAGCTCGCAGTTGTCCAGCACGTCGAGCTTGGAGTACGACGCACGGAGATGCTCGTGGAGCGGGCGGCCGGTTTCCGTCCAGTCGCGCTGGAACCACCAACGGCGCGGATCCACGCCGAGAGTGATGAGCCCCTCGAGCGCAGCCAGACGCTCGGCGCCGGAGAGGGCGCCGTCCGCGAGCGTCCTGCGCCACAGGGCCGCGGCCTCGCGGACCGAGATCGGCTCCGCGAGTCCTGGATCCGGCACCGGTGACCATTTGATCCCCAGCTCCTCGACGAACCGCGACCCGGTCGACGCCTCGTCGGCGTGCGCGCGGCTGGCCATCAAGACGATGCGCTCCCGCGCACGGCCCAACACCATGCGGAACAGGCGGCGTTCGTCCTCCAGGCGGGCGCGATTGCGATCCGATTGGGAGACGAGCCGGTCGAGCGCGGCGAGATCGAACATCGGCTCGGGTCGCGACAGGCTCGGGAAGTTGCCCTCCACGGTGCCGACGACGATCACGGTGTGGAACTCGCGGCCCGCGGAGCCGTGGGCGGTGAGGACCTGGACGGCGTCCGCGTCTCGGCGTTCCCACGCCGAGAAGCCGGGACCTCGCTCGCCGGCGTCCACCGACGCGAGGAACGCCTCGACCGACGGGTCGGCGGCCGACCCGGCTTCCGCGACCGCGCTCGAGAAGGCGACGACGGAATCGAGCTCGCGCCGCGTCTCGACGGAGGCATCGCCTCCGTCGACGAGGCGGCGCGAGCACGGGAGCTCGCGCCACAGGGTGGCGAACGTGTCGAGCACCGAGCGGTCAGCATCTTCCGCGGCGCGATCGAGAACTCCTCGAACCTCCTCCACCTGCGCGGCCTCCTGTGCGGTGAGGCCGTCGGTGAAATCGAGTGCCTTCGCCACCGACCCCGTCCTGGTGTGCGCGACCCGCAGGAGGCCGCGCGCCGCCGCCGGCGAGAGACGAACGAGGTCCGAGGTCAGGACGGACTCGATGAGTCCGCTGCGTTCGTCCTCGGATCCGACGAGCCACCGCAACGCCAGCACGAAGGGACGGGTGGCGGGCTCCTGAGCCAGGGACACGCCGCTCTCGGGAGCCATCCGCGGTACCCGAGCGTCGTCAAGGGCACGCAGCAGGCCTCCCACGTGCGCACCCTGTCGACGGACGACCACTCCCAGATCCCCCCATGCCACTCCTTCGTCCACGTGGAGTCGTCGGAGCTCGCGCGCGATAGCTGCGTATTCCTCCGACGTGTGGGCCGCACTCCACGCATCGATCCGCACCGGCTGGGCAGCGCGATGGGGGGTATCCAACTCGATGTGCGTCGCATCTCGGAACACTTCCGTGAATCGAAGGGAGGGCACGGCTGTCGTGCCCTGGAACGAGAAGACATGTGCCTCCGGATCGGCCGCCACCATCAGGTCGTTCACGCGGAGGGAGGTCACGAGCGCCTCCTGCGCGAACGTCGCATCGTGGTAGTCGTCGACGAGCAGGTGATCGAGCAGTGGTGTCTCCGCTGCCGATACCGCCGCCTCCGCGCGGCCGATCAGCGCGGCGAAGTCCACGACGCGATCGGCGTCGAGTACGTCCAGGTAGTCCCGATAGAAGCGCGCGAGCTCGCGCCAGCCCGTGAGCCCGCGCGTCTCGGCCCTCGTTTCGATCTCCTCCGGGGTGAGACGAGCTTCCTGCGCCCGCAGCAGGAACTGACGGATCTGGTCGGCGAACCCCCGAAGGGTCAGGAGGTGGCCGTACGCGGGCCACTCTGCGGGGTCCTGCCCCTGGAGCAGATCCTGGACGAGCGCGAACTGATCGGCGGCCGAGAGCACATCGGGAGGCTCGGCATAGCCGAGCGCGGAGAATCGCTCGCGAAGGATGAGATGGCCGAGACCGTGGAACGTCAGGACCTGGAGACTCGAGAGCGACGAGGGGAGACGTGCGATGAGCGCGTCGCGCGCGACCTGGCGCGCGCGCCGCGATCCTACCACGAGGGCCACCCGCTCCGGGTCTGCCCCGCCTTCCACGAGCCGAGCGAACCGCTCGCGGAGCACAGAGGACTTTCCGGTGCCGGCAACACCGGTCACCAAGAGTGCGCCTGTCCCATGGGCCAGGACAGCCTCTTGCCGGGCATCGGGGGAGAAGGGGGGGCTCACATGGCGGATGCTACCGCCAGTCGCCGACACCCCCGAGATCGGGCCGAGGCGGGACTGCGCCGGTCTCATCCGGCGCCGAGGTTCCGAGGACCCGCCGTTGATACCACCGGTCGACGTCCATCGTCGTGAGCCGCCCGAGGGGTCGCTCGCCGTCGAGGACGAGCGCCTGTCCACTGCCGGCGATCCATTCGAGCGCCCGATCGAGGGAGAGGTCCGGCTGCACCCATCGCATCTGCTCGCGTGGGCTCATTGCGTCCCGTACCCCCCTCGTGGGATCGCGCCCTCCGATCTTGGCCGCCGTCGCGAAGGACAGGGACCCGATCACGCGTCCCTGTGCGTCCACGACGGGGAACTCCGTCGAGCGATCCTCGCGGAGATGACTCTCGAGGGCGTGAAGCAAGGTGGTGTCGACGGGGATCGGTGGCGGCGAAGGACTCATCGCCTCCGAGACGTGTCCCTCGGACAGGCCTCGGAGGATGGGAGCCTGCTTGCTCACCTGCAGTCCCTGGCTGATCATCATCCAACCGACGAACCCGAAGAAGATCCAGGTGCCGTTCCCGTTGCGAAGGAGCTGCAGCCCGAAGAGACCAAGCGCGCCGCCGACGACCACCCCGCCCCACCCGGCGACCTTCAGGGCGAGGAACCGGTCCTTCGTGATCCCCCAGATCACCGCGAGCAGCATCCGCCCGCCGTCGAGGGGGAACCCGGGGAGCGCGTTCAACCCGGCGAACAGGGTGCTGAGGAACGCGAGACTTCGGAGGATCGCCGAGAGCACGCCGTCGGTCGCCGCGGCGCCGAGCCAGAAGGCGCCACCGAGGGCCAGCGTGGTGAAGGGCCCGGCGGCCGCGATGAGGAAGGACGCAAGCGGCCCTCGTTCGCTCGAGTGGGTCTCGGTGTAGCCACCCCAGAACACGAGGGTGATCCCGTGCACGGGCAGATGGAACGCTCGCGCGGTGACCGCGTGCGCCAGCTCGTGCAGGATGATGCTCCCGTAGAACAGTGCGGCGTTCGCGAGGGACCATCCGAGCGCCTCCTGCCTCGTGAGGACGCCGGTTCCCACCAGGCTGTTGTAGATGTCCCACACGATGAAGGCGGCGAAGAAGAGCCAGGGGATGGTGATGTAGATCGGGATGCTGCCGATGGATACGAGCTTCCAGCGTCTCTCCACCTCGGCAGCCTACGGGCTACTCGGGAAGATCCAAGTCGAGCAGCGAACCCAGGTCGCGCGCGTTGCGCACCGCGAAGTCCCGATAGCAGTTGTTCATCAGCACGTGGGTCTCCCGTGCCGCTTCCGTCAGGCCCTCGATCTTCGGCACCCATTCCTGGAGCTCGTTCTTCTCGTAGTCGTAGCGGAAGCGCTCGCTGGCGCTCTCACTCTTCGTCTGCCACGCCTTCGGATCTCGTCCATGGAAGCGCACCATCGCCAGGTCATCGGCGGTCGCTGCGGCGATCGGAGGCATCGATGAGTCGAAGCCCTGCGGCATGTCCACGCAGACCAGGGGAAGGTTCCGTTCCTCGAGGAACGAGAGGGTCTCCTCCACGTTGCGATCCTCGAGCCACGACTTGTGCCGGAACTCCACCGCGATCCGGTAGTCGGGGAGTCGTGTCACCGCTTCCTCGATGTACGCCTTGTTCTTCTTCGAGATCGTGAAGTACTGGGGGAACTGGAACAGGACGGCGCCGAGCTTCCCCGCGGAGTGCAACGGGTAGAGCGCGAGCCGGAACCGCTCCCACACCCCATCGACCGCGTCATCGGGAAGCTTGTCGCGATAGAGGCGTCGCTTCTCGAGCAGCTCCTTCGGAAGCTCGTCCCTGATGTCGCCGTACAGCGACTCCGGTTTGGTCGGGTGGTTCGTGAGGAGCGAGTATGCCTTGATGTTGAACGTGAAGTCGGCGGGCGTGCGCTCGATCCAGAGCTCCGAATTCCGCTCCGACGGAGGGAAGTAATAGGTTGAGTCGACCTCGACCAGCGGGAACTTGGAAGCGTAGAACTTCAGTCGTCCCTCCGCCGTGTTGGTACCCGGCGGGTAGAAATTCCCCTCCTTGATCAGTGTGGGATCCGTCCACGAGGACGTGCCGATCAGGATCGAGCCGCGAGTCACGGCTGCCCACTGCCTTCTTCGGTCTTTCCCTCCGCCTCCTTCTTCTTGAAAACCGCGTCCTTCGCTTGATTCGCCTTCTCCTTCGCGATCCTCAGCAGCCGCTGAGCCCAGACATACTCCGTGCCGAGGATCGCGAGGCCGGCCAGGATCACGACGATGCCGGGACCGGGGAGGACCAGCATCGCCAGGCCGGCGAGGAGCACGGCGAAGCCGGCGATCGTGACCGCCACGCGCTTGCCGTTTCGAGCGATGAAGCCGGCCACGATCTTGAATGGGACGATGGTCGGGTGGTCGTACCAACGTCGTGCGAGCTTCGGACGAGACGTTTCCAGCTCCTCGACGACCTCGGACGCGTCGACCTCCTGGGGCTCGTCCCCCCAGACCTCGTCTCGGAAGGGGAATCGACGCTTCTTGGGGCTCTGCTCGGGCTCAGCGTTCATAGCCACGAGTCTCGCACGACGGGCGGTGAGTGGCTCGGGGGGAGTTTGTCAGTCTTGTGCGGTATGCAGGTGATGCGCTACAACTTCGGGCGTTCGCTAGCCCGCGGTAGCCGGGGAGACCGTCTCGTTCCGAAGAGGGAGGAAAGATGTCGGTCTCCGTCGGTCATTGGAGGCGCCGCAAGCCTGATGCTGGTACGCACGAACCACGACTGGCCAAGGCGTTTCTCTGGGCCGTCACTCTCCTGATAGCACTCGTTGCTATCCCCGGGGCTGCTCGTTTGGCCGGGAATGAAGCTGAGCTCGTAGAGCTTGGCTTGTGGGCAGCCATCGTTGCTGCTGTTGACCTTCTTCCCGTTCGCGTGTGGGGTTCCGTTAGCGTCAGCATGTCGTTTCCGGTGACCCTAGCCGCTGGAATGATCTTTCTTCCTACCGAAGCGGCGCTGATCGCCTTCATAGGTTCATTCGATCCACGGGAACTGAGGGGCGGCGTTTCGTTGGCGAAGTCGGTATTCAATCGGAGCCAGGTGGCCGCAAGCGTAATGGCCGGGTCCGCTCTCTTCCACACTTTGGATGGGGTCATTCTTGATTGGCCCAGAGTCCTACTACCTGGTGCCGCTGCTCTCTTGCTTGATGCTGGCGTCAATTTCTTACTGGTGGCCTCCGCCGTTTCTATCGAGGATAGATTGGCTCCACGGGGCGTCTTCCAGAAGATGTTCGGTGCATCACCACTTCATTACCTGGCTGGCTACCTTCTTCTCGGGCTCCTTGCTCTCCCGCTTGCCGCCGCGGTTGCGGTGGGTGGTGTTTGGGCACTGCTCTTGTTCCTGGCTCCCCTTGTGCTCGCTCGGGAGATGTTTCGTCAGACCCAACAGGTCCTCTACGCCACAGAGCGGATTCGCCAAAAGGATGCGGCGCTGCGTGGTGCTGTTGGAGAGGTGGCGCGCGAACGAAGGGAAGAGCGCCTCGCCCTGGCAGGCGAACTGCACGATGAGGTTCTTCCGTCTCTCTTCAAGGTTCATCTCATGGGCCAGGTACTCAAGCAAGATCTCGCGGCAGGACGGCTACTGGAACTTGACGATGATCTCCCTGAGCTTCTCCTCGCGACCGACGCTGCACAGAGAGCGATTCGAGATCTTCTGGGTGATCTTCGGCGATCCCCTCTTGGCGCTGGTGGGCTGGTCCCCACTGTTCGCATGCTAGTTGATCAGCTGGCGGCCGCCGGGGCGCCTCCGGTAGTTGTTGACGATGAAGAGTTTGAGAGCACACCTCTCGCTCAATTGCTCGCTTACCAGGTCATCCGAGAGGCCCTTCACAACTCCGCCAAGCATGCCCAGGCATCACGAATCAACGTCCGACTTTGGGCGGACGAAACCATGGTTCGCGTCAGCGTCACGGATGACGGATCGGGGTTCGATTGGTTCAGTGTGGATGGCAACAGACATTTTGGTCTGCAGATCATGAAAGAGCGGCTTGAGGCGGCGGGCGGAGCCATGTCTATCGACTCACGCCTAGGGTCAGGCACTACGGTTGGGGCAAGCATCCCCAAAGATTCGTGAAGCGACTGACTTACAACTGGAAGGGGGCCCTGCTTCAGGGCCCCCCTGTTTCAATCTCTGATGTTCGGTCTGTCTAGCCGCGCCAGTGGGCGCCGCCAGCCAGAGCGACAGCCAGCAGAGAGCCGAGCGCGATTGCGATCCGTCGCACGACCTTCATGCCGATCCCCCTCTCCTATAACGGGCCCAACGAGGCAGTCCCGCTTCTGACCTATTCCAACCCCCCATTTGGGGGACTCCGAATGTCAATATCGACGTCGGACGGGGGATAGGCAAGGACGCCGATACAGCTACAACACATGCTGTAGGAGTCATGTACGACACATGCTGTAGGGGCCGATGGGCTGCTTGCGCTCAGAGCTGTAAACGCCAAGATTGGCGTTCATGAAGCCGAATCCGGCCAAAGTAGATCGAAGGAAGGTAGTTGCCTTCGAGCTGCTCGTGATTGTCCCCACGCTTCTCGGAGGCGGCTTCCTCATTGCTCACGATCCGGCCGCGTTCAGTCAGTGGCGGTGGCAGCTGCTTTTCTGGGCTGCGCTAATCGGGCTTGTCGAGTTGCTTCCGGTTCCTGCCTGGCGCGGTCTTACCATCAGCCTAGGGTTCCCTCTTCTCATGGTCGTGGCGTTCCTGTATGAGCCTGCTGCGGCAGCGGCTGTCGCCTTCGCTGGAGCCTCTGATCCAAGGGAGTTCAGAAGGGAAGTGTCTCTACTTCGAGCGTTGTTCAATCGATGCCAGGTTGCCCTCTCGGTACTCGCCGCAAGCGCTGCGTTTCACGCATTGACCGAGTTCGATCGCGACACTATCGCTCACTCCGAAGTCGTCCTCCTTCTCGCCGCCTCGGGCGCTGCATTGGTCGACTACGCGGTCAATGGTGGTCTCGTAACTATCTTCGTCAGCCTGAGGACGGGGGTGCCGGCCCGACAGGTGATGCGGGAACTGCGCATCGGACGACTCAGCGAATTCCTTGTGAGCTACTTTGGACTAGGTGTCGTCGGTTTGAGTCTCGCCTTCCTGTACAAGCAAGTTGATTTTTGGGCTCTTCCGGCCATTCTTGCCCCCTTGCTGTTCGCGCGGCAGATGTTCTTCCGGTCGCAGGCGCTCGAAGAGGCCCACAAGGAACTGCAGGATCGCGAGCAGGTTCTTCGTTCGCTTTCGAACGCGATGGCCGAGGAACGGGCGGACGAACGCCTCCAGATCGCCGGGTACCTC
>Ga0136614_10002311_pt1 | contig 11823 bp, 12 predicted proteins | sample AntDrymUQ2792106_2_FD_106643 | JGI IMG/M metagenome (GOLD analysis project Ga0136614, IMG submission 106643) | Polar desert sand microbial communities from Dry Valleys, Antarctica - metaG UQ279 (21.06) | ecosystem: Environmental > Terrestrial > Soil > Desert | place: Antarctica: Dry Valley...
CAGCAGCCAGGTTCCCGGAGCCGTCCGTTGATCCGTTGTCCACGACCATGGGTGCATAGCCGTCCGGCATCCGAGTCAGGACCCACGGCAGTGCCTGGGCTTCATTGAGGACCGGCAGGATCACATCGATCACGATCGCAAGATACGGGTTGGAGGCTCATAAACCCCGGGTCAATGCTTACGATTTGGAGAACACGCACCGGTCAAGTGCGGCTAGAGCGCCCACCGCTCCTAGGCTTGACCGATGACGTCCACGGTGCAGGCGCCGCGCCCCTCTTCCTTCGTCTCCCTATGGGCACGTCTGACGAGCCTCATAGCGCGTCTCAACCGAGAGGTCTTGGTCACAGCCGCCTGGCTGGCTCTCGTCGTCCTTTGTCACCTTTGGGGCAAAGAGCTGTTGGAGGCGAACCGGCGAATCGCCCTGCATGCCCCGCCTCTGTTCGGACGGTTCGCCTGGCGTCCCGTCTGGGGTCTCACGGGGGCCTCAGCCATCGCGTTGGTTGTGATCTTCGCCGGATCCGGCCATCTTCACCGCTTGCCCTGGAAACGCCTCATCATCGTCAGCATTTCCGTTGCTGCGCTCTTTGCTGTGGCTCTTGCCGCGTCCGGCGGGATCGGCGAGCTCACTTCTCCCCTGCTTGGTCCGCATGACTATCTGCGCGCCGTGCGGCAGGTTGGATCGCCGCTAGATTTTTTCAACCGCTTCACGGAAAGAATCGGCGGCTACCCGACACACATACGAGGTCATCCTCCCGGAACCGTGCTTGTCCTGTGGGGCCTGGACCGCATCGGGCTGGGCGGGGCCGGCTGGGCTGCGGGTCTGATGATCGCCGTCGGAGCGTCGGCTGCGGGAGCGGCCCTTCTGGCAGTCAAAGAGATAGCAGGAGAGGGCCTGGCCCGAAGATGCGCTCCGTTCCTCATGCTTACTCCGGCTGCGATCTGGATCGCTACCTCTGCCGACGCGCTGTTCGCCGGAGTTGGCGCATGGGGCATAGCACTGTTCGTGCTCGCCACAGGCAAAGAGGGCCATGCCGCCGATTCCATGGCGTTCTGGGGAGGTGCGCTGCTTGGTGCGGCGCTGTTTCTTTCCTACGGCATCGTCCCCCTCGGCGGCATCGTGCTGGCGACCGCCGTCTATCGGCGGCGCTTGCGCCTCCTGGTCATCGCAGCCGTGCCCATTGGCTTGATCACCGCCGGTTTTGCGGCAGAGGGCTTCTGGTGGCTTGACGGCCTGCGGGCAACCTTCGGCGAATACCACCTCGGAGTGAGCCGCAGGCGCCCCACCGCATTCTTCGCGGTTAACAACCTGGCCGCTTTCTCCATTGCCATCGGGCCCGCCGTCTGGATCGGCATCTCATATCTGAGACGTTCTCCGATGTGGCTGATAGTAGGTTCCGTGCTCGTCGCCATCGTTGCCGCGGACATCACCGGTCTCTCCAAAGGTGAGGTCGAACGCATCTGGCTGCCATTCGTCCCATGGTTGACGGTTGCCGCGGCCGCCATCCCCGACTTTGCTCGCAAGAGGTGGCTTGTGGCACAAGCTGTCCTGGCGATTGGAATACAAACCGGAGTAGCCACCCCGTGGTGAACGAGGCGTCGAAAGCTCGGGTGGTTGTCGTCGAAGACGACAAGGCCGTTTCTGACGTCGTGGCAAGATATCTCGCGCTCGAGGGCTTCGATGTAACAACCATCGCCGACGGACACAAGGCGGTCGAGTTCATCTGTGCCCAACCTCCAGAGTTGGTCGTGCTTGACATAATGCTTCCAGGGATGGACGGCTTGGAAGTGTGCAGGCGCATACGCGAAAAGGCTCCGGTGCCGATAATCATGCTTACCGCCCTGGGGGAAGAGAGCGATCGAGTCATGGGACTTGACCTCGGGGCGGACGACTATGTGACCAAGCCGTTTTCTCCGCGAGAGCTCACCGCGCGCGCCAAGTCGGTGCTGCGCCGGGCACAGGGACCCTTGGCCGCCATCACGTCTGACATGACAGGCCCCTTGAAGGCGGGGGGCCTCGAGGTCGACCTCCGCAGCAGGGAGGTCCGCGTTCACGGAGAGCTCGCTGCCCTGACCGCCAAGGAGTTCGATCTCCTCGCATACATGATGATGCGGCCGCGGCAGGTCTTCACCAGGGAGGACCTTCTCGAGAAAGTGTGGGGATATACATTCGGGGACGACTCAACCGTCACGGTCCACGTTCGCAGACTACGGGGAAAGATCGAGCCAGACCCGGCCAGACCGGTACACATCCAGACCGTGTGGGGTGTGGGCTACCGGTTCGAGACATGACCCGCTACACCTTTGCACTGGTCATCGCAGCCGGTGCCTTGCTCACGGGCGGCCTGGGCCTTGCCGTCGACCTGCCGATGAGGGACACATTGATTCTCGCCGGGATTGCGGTGGCGGCAGCGGTTGTGAGCGGAGCGTTAGGCATCATCGTCCTTCGCGCGATGCGGAACCGTTCGGCAGCACTCCAAGCAACGGTTGCCGTTGCTACAGGGACCGCCACTTTGGCCGGAGGGACCGGGCTTGCAGCCAAGGCCATGTTCATCTCGGCTCATGATTTCGATGCTCTTCTCATTGTCCTTGCAGCCGCCGGCGCAATCGGCGTCGTTATCGCGGTGTGGTTCGGACACCAAGTGGCCCTGTCTACCGGTTCCCTGGTCGACGCTGCGCGACGGATTGCTAGTGGAGAAGTGGTGCGGCACATCGATCCCCTCAACACCCGTGAGCTCGACGAGTTGGCCCAGGAGCTCGAAGACATGTCGGTGAAACTCGAAGCGGCGCGCTCCCGAGAGGCCGCAATGGAAGCGTCGCGCAGGGAGCTTGTGGCGTGGGTGTCGCACGACCTGAGGACGCCGCTAGCGGGAATACGCGCGATGAGCGAGGCTCTCGAAGACGGGGTGGTCAGCGATCAGCAGACAGTGACTCGATATCACAAAGCTCTACGCGTGGAGGCCGATCGACTATCCGGACTGGTGGACGATCTCTTCGAGCTGAGCCGCATACAGGCGGGGGCGCTGAGACTCGAGATGCAGTGCGTCGCACTCCGGGACCTGGTTTCCGACGCTCTGGCGGGCGCCGCAGAAGTAGCCCGTGCAAAGAATGTCAATCTCGAAGGCCGCATGAACAGCGACGGCACCGAGTTGAGTGTGTCACTGCCCGAGATGGCCCGTGTTGTGCGCAACCTGCTTGAAAATGCCATTCACCACACCCCCAGCGACGGGACTGTGTATATAGAGGCCGGGGCCGCCCGCGACCACGCATTCCTGTCGGTAATCGATGCCTGCGGGGGTATACCCGAACCCGATATCGAACGAGTCTTCGAGGTCGCCTTTCGCGGCGAGGCGTCCCGAACCTCGGACGACAAGCGAGGGGGGCTCGGCCTTGCGATCTCCAAGGGAATCGTTGAGGCCCACCACGGGGACATTGCGGTTCATAATGAAACAGAGGGTTGTCGCTTCACGGTCAAGCTACCGCTCGAACAGCCGCATGCAACGACATGAAAGTCCTGGTGACCGGCGCGGCCGGATTCATCGGTTCCCACATCGTGGATGCCCTCGTCGAAGCCGGCTGCGAAGTTGTCGGGGTGGACTGTTTGCTGCCTGCGGCCCATACGGGCGCCCCCGATTACCTGAACCCGGCTGCGGAGTTCCACCGGGCAGATCTACGCGACGGCTCTTCCCTTCGGCACATTCTGACCGGCATCGACGGAGTGTCGCATCAGGCGGCCATGGTCGGGCTGGGTCAGTCGTTTGATGACGTAACGGACTATGTCACGCACAACGACCTGGCGACCGGTGTGCTTCTCAAGGCGCTCGCTGCAGGTCAATTCAGGGGCCGCTTTGTCCTGGGCGGCAGTATGGTCGTCTACGGAGAGGGTGCGTACGAATGTGTCGAGCACGGAATGGTCAGGCCACAGCCGCGAACCGCCGCCAAACTCGACGCCGGTGAGTTCGATCCGCCATGCCCTCGATGCGGCAGGAGCCTGCTCGCACGACCAATTCCCGAAACCACCCCAGCGGATCCCCGCAACGTTTACGCGGCAACAAAGCTGCATCAGGAGCATCTTGCATCTATCTTCGGCCGGGAAACCGGTACGCCGGTAACGTTGCTCCGCTATCACAACGTCTACGGCCCCCGTATGCCTCAGAACAGCCCCTACGCCGGCGTTGCGAGCATCTTTCGGAGCAGACTCGAGCAAGGGCGGCCCCCGGAGGTGTTCGAGGACGGGCGTCAGTTACGCGACTTCATCCACGTCACCGACATCGCTCGCGCCAATGTACTCGCATTGACCGCCGGCTCCGGGGATCCCGGGCCCTTCAATATCGCCACCGGAGAGCCGAAAAGCATCAACGACATGGCAACTGCGCTTGCCCAAGCCGGTGACGCTCCGGTCAACTCACCGGTCATCACGGGGCGCTATCGCCTCGGGGATGTTCGCCACGTGTACGCCGCCACCGAACGGGCGGAACGTCTGCTGGGCTTCAGGGCCAGGGTGGGCTTCTTGGAGGGCATGCGCGCTTTCTCGCAGGCGCGATTGAGACATCCGACCGATCCGCAGACGTGCGGGGAGCCGAGGGATACGCCGGCCAAGTAAACAAGCGGGCGCACTCCACTTCCCAGGGACTATTCTTCTCGCGCCGGCGGAAGGGCGTCGAGTGGATCACGGGACGCGATCCTAGGAAATGCCACACGCTGGATTTGGAGAGCCGAGGGGCTGCCGGACGGGAAAAAGGGTAGCTCCAGAAAGGGGAGGCGGGAGTCATCCAACCTAACCGTGGGAGCAGGCAGCAACTGTGGCGACCTTCCCTGCTCTTTGCCATGAGCACCCTCTTCTGCCTCACATTGATGGTTCCTGCCCTTCCTGCGGAGAAGACCTTCACGACCGAGCGGCCTTTCTCCAAGGTCGGCCATGACGACTGGGAACCTTCGGTTGCCGCCGATTCCGCAGGGCACGTCTACATGGCGACCACTCGTTACGGAGGCCCCAACGCATGCAAAGGGTGCCCCGACCCGGCCATTGTCGTTCGGCGATCGTCCGACGGAGGAAGGACGTGGAGCAAGCCCGACTTCATCTGCAGATGCCGGGGGGTGGAAGGACAACACGACCCGGTAATGGTCACCGACCGCCACGGACGGGTGTTCATGACCTGGATGAACGACTTCGACGTCCAGTTCGGCCGCTCGGACGACTTCGCAGGACGTGGTCTCGGCCGGGCTCCCTGGACGGTGCGCTCAACTTCTCCGACAAGCCCTGGATAGCTGCATCTCGCTCCGGGCGCGACGTCTACGTCTTCTTCAACGCCTCCGATCCCTATGCGGTTTACTCCCACAACGCCGGAAGGACGTGGTCCGAACCGATCCTCACAACCAAGAGCGGCTTGTACTTTTTCTCAGGTGGCGCCACAGTCACCCCGGACGGCACTGTATTGAGCTCTCAGGCCGCTTACCCGCAGGACGAAGACGGTCCGATCTCGTTGTTCGTCGTCCGTTCGACCGACGGCGGAAAGACGTGGGACACGGTCGGTATAGATCGTTCGCGCAAACAACCTCCGTGTCCTCCCGGTGCCGGTTGCAGCGCCGCTTATTACGGGGCGCAGATGACCATGGCCTCCGACGCTAACGGCCGGATCTACGTGCTCTACAACGCCAACAAGCGGCGAGAGGGGCCGCACCGGCTCTTCCTCCGGTACTCGAGCGATTCTGGTGAAACCTGGTCGCTGCCTCGCCAGATGACGCGCACCCGCAGGCGGGTGGATCACGAATTCCCGATGATTGCCGCGGCAGGCGACGGAGATGTACACATTGCGTGGATGGACGACCGAATTCGTCTCGGGCGCAAGTGGAACGTCTTCTACAGACACTCCTCAGATGGAGGCACGACCTGGGCGAAGAGATGGCGGCTTTCCGACCGTAATGGGGGGGCGCCCTACAAGTCGGCGGAGGGATTCCGCTTCCCCTACGGTGACTACGGCCAACTGGCCCTGGACGGGGACAACGGCGTCTTCGCAATCTGGGGTGAAGGGCCCAGCTACGAGGGCCCCGGTGGCTCGTGGTACACCCGCAGCCTCTAGCCGGCCCGCCCTTCCGTGGGTCCTCTCGCGTCCCATGTCAATAGAGGTTGACAGAATGGCTTTGTCAACCTAGGATGACGGGCATGAGCAAAACCACCAAACTGGCGACCGCAGCGAGCAGCCAGGACCCGTCGGTTGGCTTGCGTGCGGTCGCCTCACTGCGCGTCTTGGTGGAAGACCTTCAAGAGCTACAGATCGACAACGCACGCTCTCAGGGTTGGTCGTGGCAGCAGATCGCTTCGGTCCTCGGAGTGAGCAAGCAGGCGGTGCACAAGAAGTATGCGGGGCGCCGTCTCCTGGGTCGAAGGAGGTAAAGGGTGTTCGAGCGCTTCACGCACTCTGCAAGGCAGGTGGTGGTGCTGGCTCAGATCGAAGCCCGATCGCTGCGCCATAACTACATTGGAACCGAGCACCTGCTTCTGGGTCTGCTGGGAGAAACGGAAGGGCTTGCAGCTCGTGTTCTCAACGAGCTGGGCGTGGATCGGGACGACATCCACAAAGGGGTCGTCGACTATGTTGGCGCGGGGCCAGTCAACCAACCCGACGCGATGGCTCTGGACGCAATCGGAATAGACCTCGATGCGGTGCGGCGCCGGGTCGAAGAGGCCTTCGGACCCAACGCTCTCGAACGAACGAGAGCTGCGCGCGCCCGCGCAGAGAAGCGCCGGGGATTCCTGGGCTGGGGGCGTCGGTGCTCCATCGGGGAGGGCCATATTCCGCTCACCCCACGGGCAAAGAAGACCCTCGAGTTGTCCCTCAGGGAGGCCTTGGCTTTGGACCATGGTTACATCGGCACAGAGCACATTCTTCTGGGCCTGCTCCGAGAAGGGGAAGGTTTGGCGGCTCTCTTGCTTTCTCGGGCAGGCATCGAGTTCGACGTCGTGCGGCGAAGGGTAGTCGAGGAGTTGAGTCCGGATTCCGACGCCGGCTGATCAACCAGAGAGAGGATCCCTCATGTCGACAGTTGATCGCCTCCTGCAGCGGTTACTGGGCCCAACGGTAGAAGGACTGGTTGGCAAGGCGCTCGATGAACAAGGTGTGGATCGACTCTACCGGTACCGTGTCCACGGGGATAGGTCGCGGCTTCATATCGACCCGTCTGCAGTCGTGAACAACGCCTTGTTCAACCTCTCGTCGGGGGACATCTCGATAGGCAGGCACGCTTTCTTCGGCCACAACGTGGCGGTGCTTACCGGAACTCATGACATCACTCTTTTCGGACAGCAGCGCCAAGCGACCATACCGTCGACAGGCCGCGACGTTGTGGTGGAAGAAGGGGCATGGATAGCCAGCGATGCGCTGGTGCTCGGACCCTGCACCATTGGCGCACATGCCGTTGTCGGTGCGGGTTCGCTGGTAACGGCAGATGTGGACGCCTATGCCGTCGTTGCCGGACGACCGGCCAAGAAGCTGCGCTCCGTCGACCCGTCCCAGAACCCGTCATAGAGAGCGTCCAACGAGGGCAAAGCACCCCCTTATGAGGCTCGAGATCGGCGCGGGCGAGCATCCCCAGCCCGATTACGATCTGCACTCCGACATCCTTTCCCTCCCGGGCATCGACATCGTTTGCCGCCTCGATGTGTTGCCCTTTGCCGACGAGAGCATCAGCGCCATGCGGGCCAATCACGTGCTCGAGCATCAGAGCTACGAGTTCATCGGAGCGACACTGCGGGAATGGGCGCGCGTCCTGGCTCCGGGCGCCGAGCTCGATATCGGTGTACCGGATGCCCGTTACATTGCCGAGCAATGGATCCAGGGCGCAATCGGCACCTCCGAGGCCAACTACTGGCTGCTCGGCGGGCACTCCGACCGCCCCGCCCACAAAGGGATCGACGAACGAGGTGCACCTCGGTGGATCTGGAACGCCCACCACACGCTGTTCGACTCGACATGGCTTCGTGAGCTTCTCGAAGCCTCCTGGTTCGAGGACGTCAACATCACCTGCTACGACATCAGGAATCTGCGCTGCATCGCCACGCGGGCCGGCCGTGTGGCCGGTTAGGGTATACAAAGCTCCCTCGCGCCGCCTGGAGGCCCCACTGAGTATGAGACTCTGAGGAGATCCCTCCCCGCCTGATCGTCTCGATCTCCTGTCACGACCTCGGGCGCCATCTCGGTTGTTATGGCGCTGCGTCGGTCAACAGCCCTAACCTCGACGCGCTTGCTCGTGATGGGGTTCGCTTCGATCAAGCTTTCTGCGCTGCACCAGGATGCAGTCCCAGTCGGGCAACCCTCGCGACCGGACGCTATCCACACAGCAACGGCGTCATGGGCCTGGCACACGGCGGCTTCGGGTGGGACCTTCACGCCGAGGAACGGCACGTCGCAAACCTGCTCGCCGCCCACGGCTACCGGACTCACCTCTTTGGCCTGCAGCACGTGACGTCCAATCCCGCACGTCTCGGCTTCGATGTCATTCATGGAACCGGATCCGGAACCGAGGTCTCCGAGGCGGTGGCCCAATGGTGCTCTTCCAACAGAGGCCCGGAACCAACCTATCTGGAGGTCAATCTCTTCGAGCCTCATCGCCCCTATGACTACGGGGGCGTGCTGCCCGACGACTCCCGCGGCGTGAACATCCCCGGCTATCTCCCGGAGATAGACGAGTCGCGAGCAGAGATGGCGGCGCTTCAAGGAGCAATCGAGGCCACCGATAGCAACATAGGTCGCATACTCGATGCGCTCGAAGACACCGGGGTGGCCGATGAGAGCTTCGTTCTGTTCACCGCCGACCACGGAATAGCGATGCCCCGGGCGAAATGCACACTCTATGACCCGGGAATAGAGATCGCATTCATAGTGAGATGGCCGGATGGAGGGTTTGGGACGGGGACCCGATCCGAGTTGGTCGGCAACGTCGATGCGCTGCCGACTCTGTTGGAGAGTGCAGGCGTAGCCGCGCCCAGCAACCTTCAAGGCCGTTCCCTCCTGCCTCTGCTCCAGGGCCGCCCGTTCGAGCCCCGCGATGCCGTCTACGCAGAGAAGACCTGGCACAGTTACTACGACCCCATGCGAGCCATGAGGACAAAACGCCACAAGCTCATCTGTAATTTCGAAGCAGCCTTTGCCGTCGAAGTTCCAGGCGATGTCCAGCAAGGAGCCGTCTTTCGATCGTCACCCATCCGTTTTTCGCATGATCGCGCCGACGCCTTCGAACTCTACGACCTCGAAGCGGATCCGTTCGAGAGAGACAACCTGGCGTCCAGCAGCAACTGGGCCAAGCGATTGGATCGAATGAGTGCCCAGTTGCGCCGGTGGATGAGGGAAACGGAAGATCCTCTTCTCGCCGGGCCTATACCGTCACCCCACTATCGGCGCCTGGCAGCCGGCGGATGAGCCGGCCACCTGCCCCCGGGTCACCGCCGGTCACCGCCGGGAAGCCTCCCGGTCCGTACTATCGATCAGGTTTGGGATTGCGGCGCTATCGCCTGCAACTCGCAGGAGCACGGCCCCCCACGTGCGAAACGGCCGCCAGGCCTCGGGCAGCGACGCAAGATCCTCGCGTTTCTACTCCCCCTATGAAGCGTTACCTCCCCGCACTCCTTGTTCGGTCGTCATCTCGGTTCCGATGGGACGGACCAACGCCAGTTGCCCTCAGGATCGCGTGACGCTTTGATCGCGTCTTCGACCGGAGGGTTCTGTTCATGTTTGCGGCACCCCGTGGCGGAAAAACACCGGATCCGGATCTCCTCCGTGGAGGCGTCTATCCGCAGGAAGCTCTTGAACATGGGCGGATCGTTCCAGTCGAGGAACTGCGTCAGGTATTCGCGCACGGGTCCGGGCAGGCGCCGTCTGCTCGGCATCACTTTCTTGAAGGCGCGCCGAGCCTCGGGAGTCACGACCACATCGGCGCCCAACGGCCGGACCGGTGGAACATCCAGGGACTCCGCCATCAGTGCCGCCGCCTGATCCGGAGGTATCGCCAATTTCCCGAACAGCCAACCCAGCCGGCGCTCATACACTTCGCTTACCCGGGACAGCGAATCCCCGCGCAGCGGATAACAGCGGAAGTCGGCCTCCTTTACTCCAGGAAGATCTATGCGAGGGATCTTGTGGGTCCCTTGCATACCTGCGCCCCCGCCGCCGTTGACGATGTATTGGATGACCCGGCCGTCTTGGACCGAAACGGGATACCGCTCGTAGTGATGGATGTCGCCGCCAATTGCCGCGATGTAGCCGTTGTCGGGGGCCCGGACGATGTCGTCGACTGTTTCCGTGCTGCCTTCGATCCGTCCCGGGTGGCGGGCCCCTTCGACGTAGAGGGGCTTCGCCGTCAGCAGGATCTTGGGCTTGTCCACCGTGCCCGAAAGCCGCCGCAGCCATTCACCCTGATCACGATCGATGTCACCAAGGACACCCGTATCTATCGCGACGACCAACACAGGTCCGGTGTCGATCGCAAGATATGGCCCCGGTTGAAGAGCTTGCTGCTCGGGGCGAGCTCGCATAGCCCTCATCTCTTGAATCTTCTTCTCGCTCGTCCTCGATGGTTGTCGCCACCCAAGTCTTTTCAGGGCTTGCTGCCAAAACGCGCCGGTGATCTCGGCGCGCCGAGGCTTGTCGCTCACCCTGGCGTCACAGAAGTGACTCATGAAGCCGTTCAGTCCGTCGTACCAGTCGTGGTTTCCCGGAACTGCGTAGATAGGGGCCGGGTAGTCCCTGTAGGGCCGATAGAACCTGTCGGCGTAATCAGCGGCATCCCCTGACGGGTAGACGACATCACCGTTGATGAACATGAACGCTGTGCCTTGTGCCTTTTGCAACAGACCGGGCACAAGGCAGTATTGCGACGCATCGCCCTCGCCGGTATCCGCTAGCACCAAGAACGAGGTGTTCCGCCTGCCCCCAAACTCCCTGATCATGAAGTCGCGATCATCATGGCGGGCAAGCTGGCCTGCGACCCACCGACGACGTTCACTGTTGGTCGGATCGCCCAGAGAACGCGCCAGCCAGTCGTTACGCGCCCTGAAGAGCAGCCAGGGGTGCACCCACGAAAGAGGCGTGTGCCCGTGGGGCAGTAATGACTTGAATTGCCCCGGCTCGCAGTCCCAGCCCGCTCCCGCCGGGGATGTACGCGAGGAGTCTCCTAGCCCTACCTCTGCCATGGCGCCCACCCATGATCGCACCTTCACCGTTCGCCTGCGGCTATCGGATCCTCGGCGCCAAGGCTTGTGTTCTCCCAGACGACCGCCACCCTACGAGCACCCGCCCCCCGTCCTCCAACGTTGCCCGGTCTTGGTCTGTCAGTGTCCAGCTGACCTCGAGCGGCGTCCTTGCACCCAAGGCCACGACAGCGTCGGCCAAGCTGCGCCGGCCATTCCACACGAAGAGGTTGGCCTTGCCCCGGTCCGAAGCCCCCACGGTGACAGACAAGGCGTTCCCCTCGAGGTGGGGCCCGGTGGTTACGCGCACGGAAGTCCCGGGCGTTACCGCCGGCGCGGCGGCGAGAGGAACTCCATTGCGGGCGGATTGGAGGATCGACCGGGGTGAACGCACGCTGCGTGTCGCCACCCCGGGAATAATGGGCTCGTCTTTGGGCCGGGCCGGCGCTCGGTAGCCCTCGAGGTAGGCATGCCCCCATCTGTAGGGGTCACCCTGGACCCCTTCCCACGTGGACCATCCCAACCGGGTCTGACCTACCTTGTCCTGTGTGTCCGAGTCGTAGATGAAGAGGTTGAGGCCGTTTCGTCTCGGATGCATTGCGGCGGGCAGCTCGGAAAAGGGAATCTTCGCCTCGATCGCGTAC
>Ga0136614_10002313_pt1 | contig 11820 bp, 6 predicted proteins | sample AntDrymUQ2792106_2_FD_106643 | JGI IMG/M metagenome (GOLD analysis project Ga0136614, IMG submission 106643) | Polar desert sand microbial communities from Dry Valleys, Antarctica - metaG UQ279 (21.06) | ecosystem: Environmental > Terrestrial > Soil > Desert | place: Antarctica: Dry Valley...
AGTTTGTGTTTATGAAAAGATTTTTGTCCGCCGTCGGTTTTTGTGTTTTTCTGCTGATGTTCGGTTTGTTTGTTTTTTTGCCGTCCACGAATGCGGAGAAAAGCCTGCTGGAAAACCTGCTTAATCTGCCCGCGCCGCCTCCGCCTAATCCGCTAGTCGTTAATGTCCGGGGGAACCGCGCGGACATTGCTTTCGATAAAAACAAACCACCGGCTGACGACGCTCCGCTCGAAGATTTGATCGCTTACTGGCAGCGCATTAATAATTTCAGCCAAAAATTTACCTACACGCCGGAACCGACGGGAAAAACGCTCGAACGGTTAATAGAAGAAGTCGAAAAAAATCCCGAAAAGCTGCCGAGCCTGCTCGGCGCCTTTACAGGAAAAAGCGAAGCGGTCGGCGTGGTCAAACGCCTTTACGAACAGGAATTGTCCAATAAAAAATTTGAAAGGGATTGGCGGGATACGATCAAGCGATGGCTGACTTATAACTCGAATTATTTCAGCGACGATTTGGCGCGAGTTGCCCAAAAAGCGGGCGACACGAACGAATACGTCACTAATCAAGACGAAGTGCTGGCTTTGGCGCGCGTTGATTGGGAGAAGGCGCGTCCGATTTTGGAAAGAATGCTGAACGACCGTTCGCAGCCGGTTTCGCAGACGCTGGCGCGATGGGCTTTTTACGAACACGCGATTCGAGAGAAAGATTCGATTGACGCAGACAAGTATCGCAGGCAATTGCAGGAGACAGTCGAAAATAAATCGGATAAACCGGGCAATCGTGATTTGGCGATGGACGCGCTGGTCGAAGGCGGCGATTTTGAAGGGCGGGACGAATGGTATTTTTCACTGCTCGAAGATGAAACGCTCCACGATTTGCGCGTCAACGGCACGAGCTATACCGGATTGACAACGCTTTTGAATCATTCGCCGTCAGATAAATATGTGGCAAAAATGATTGAACTTGCCGGAAGCAGCAACGTAGCGGTTCGGCGTGCGGCGGTGCGTAATCTGGCGACGCTTTTGGATGACAAAAACCCGGATGTCGTGCGGGCGTTGTTGCCGTGGCTCGAAAATGCTAAATGGGCGCGGGAGACAAACAACGAAAGACAGCAATTGGTTAATGCCCTGCGCGAATTTGAGATGCCGGAAAGCGTCCCGGGTTTGATAGCGGTTCTGAACGAGAAACAAACGCAGGAAGTCGAAACGGATTCAATGACCAACCAGATGAGTATGAATTCGTCAACGATGAATGCGAACCGACCGATGATCGCTCGCAACGGCGTGACGAGGACGGTTGATTATTACCCGTATCGTGATGAAGCCATCGGCGCGTTGACCAGGCAGAAAGACGTTCGCGCGGTGACGGCGTTGCGAATGGTTTTGCCGCAGGTCGAAGAATGGCAGCGCGGCAGTGTCGTACGGGCGATTCTCGTCTCACGTGGTTTTTCCGTCGCCGAACAAATCGAGGCTCTCGAATCTGTGGCAAAAAATATGACTCAGCCGCCTGCTTATTCGGGCAATACCCTGAGCAATATGGCGGTTATGACAAGTGGAATGCCGCCACCGCCGCCCGCCTCGATGCCGGGCATACCAATTGAGGAAGATGTCCGTGAAGTAATGGAAACGCGGGCGATGGCAATGAGCAACGTGATGGTCGGCAATTCTTACGGCGTTCCGAAACGCCCCTTTAATCCGTCGGAGATAAAACCGCTTTTGGGAATGCAGCTTATCAGTTTGCCGGATGCCGACGAAGAGTTAGTGACAGCTTTGATTGACCGCATCAGTGTTTTGGACAAGAAAGATCCGCCGCTTGCCGTCGGTTTGCGGCGGATTATGCAGAACTGGAACGGCGCGGCGGTCAACAGGCTGTTGCTGCAGGATTTGAAGCACAATCGCGCCAATACGGATTCGGTCGTTAAGCTCTTAAGTTTGCGAAAAGAGCTGCGCGAGAAACAATGGAATGACGTGAACGACATTCGCGGCGGAAGCCCGACCGCGCTCGGCATCTCGGCGTGTCTGATTGAAGATACGAACGAGTATGATTCTATTTTGGCGGGCGAAAATGTTGAAGCCAAGACAGCGATGCTGTCTTGCGCGCGGCTTATTCGCGCTAATCTGCCGGTTCAGAAAGTTGCGGAAAACCTAAAAAGTCCGAACAAAATTCTGGCAATAGCGGCGGAACGTTATCTGATTGCGGAAGATTCGCCGGAAGCCCGGCAGATTGTCCTTGCGCTGTATCCGAACGAAGCGCTGGTTCTCGGCGCGAGAACTCATTTTGGCACCGGAGATTCTTCAATCGCCCACAGCGCTTATCTGCCCCCGCTTTTCGCCTCCGTCAACGGGATGCTGCCCGCAGCGACTTATTACATTTATAGCGGTTATGACGCAGATTTAACCGCCGACGAAAAGAAGCTGCAAAAAGAAGTTAAGGAAAACCAGGAACTTTTGGGAGTTTACGCTTACGACGATAATTTTGTGCGAATTTATAAAGACAAAGCGGTTTTCAGTTGGCAGGAAGACAAAGCCCGTTATCGGGAACGCGAATTGGAAAAAGGTGAATTCGACACTCTGAAAAATTATCTGGCTGCTGAAAACGTTAACGAACTGCCGCCGTTTTTAGCCGATTGCGAAGGCGATTGCGAAGGCAAGGAGCTTTTGATGCTCGGTCGGCAGGGCGGTCGCCGCGTCTTTACTTTCGGCGATCCGAAGCCGAAGTTTTTCGCCGGACTCGAAGGAATTTTTGAAGAAATGCGCCAGCCGCCCGCAAAACTGCATTACTGGCTGGAAAAAGGCGTGAGCGGTCTGGAGATTTTATTTGAAGACGAAAATCTCTCTGCCGAAGCCGTCTGGAAAAACGGCGACGATTTCCGCCTGCTAATCAACAATCAAATCCGGCGCAAAGAAATTGATCGAGAAATCGAACAACTGGAAGAAACCAATGTCGAGCAAATGAACGAAACCGAAGCCGAAGAAAATTACGAGAAATACGAAAAATTAGAACAGGAACGGCGCACGCGGCGCGAGCAGCGGGCATATGAAAATTACTCGTGGTATAAATTTGCCGGAAACAAGCTGGGCGGCGTGACCGAACAGCCGAACGGAATTGGATTTTTGCCGAAGCCGGACGGCGCGACGGTTCGCGCCGACAATCGCGGATGGAAAGCCCGCGCCGCGGCATTTGAAATCAGAAGCGACAGCGAAGGCTTGTATAAAACCAGCAGCGGGCGCACGACGAAAATTCGTGAAGGCTATTATGACAAGCCGCTCGTGACGGCAAACGGACGCTGGCTGATAGTGACGCGCTATGCCGAAGAGGTAGGCAGCCAGTTAGTTCGGATAAATTTACAGACGAACAAGGAATTTGCCATCAATTTTGAAGAACATCCGCTCATCGAAAGCGTCGCTTATCTGCCGTCCCTAAACAAAGTTTTGCTGTTTGGCGGCAATTATAACGAATACGGCGGCGAAGAAGAACAAGATTATACGGAAAGAGAGGGCGAATTCTTTTTTCTCGATGCTGACACTGGAGTGCTGCAAAAAGCCAAAGGCGAAGTGCGCCCGCTCGCGCAGCAAACTTACCGACCGCTGCAGCCGACCGGCAAGCCGGATGAAGTTTGGGCGGCGATTCCCGATACGACGGCGGACAACACGCAAGTCGGCGTTTATAACGTGAAAACGCTCGCCTTCAAATCGCTGGTAAAAATCCCGCAAATTACTTTTAACAGTATGCAAATGTGGATTGACGCGGGTAAAGTTTATTTCGTTTATGAAGGTCATCTGCTTGGTTTGCCGCTTCCGAAGGAAATAAAATGAAAAACAGGCGAGTTATGATTTGCCTATCAAATCTATGAAAAAAACCGCATATATTTTCTCAATAATCTTCTGGATAGTTTTGCTTTTGTCGTCCTTTGTTTCGGCACAGGAAAATAATGCGGGTGAGTGGGTTCGAGTGCAAAGCGACAATGGCGAGTTTTCTATAGAGTTTCCCGCCGCGTCTGATTTTTTCCGTGATAACGGCGGTTTCTACATTTCACGCGAAAGGGAGTCATACCGGCTGACGGAAATGCGAATGCTCAACGCTTTTTACGAAAAAACGCTGCTCAGTTTCGAGATTTACAAGACCGATTCGCCGAAAGCCGTTGCCGACACTATCGCTGACCGCGATGAGAAAAGCGACAAACAATCCGAAGTTAAAATCGGCGAGGCGAAGTTCAAACAGGTGGTATTGGAAAAAGGAAATCGTTACGCAGTTCGGCGTTTCTACACTTCCAAGGACTATGAGTATATTTTGACGGCGGCTTCCAGAGTAAGGAGAAACCGCTACAATGAAACGCTTTCTCGATTCGCTCCGGCTGAAAGCCGGCAAATTACAAATCGAACCGGCGCAAGCAGTAAATTCGGCGGTGAAGACCGTTTCGTTTTCCGGCTTAAAAGCCTTTCGGCTGGAGATTGAGCAGACACCCGAACCGCCAAAGAAACCCGACGATAAAAACACCGCCAAAACGCCGCTGGCAAGAGACAAAAATTCGCTGCGGATGGACATTATCGTTAAACCGACACCCTCATATACCGATGCGGCTCGGCGAAACCGCGAAACCGGAATTATCAGAGCGCGGGTAACTTTTTCAAAAAACGGAAGCGTAGCGAAAATTGATTTTCGCTCGGTGTTGGAAGACGGATTGCTTCGGGAAACGATTTTTGCCGCCATCAGAACAAAATTTATTCCGGCGGAGAAAAACGGCGAACCAACTACTGTCACAAATACGGTTGAATATAACTTTAATATTTACTAAACCGAATTTCAAAACAATTTTCTACAGTCCCGACCGATTCAATTTCACTTTCTCCACGGTCGGTGCGGCGGTCGTAAAATCTTCGCCCGGATTGATGAACAGATTTTTCTCAAACTGGTATTGCTTATCGTAAAGCTGGCGATAGCGTCCGCCTAATTCAAGCAATTCTTCGTGCGTTCCGCGTTCGACAACAGTTCCCTGCTCGACGACCAAAATGCTGTCGGCGCTGCGAATGGTTGAAAGGCGATGCGCGATGACGAAAGTCGTTCTGCCCTGTCTGAGCCGCCTCAAACCTTCCTGGATTAATGCTTCGCTCTCTGAATCTAAACTTGAAGTCGCTTCGTCGAGAATTAAAATTTTCGGGTCGGCAAGCAGCGCCCGCGCAATCGCAATTCGCTGGCGCTGCCCGCCAGAGAGTTTCACGCCGCGCTCGCCGACGATGGTTTCGTATTTATTTTCAAACCGCTCGATAAATTCGTCGCAGTAAGCGATGCGGCAGACTTCTTTGATTTCCTCAAAGCTTGCCTGCGGATTCGAAAAACGAATGTTGTCTAAGATCGTGCCGTCGAACAAGAAGTTATCCTGCAAAACCACGCCCAAATGTCGGCGGTAATCACGCAGTTTTATCGCTTGCAAATTAATGCCGTCAACCGAAACCGTTCCTTGATTCGGTTGGATAAAATTCAAAACCAAACTCAAAATAGTGGATTTCCCCGAACCGCTTGATCCGACCAAAGCCGTCGTCGTTCCGGCAGGAGCGTTGAAGGAAACGCCCTGTAACACCGGCGCGTCCGGTTCGTATTCAAAAAAAACATTGTCGAACGAAATCGCGCCTTTGATGTCGGGCAGAGATTGTTTTGTCGCGTCTTCTTCATCCTCGGTCGCCTTGTCCATCACTTCACGAATGCGGTCTAATCCGGCGAAAGCCTCTGTAATTTGGGTGCCGATTGAAGTTAACTCGATAATCGGAAACGCCATCAGACTTGTGAAGAAAATATACATAAATAAATCGCCGAGCGTCATAGAGCCTGCCATCACCGCATTTCCGCCAACGATAATCATCACGACGCTGATAGCGCCGATGACCAGAGAAGAAAACGCGGTGACGGCGGAAACGCCCGTCAAAGATTTGGCGATGTTGCGAAAAAGCCGGTGCGCGCCGCGGGCGAATGATAATTCTTCGCGCCGTTCCGCCGTGTATGCTTTGACGATGCGAATGCCGCCGAGTGATTCGGTCAACCGTCCGGTTACTTCGGCGTTAATTTGATTGCGCTCGCGGAAAATCGGGCGCAGTCTTTTAAAGGCATACGCGAGAATTCCGCCGAAACCCGCCAGCACGACGATGGTTATCAAAGTCAAACGCCAATTCAGATAAAACAAAACGCAGACGGAAATCAGCGCCGTCATAATGCTGCCCGCAAGCTGAACTAAACCCGTGCCGACCAGATTGCGGATGCCTTCCGCGTCGTTCATAATCCGCGAAATCAACTGCCCGCTCTGCGTCGAATCAAAATAAGAAATCGGCAGCCGCTCGATTTTCGCCTGCACGCGTTTGCGCATTTCCGTAATCGCTCGCTGCGCCGCGACACCCAAAACCTGCGACAGCGTAAAACTCGTCACGCCCTGCACGAGCGTCGAAACGCCGATAGCTAAAGCAATCCATTTCAGCATCTCGAAACGCTCTTTGATAATTATCTCGTCAACCAGATATTTTGACGACGCGGGCAAAACCAGTCCGGCAAGTCGGCTGATAATCATCAAAACGCCGCCGAGCGCGAGCCGCCAGCGATACGCGTAAATTAAATCCTTCGCTTCAAACCACGCCTTTGAAAAGCTGAAGCGTTTTTTCTTTGGTTCTTCTTCCGTCATATTTTGATTATATCAATTTGTGGTTTTTGATTTAGGTTCGGACAATGAATTATTATCTATCTCAATAAATTAATTGTTCACGTAAAAACTTCAAAACTTTTCAATCTATGCGCGACATTCCCGTCGGAAACGGCTCACTACTGGTTACCTTCGACGACCAATATCAAATCCGCGACGTTTATTTTCCGCACGTCGGACAGGAAAATCACACGGAAGGCTTTCCGTTTCGCTTCGGTGTGTGGGCGGACGGCGAATTTTCGTGGGTTTTCTCCGAGAGTTGGAAAAAAGAATTAACTTATCTTCCCGAAACGCTGGTCACGAACGTCAAATTAATTAATGAATCACTCGGTATCGAAATCGTTTGCAATGACACGGTTGCCAGCCACGAAGATATTTTTCTGCGCCGGGTGCGCGTGAGAAATCTGCGCGATGGGGAGCGAAAGGTGCGCGTATTTCTGCACCACGATTTTCGCATCTATGAAAACAAAATCGGCGACACGGCGTTTTACGACCCGGAAAGTTTTTCGCTTGTTCATTACAAAAAGCATCGTTACTTTTTAATTAACACCGCGCCGCATTTTGATGTTTTTTCAACCGGCAGAAAGGCGTTCGGCGAGCAGGAAGGCACCTGGCGCGACGCCGAAGACGGAATTTTGAGCGGCGGCGCGATTACCGAAGGCTCGGTTGATTCGACCGTCGGCGTTTATTTATATATTGATTCGAACGCGGAACAGGAATTTTTTTACTGGATTTGCGCCGGAACCTCTTACGATGAAGCAGTTAAGCTCAATCGTCACGTTCACGAGCAAACGCCGCAGCAGTATCTAAATTACACGGCGAATTACTGGCGCGCCTGGGTGAATAAAAATGAGTTGGATTTTGCGGATTTGTCGCCGGAAATCGTCGAACTTTACAAACGTTCTCTTCTTATCATTCGCACACAAGTTGACAACGACGGCGCGATTCTCGCCGCCAACGATTCTGACGTAACGATTCGCGCCACCGATCATTACAGTTATCTCTGGACCCGCGACGGCGCGTTGGTCGCCAATGCGCTCGACCTTGCCGGGTATCCGTTTTTGACCAGAAAGTTTTTTGAATTATGCGCGACGATTATCCACGATGACGGCTATTTTCTACAAAAATATAATTCAGACGGCACGGTTGCGTCGGGCTGGCACGCGGCGTGGGATGTTTGGGCACAGAAAAAATTAGTGCCGATTCAGGAAGACGAAACCGCGCTGGTGATTTGGGCTTTGTGGGAGCATTACGATAAATTTCGGGAAATTGAATTTGTCAGAAAATTTTATCGTTCGCTGATTACGAAAGCGGCGGATTTTATGGTGAGGTTTCGCCACGCCGAAACGCGCTTGCCCGCGCCGTCCTGGAATCTTTGGGAAGACCGTCGCGGCATTCATACGTTCACCTGCGCGACGGTTGTCGGCGGGCTTCGTGCGGCGGCAAAATTCGCCCGATTGTTTGGCGAATACGGACGCGCCGAAACTTACGAAACGGCGGCGGCGGAAATTGTTTCCGCGATGCGCGAGCGTCTTTACAGCCGCGAACACAACAGATTTTTGCGCTCTCTGCATTTTCACGCTGACGAGTATTACGAAGCGGATGCGACGGTTGACGCTTCGCTGTTCGCCGTTTTTTATTTCGGCGCGTTTGACGCTAAAGATGAAGCGGTAACAAACACGATGCGAGCGATTGAAGAAAAACTCCGTACGCCGACCGATGTTGGCGGCATCGCGCGTTTTGAAAACGATCCGTATATGCGCGTGTCGGACAATATGCCGGGCAACACCTGGTTTATCTGCACGCTCTGGCTGGCGGATTATTACATTGCCCGTGCGGAAACGAAATTTGATTTACAAAAAGCCCTGACGATTTTAGATTGGACGACGCGGCACGCTTTGCCGTCAGGCGTTTTAGCCGAGCAGGTTAATCCGGCGACCGGCGAACCCGTTTCCGTCTCGCCGCTCACCTGGTCGCATTCGACCTTTGTGGCGACAGTGACTAATTACCTGCAAGCCTTAAAAAAGGTAGAATAATTCAGTCCTGAAAGCTATGGAAAAATACCAAACACTTATGCCTCGTCTGTTTGCGCTCATTATTGACGCTCTCATTTTTTTGCCGCTGTCTTTTCTTGATATCTGGATTAAAGAAGCTAATTTATTTCCGGTGATGTTCAGCGTTTGGCTTTTGGCAATGAATATGGTACGTCCGGTTTATTCAATTTTAATGCACGGTTTTTACGGACAAACTCTCGGTAAAATGGCGATGAAGATTAAGGTTGTTGATACTTACGAAAAGCCCATTACATTTCATCACGCCGTTTTACGTGAGCTGCCGCAACTATCTTTCAACTTTAGCTTGATGTTTTTCGCGATGCAGCGAAATTCAAATGTTACAGAGACTTCTGATTTTTTCTCATATTCGGCTGAGAATATCATTTTATTTTTAATGTTAGGCTGGAGCATTGCCGATATTGCCGTATTTTTGGTTAACGATAAGCGCCGCGCCTTGCACGATTTTATTGCCGGAACGGTTGTCATTAAAACAAATATGTAATAATTTGAAAAATTTAACTGACAATTAAGGTCGCCGATTTGGAAGGCGTGGTCAACAGTTGTTACATTTTAAAATATTTATGAGAAGAGCCAAAATTTTAGCCACACTCGGACCAGCTACCAACACGCAGGAAAAAATCGAACAACTGATTAAAGCCGGACTGAATGCCGTGAGAATCAATATGTCGCATGGCACGCAGGGCGAACACGCAGAGACGATGAAACTGGCGCGCGCGGCGGCGAAAAATCTGGATGAACCGCTGGCGATTCTGGTTGACTTGTCAGGACCGAAGATTCGCACCGGCAGGCTGAAAGGCGGAACGGCGGTTTTTCTTGACACGGGCGCGCAATTTATCATCACTTCACGCGATGTCGAAGGCACGGCGGAGGAAGTTTCAACCAACTATAAGGAACTGCCGAAATTGGTCGAAATCGGCGCGAGAGTTTTGCTCGACGACGGCGCGATTGAATTGGTGGTCGAATCCGACACGGAAACCGATGTCGTCACGAGGGTCGTCAGCGGCGGGCTTCTCGCCGAGCGCAAAGGCATCAATTTGCCGAACACAACGCTGCCGATTCCGTCTTTGACCGAAAAAGACCGCGTGGATTTGGTTTGGGCGATGGAGCAGAACGCCGATTATATTGCGCTCTCGTTCGTCCGACAGGCGGCAGACTGTAAAGAGGCAAGAGATTTAATCAAAAAACTGCACAAACGCGCTTTAGGCAGACCGTTGCTCGTCGCCAAAATCGAAAAGGCGGAGGCGATTGAAAACCTCGACGCGATTTTAAAGGAAACTGACGGCGTAATGGTCGCGCGCGGCGATCTGGGCGTCGAAACCAGCGCGGAACTCGTGCCGGTTTATCAAAAACAAATTATAGAGAAAGCGGTTTTGAACGATAAGTTCGTCATAACGGCGACGCAGATGCTGCAATCAATGATAATTAGCCCGCGCCCGACGCGCGCCGAGGCGTCTGATGTGGCAAACGCGGTTTGGGACGGAACGGACGCCGTGATGCTTTCAGCAGAAACGGCAGCCGGACAATACCCGGTTGAATCGGTCGCCACGATGAAGCGCATCATTGATTCGGCGGAAACCGTCGAAACAACCAAGCTCAAAAGACCCGTGAAATTTACCGAGAAACCGACGGGCAGAACGTCGCAGGCGTTGTGCAAATCGGCGGCGATTTGCGCCCGCGAAATTATCACCGATAAAGTCGCCGTGTTCACCGAATCCGGCTTAATGGCGCGGCGCCTTTCATCTGTCCGGTCAGGTTTGCAGACATTCGCACTGACGAATTCAGACGACGTTCGCAACCAGCTCGCTTTAATTTGGGGCGTCAAACCGTTTTGCCACAAAAACACGAATACGACCGAATCTATGCTTAAGGAAGGAGAGAGAACTCTGCTCGCCGAAGCGGTAGTCGAAACCGGTGAAACGCTGGTTATGATGGCTGGTCGGCTTTCCGGTTTAGGCTTGTCGAGTTCGGTTATCGTCTGGACTATCGGCGAAGACACACCGCGCAGATGAATGCCGGTTTTGTCTTGCGACAGACAGATTGATTTGAAAAAAATGCGCTAAAATCATCAGATTTAACGCATTTTATTTTTAAGGAGATTTCAAATGACCAACACGCATCAACTTCCCGCGTCCGCCGGTGAAACGGCTGATTTCGATAAGGGCTAGATTTTTTTCGTCGGGACGGCGACCGTTATTTTGCGCTACGCCGGTTTTACGATTTTGACCGACCCGAATTTTCTGCACGCGGGCGACCACGTTCATCTCGGCTACGGGCTGACGAGCGAAAGGCTGACCGAACCGGCAATTAATATCGAAGATTTGCCGCCGATTGATTTGTGCGTTTTGTCGCATTATCACGGCGATCATTTCGACCAATTGGTCGAGGAAAAATTAAACAAAGATTTGCCGATTGTGACGACCAATCATGCTGTCGGCGAGCTAGAAACGAGAAATTTTCGCGGCGGTATCGGACTCGACACCTGGGAATCGGTCGAATTTTCAAAGGGCTCGGCGCGGCTGCGGATTACTTCGATGCCAGGCAAGCACGGTCCCGGAATTGTTGATTTTGCCTTGCCCGATGTGATGGGAAGCATTCTCGATTTCGAGAACGAAACGGGCGAACGTTCCTTGAGACTGTATATTTCCGGCGACACGCTCATCATTGACGAACTCAAGGAAATTCCTCAAAGATTTCCCGAAATTGACATCGGACTTTTCCACCTCGGCGGAACGCGCGTTCTCGGCATAATGGTGACAATGGACGACAAACAAGGCGTTGAAGCGATTCAACTCATTAACCCGGAAACGGCGATTCCGATTCATTACAACGATTACGACGTTTTTAAATCGCCGCTCGAAGATTTCAAACGCACGGCGGCGGAAGCCGGTTTGAATGATAAAATAGTTTATCTCGCGCACGGCGAAACTTATAACTTTGAAACTCCGGCGAATCTTAGGCAAAAGGCTTCGAGTTAGAATCAAAAAAGGCGGCGGACGAAAAATATATTTTTCGTCCGCTGCCTTTTTTGATTCTAACTCGAAGCCTTTTGCCTAAGATTCGCCA
>Ga0136614_10002315_pt1 | contig 11813 bp, 6 predicted proteins | sample AntDrymUQ2792106_2_FD_106643 | JGI IMG/M metagenome (GOLD analysis project Ga0136614, IMG submission 106643) | Polar desert sand microbial communities from Dry Valleys, Antarctica - metaG UQ279 (21.06) | ecosystem: Environmental > Terrestrial > Soil > Desert | place: Antarctica: Dry Valley...
ACCGGGACACGGTCGTCGACAACTACACGCTCGCGGTGCACGGCCTCCCGCGCGAGTGGTACACGGTCGTGCCCAACACGGTCTACCTCGTGCCGTTCGGCTCCGCCGGCACCTACGAGCAGGAAGTCGAGATCCACATCCATCCGCCTCGCACGCCCGCGGCGCAGGCCGGCCGCTGGGAGCTGAGCGTCGGCGTCCACTCGCGCGCACACGGCAACGAGGCGGCGACCGCGCCGCTGACGCTCGGCATCCACCCCTACGAGGACTACACGATCGACGTCCGCCCCGAGCGCGCATCCGGACGCTGGCGCGCGAAGTACGACGTCGCGGTAACCAACAAGTCCAACGCCGTCGTCCTGCTCGCGCTCGACGCGCACGATTCGGATGGCGCCTGCGACTTCACGTTCGAGCGCGACACCGTCGAGCTCGGCGCCGACGAGAGCCGCACGGTCGGCCTGCGCTGCCGCCCGCCGCACCAGATCTGGCTCGGCCGCGCGCTCGACCGACGCTTCGAGATCGCGTGCGCGAGCGGCGAGGAGGGCGAGAAGCTCCTGCAGGCCAAGGAGGCCGCGAAGCGCGGTGGCGGGCTGTCGGCGCTCGCCGGCGGCAAGGCGAAGCTGCCGGCCGGCATCAGCCCGCCGAAGGTCGACATGCCCGACATCTCGATCGGGCCCGGCGGCAAGCTCGACGTGCGCGCGCCCAACGTCCGCGGGCCGCACTTTCAGGGGGTCAGCCTGCGCCGCCCGACGCTCGGACTGCGGGCGCTGCGAATGCCCGGCCAGACCCCTGCGCCACAGGCGCCGAGCGCGCCGCTGCTGCCGGCACAGGCGATCTTCCGCCAGAAGGCCTGGCTGCCGTGGTGGCTGGCGATCGTCCTGCCGCTGCTCCTGCTGCTCGGCCTCATGCTGCTGCTCCTGCTACCCAAGAGCGTCGAGGTGCCGGACCTGAAGGGCGCCAAGACGGCGTTCGATGCCCAAAAGCAGCTCATCGCAGCCGAACTGGTGCTCGGCGACAAGCAGGAGCAACCGTCCAGCAAGGTCAAGCCGGGCACCGTCATCGACCAGTCGCCCGCCGCTGGCGAATCGGCCAAGAAGGGCGCGCCCGTCTCCATCCAGGTCGCGGTCTCCACCGACGACACGGTCGTGCCGCAGCTCGCCGGAAAGACACTCCTCCAGGGCGACAAAGCGCTGCGCCGCAGGAAGCTGACGAAGGGCGCGCTGTCGCCGCAGCCGGCCGATCCGAAGCTCAAGATCGCGAGCACGCTCCCGCCCGCGGGCGAGACCGTGAAGGAAGGCACCCCGATCGACATCTTTTCGCCAAGCCGAAGCCGCCGCCGGATGAGAACGATCCGGACGAGCCGGGCACGCCGGAGGCCAAGGACATCGCGATCCGCGAGATCGACCCGGCCGACCTGCAGGGCTACGGCGCCGTGCTCGCGAAGGCCGGGCTCGTCCCCGGCGATATCGAGCGCCGCATCTCCGAAAAGCCGCGCGGCACGGTCATCGCGACTGATCCGGCCGTCGGCACGAAGGTCGCGAAGGGCGCGAAGGTGAAGTTGATCGTGTCGGCCGGCTTCCCGCGCGTCGCCTTCGACGACGACAAGAACGTCCTGCTCGCCAGCAGTCTGAACGGGCAGCGGATCCCGCCGGCGATCGCCAAGACCGCCGAAAAGGAGAAGGATCCGACGTGGTCGGCCGACGGCGACAGCGTCGTCTACACCGCCAACGGGCGGCTCATGAGCGCGGACATGATCCAGCGCGACCGTGCGCCTGCGCCGCTGCGGCCCGCCGACGAGACGTACGCCGATCCGTCGTTCGCGCCGGTCACGACGCGCTCCGTGCTCGCCGTCTCGCGCGTGAACGCCGGCGGCGACCGCGACCTCTGCCTCGGTCGTGTACGCGTCGACGCGTTCACGCCGGGGTGCATCGCCGACAAGCGCTTCAGCGTCGGGTTCGCGCACTGGTCGCCGAGCGGCAAGCAGATCCTCGCGTTCGCCGTTCAGTCCGATGGCAAGCGTTTTGGCATCGTCCAGTACACGTCCAAGCGCCCGTTCTCCGCGCGCAAGACCGACTGGCGCGGGGGCGGCTTCGTCACGACGCGAGGCGACGGCAAGGGCGTCAGGGACGCAGCCATCTCGCCCGACGGCAAGCGCCTGGCGGCGATCTCGAACCTCGACACCGCGGTGCCACGGCTGTACCTCACGACGCCGGACGACATCCGCCTGCGCAAGACCAAGCCGCTGTCGATTCCAGCGTGCAAGGTGCAGTGGATCGACAGCGAGAACCTCGCGCTCGTCAAGTTCGGCAGCGGGTGCCAGCCGGACGCCGGCGAGATCGTCCGCATCGACGTCAAGGATCTCAAGACGTCCCCGATCGCCGCGCCGGGCGACAACCCGGCGTTCCAGCCGCTCGCCGACGCGGGGTGAGGGCATGCTCTGCACCACCTGTCGGCGACAGGTTGCGCGGGCGACCGTGTGCGCGACGTGCGGCACGCCCGCGCGCGGGGCGAGCGCTCCGCTCGAGCTCGTGCTCGCCGACGGCACGCGCGTGCCGGTCGTCGGCGAGCTCACGATCGGCCGCACCCGCGGCAGCACGCTGTGGCTGGAGGACCCGAGCGTGTCACGCAACCACGCCCGCATCGACGCCGGCGACGACGGCCAGCCGCTGCTCGCGGACGCCGGCTCGAGCTACGGGACGTTCGTCGACGATGTCCGCGTGACGGCGCCCGTCCGGCTGCACGACGGTGCGCAGCTTCGCATCGGCAACCAGCGCATCGAGGTCCAGACGCGCCGCCGCGCCGACGAGGCCGGCCGCACGATCGTCGTGCCGCTCGGTGCCAGCCTCCTGCTGCCGGCGGCTGGGGAAGCGAGCCTGCAGCCCGCCCAGACGGCCGACGGCCGGCCGCCCCGCCTGCGCTCGGGCTACGCCCTCAAGCGCCTCGACGCGTCCGAGGGCGAGCGTCGCTGGGTCGTGCGCGACCTGCGCGGCGAGAGCTTCCTGCGCATCTCCGACAACGACGCCGTGCTCCTTCGCCTGCTCGACGGCACGCGCTCGCTCGCCGACCTCGTCGCCGAGGCCGAGGGGGCGTTCGGGCAGCGGGGCCCGGTCCGGCTCGCGCGGCTGCTCGCCGACCTCGGCGAGCGCGGCATGCTCGCCGGCGTGCAGAGCGGTCCGGTGCTCGACGCCGCGGCGCCCGACACGGGGTGGCGAGCGCTGTTGAGGACGCGCGAGCGCACCTTCGACTTCGTCGGTCCGGCGATCGACCGCATCTACCGCGGCGGCGGCTGGATGTTGTTCGCGCGCCCGGCGCTGGTCACGATCGCCGCCCTGGCGGTCGTCGGGTTCGGCGTCTGGATCGCGCTCGTGGTCGGGCGCTACGGCACACCGTTCGTCGTCGCCGACCGGCTCCTCCTCGGCGGGCTCGTCTTCCTCCTCGGACGCGGGCTGCTCGTCGCCTTGCACGAGCTCGCGCACGGGCTCGCGCTGGCGTCCGTCGGCCGTCACGTCCACCGCGCCGGGTTGAAGGCGATCTTCGTCTTCCCCTACGCCTTCGTCGACACCTCGGAGGCCTGGTTTGAGTCCCGGCGCCGACGGCTGGCCGTCACCGGCGCCGGCCCGCTGTCGGACCTGGCGCTCGCCGGCGTGTTCTCGATCGCCTGCCTGCTGCTCGCCGAGGGCACGATCCGCGACATCCTCTTCCAGGTCGCTTTCGCCGGCTATGTCGCCGCGTTCTTCAACCTCAACCCCTTCCTCGAGCGCGACGGCTACCACATCCTCGCCGACCGGATGGGCATCCCGGGGCTGCGCGCGCGGGCGCGCGAGGAGTTGCGCCGGCGCCTGTCGGGTGAGGGTGGGCAGGACCGCGATCCGGCGCTCGTCCGGTACGCGATCGCGGGCCTCGGATGGTCGTTCGCGGCGGCTGCGATCGCTGCCGCCTTCTCGCTGCGCTTCCAGCCGATCATGGCCCGCCACGCCCCAGAGACGGTCGTCTGGATCGTGCTCGGCACGCTGTGGGCAGCGCTCCTCGTCCCCGTCCTGCTCGTCGTCGGCCCGCCGCTGCTCGCCCGCAGTCGCGGCGGCGCGCGCGTACGGCCCTCGGAGGGCTGACGGTGGCCGCCTCCGACGCCGACGCCGCGGCGCGCCTGATCGAGCGCCTGCTGGCCGATCCCGCCTTCCGCGCGGAGTTCCGCCGCGATCCGGCCGCGGCATGCCGCGAGGCCGGTCTCGACGAGCTCGCCGAGGAGATGGCGTTCGGTGCCGGCAAGGCGATGCAGACGCTCGAGATCCGCGAGTCGCGATCGAGCCTGGCCGGAGTGATGATGGCCGCGGCGCTCGAGGGGATCGGCGCGTTCGGCTTCGCGCAGCACGTCGCGCCGGCGGCGGCGGCCGCACCGGGCGTCGTGCACGACGTCCTCAGCCGGGTGAACCTGCCGAAGATCGACCCGCCGCTCGACGACCTGCGCGGCGCCCTGGCGCAGCCCCCGCAGGCGCCTGCTGCAGGGCCAGGCGCCGCCGACCAGGCGGCGGACGCGGATGCCGCGGCGCCCGCGCCGGCGGCCGTAGCTGCTCCGGCCGCGCCCCCGCCACCCGCAGCCACCCCGGCGCCCGGCGACGCGGGTGCCGATGGTGCGGACGCCGCGGCTGCGCCCGGCGACGCGGCGGCCGGCGGCGCGAACGCCGCGGCTGCGCCCGGCGACGCGGCGGCCGGCGGCGCGAACGCCGCGGCTGCGCCCGGCGACGCGGCGGCCGGCGGCGCGGACGCCCCCGCCGACGCGCGGCCCGCAGTCGCGCCCGCAGCCGAAACGGCCGTGGACATCCGCTACGAGGAGGCCGCGGCGGACGAGGTCGCCCCGCCGGGCGCCCCGGTCGCCGCCACCCGGCTGGGAACCCCCGTCGACGCCGCCCCGCCGGGCGCGGCGTCGGCCGTCGACCCGCAGCCGGCTGGCGCACCGATCGATCCGGCGCAGTTCGGGGCCGAGGGAACCGGCGGCGCGCCGGACTCGGCGGCGCTCGCGCTGCTGGAGAACAAGAACATCGTGCTCGACGGCACCGGTGTCGCCGACATCAAGGCGGGCCGCATCGACCCGCGCATCGTGGCCGTGCTGACGAAGCTCTCCGAGCAGCACAAGATCACCGTCAGCTGCATGTGCAGCGACCACTCCAAGCTCACGACCGGCGGCTCGGTGAGCAACCATCACTTCGGGCGCGGAATGGACATCGCGGCGGTCGACGGCAGCCCGGTGAACGCCGACAACGCCTTCGCGAACGACGTCGCGACCGAGCTGGCCTCGCTGGATCCGGACATCCGCCCGACCGAGATCGGCACCCCGTGGGCGATCTCCGGCCCTGGCTACTTCACCGATGCCGCCCACAGCGACCATCTCCACGTCGCCTTCGACGAGGCGATCGAGCCGTCATGGAGGCCGCCGGCGGCGCAGCCCGTGGCGGGCGAACCGGCGGCGCCCGTCGCGAGCGCGTCGGCCGCGCCCGTCGCCAGCTCGGCGGCGCCCGGCGCATCCGCCTCCGGCACGCTCGAGTTCGCGCTCCCAGAGGGCGCCCGCGCATCGAAGGCGGCCCGCGGCACGCTCAGCCTCGACGTGCCGGAGCCCGGCAGCAGCGCGCCGCCAGCACCGGACGCCGTGGGCGCGGACGCGGCTGGCGCAAGCGCCGCCGCGGACGTCCTCGCGGCGAGCGAAGGCCAGACGGCCGCCGGCGCCAAGGCGCTGGCGGCGCTCGCGGAGGCGATGAAGTACAAGGGCACGGACTACCTGTGGGGCGGGTCCAGCCCCGAGACGGGGTTTGACTGCTCGGGGCTCGTCCAGTGGGCCTACGCGAAGCAGGGCGTCGAGATCCCGCGCGTCACCGACCAGCAGATCCTCGCGGGCAACGGCACCGCTGTCGACCGAAAGGAGCTCTTGCCGGGCGATCTCGTCTTCTTCCGCGACCCGTCGGGCTACGTCCATCACGTCGGGATCTCGATGGGCGCCGACAAGTTCCTGCACGCGCCGCGCACCGGCGACGTCGTCAAGGAGAGCTCGCTCGACGAGTCCTACTACGCCCAGCAGTTCACCGGAGGGCGGCGGTTCGACGACACCCCGGTCGACACCCCCGCGGCAGTGCCAGCACCCGAGGCGGTCGACGCGGCCCATGCCGCGCTCGCCCGCGACGCCGCCGCCGCGCGAGACTCGAGCACGCTGACCTTCAAGGCGCTGTCGAAGCAGGAGGCCAGCTTCGCCCGTTCGACGGTGCACGTCCTGCCCGCCGTCCGGCCCGAGGATGCGGCTGGCTTCCGGCGCGCGGCCGCGGCCGGACCGCTCGATCCCGCGGCGGCCCAAGGGCAGCTCGACCCCGCGTCCGTGGCCGGATCGCTCGAGTACCCAGGCGACGGCGCGACGAAGCAGCAGCTGGCGGCCTGGCTCGCCGCGCACGCGCAGAAGGCTGGGCTCCCGCCGGAGCTGCCGGTCATGGCTGCGCTCGTCGAGTCAGGCGTCGCGAACCTCAGCGGCGGCCACGCGGACTCGGTTGGCTTCTTCCAGATGCGCGTCGGGATCTGGAACAAAGGGGAGTACGCCGGCTATCCCGACAACCCGGAGCTGCAGGTGAAGTGGTTCATCGACCACGCGCTCGCCGTCAAGCAGTCGCGGCTCGCGGCCGGCGATTCCGCGTTCGGCACGGACCCGTCGACGTGGGGCAACTGGATCGCCGACGTGGAACGACCGGCCGAGCAGTTCCGCGGGCGCTACCAACAGCGGCTCGCGGAGGCGCGCGCGCTGCTCGGCCGGGCAGCGTGAGGCGCACGAGACGGCTGCATCGGCCTTCCGCCACGGCCCGTAAGTGTGCCCCTTCGCCTCTTGCCGGTACCGGCCCCCACTCGTAGCCTCGGGCTCACAACGTCAACGTCGTGGCGCGCAGAAGCGAGGTCAGCGGTGGAGAAGCGGCTAACAAGTGATGGCCCGGCGGCCGTCTGGCGAGCTGGACGCGCAGGGGCCATGCTGGCACTGCTCGCACTTGCCCTCAGCAGCTGTGTCTCCCTGAAGGAGAACAAGGTCGTCCCACAGACGTCACCGGGCAAGGTCACGATCCGCACGGTCGTCTGCGCAAGCAACTACGACCACATAGCTCCCCCGGCGCCCCAGGCCTTCACGAACTGGAACGACTGCCAGAAGGACAACGTCTCCGAGCCCGACAACAGACGTGAGGATGCCACGACGGGTAGGACCGGGCAGTTGCTCGTCGGCTTCCGGGTTCCGCTCGGCGTTGACGGCCCACAGAGCTTCCTGAGCAAGAACGCAGCTGCGCACTTCACGCAAAGCGAGACCTACACCCGCGAGCTCGATCAGCTCTTCCCGCCGCCAAGCGATCAGCGGTGGGTGGGCTACACCTCGACCGTCGGTTCCCACGATCCCGGCGCCGGCCCCCACAGCCTCGAGCTGGAGACGGACTTCACGCTTCCCGCGACCGCGGGCACGCCCTTCGCCGGTCCCTTCCGGTGGCGGAGCGTCGTCGGGTTCCGAGAAGGCGACCCAGGCGCCCCGGTGAAGTGCGCCGACGCCACGACGACCTGCGTCGATTCGCCACCTTCCGGCACCGTGGCGACGGACATCGCGACCGCCGTCAGCGATTTCGGCCTGGTCGGCGGAGCACGCACGACGGTGTTCGCGGGCACCACCGCGGTCGTGCCGTTCAAGCTGCGCTATTCGGATGCCGCCAAGCTCGGCAACAAGTCCTTCGCCTTCCGCGCGACGACCGAGCTGCCGCGCGCGAGCGCCAGACCCGACCGTCAGACGCTCACCGCCGATCCCGACAGCACCAGCACGGTGGAGGCGCGGGTGCCGGTGCCGGCGAACACGGCGCCCGGAAACTACCCGGCGACCCTCACGACTGGGACCGGCAGCCCCGCGGTCACGCGCACAGCCACGGGCACGATCGTGGTCCAGCCCCTGCCGCCGGGACGATCCAAGCCGCTGCGAAACTCCGGAAGGGTCGAGTTCAGCTGGGCCGCGACCCGGTCGGGCGCCACGAAGTTCACTCGCCTGGTGGTCCTGAAGGTGCCGGCCGGCGGCAAGGTGACCGTCCGGTGTCGGGGACGCGGCTGCCCACCGCGGCTCAAGGCCGTGAAGCGCCGCCGCACGGTGAACCTGAGCCGGCGCTTCCGCGGCCGCGCGCTGCGGCCGCGCACGGTCGTCACGATCCGCATCACCGGGTCCAATCGGATCGGCAAGGAGATCAGGCTCACGATGCGCAGGAAGCAGGAGCCGGCAGAGAAGGTGTCATGCACGCCTCCCGGAGCCAAGAAGGCGCTGTCCTGTGGGTGAACGGCGCCTGATCAGCGCTGTCCTGCGGGTGAACGGCGCCTGATCAGCGCTGTCCTGCGGGTGAACGGCGCCTGATCGGATCAGGCGCCGTAGGCGGTGCTCGCGGGCCTGATCAGATCAGGCCCGCGCGCACGGCGTAGGCGATCGCGTGCGAGCGGCTGCGGACGTCGAGCTTGGTCACGATGTCGTGCAGAACGTTCTTGATGGTCCGTTCGGAGTAGCACAGCTCCGTCGCGATCTCACGCGTCTGATGACCCTCGGCGAGCAGCGCGAGCACGCGCTGTTCGCGCTCGCTCAAAGGCGCCGCGGCCGAGCGCGCCTGCCCATCGCGCAGCGCGTTCGTCGTGGCATCGCGCAGCGTCTCGGCGAGGACGCTGGGAGCGACGACCATCGCACCGGCGACGGCCGCGGTCAGCGCGGCCTGGAGCACGTCGAGCGTGAGCGTGTCCTTGCGCAGGAAGCCAACCGCGCCGGCCTCGAGCGCGGCGCGCGGCGCACGCTCGTCACACTCGGTCGCGCAGGCGAGGACGCGCGCGTCCAGCGCTTCCTCGACGGCGAGGATGAACGCTGAGCCGCCGACGATCGACGGGTCGACGATCGCGATGTCGGCGCGGGCGAGCGCGGGATGCTCCCACGCTGCAGCAGTTCCGTCAGCGCAGTCGACGGCGTCGACTGCATCCAGCAGCTCGAGCGAGGCGACGAGCCCGCGACGGTAGATCGCGTTTGAGTCGACTACGAAGATGTTCATGGTGCCGGGCGTCCGTATTCGTCGTGTGCCTGTGCCCCTAAGGAGCCAGGGCCTGTATCAGAAGGAGCGCACGGCAACAGCTCCAGATACATGACGGACGCGCCGGCCGGAGGCGGATCGCTGCCGCAGCGCCGTCATTCCGCGCTGCCGCTGCCTCCCCGAGGGGCCGGCTCATCAGAAGGTGGCGGCTTCGTGGAAGGTGCCTTCGGCGCCGGCCGCGAGGGAGCGGCCTTGGGCGTTTCACGAGGCTGCACCTGCGTCGGCGGTTCTGAAGACGGCTCTACCGGCCGCGCCTTCGACGCGATCGGGGAGCGCGGCGTGGCCGGCGTCGCGCCCGGCAGTTCGGCTGTGTAACCGAGCCGGCGCAGCGCGGCGGCGACCGCGGCGAGCCGCGGTCGCGTCCGGTTCACCGCTCGCCGGGCGCGGCGCAGCGCGGCCGCGTCGTCGCGCGCCGCGGCGCCTCTGACCCGCGTATAGTCCGACGCCAACCGCTTGAAGACGGCCCTGAGCCTGGCGTTCAGTTCCCGGTCGACCGGATTGATGTCCCCTCCCGCCTTGGCGAGCGCGGCGGCGGCGCTTCTGTACAGGCGCGCGGCACGCCGCATCGCCCTGGCCCGGGCCATGGGCGTGCCGGCATCGGCGAGGCTCGTGTTCACCGCGATGACTTCGCTGTTGAGCGTCCCGATCGGCTTCTCGAGAAACGCGGAATAGTCCTTGCCGAGACCGACCGGCCTGGTCTCTGCGGACGTGAGGCTCAGGGTCTGCGCGCTCTCGTCGCACGCGGACGCCAGGGCGGGCCGTGCGGACGCGGCGCCGCCGCAGACGACCATGGCGACGCCATCGCTCGTGAGCGCCGCGTACACGCGCAGGCGCCCTCGTACGCCGCGTGCCCGCAGGCGGTCGTAGCGATAGGCCCGCGTCCCGGCGACCGTGGCCTTCTCTGGCTGCCCCGGCGAGCCTCTCAACTCCGCCAGCAGCGTCGGCGGCAGCAGCGTCGGATCGGCTCTGCCAAGGTGCTCGGCGACCACGTACGCACCACCAGGCCCTGCGGCCGCAACCGCCTCCCGCGCGTGCAGCCCGGGGATGTCGGGGGCAGCGCGCTTGCGCCAGGACGTCGGCACGCTCAGCACGAGATCGTCGCTGGACAGCTTGAGGGCCTTCTGCGGCGTCGCGTCGTCGCTGGAACCGCCGCCGGCCGTGAGCACGGCGGCGACGACGGCGGCGATCGTCGCCGCGCCCGCGCCTGCACCGAGCAGCGCGACGCGCCGGCGCCGGAGAACCTGCGGCGACGGCCTGGGCTGCACGAGCGGCTGCGGACGCTCGGGCACGCTGTCGGGCATCACGGTTGGCACTTCGACGGCGAACAGGTCGGGGTCGCTCGCCGTTGCCCATACCGGTCTGGGGACGGGCGCCGAAGGGGTCGGCGCCGGCGGCGCGGGCGCCGACGGTGCGGGCGCCGAAGGATTCGATGTCGATGGTGCGGGCGCCGGTCGCGTGGTCGCCGTGGCGGGCGTCTGCGGCGCCGGCGCGGGGGTCGGCGCCACCGGCGCGGGCGCGGGCGCCGCGGGCGTCGGCGGCGCGGGTGCGGGCTCAGCAGGGGCCGGCGCGACCGGCGGTTGACCTGACGCGACCGGCTTCGGAACGCCCCAGGCAAAGCTTTCGAAGTCATCCGAGAGCGACGCGGCAGGCGGCGTGTCCGGAACCGGCGTCTCCTCGGCCGTCGACATGAACGGCGCCGGTGTCAGCGGCCGCGCGGCTGGTCGCTCGGCGCTGCCCAGCAGCCGCGCCTCGCGCCGCCAGCGCGATCCGAGCAGCCGCAGGACGACCTCCTCGAGCTCGTCCCAAGCCTGCTCGGCGCTCTGCGTGCGCTCCGCCGGGTCCTTGACCAGCAATCGGTCGATCCAAGCCGACAGCGCGGGGTCGACGTTCGGATTCACCGTATGTGCTGACGGAATGTCCTCGTTGACGTGGCGCAGGATGATCGCCACCGGCGTGTCGGTGTCGTGGAACGGGACGCGCCCGACGAGCAGCTCATAGGCCATGACGCCGACCGAGTAGAGGTCGGTGAAGGGGCCGAGATCCTGCGCCATCGCCTGCTCGGGAGCCATGTACGTCGGCGTCCCCACCGTCATGCCGTCTCTCGTCAGGAACGAGCTCGTGTGCATCGTGCGCGCCTTGGCGATGCCGAAGTCCGCGACCTTGATCTGGCCCTGGTCGGTGACCAGGAGGTTCTCGGGCTTGAGGTCGCGGTGCACGATGCGACGGCGCCCCGCATGGTCGAGCGCAGCGAGCAGGCCCTCGAGTACGCCGGCGATCTGCGCGATGTTCAAGGCACCTACCCACGGCCGAAGCGAGCCGCGCTGCAGATACTCCATCGCGATGTACGGCGTGTCCTCGTGCTTGAAGTACTCATGCACGGTGACGATGTTCGGATGGCTGATCGACCCGGCCAGACGGGCTTCCCGCAGGAAGCGCTCAGCCAGCGCCGGATCGTCGGCCGACTGGAACATCCGCAGTTCCTTCAGCGCGACCTCGCGGTCGAGGTCGATCTGGCGCGCGAGGTACACCACCGCCATGCCGCCATGGCCGATCGCGTCGAGCAGCTCGTACCGTCCGACGATCTTCACCTGGCTGGTCATGATGCCAGCGCATGATCGATCCTGCGAGCGTGTGTCACGTCGCTTGCACCGTCATCTGGCCGGGGCTTGCGACGGGTATCGACGGCACGCCGTTGGACGTCGCGCAGACGAG
>Ga0136614_10002316_pt1 | contig 11812 bp, 12 predicted proteins | sample AntDrymUQ2792106_2_FD_106643 | JGI IMG/M metagenome (GOLD analysis project Ga0136614, IMG submission 106643) | Polar desert sand microbial communities from Dry Valleys, Antarctica - metaG UQ279 (21.06) | ecosystem: Environmental > Terrestrial > Soil > Desert | place: Antarctica: Dry Valley...
CGGTGAGGCCGAGCACCATGACGCGCGCCCCGACTTCGAGCGACGCCTGACCGGACGCGGCGAGGAGCAGTCGCGCGCCGCCGGCAGGGCGCTGACCGCGCTCGAGCTCGAGTTTCAGCTCGTCTTCACGAGTCCGCGCGTGCGCGCGCTCGACACCGCCCGGCTGGCCTGCGAGGCGCTGGACCGCGAGCCGCTCGTCGACCACCGCCTGGGCGACGGCTTCGCCGCCGACGATGCGCTCGAGCTCGCTCGAGCTGCGGGCACGGACCGGCGCGTGCTGTTCGTCGGCCACAACCCCGCCCTGGCGCAGATCGTCCACGACCTCACAGGCGGCCGCGTCGAGATGAAGAAGGGAGGCGTTGCCGGCGTGCGCCTGCACGGGCGCCGCGGCGAGCTGATCGTGCTGATGCGCCCGCGCGAGCTTGACCGCATCGGCTGACGCGCCGCCGCCCGGTCCCTCGCGCGGCGTAGCCTTGGCCGCGTGCCGGAGCTGCCCGAGGTCGAGATCACCGCCCGCCGCCTGGACGGCGCGCTGGGCGGCACGCAGATCGAGTCGGCGCTGGCGCCCGGGATCAACGCGCTGAAGACCTTCGAACCGCCGCTGAGCGCGCTCGCGGACCGCCGCATCGCGGGCATCGGGCGGCGCGGCAAGAACGTCGTGATCGCCGTGAGCGGCGATCTCGTGCTGCTCGTGCACCTGATGAGCGCCGGTCGCCTGCAGCTGTTCGGCAAGCGGGCCGGTTCGCGCGACCGCAGCTCCCGCCTGCTGGTGCGCATCGCGGATGGTCGCGAGCTGCGCCTGCGCGAGTTCGGCACAAAGCAGGCGGCGTGGGTGAAGCTGCTGCGAGCCGACGAGCTTGCGGCCGACGAGGCGCTGGCCAAGCTCGGGCCCGAGGCCTGGCCGCAGCCGCCCGCGCGGCTCGGCGCGATCCTGCACGCGCCGCGGCCGCTGCACTCGCTGCTGCGCGACCAGCGCGTCATCGCAGGGATCGGCCGCTCGTGGGTCGACGAGATCCTGTGGACCGCGCGGCTGTCTCCGTTCAAGCGCGGCGACGACCTTGACGAGGAGGAGGTCGAGGCGCTGCGCGCGGCCATGGCGGCAGTGCTCGACCGGGCGATCGAGCACTACGAGCACGTGATCGGACTGCCGATCCCCGACAAGCTGCCGATGCCGCTGCAGATCCATCGCCGCCAGGGCGAGCCGTGCTCGCACTGCGGCGCGACGATCGAGGCCGTCCACTACGAGGACTACGTCATGTGCTACTGCCCCGCCGAGCAGACCGGCGGCAAGGTCCTCAAGGACCGGCGACTGTCGCGGCTGCTGAAGTGACCGAGAGCGAGGCCCACTCGATGCACGGCCGGGTCTGCGCGATTACCGGCGCGAGCTCGGGACTCGGATTCGAGACGGCGCTCGCGCTCGCGAGGATGGGGGCGACCGTGGCGTTGCTGTGCCGCGACGAGCAGCGCGGCGCGCAGGCGGGCGAGCGGATCGCCGCGCGGACGGGCAGCGAAGCGCTGCACGTGGTGCGCTGCGACCACGCGAGCCTGCAGTCCGTGCGTTCAGCCGCCGGCGAGCTGCTCGCGCGCTTCGACGCGCTGCACGTGGTCGTGCACAACGCGGGGCTCATGCTCACGCAGCCGCGGATCACGGTGGACGGGCTCGAGGAGACCTTCCAGGTCAACCACCTGAGCGCCTTCTTGCTCACGGCGCTGCTGCGCGAGCGCCTGGCCGCGTCGGCGCGCGCGCGCGTCGTCACCGTCTCCTCGCTCGCCCACACGGCCGCGACGCTCGACCTCGACGACCTGCAGTGCGCGCGCGGCTACGACGGTTGGAGCGCGTACGCTCGCTCCAAGCTCGCGAACGTTCTGTTCACCTACGAGCTCGCCCGCCGCCTTGAGGGCTGCGGCGTGACGGCCAACGCGCTGCACCCGGGCCTCGTGCGCACCGGCTTCGGGCACAACAACGGCGCCGGGACGCGGGCGCTCGTGGCGCTCATGCAGATCCCTCCGCTGGCCGTCTCGGCGCGACGTGGCGCGCGCACCCAGGTCTGGCTGGCAAGCTCGCCCGAGATCGAGGGCGTCAGCGGCCGCTACTTCGGCGGCTGTCGCGAGCGGCGCTCGTCGCGGGCGTCATACGATCGCGATGCCCAGCGGCGCCTGTGGGAAGCAAGCGAGGCGCTGCTTCATGACGTTGCGCAGCGAGCGACCTAGCGATTCACGAGCCTCAGCCGGAACACCCGCTCGCAGCCGCGAACGCGGTCGCGCAGGTCGGCGCGCACGACGTCGCGACCGCTGCCGCAGCTGATCCCCTCGACGCTGCCGTTGGCCGCGTCGATGACGTCGTTGCCTGATCCGCCGAAGTAGCTGTTGCGCCCGTCGCCGCCGTCGATCCTGTCGTTGCCCCGGCCGCCCGAGAGCCGGTCGCCGTCCAGGCCGCCTGAGAGCCGATCGTCGCCGTCGTCGCCGTAGAGACGGTCGGGACCGTCGCCGCCGGACAGGCGGTCGTCGTCATCGCCGCCGTCGATCCGGTCGGCGCCGAGGCCGCCCTCGGCAAAGTCGTTGCCGTCGCCGCCGTCGATCGTGTCGGCGCCGCGGCCGCCGTTGAGGTCGTCGGGGCCGGCTTCGCCGTGCAGCTCGTCGCCTCCGAGCCCGCCTGACAGGAAGTCGAAGCCTTCGCCGCCGAAGATGCGGTCGTCCCCTGCGCCGCCGCCGAGGTCGTCGGGGCCGCCCTCGCCGAAGATCGTGTCGTCGCCGGCCGCGCCCGTGATCTCGTCGAAGCCGGTGCCGCCGCGCAGGCAGTCGTTGCCCTGCAGGCCGTTGACGACGTCGTCGCCGGCGTCGGCGAGGATGCGGTCGGCCTGCGGCGTCCCGTTGAGGACGTCATCGCCGGCGGTGCCGTTGATCGGCGCCTGCGTCTCGTTGGGACACTGCTGCTGTGCGTCCTGCGCGCCGGCCAAAGGCTGGAGCGTCAAGGCCGTTGCGAGCGCCACAGCCGTTGCGGCCGCGACCCGGCGGGCTACAAACGCCTTGGACATGATCCTCCCCTTGAAGAATGATCCTCCCGGTGTGGGAGTGATCGACATGGCCCGGCAACACTCCCGCAGCTGAGAAGTTGCGGCCCTGTCGCGGTCCGGAGGTCACGTCCCCGGACGCGAGATCTATGCCACGTGCTCCTGCCCACGGGTGCCCGGGGCGATGACGACCGGCGCCCCGCCCTCGCGCAGCAGGTCGTGCGCGGCCGAGCCGAGCAGCGCCGACGCCAGCGCCCCATGCTGCGGCTGTCCGATCACGATCAACCCGGCCTGCAGCTCGCGGGCCGCCGCTCGCAGCCCCTCCGCCGCGTCACCTTCCACGGCGACGAAGTCCGCTTCGGCCCGACCTCCGAGTGCCGCTGCGCAGGCGTCGAACACAGTCTGCGACGCCTGACGGGCGTCGTCGTCCAGCGCGTCGAGGGCCACCTGCTGCGGCGCAGAGCCGGAGGCGGCGCCCGGCAGGACGTGGACGAAGCGCAGCCGGCCGCCCAGGCGCTCGGCCAGGGCTCCAGCCAGCGCGGCCACGTCAGATGTCGCGTCGTCCTCGTGCACGCCGCAAAGGATGTTTGCGATGTTCGCGTACTGGGGCACGGAGTGGGGCTCGACGAGCACGATCGGGCAGCCGGCGTCGCGGATCACCTCGCGTGCGGCGTTGCCGCTGAACTTGGAGGACAGCGGCCCGCCTCCGTCGTCGACGATGACCAGCAGCCGCGTGTCCTGCGCATCGGACAGACGCCTCAGCGCCTCGGCCGGCAGATCGACGATCGTGGCGCGGCGCGTGGGCTGAGAGGAGGCCAGCTCCTCCTCCCAGCTCGCCGCCCGGGGCGGCGTCGGATCGTGTCCCTCCGGCGGCTGGACGAGCTCGACGGCCAGCGGTGCGACCGGGTGGGGCCCTTCGAGTGTCGCCACGCTCGGCGGTGGGAGCGGAGCCAGCACGTGCACCAGCGCGAGCCGCAGCGACAGTCGCTCGGCCAGTCGCGCCGCCAGCCGCGCGGCCGGCTCGCTTTCCTCACCGCTCAGGACGGCGCACACGACCTCACCCCGTCCGTGCTCGGTCATGCGTCGCGCAAGCGTGAGCTGCCCACGAGCGCTACCCGAAGATAGTCGGGCCGAGCGTGACCAGGATCAGGATCGCCAGCACGAACCCGATCGCACCGGTCACGATGCCCGCTGTGGCCAGGCCGGCACCGCTCAGGCGCGGGTTGGCCGCGATCTCGCGCTTGGCCATGACGCCGAGGACGACGGCGACGATGCCCAGGATGATTCCGGCGATGATGAGCCCGATGATCCCGCAGACCAGGGAGGCGATGGCTTTGCCCGACGTCTTGCGCTCGCCCTCCGCGGCGGGCGGGGGCGCTTGGTGCTCCTCCTCCGCGCCCGTGGGGGCGTACTCCCCGTACGGCCGGATCGGAGCCTCGCCTCCGGGGCCTTGCTCGTAAGCCATGCCGTCGTTCCCTCCGCTCGCTTGCTGCTCTGCTTCCCGGACGCTCGCTCGGCTAACCCTCGTGGCGCCTGACGGATCCTGACGCACGACCTACGCCCGTCGGCTCGGACACATGCGCCGCAGCGCGCAGGCGCCGCAGGCCGGGCGCTGAGCGTGGCACGTGCGGCGGCCGTGGCGCAGCAGGTTGACGTGCAGCTCGAGCTCGGCGCACGCCGGGGTGAGCTTCACCATCGCGTCGTGGCGCTCCTCGGTCGGGGCCTTCGGGCGCAGCAGCCCCAGGCGCGTGCCGACGCGCTCCACGTGCGTGTCGACGGGCACGTCGCGCAGGCCGTAGGAGAACAGCAGCACGCAGGCGGCCGTCTTGCGCCCCACGCCCGGCAGCTCGCAGAGGCGCTCCCGCGACCGTTGCACCGGCGCGTCGCGCATCCACGACAGGTCGAGCGGGTCGCCGATCGCCTCGAGGATCGCCTGGATCCGCGCCGACTTGACCTTCGAGATGCCGCCCGGGCGGATCGCCTCCTCGATCTCCTCGACGGGCGCGTCGCGGACGGCCTGCCAGCTCGGGAAGCGCTCGCGCAGGCGTGAGAAGGCGACGTCGCGGTTGCGGTCGTTGGTGGACTGCGAGAGCACGGTCAGGACGAGCTCGGCGAGCGGGTCGCCGTGCGGCGCCATCATCGGCACGCCGTAGACCTCCGCCAGACGCCGGCGCAGGCGCTGCACGCGCGCCCGGGAGGGCGGGCTCCAGGCGGCTCTCGCCGCGATCACTCCAGCGCGCCCCAGCGCTCGCAGGCGCGCGCTGCCTGCTCGGCCGCCTCGGGCAGTGCTGCGGCGAGCGCGGCAGGATAGAAGTCGGTCATCCCTAGGTGCGCGAGCAGGACGCCGAGGAAGACGTCGCCGGCGCCGACCGTGCTGAGCACGCGCGCGCGCCCGGCGCTGACGTCCCGGCGCATGTCCTGCGCGCGCAGGATCGCCCCGCCGGCGCCGTCGGTGACGATCGCGTGCTGCGCGCCGGCGGCCAGCAGTGAGGCGGCGGCGGCCTCGGCGTCGCTCTCGCCGGTCAGCAGGCGCGCCTCGAAGCGGTTGCACTTCACCAGGAACGCGCCGGGCACGCACTGCCCGGCGGCGGCCGCCGCCCGGCCCGGGCTGCCGCCCCAGCGAGCCAGGCGCAGGCTGGGATCGAAGACGACCGGACGGCCCGTCTGCAGCGCGCGCTCACGGGCGGCGAGCGTCAGCGCCGCCTGCGGTGCACCGGTCAGCGTGTTGGAGGAGAGCAGCAGCGCGTCGCAGGCCTCGACGGCCTCGAGCAGGCGGTCGTCGAGCGCGCGCAGCGCCGCCGCGACGCCGTCGCCGTAGAGCTGGTAGCGCGGCTCGCCGTGCTCGTCGAGCGTCACGAAGGCCAGCGCCGTGCCCAGGCCCTCGGCGAGCCCGAACCAGCGCAGGTCGACGTGCTCGGCGGCCAGCCGCGCGTGCAGCCAGGTTCCCCACTCGTCGTCCCCCGCGCCGCCTGCCAGCGAGACCGCGGCCCCGGCGCGGGCGGCGGTGATCGACGCGTTGGCGAGGACCCCGCCGCTGTGCGCGACGAACGCGTCGGCCTCCGCGAGCGAGCGGACCGGACGGTGGCAGACGAGATCGACGATGGCCTCGCCGAAGCAGAGGGTGCGCACACCCCGGAGGCTATCTTGGGCGCGGTGCCGGCCGTCACGCTCCAGACCCTCGAGCTCGACGGCCAGCCCGTGCACCTGCGCCGTGCCGGCGAGGACGAGGTGCCGATCCTCTACCTGCACGGCATCCCGACGAGCTCGTTCGACTGGCTGGTGCCGCTGTCGCTGGGCGGCGGGATCGCCCCCGACCTGCCGGGCTTCGGGCGCAGCGGCAAGCGCGGTGACCTCGACTACTCGCTGGCCGGCCATGTCGCGTTCGTCGATCGGCTGCTGGACGCGCTGGACGTCGAGCGCGTGCGCCTGTGCCTGCACGACTGGGGAGCGGCGGTCGGGCTGGCGTGGGCGATGTCGGCTCCCGAGCGCGTGCAGCGCCTCGTCGTCATCAACGGCGTCCCGTTGCTGGGGGGCTTTCGCTGGCATCGCCCCGCCCGCTTGGCGCGCATGCCGCGGCTCGGCGAGATCGTCGTCGGCCTGGCCACCCGCCACGTGCTGGGCTTCCTGTCGCGCGGGGCGTCGGCCGGTCGCGGTGCGATGCCCAAGCCGTTCGTCGCCAGCGCGGCCGAGGGGTTCGATCAGGGCACGCAGCGCGCGGTGCTGAGGATCCTGCGCAGCACCACGCCGCAGAGCCTCGCGGCCGCGGGCCGGGGCCTGTCGCGCATCACGGCGCCGGCGCTCGTGCTGTGGGGCGTCGAGGACCCGTACATCCCGGCGCGCTTCGGCGCCGGCTACGCCGCTACGCTCGGCGACGCGACGCTGGAGACGGTGCGCGACGCCGGCCACTGGCCGTGGATCGACCGGCCGGAGCTCAGCGAGCGGATCGTGGGGTTTCTGCGGGGGTGAGGCTGGCGGGGGCCGCCGACTGTCGCGGCGCGCTCACGCCGCCGACTCAAGCCGCGGCGGTGAGCAGCGTGCGCAACCGGTCGAGATCCCGGGTGTCCTCGATCTCGGCCGCCGCCGCGAAAAGAGGGTTCACCTCGCCGCGCGGGCGAACAGCCGCTGCTGCTCGACCAGCCCCGAGCGGTTGTGCTTCGGTGGCAGATGGCGCACCAGGTCGAGCAGTTGCCGCATCGAGGCCCGGCTCTTGAGCGCCTGACATGATCACGCGGGCTGTTCACGGCCTTCCCGCATGGGCCCTGGCCGCGTTCGGAGCGCTCGTCTACCTGCTGCTCGATCCGCCCAGCGCCGACCTCGCCGCGCAGGAGTACCGCGCGCAGCTGTTTCGCGACGCCGGCCTCACGCTGTGGGACAACGGCTGGTACGGCGGACATCACATGCCCGCCTACAGCCTGCTGTCGCCGCCGCTCGGTGGCGCTCTCGGGGTGCGGATCGTGGGCGCGGCGGCTGCCGTCGTCGCCGCCGCGCTGTTCGCGCGCTTGGTCGTGGCGCACTGGGGGAAGCGCGCCCATCCGGCCGCGCTGTGGTTCGCGATCGCAATCCTGGCGAGCGTCGTCAGCGGGCGCGTGACGTTCATGCTCGGCGTCGTGCTCGCGCTGGCGTCGCTGCTGGCGCTGCGGTCCGGGCGCCCCGTGCTCGCCGTGGCACTTGCGGCGGCGACGCCGCTCGCCAGCCCCGTCGCGGCGCTGTTCCTCGCGCTGGTCGTGGTGGCCCGGGGGCTCGCGCGCCCGCGCGAGCGCGGCCCGCGCGCCGCGGCGATCGCGCTTGCCGCGCTCGTCCCGGCGGCCGCGCTGGGCGTGCTCTTCGAGGAGGGCGGCGACGAGCCGTTCGTGGCCTCGGCGTTCTGGCCCGCGCTTGGCGGCCTGGCGTTCCTCGCGGCGCTGCTGCCGGCGCGCGAGCGGACGCTGCGCATCGGCATCGGCCTGTATGCGCTACTGCTGATCGCAGCCTTCGCCTTCGCCAACCCGCTGGGGGGCAACGCCACCCGCCTCGGTGCGCTGCTGGCGGGTCCGCTCGCCGTCGGCGCGCTGGCCGGCCGGCGGCGGCCGGCCGTCGTCGCCCTGATCGCGCTGCCGCTCGCCTACTGGTCGCTGTATCCGGCCGTGCGCGACGTCGTACGCGCCGGCGGCGACCCGTCGATCCGATTCAGCTATCACGAGCCGCTGCTGCGCTTTCTGGAGCGCCAGCCCGGCACGTTTCGCGTCGAGATCCCTTTCACCGAGAACCACTGGGAGGCTGCCCACGTCGTGCGCTCGGTGCCGCTCGCGCGCGGCTGGGAGCGCCAGCTGGACCGCCGCTACAACGGACTCTTCTACGACGGCGCGCTGGACGGCGCTCGCTACCGGGAATGGCTGGACGGGCTCGCCGTGCGCTACGTCGCGCTGCCCGACGTGCAGCTGGACTACGCCGCGCGCGAGGAGGCGAGGCTGATCGAACGCGGGCTGCCCTACCTGCGCCCGGTGTGGCGCGACGAGCACTGGCGCGTGTTCGCGGTGCGCGACCCGGCGCCGCTCGTTCGGGGCGCCGCCAGCACGATCAGGCTGTCGCCCGACGGATTTCAGGTCACGGCGACGCGCCCGGGCACCGCACTCGTAAGCGTGCGTCACACGCGCTGGTGGGCCGTGACGGCGGGTGACGCATGCGTCGGCCGCGCAGCCGACGGGATGACGCGCGTTCGCGTGCGCAGTGCGGGCACGATCTCGATCCAGGCGCGGCTCGGCGGACCGGCCTGCGGACGGTGACAAGCGGGACACACATGACAGGGCCGCCGCAGAGAGTCGACGCCCCCACCGCGCCACCCCGGCAACATATCTTGACGACTGTTGCTCGACGACGATCGCCGAGCTCGGTGACAACCCGGACACACGACAGCGCCGCGGCGCATCTAGCGTCGCCCCGCGATGGCCGCCGCCCGGACCATCCCACTCGCGGCCGCCCGGACCGCCCCCTGGATGCTCGCGGCTGCGCTGGCGCTGGCGTGGCTGGCCTTCGCACCGGACACCCCCGACCTCGCCGCCCAGGTCTATCGCGCCGGGCTGTTCGAGCGCGAGGGCTTCACGCTGGTCAACCTCAACTGGTACGGCGGTCATCACACGCCCGCCTACTCGATCCTCTTCCCACCGCTGGGTGCGCTGCTCGGCGTACGCGTCGTCGGCGTGCTGGCGGCGGTCGCGTCGGCGCTGCTGTTCGCGCGCATCGCGAGTCGCCACTTCGGCGCACGGGCCGCGCGCCCGGGGGCGCTGTGGTTCGCCGCCGGCACCGTCGCCGACCTGCTGATCGGGCGCCTGACGTTCGCGCTCGGCGTCTGCATCGCGCTCGCGGCCGTCTACGCCCTGCAACTCGGTCATCGGCGCGTGGGGCTCGCCGGCGGCGCCGCGTGCACGCTGGCCAGCCCGGTCGCCGGGCTGTTCCTCGCGCTGGCGGGCGCGGCGTACTGGCTGTCGACGCGCGAGCGCGTCGGCCTGTGGCTCGCGGCGGCTGCGATGACGCCGGCGATCGCGCTGTCGCTGCTGTTTCCGGAGGGCGGCAGCCAGCCCTTCGAAGTCGGCGCGCTGCTGGCGATCGTGCTGTGCTGCGCCGGGTTGCTGTGGCTGCTGCCGGCGCGCGAGCGGGTGTTGCGGGCGGGGGCGCTGATCTACCTGGGCTCGGCGCTGCTGGCGTTCGTCGTCGCTTCGCCGATGGGCGGCAACGCCAGCCGGCTCGGCGTCGCGTTCGCCGGTCCGCTGCTCGTCTGCGCCGTGCCGGTCGCCGGCGACGCGCTGGGGCGGCGGCGCGTGCTGCTGGCGGCGATCGTCCCGCTGGCGATCTGGCAGTGGTGGGCGCCGCTGCGCGAGACGATCAAGGGCGCCGTCGATCCCTCCTCGCAGGCGGCCTACTACCGGCCGCTGCTGGGCTTCCTGGCGTCACGCGCCGACGCGGCCGTCCGCGTCGAGGTGCCGTTCACGCGCCTGCACTGGGAGTCCGTGCACGTCGCCAGGGCGGTTCCGCTCGCGCGCGGCTGGGTGACCCAGCTGGATGCGAGGTACAACCCGCAGTTGCATGAGGACGAGGCCAGCCGGCTGACGCCGGCGCGCTATCTCGCCTGGCTGCGCCGCGAGGGCGTGCGCTACGTGGCGCTGCCCGACGTAGCGCTCGATCCCGCCGGGCGCGCCGAGGCGCGGCTGATCCGCCGCGGGATGGCGTTCCTGCGGCCCGTCTTTGAAGATCGCCACTGGCGGATCTTCGAGGTCCGCGGCACGCCCGGCCTCGCCGACGGCGCGGGGCGGCTGACGAGGATCACGCCGCAGTCATTCACGCTGCGCTCGAGCCGGCCGGGCTTCACGCTGGTCCGCGTGCGCTACACGCCGTACTGGCACGTGGCACGCGGCCGGGCCTGCGTACTGCCCGGCGATGACGGCTGGACGCTCGTGTTCGCGCTGAGCCCCGGCGCGCTGACGATCGACGCCGAGCTGCGACCCAGTTCCCTCGTCCGCCGTCAGGGGCACTGCGAGCGCTCGCCCGCGAGCGCGAAGCCCGACTCGTGATCGTCTCCGCCGCTCGCTGCGCACGGCGCCCAACTGTGAACTCGCCTAACACCCCGGGTAGGATGGCCGTCCACCCATGCCCGCCGCTCGCGCCAGCACGGTCCAGGAGCGGCTCCTGCCCCACGGTCCGCTCGACCTGGTGCGCCAGGTGCTGCTGTTCGTGGCCGCCTACCTGCTCTACCGCCTCACGCGCGGGATCGCCGACCATCCCGCTGACGCGGTCGAGGCGTTCAACAACGCGCGCGAGCTCATCGGCCTGGAGCAGGCGCTCAACATCTTCATCGAGCCCTCCGTGCAGGCGTTCGCGGCCGGTCAGCAGTGGCTGCTGGACGGCGCCTCCTGGATGTACATCAACGCGCAGACGACGATCACCCTCGCCGCGCTGGTGTGGATCTACCTGTTCGCGAACGCGAGCTTCTACTTCGTGCGCAACATGTTCCTGTTCGCGTTCTGCCTCGCGCTCGTCGGCTACGCGCTGTATCCGACCGCGCCGCCGCGCTTCATGCCGGAGTGGGGCTTCTTCGACGCCGTCTCGGATTTCACCGGCGTGCCGCAGGACAGCGTCACGGTCGACGCGTTCTTCAATCCCTACGCCGCGGTGCCCTCGATGCACGTGGCGTTCGCGCTGATGATCGCCATCCCCCTGGCGATGCTCGTGCGCCGGCGCGCGCTGAGGATCTTCTGGTCGCTGTACCCGTTGCTCGTGCTGTTCGTGATCGTCTCCACCGCCAACCACTTCATCCTCGACGCCGTGCTCGGCGCGCTGACCGCGGCGATCGGCATGCTGGTGGCGATTGCCATGGCCCGCCGGCGACCGGACGTTTGGTCCTTCCGCACCGCGGCACACGGCGACGCGACAGCGGCTCGTGAAGGCGGCGCGCCCGCGATCGGCGCCGCGCCGGCCACGTCCTGATGACGGCCGGTACGCAGCAGCCCCCGCCGCCGACCGATCCCGGCCCCGCTTGGCGCCCGCGCCCCGATACGCCGGGCGCGGCGTGGCTGGAGGCCGCGCGCGCGTGGCTGATCCGCTCGCCGCTGACGCCGAATATGATCTCGCTGGCGGGGTTCACGCTGAACGTGCTCGCCGCGGTGCTGATCTGGCAGACGGAGCTCTTCTGGGGCGGCGTCGTGTTCATCGTCGGCTCGACGATGGACACGCTCGACGGCGGCTACTCGCGCATGTCCGGCAAGGGGACGCCGTTCGGCGCGTTCCTGGACTCGACGCTGGACCGGATCGTCGAGGGGATCGTGCTGACG
>Ga0136614_10002318_pt1 | contig 11810 bp, 9 predicted proteins | sample AntDrymUQ2792106_2_FD_106643 | JGI IMG/M metagenome (GOLD analysis project Ga0136614, IMG submission 106643) | Polar desert sand microbial communities from Dry Valleys, Antarctica - metaG UQ279 (21.06) | ecosystem: Environmental > Terrestrial > Soil > Desert | place: Antarctica: Dry Valley...
AGCACATAGAGTTCGGTGGGAGAGTTCGGGTTCCTGCGGCCTACGATCGCTAGTCGCTCGCCGTCCGGCGACACCTTGAGGCTGGACGCGACGAAGTCTTCGCCGACGCCGGCCACGGGCTTGGGGTCGCCGGGGTGCGATGGTAGCCGGTACAGGTCATAGGGTACGGCATCTCCGCTTTCGTCCGTCCGAGCCTCGCCGGCCACGTAGAAGATGCCGTGTTTTGTCCACTGGGGGGCGCCGAAGACCTCCTGTCCTTCCGCGAGATCGCTGAAACGTCGGGAAGTCCCTTTGGAGAGGTCGAAGACGTGGATCCCAAACGATCCGGAAGGCTCTTGCCGTACCGCCGCAACCACCTTGCTCCCGTCCGAGGATACCGAGAGACCGGAGATCCTGCCCTCCACGGTAAATGGATATGCTCGGGACAACTCGCCGTCGTCTGTTATCTTCACGAGGGCGCTCGTAGATGCCTCCATCTCCAGGGCCACGAGCAGTTTGCGGCCCGAGAGCGGGCTCATCGCCAGAACGCCGGTGGCGATCTCGTCTACGCTCAGGCCCTCCGCTCCGGGGCTGGTGCGGTAGATCGCGCGCGGCGCTTCCTCTCCCGCCTGAGACGAGGGGTCTGCTCCCGAGAGGTCGGGCCCAAGTATGGTGAGGACGTTCCCCGATGAGACCCACTCGACCTCTTCTGCTCCGAAATCCCTGGTCGTCCGGCGCCGGAGTTCCCGAGAATCCGGCGGCTTGTCCACGACGTAGCCGTCCAGGGCGAACGCGAGCCTGTCCCCCGACGGCCTCCAGCGCGGGGAGCCTTTATCGCCGGGACCGAAGGTCAACGGCCGAACCCCCGGGCCCAGGCCCAGGTCGGCTCCTCCTCTTTCGGCCGGCTCCGCCGGTATGACGGTCTCCCCGGCGGTCCCACACCCCGCAAGAAGAAGGCCCGTCGCGGCCAGAGTCGCCAGAGCGGTTCTACATAGCATGGCTCTCGGAGCGGGTGAGGGGGAGTTTGGGGAGCGTGACGGTGAACGCGGAGCCGGCGCCGGCCTCGCTCTCCACGGACACGCTCCCCCCGTGCAACTCGACGATCTCCCTGGCGATTGCGAGCCCGAGGCCGCTGCCGCCGGATGCCCGGGAGCGGTCTTTGTCGACCCGGTAGAACCGCTCGAAGAGTTGATCCAGGTCCTCGGTGGGGATGCCGACACCGGTGTCCCGGATCGTCACGATGACAGACGAGGCATCCTCCTCGACGGAGATGTCCACCCGGTCGCCGGGGTCGGAGTATTTGATCGCGTTGTCCAGCAAATTGAGGAAGACCTGATAGAGCTTCGGGGCATCGCAGACGCACCGGTGCTCGACGACATCATCGAAGTTGACCTCGATTCCGAACCTCTCGGCTTTCTGGCCCAGGGACTCTACGGAATTCAGGATCACGGTGCTCAGGTTCGCCGGCCCGACCTCCAGGGAGTAGCGCCAGGAGTCCATCTGGGCGAGGGTGAGTAGCTCCTCGATCATGCCCCGAATGCGCTGCAACTCCTGGTTCGCGAGCTCCAGCGCACGGTGCTCCAGCGGGTCCAGCCTCTCCCTGGCCCGCTCCAGCAGGCCGATAGCGCTCTGGATGGTCGTCAGGGGGGTCCGGAGCTCGTGCGAGAAGTCCGAGACGAAGGCCGTCTTGGCCCGCTCCAACGCGCGGTGCTCGGTTATGTCCCTGACTGCCAGGATGGCCCCGGATCTCGTTCCATTGCCTGTGCCGTTGCCCATCCTCGCTGCGTAGGCCCAGTAGGTCTTGTCTTCCGACTCGAACTCCCTCACGGCGACACCGGTCGTGGCGGCCTCTCTCAGGCACCACGACACTTCTTCGGGGACCCCGATATCCTCCAGCCGGCGTCCGTAGTCGGTGGGACGGATGCCCAACATATCCGCTGCCGCAGGGTTCACCATCGTCACGTGCCCGCCGGTATCGGCGGCGACGACTGCTTCGGGGGAGGCTTCCAGGACAGCCTCCAGGCGGCTTTTCTGTTCCTGTATCTCCCCGACGTAGTGTTCGATCTCCTCGGCCATGTAGTTGAAGGATCGGGCCATCTCGCCCAACTCGTCGTTGCTCGTGACGGGCACCGTGGTCTTGTAGTCGCCGGACGCGACCCTGATGGCGGCATCGCGGGTCTCCGAGAGGGGGCGGTGATCTGGCGCGTCAGCAACAGGCTTCCGAGCCCGGCCAGCAGCACGCTCGCCAGGATGGCGCCCAGTATCCCGTACCGGAGGTAGGCGAGCGTCTGATCCAGGCCCTCCTGCGGCGTCGTGTAGACCATGACGCCCCGTGTATGCCCGTCCACGTCTACGAGCGGGAACACCGCGAAGTACCGTGGACCTTTCCGCGGCACGAGCCTGCCCTGACCAGCCGGAGACCTGGTGGCGCGCTCCACGATTCCGTCGTCGAGGCCCAGCCACCTGTATGCTTGCCGGGGCTTCACGGTGTCTCCGAAGCCGTCCCTGGCCGCCAGGGGGTCGCCGTTCGGCCCCACGTAGAGCACGCCCAGCCCGGTCACGTCGGCCATCGACCGGACGAGCTCCCCGGCGTAGGTCTCGGGGGCTGGCAGAGTCTGGTCCTCCGGGTTGCGGAGCCCTTCGAGGAAATCGCCGGCCCCGACGTTGGCCGTCCGGGCGCGCCGGGCGAGGAGGTCGCTCTCGGTGTCCACCAGCCTGTCCTGGGCGAAATAGTAGAGAACCAGGCCAATCACCAGGCTGGTCACGGCCGAGATGCCGACGAGGGCTATGAAGATACGGGCCCTGAAGCTCGGTCTCGGAAAGCGTCCGGTTTTCCCCTGCATGTCTACCTCGCGCCTCCGCTGCTTCCCCGGATCTTCGTCCTCTCAGGAGGCGCGGGCGGCCCGGTAGCCCACGCTCGGAACGGTCTGGATGATCTTCGGCTTCGATGGATCCCGCTCGATCTTGCCGCGCAGCCGGCTGATATGTACGTCTATGTAGCGGCTGGCCAGGTAGTGCTGTCCCGTGGAGACGGCGTCTGAGATCTGCGTCCGGGTGAAAGCCTGGCCAGGACGCCGCATGAGCAGGGCGAGTATCTTGAACTCCGTGGGCGTGAGCTCCAGGGGCTCTCCACCCTTGCTGACGGTGTACCCTGTAGGGTCCAACTCCAGCGTCCCGAGCTTCACGATGCCGTCCCGGCTTCTGCCTTCCTGACGCCCGAACCTGCGCAGGATAGCCTTGATGCGGGCGAGCAACTCCTTGGTGTCGAAGGGCTTGGTTATGTAGTCGTCCGCCCCGAGCTCCAGCCCCACGACCTTGTCCACGGACTGGCTCTTGGCCGTCAGCATCACCACCGGAACGTCGCTCTGCTCCCGGATCTTCTGCAACACCTCGAACCCGCTAACGCGCGGCAGCATAACGTCCAGGACTACTAAGTCTAGCTTCTCCCGGCCCACAACCCGGAGCGCCTCCGTCCCGTCCTCCGCCGTAAGGACCTTGTACCCTTCAGACGCCAGCACGATGGACGTGACCTCCAGGAGCGCCGCATCGTCATCCACCAAAAGAATGTTCTCGTCCAAGCCCCGAAAATCCCTCCATGACCGCGCCGTCTCCAGAAACCCTATCCTACCTCATACGTGACCGTAATCGAATACCCTGCTTCTCTTATACCAGGCAGTATCGGACAAACAAGACTTGAAGGTCACGCGCTTAGATTTTATACTCTTTACGGTTTAGATATTTCCGAGCGTTCCAAGTAACCGGGAGGAAAAGTATGGGCAAGATCATCGGTATAGACCTCGGCACCACGAACAGTTGCGTGGCGGTGCTTGAGGGTGGAGATCCGGCGGTCATTACCAACTCCGAGGGCGAGCGTACGACGCCTTCGGTCGTGGCTTTCGACAAGAAGAGTGGTGAGCGGCTGGTCGGGCAGTTGGCCCGCCGGCAGGCCGTCACGAACCCGGACCGTACGATCTATTCGATCAAGCGCTTCATGGGCCAGCGTTACGACCAGGTCAAAGAAGAGGCCATGCGGGTTGGCTACGAGATCAAGTCTGGTTCCGGTGGGGATCTGCGGGTAGAGGTGTCGGACAGGGAGTATTCGCCGCCGGAGATCTCCGCGATGACCCTCCAGAAGCTGAAGCGGGACGCTGAGGATTATCTGGGCGAGGAGGTTACCGAGGCGGTCATCACCGCACCGGCCTACTTCGAAGACGCCCAGCGCCAGGCGACCAAGGACGCCGGCAGGATAGCCGGACTAAACGTCAAGAGGATCATCAACGAGCCAACGGCCGCGGCGCTCGCCTACGGGCTGGACAAGGAGAACGACCAGACCATCCTCGTCTTCGACCTGGGCGGCGGTACGTTTGACGTATCCATCCTGGAACTCGGTGAGGGAGTCTTCGAGGTCAAAGCGACGAGCGGCAACAACCACCTCGGCGGCGACGATTTCGACCAGAAGATAGTCGAGTGGATGGTGGCCGAGTTCAAGAAGTCCGAGGGCATAGACCTTGGCAAGGACAAGATGGCGACCCAGCGCCTCGTCGAGGCGGCCGAGAAGGCCAAGCGGGAGCTGTCATCGACGACGAGCACCTCCATCAACCTGCCCTTCATAACCGCCGACGCGAACGGCCCGAAGCACCTGGATCTGACGCTCTCGCGGGCGCAGTTCAACAACCTGACCGCGGACCTGGTCGAGGCCACGGCCGGGCCGATGCGCCAGGCCATGGGCGATGCGGGCTTGAAGGCCGGCGACATAGACCAGGTGATACTGGTCGGAGGTTCGATCCGCATTCCGGCGGTGCAGGAGAAGGTCAAGGAGCTGACCGGCAAGGAGCCGCACCGGGGCATCAACCCGGATGAGGTCGTCGCCATCGGCGCCGCCATCCAGGCCGGCGTGCTCGCGGGCGAGGTCAAGGACGTGCTCCTCCTCGACGTTACGCCCCTCAGCCTCGGCATCGAGACCAAGGGCGGGGTGATGACCAAGCTGATCGAACGCAACACCACCATACCTACGCGCAAGGGTGAGACTTTCACCACCGCCGACGACAATCAAGGTTCGGTGGAGATCAAGGTGTTCCAGGGCGAGCGCGAGATGGCTATGTACAACAAGCTCATCGGCAACTTCCAGCTCGTCGGCATCCCGCCAGCGCCGAGGGGTGTACCTCAGATCGAGGTTTCTTTCGATATCGACGCGAACGGCATAGTGAACGTGGGGGCGAAGGACCTGGGCACGGGCAAGGAGCAGCGGATCACGATCACCGCTTCCAGCGGCCTCTCGGATACGGACATCGAGCAGATGGTCCGCGACGCGGAGTCGCACGCGGAGGAGGACACCCGCCGCCGCGAGGAGGCCGACGTCCGCAACAACACGGACAACCTAATCTACACCGTGGAGCGTTCGCTGAAGGATGTGGACGGTAAGGTGGACCCGAACACCAAGCTCGATATAGAGCGGGCCATAAAGGAAGCCCGCGAGGCGCTTGCGGCCGAAGACATACAGGAGATCAAGGTCAAGCAAGAGGCCCTGATGACCGCCTCCCACGCGCTCTCCCAGCAACTTTACCAGCAGGCCCAGGAGGAGCAGGAGGGAGCCTCCACCGGCGGGGGGCCCGAGAGTCCAGACGACGACGTGGTCGAGGACGCCGAGATCATAGACGATGAGGACGATCAGGCAGAACGGAAGTAAGCAACAACCTGAAACCCGACCGGGCGGGGAGATCCCTTGTGGGTTCCCCGCCCGTCTACCCGCTCACCCACAGGAGGATGCGGAGTTTTGAGCAGCGAAGAGCAGCGCCGCCAACCCGAGCAGGAACCCGAAACCTCGAACACGGAAGACGGCGCCGGAACGAACGCCGAAGAGGATTCGGCGCTAATCGAAGAGCCGCAAGGCTCTGCTTCGGACCCGGCGTCCGTCGAGCCGCCGGATGAGGAGCCATCTCCGGCGGGAAGTGCCGCGGACGTGGAAGACCTGACGGAAGAGGAGCCCGGCGTCACCGAAGAAGAAGTGGCTGCCCTCGCCGCCGAGCTGGATGACGTCCGCCAGGAGCGCGACCGGTACCTGGATTCTCTGATGCGCCTGAAGGCCGAGTTCGATAACTCGCGCAAGCGCCAGGAGCGCGAGAGGGAGCGCGTATTGCTGTCGGCCTCCGAGAGGCTCGTCACGGAGTTGTTGCCGGTCCTGGATAACCTGGACCGGGCGCTGGAGGTCGAGGGCGACGTGCGCGAGGGCGTGCGGGCTACCCGTGACCAGTTCGTGGACGTGCTAGGCCGGGAAGGACTTTCACCCGTAGCCTCCGATGGCGAAGCCTTCGATCCCAACGTCCACGAAGCCGTAATGGGCCAACCTTCCGACGAGCACGAGGAGGGGACGATCCTCCAGACCTTCCAGCAGGGCTACGTACTCAATGGTAGGCCCATCCGCGCGGCGAAGGTTGTGGTTGCGAAACAGGTTTAGGTATGGAGACGAAGGATCTTTACAAAGTCCTGGGGGTTTCCAGGGGTGCCTCTCAGGATGAGATCCGGCGCTCCTACCGGAAGCTGGCGCGCGAGAACCACCCGGACGCCAACCCAGACGACCCAGGTGCGGAGAACCGCTTCAAAGAAGTGCAGCACGCCTACGAGGTATTGTCCAACCCGGAGAAAAAGCGGGAATACGATGAAGGTCCGAGACCCTTCTTCAACCCGCAGGGCGGAACGCAGGGGCAGTACCGGGGCTCCACCGGCGGCTTCACGGACGTCTCCGATCTCTTCGAGAGCTTCGGCAGTTTCGGGGACGTCTTCGGGAAGGCACCGCGCACCGCGGCTACGCCTGCCCGCGGCAGGGATATCAGGGTCAGTGTCAACCTGAAGTTCAAAGATGCCCTGGCTGGTGTGACTACGCGGATCGGGGTGCCTGCGGAGGAGGGATGCGGGCAGTGCCGGGGTAGCGGGGCCGCGCCCGGAACGGCGCCGAAGACGTGCCCGGAATGCGGTGGGCGGGGGACGAAGAGCCTGGACCAGGGTTTCTTCGCGCTCTCGGAGCCGTGCTCGCGGTGCGGGGGGAACGGCAGGATTATCGAGAAGCCGTGCGACCGGTGCGGGGGCGCCGGAAGGGTGCGGCGGAACCGTCAGATCACGGTGAAGATACCGGCCGGGGCGAAGGATGGGATGCGGATACGAGTCCCTGGCAGGGGGCACGCGGGGGAGAAGGACGGACCAGTAGGTGACCTGTACGTGGTCACGCGGGTCGAGGAACATCCTGTCTTCAAGCGGCACGGCGACGACTTCGTGGTCGGGGTGCCGGTCAGCTTCGTGGAGGCGGCGTTGGGGGCGGAGATCCAGGTTCCCCGTCCCGGTGGCGGATCGGTTAGGCTGCGGCTGCCCGCCGGTACGCAGGACGGCAAGCAGTTCAAGGTGCGCGGGGCCGGGGCTCCGAAGCCGCGAACCGAAGAGAGTGGGAACCTCATAGTGCGGGTCTCGCTCGTAGTGCCAAAGAAGCTCAAGAAGCGAGAGCGTGAGATCCTGGAGGCACTCGCCGAGGAGCGGGACGAAGACGTGCGCGCGGGCCTGTTCCGGGAGGTAAGGGAGGTGGGCGCGTGAACCTCAGAAAGCGTCCGGTGTTCATGATAGGCGTCGCCGCCGAGCTCATCGGGGTGCATCCGCAGACGCTGCGAATGTACGAGCAGAAGGGTCTCCTCCGCCCGAGAAAGAGCATCAAGAACACCCGGCTCTATTGCCAGGAGGACGTGGACCTCGGGCTCCGCATCCAGGAGTTGACCCAGGAGTTGGGCATGAACCTCTCCGGGGCCAGAAGGGTGCTGGAAATGGAGCGCCGGCTCGCCAGGCTCGAAGTCGAGAACTCGCGCCTGCGCGAGGAGTTGGAACGGCAGCGGGAGGAGCATAGCCGGGCGGTGGAGGAGGTGCATCGCAGCTACAAGCGGGAGCTGGTGCCCGTTCCCCGCGGCGAGTTGGTGCGGAACACGCGGATCGTGCGGGGTGGTCGCAGCATGAGGAAAGACCTCTGATGGCGCAGAGCATGCACTGCTACCGGCATCCCAGGCGGGAGACGCGGGTCTCGTGCGCCACGTGCGGGCGTCCGATCTGCACGGAGTGCATGGTGCAGACGGATGTGGGGATCAAGTGCCCAGACGACGCCCGGCTGCCCCGTGGCGCCCTGGCGGGAGCGATGAAGCCCGCCCAGGTCGCCAGGACATTCATCACCGGAGCCGCCGTGGCGATTTTCGGCATCCCGGTCGCTTACGTTATCTTCCAGGTCGGTTTCGTCACCTTCATACTCTCGGCCCTGGCCGGCTACGGCGCCGGGATCTTCGTTCACCGCGCCGGCGGACGCAACGGTGGGCCGCTTGCAATGGCCGTCTCCGGTGTCGCAGTGGCAATAGCTTTCGCCCCGAAGCTGGTGCCACCGCTTATGGCCGGCGTCTTCCCGACCTTTGTGCTGCTCCCGGCGCTCGTGGCCGTCGGATTCGCCGTGTACAACAGCCGCTGACCTGTACCGTCGGCGCAGGTGTTTCGCATCGCAAACTCGCCTGCCGGGGCATGCAAGTGCTGGTGTGACCAATTGGGGCTATGGTAAATTAGTCTGCGCGTGGCGAGGTCACCGAGTTCCGCGAGGGCGTACACCGAAGGGTGGATCTTGTACCTGGGAAACCTTTCCCGAGAGGCCAGAGAAGTCATGGATACGGCGCACGAGGTCGTGCGCGGGGGACGCTCGAACCTGCTCGGCACGGAACACGTCCTCTTCGCTCTGCTGGCCCAGCAGGATGGCGCGGTGCGGAGGGTATTTCTGGAACTCGACCTGAACCTCGGCATGGCCGAGACCAAGGTCAAGGACGCCATCCGGCGTCTGGAGCTCTCGCGTCCGGTCTCGGCCGAAGATCGCGTCTACCCTACCCAGCGGACCAAGCAGGCGATGACCCTCGCGGTGGAGGAGGCCCAACGCCTCAACGAGGATATGGTGGGGCCGGAGCATCTCCTGCTCGGACTGCTCCGTCTAGGCGAGGGCGCGGCCTTCAGGGTGCTCAAAGCGGTGAACTTCACCGAGGATGACACGCGGCGGTTCCTGGAGCAGGCCGGCGGGGGGATGGGGGAGCTCTCGGCCAACCCTGATAGCATGCTCGCCAAGCACACCATCAACCTCACCGAACTCGCCCGCGACGGCAAGCTCGACGCGGTGGTCGGGCGTGAAGGCGAAATCCGGCGCCTCGTCCAGATTCTGGGTCGCCGCACCAAGAACACCCCGGTCCTGATCGGGGAACCCGGCGTCGGCAAGACCAGCATAGCCGAGGGGCTGGCCCAGAAGATCGTCGCCGGCCGGGTGCCGGAGTTCTTGAAAGACCGCCACATCCTGGCGCTGGACATGGGCTCGCTGATGGCCGGGGCCAAGTTCCGCGGGGACTTCGAGGAGCGCCTGCGGGCCACGCTGAACGAGGTGAAGAACTCCGACGGCCGTTTCATCCTGTTCATAGACGACCTGCACAACGTCGCCAGGATGGGTTCGGCGGGCGGTGGTATGGCGGGGGATATCCTCAAACCCGCGCTGGCGCGGGGCAACGTCCGCATCATCGGCGCTACCACCATAGACGAGTACCGCAAGCTCATAGAGCCTGACGCTGCGCTGGAGCGCCGCTTCCAGTGCATCTCCGTCGAGGAACCGTCCGAGGTGGACACAATCCGCATCCTGCGCGGACTCCGGGACCGCTACGAGGAGCACCACGGCGTCGAGATCACGGACGAAGCGCTCCAGGCCGCGTCCAGCCTCGCCCACCGCTACATCGCCGACCGCTTCCTGCCGGACAAGGCCGTAGATCTCCTGGACGAGGCGGCCAGCCAGGTGCGCATAGACGCCACCATGCCGGACGAAGCTCCTTCACCGGATGGAGACTTCAACGGAAACTCAGACGGTAACCTGGATGGTAATGGTGCCATGCAGGATGGGCACGAAAAGGTCGATGGCCGGATAGTCCGGGGAGGCCGCCAGAAAGCTGCGGTGAATCGGGAAGAGATCGCACGCGTCGTCAGCGCGTGGACCGGCATACCCGTGACTAGGATGCTAAAGGACGAGGCCGAGCGGCTGCTCTCCATGGAGGAGGCGTTGCACCGGCGTGTGATCGGCCAGGTACCCGCGGTGGACGCCGTCTCGGAGGCCGTGAGGCGGGCGCGGGCGGGACTCGCCGCCCCGAACCGGCCTATAGGCAGCTTTATCTTTCTCGGCCCGACGGGGGTCGGAAAGACCGAGCTGGCCCGCGCTCTCGCCGAATACCTCTTCGATGACGAAGATGCCATGATCCGGCTGGACATGTCCGAGTACATGGAGGCCCACGCCGTCAGCCGGCTGGTCGGTTCTCCGCCCGGATACGTCGGCTACGACGAAGGCGGACAGCTAACGGAGGCCGTGCGGCGCCGTCCTTACTCGGTACTCTTGCTCGACGAGATCGAGAAAGCCCACCCTGACGTGTTCAACATGCTCCTCCAGATCCTTGAAGACGGACGTCTCACGGACAACAAGGGCCGGACGGCCTCCTTCGACAACGCCGTCATCATCATGACTTCCAATGTGGGGGCGGAACTCATACCCGGCTCCCGCGAGATGCTGGGTTCATACGAGAAGATCCACGGCCGCCTCGTGCAGAAGCTGCACGCCTTCTTCCGCCCCGAGTTCCTGAACCGGGTGGACGAGGTCATTGTCTTCCACGCACTGGGCGAGGAGGAGTTGATCCGGATCTCCGACCTCCTGCTGGAGGGCGTCCGGCGCCTGGCAGCGAGCCAGGGTATCGCGCTGGACTTTTCGCACGCGGTGAAGCGTCGGATCTCCCGGGAAGGCGAAGATTCCATCTTCGGCGCCCGTCCTCTGCGGCGCGCCATCCAGAAAAGGATAGAATCCCCCCTCAGCAAAGAAATAATCTCTAGCCGCTTCGGACCCGGCGCGACCGTCCATGTGGACGTTGGATCCCTCGGCCAGATAACCTTCGAGCGTACGGATCAAGCATCCAAACGCCCCGCAGCCTCCAGGAACCCCTGAAACACTGCTTTAACCTTTAACCATGCGGATTAACCTGTGGATAACTCGGTGGATCAACCCCCGAAAACGCGTAAAACCGGGCTTTTGCACGTCAAAAAAAGGCTGTCCCGAAGGTAGTCCCAATTACAGTTAACCTTAAGATCAAATTATATCTGTACTTCAGGTAAAGCTCCGAAAAATACTTTCAGAAAGCCTAGCGTAGCCTGAAGAGGCGTGCTAGGGTTGACCGCATGAGAGAGGATATGGAGTACATCAGCGGAGTGTTGGACGAGTTGGAGGCCATCGTTCAGGACGCTTCTAGTGTGCCTATGCGCAAGGGCCGGGCGGTGGTGGATCGGGCGGACATGCTCGTTATGTTGGATGAGTTGAGGGGGTCCTTGCCCGCCGAGCTTTCGGAGGCCGAGGCCGTTCGCCGGGAGTGCGCGGCCGTGGTGGCGGCGGCAGAGGAGGATGCGCGCCGGATCGTGGAACTCGCGCACGAGCGCTCGGACGCCCTGGTCGAGGACACGGAGCTATACCGGCGTTCCCAGCGGCATGCGGACGAGACCGTGGATCGGGCGGAGCGTTACGCCGAGGAGATCTCCGGCGGCTCCGAGGTGTATCAGGATCGGGTGATGGGACAGTTGGAGAACTGGTTCGAGGACTCCATCGTCTCGGTCGGAGAGTCCCGCCGCGAGTTGAACGGCGCCCCGGTACGCCGGCCCGCTCCGCAGCCTGAACCCACGGAAGAAAACAGTAGCGGGGAAGACTGGCGGGCAAGCTCGGCGTAGGCTGATCGTTCGCTCCAAACTCGCGGAGCCCCGCTTCGCAACCC
>Ga0136614_10002319_pt1 | contig 11810 bp, 10 predicted proteins | sample AntDrymUQ2792106_2_FD_106643 | JGI IMG/M metagenome (GOLD analysis project Ga0136614, IMG submission 106643) | Polar desert sand microbial communities from Dry Valleys, Antarctica - metaG UQ279 (21.06) | ecosystem: Environmental > Terrestrial > Soil > Desert | place: Antarctica: Dry Valley...
GGTCGTGTCGGTCGCGCTGGTGCCGAAGTTGGCGCGATAGCTGGGCCGGACCTGGCTGTGTCCGAACCGGTAGGCAGCCACGGAGAACTCGACCGGTATGAAAGGATCGTTGCGCCACTTGTAGTGCTTGGGCCCGTCCGTCAGCACATCATCGACCGTTGCGTTGCCGACGCTCTTGGGCAGGAAATCGTGCACGATGATCCACTGGTAGTGCCAGCGCACCACACGCTGCGCCTCAGCGAAGATCTCAGCCAGGGTGTAGCCGGCGCCCAGCTCCGCCTTGACATCGGCGACCACCCTGTTGTGGAAACGCAGCAAGGCCAGCTGGATCTGCGAGACGATCAGGTTCTCGTCATTCCGGGGGTCACCGGTCAGTGCCGTGTTCTGGCTGTTCCGCGGGACGTCGAAGCGGGCCATGCCGCCGATTGATACCGCCCCCGATCCCGGGATGGCCTCCGTCAAGAAGGTGGTCCGACCTCCGTCGATAGTGGCGTCGTATAGGTGAGGCGAAGCGTTCGGACCGCTGCCGTAGACGCTGTCCAGGTCGAGCGCAGGAATGCGAAAGTTGCGGATAGACTCAGGGTCCTGGCGGCGGGCCAGGCTGGAGGTCGGGTCGAACGTCATGTCGTGGTCCAGGAACTGGCCCAGGAACGTCAAGCCCGCGGTCATCCTCGGGTTGTCCGGGTTGTTAGTGCTCTTGGCAGGGTCGGTGATGAGCGTTATCGGGTCGGAGAGGTCGTCAACCGCATCCATCGGACCACCCTTGGCTCCAAGTTGGGCAAGGGCGTCACGGATGAGGGGCGTGTCGGCCGCGAAAGGCGGTAGCGTCGGGAAGAGGCGTCCGAATCGACCCTGTTCGTAGAAGGTCGACTGGGGCGTGGCTTCGCCGAGGCCGGCGTGGCCGTGGGACATATCTGCGTCCTCCTAGATGAGTCCCCACTGACCGCTGATGCTACTCGCCCGGTGTCTACCCCGTTCATGATCGGCTCGGCCCGCTGACATGGGCCAGCCATGCAGGTCCGCATCTCTAGGGCTCACCGAGGATCTTGTGACCGCCGATGCGACGCCATCGGACGGCAGTCTCGTCCTCGATCTGCGTCCATTCGAAGGTCGCTCGACCGTCGGGCCCACTAAAGCTCCCAGTCATCTCCCAGACGCCAGGCGCGCCTTCGACATCCCGTACGCGCAAGTTCCTTGGCTACTTGGTCGCCGGATCGGCGCGAAACCCCTCACAGGCATCATGGAAACGGGGAACCGCCCTGCGGAAGAGCGTGCGCTCCCTGTCCGACAGGCGTCGCCAATCGCCGTCGAAGGACGCGCTGACCTCGAACTTCGATCCCTGTCGAGAACGGAGTCGAGGTGATCGAGGAGGCCGTCGACGCCGTCGACGACCGCCACACGTCCAGCTGCTACGTCGGCATCCGCCTGTCGCTCCATGGTCTGCCACCGATCGGTCCAGAGCCAGGCTTGGTCCGCACGTATGGGCACGACAGGAACGAGTTCGACTCGCCCGTCATCGTGCTCCACGAGCCGGACCTGCGCCCCCGGCTCGTCCAGCCGCAGCCTGCGCCGTAGATCGGCGGGAAGAGCCACGGTCCCTCGCGATCGTACCGACAAGTGGTGCGTTTTCACGCAAAGCAGCAGCAGTAAAGCCGCGGCCAGCGGGGGCCAAGTGTGGCAACCGGATGGCTTTCAGCTCGCGTTCGAGGGATGCGCCATTCGCCACAGCCACACCATCTTCGCCACAGCCACACCATCAAGGCGCGTTCCGTCTGATGCTCCGCGGAGGCTAGGGCAGCGCACGTGCCTCGCCGCGCGGCCGCAGGATCCAGAGGCCCTGGTCGATGTCGCTGGCGTAGACAAGGTTCGTCTCGGGATCGACCGCAACACCCCACATCCCGAAGCTTCGGTCCGTGCCCGGGAACGCGGGCACGAAGCGGCCCACGTAGCGCGGGCGGGCCGGATCGGCCACATCCAGCGCCACGATCCCGTTGCTATACCACGAGATGTACGCGCGATCGCCGAGCACTTCGGTGTTATGTATCGTCCACTCACCGAAGGGCGGGGTGCCGTCGCCCTGAACGTGGGGCAGACCTGCGAACGCACCGACCTGACCGAAGTCGGTGATCCCGTCACCATCGACGTCCTGTCCGGAGCCTTCCGCGTAGACGCGCAGGTAGCCATAGCTGGGCTCGGTCGGCCGCAGGAGCAGCCGCTCGTCGCGACCGTCGTCGAGTCGATCGCGGATCCGTTGCGCGACCTCGTCGATGTCGGAGATCATGACCGCTGGCATCTCGCCGGCCCGCTCCTGGACCTTCTCGAACTGCTGCTCCGTCCTGGGACCGTATTCGTAGGCGTCGTCAGGGCTGATGAGGTTGAAGACCACGGCTCCCGCTCCCGCCCGAGCCGCGCGGAGCGCTTGTCCGGTGATCCCGCACGGGACCTCCCACCCGTCGATGATGCCAACATAGAACGGGTCTACCGTATCGACGAGCACGAACTTGCCGGCCGAGCCGTCGAAGTCGGAGCGCTGGCAGCCATCGTTCGCATCCACCACCCGCCGGATCAGCTCGCCGCGGTCGGCCAGCGTCGTAGGCAGCCAGCGGAGGTCGACGATCGGATGGCCAGCGGTCTCGTCCTCCGGTTCCTGGATGTCGCCGAGCTCGTAGAGGAGTGCCGTCTCGGCCGGATCCGAGTCCTCCTGGTTAGCCAGGAGATATCTCCTGCCGCCGATATCGTACGGCGTCAATGAGTGCGTGTCTCCCGACTCGGTCTCTGGGAACAGCGTGTGAGCGAGCAGCTGCGGGTCGTCGGGATCGCTGATGTCGAACTTGAGGACTCCGGCATCCCAATACGAGACGTAGGCGCGCATACCTCCGTTCGCGGCCCGTGCCGAGTGCGCGAAGAACGACGGGAAGTTGCCTATCCCCTGGAAGGGGCTGGAGATGGGATCATTGCCGCCGGGGATGCGCATGTCGCTGTCACGTACGATGCCCCAATCGGCGATCTCCTGCGGCTCCTCCGGATCCGTGATGTCAGCGATCCGGAAGTCGCCACCTGTGCCAGCACCGAACCAGACATCATGTAACTCGGAGAACGGCACCGCCATCAGGGCGAGCGCACGACCGTCGGGGCGGACGACCATGTCCAGCTCGTGCACGCCACCGGCGGGTACGCTCAGGAAGCTCAGCTCCTGCGGGTCGGTCGGATCCGTCACGTCGAAGAGGGCCAGGCCGGCGCGACCACTCTCCCCGCAGATCTGGACGCCTACACCGAGGATGTCGCGGGTCCCGATCCGGCGCACGACCACGTCCTCGTTCGAGACGCCTTCGTGCCGCCCGGCGCCCGCCACGCGGACCGGATCGGATGGATCGCTGACGTCGATGATGTCGATGCCCCGCCCGGTGCATGGGCGCCCGGCGTTGCCGACGTAGGCGAACTTGCCGCTCAGCGGCCCATGGTCATACAAGAAGACGTCGCCGCTCCAGCTGCGGCCGCCGACGTCGAGATGGCCGACCACGCTGAAGTCATCGAGGACGGGGCGGGTAGGCGCCAGGGTGGCGGTCCGTGACATCGGTCCCGCGAGGAGATCGTGTCTGACGTGGGCTCGGACCACGGGCGCGTGCGCGCCCCATCGACCCTCCGGATCGTGCGCCGACGTAATGGCGGCTGTGGATAGCACGGACGCTGAAGCGAGCGCGCGGGCACCGACACATCTGCGGCGCGTCCGAGCCATGGGCGTGTCCCTCCTCAGGGGCGATGGCGCGGGTCGGTTTCGCCACTCGCTCGTCGCGGACCCGGCGACCAGTCTCATGGTCCGCCCCTCAGTGCTTTCCGGCGTCGGCGCCGAGTTTAGGCCCCGGAAGGGCCGCGGTCAACTTCTTGGGCAGCCAGTGCTGCCGATGCGTTCAAGCTCACCGACCCGGCCTCTTCACGCATAGCTCGCCCAGTCCCTGGCCGCGCCGAATCGCTGACAAGGGTCCGCACGACACCCATGGGGTAGGGATCCGAGGCAAGCTGCGGCCACATGGCGGTGCTGCCGACCGAACACTACATGTGGTGGTCACAACTTCACGAGCCGGGGGCAAGCAGCTCCCCACTAACACGCCCAAGAGTGGCCATCTCACGATGGAAAAGTGGCGCGCCCGGCGGGACTCGAACCCACGGCCTTCAGGTCCGCAACCTGACGCTCTATCCACTGAGCTACGGGCGCTCCGGTGCCGGTGGGACCGGCTGGAGGGAGTCTACCGCTTCCCGAGGACGCCTCCGATGAGATCGCCGATCTGGCCGAGGCCGCCCGCACCCTCCGCGCCGCCGCCTTCGGGCAGGTTGCCGCCGGGCGTGAGATGGTCGATGATCATGGGCAGGAACTGGGCCAGTAACGGCAGCAGCGACTGGACCGACAGACCGGTCGACGCCGACAGCTGCTGCGTCGTGTCCGGACCAAGGGCATCGCCGAGTCGCTGCGGGTCCACCGGCTCGTTCGACCCGGTCGAGATCCACGAGTCGACCTGATCGCCCAGCCCGCCTGCGCGCAGCTTGCCGACCAGTCCATCGACCCCGCCGCTGGACCGGAAGACATCCTGGACACCGCTGGTCAGTCGGTTCGGATCGACCGACCCGGCGCCTCCGAGGAGATTCGAGATGTCCATAGGGTGCCTCCGCGATGCGCCGATGCCGATGGCTGGGAGGCGAGTCTAGCCGTCTACCAGATCCGGGCCAGCCGGCGAAGCCGAGCGGGCTTACCGGCCCGACCTCTCGATTTGTGACGACCATCCCACCGGAAGGATCTCTCGCGGGGGGTCCTCGCCATCCGTCGACGACGAGCACGCAGGAGAGCTACCGCGATGTCGGGTCCACGCTCACACATCGGCCATGGAGCGCGGGAACCGGCCACCAATGGGCCCTCCGGTGGATATCTCTCGATATGTCGAGGGCTCGAGCTGGAGTTGGGCGGCGAGTCCATCGCGCCGTCCGCCGGCTGAGGGTCGATACTCGCGTTCGACCCATCAGTTAGCGGCGGAGGTGAGCCTTGCATCACGAACGACCATCGACAGCGGCTGCCCTGGCCAAGGGCGTGGTCGCCGGAGTAGCCGGAACGGTCCTGATGACCGCCTTCCAGAAGTTCATCGAGATGCCCATCACGAAGCGTGGCGATAGCTACGCGCCGGCCGACTTCGCGGAGCGCGTCCTGCCTGTCAAGGCGCACGGGCATGCGGATCGCAAGCGCCTCAACTACGCGACCCACTTCGCGCTCGGATCCATGTGGGGCGCCGCCTATGGGATCGCCAAGCGTCTCGGGCTGAAGGGCCCGATGGCCGTGGCCGGCGTGTTCGCCACGGTCTACACCAGCGATGTCGTGCTGAACACCGCGCTGGGTCTGTATCGCCCGTGGGACTGGTCGGGCAAGGATTGGGCTATCGATGTCGTCGACAAGGTCGTCCAGGCTGCAGCGACCGGGGCCGTCTACGAGCTGGTGCTCGATCGCTGACCCGCCCGGCTGAGGTCTTGGCGGAGAGGGAGGGATTCGAACCCTCGGAGCAGGTAACCCCACTCAACGGTTTAGCAAACCGCCGCACTAGACCTCTATGCGACCTCTCCGGCGCACCGGGGCGCGGGGGAGCATAGCATGGCCCCACCCATCGTCCGAGGCGGGCGAGACCGATCCTCAGCTAGGGCCGGGCGAGTGGTCGACATGCCCTGTCGGGTGTCGATGGCATCGACATACCAGGCCTTGTGGACGCCTTAGCAGAGCGCACTTGCGTCCCGATCGCCCCGCACCGGGGGATCGGACAGGGGCTTCGAGCTCGCTCGGATCCCAAGACGGTCTGGGTCCCGCGGGCTCGACCGCACATGGCGGAGCCTTGAGCCCCCGCTGAGCCGTATTTGTCGACTTGGTCGACAACGGCCGGTGAAGCGACGAGTCCAGAGGTCCGTCTGACGGTTCATCGGCTTCGAACCGGTATCCTTCATCTTCCCCTCGAGAACCACTCGCGTTCCCGTCGAGACCACTAGTTAGTAGCTCACCCTCCTGTGGCCCGCAGTCATGAGGTATCCCCTTGGCCAAACGCGTCGTCCTGATCGGTCATCCTGTCGAGCGTTCGCTCGCTGGCGTCCTCCAGCAGGCTGCCTTCGACGAGCTGGGCATCGGGGCGACCTACGAGCCGCTGGACCGGCTCCTGATCGAGCTGCCGGAGACTATCGCTCGACTGCGTGAGGACGAATTCCTGGGCGCCAATATCACCGTCCCCTACAAGGAACGCGTTGCGCCGATGCTCGACCGGCTGACCGAGGAGGCGCAGGAGACCGGGGCGGTCGACACGATCACCAGGGAAGGCAGCCGCCTGGTCGGCCACAACACGGACGTGCTCGGCTTTCGGCCCGCCCTGGATGCCTTGGTGGGCAACCAACGCATGCCGCGGAACGCGATGGTGCTGGGCGCGGGGGGCGGAGCCAGAGCGGTCGTCTACGGCCTCATCACTGCCGGCTTCCAGCGCATCATCGTCTTCAACCGGCACCTGCACCGTGCGGAGGGGATGGTCCGACACTTCGCCAAGAGCGCATCGCACATGGAACTGCGGGCCATGCCCTGGCACGAGTCGGTCATCGAGGCGGAGCTTGCCAAGGCGAAAGTGCTCATCAACGCCAGCTCCGTGGGTCGAGATCCCGCGGTGACACCGATCCCCCGGGAACTGCTGCCGGCCGAGCTGCTGGTGCTCGACCTGCTATATGAGCCGCCCGAGTCGCGCCTGGTCCGAGAGGCGAAGGCATCGAGCGCCGACGCCGTGCTCAATGGCGACCTGATGCTGCTCAATCAGAGTGCCGCTGCTTTCCGGCTCTGGACCGGCCAGCCGGCACCGATGGACCTGTTCCGCGCTCGACTGGACGGCGCACGAGCCAGCAAGTCCCAAGCTGGGTCCGAACCGGAGCCGGCAGCAGAGGCGGCTGCCAGCTAGATCCAGTAGTGTCACGGGAGGCGGCGGTGCAGCCAGCTTCAGGACCGACCGATGCCCGCCGGCCAGAGGAGCTGCGGGTCGCCATCGATGCCGTGCGTCTCGCCAGCCGTTTGTGCCGATCGGTGCGCCACGATCTCGTGGTCGCCGACCAGGCCACCAAGACGGATAGCTCACCGGTCACGGTGGCCGATCTGGGATCACAGGCTCTGATCAGCCTCATCCTGGCCGAGGCGTTTCCGGTCGACCCGATGGTCGGTGAAGAGGACGCTTCCCTGCTGCGCTCCGAACCGGAGGGGCCGATCACGGCGGCCGTCCAGCGCCACGTCGCGGCAGTCCGTCCGTCGGTCGGAGCGACTGACATCATCGCTGCGCTGGATCGCTGCGGCCATGCTGGTGGGCGCCAGGGCCGCTTCTGGACGTTGGACCCGGTCGATGGCACGAAAGGCTTCCTGCGCGGCGGGCAATACGCCGTGGCGTTGGCACTCATCGTGGACGGCGAGGCTGTGCTGGGCGTCCTGGGCTGCCCGAACATGGGCCCCGGAGCGATCTTCAGCGCCCTTCGTGGCAACGGTGCTCGGACCGAGGACCTGGATGATCCGGACGAGCCGTCCCCGATCCATGTCTCGCGGCCAGCCGACCTGCGCGATGCGGTGTGGGCCGAATCGGTCGAAGGAGGCCACTCCGATCAGCGCTCCGCCGCGGCCATCGCTCGACAGCTTGGACTGCGCCAAGCACCCGTCCGCATGGACAGCCAGGTCAAGTACGCGGCGGTCGCCCGTGGCGACGCCGCCATCTACCTGCGGCTGCCGACCAACGCCGAGTATCGCGAGAACATCTGGGATCACGCGGCGGGCTCGCTGCTGGTCGGTGAGGCCGGCGGCGCGGTGACCGACGTGGACGGTCAGCCGCTGGATATGGGCGCCGGGCGGCAGTTCGTACGCAACGCGGGAGTCGTGGCGACCAGTGGCGGCTCACTGCATCTGGCGGTCCTGGAGGCCATCCGCTCGACCCAGGCAAGCTGACGGGCCGGTGGCCCCACCGTTGCGCAGTATCGTCAGCCGGAGCGCTGATCGGTTGCTCAATACGGTCGCCCTGCGCGACCCGTCAGTGGGCGAGGAGGCGCGCGAGCTTCACGCGCGCGTTCCGGTCGTCGACCTCCTTGTGGCGACCCCTCTCTTCCGGGCCGGCTTCGTGCCGCGCCGCAGACACGGACATGCGGACCTGCCGCGCCTCATCCAGGGAGGCGTCGACCTGGTCGGCTTTTCCATCGCCACGAGGCATCCCGACTTGCGCGGCACGCTCTCCAAGCCGCACTTCTGGTCGCTGGGGCTTTCAACGCGGTCGCTGGGCAGTGACATGGCCATCGCTGGCGCGCTCATCGACCGGATCGAGGACTGGGCAAGACGCTCGCGCGGTCGACTCCGGCTTCTGCCCGCCTCGGATGATCTTGAGGGCATCATGTCGGACCGGATGAGCGGTGTCGTCTCCGCCTTCGTAGGTATCCAGGGCGGGCACGTGCTGGAGGGCCAGCCGGCCAACGTGGCCGCTCTGGCGGCTCGTGGAGTGCGCATGTTCGCGCCTGCCCATGTGATGGACAACGCCCTGGTCGGGTCGAACACGGGCCGGCACAGCGGCGGCCTGACCGGATTCGGCCGCGACATCGTGGCCGAGCTGGAGCGGCAGCGCATCATGGTCGATCTTGCCCATATGTCGGTCCGAGGTATCCACGACGCTTTGCCTCTCCTCCGCCGACCGTTCGTCCTGAGCCACACCGGCCTCAGCCGGCTGGCTGGCGCTGGCAGCCGGCTGCCTGGTCGCCGTTTCACAGCGGGCCGGCGCAATCTGGCTGACCGTGAGGCGCGCATGGTGGCCGAAGCAGGCGGACTCATCGGGCTTACGCTGAGCACCAAGCTGCTGGGCGGAGACGGACTGGACGCCATGGTCCGCACGGTGGATGCGGCGGTCGAGCTGGCGGGACCCAAGCGCGTGGCGCTCGGTAGCGACATGGACGGCGCGTTGCGCATGCTCACCGATGCGGCCGGGTTGCCGGCCGTCACGACCGCTCTGCTCGCGGCCGGATCGGACAGGTCGACCGTCTCGGACTTCCTGGGCGGGAACGCCTTGCGCCACCTGGGCGCGGCATGGGCGTCCGACCGATCGACCCATCCGGCTGGCATGCCCGAGGGTGCTGCTATCGTGTCTGGATGGCGGTGAGCCCTCCCCTCGTACCGTCTGCTGATCCGCTCGCCGAGCCGATCCGCCTCGCCTTTGCCGACGCGTGGGGCGAGATGGGCGCCGCCTGGGGCGTGCAGCCGTCGGTCGCTCGGGTACATGGGTATCTGCTGGCCCATGGCGGTGTCCTGACCGAGCGCGAGATCCGCGAAGCGCTCGGCCTCTCCCACCGGGCGGCCAGCCTGGCTTTGGCCGAGACGGAGGCCTGGGGTCTGGCCGAGCGGGTCCACTCCGACCGCGCCGCCCGGCGTGGCCCCAGCCCGGCGGCTTACGAGGTGGTACGAGACCACTGGCGTTGGTTCCAGCGCATCGCCGAACAGCGCAAGTTGCGCGAGGCCGATCCCCTGATGCCGCGCCTGGAGGCATGTCTGGCGCGTGCCGACGAAGCGGTGCGGGCAGCTCCGGCCGATCTGGAGCTGGTCCGCCTGCGAGAGTGGTTGACGGAGCTGCTGAGCTTCATCAGGCTCTTCGATCGCGCCGTGACCCTTGTCGCGCGCGCCGAGTCAGCGGAGATCGCCCGAGGTTTCTCGGTGCTGGCGCACCTTTCCGACGAGAGCCTCGACCGCCTGGTCCGACTGTTCGGGACATTGCCCGAGCAGGAGCTGGCCACCACCATCGATGCCGTCTCGCGTGTGTCACCCCAGGTCGCGCGACGCATCCTGTCGACCGCCGGTCGGATCGCTCGACTTACCCGCTAGCTTTCTGCATGCGCGCGATAGATTCGGGCCACGACTGACCGGGACGAGGTAACCGGTCGAGGGCTATCGTGGGGAGGCGGGAGCCGCATCGCCCGCCACGGACGCCGTTATACGATCCAGGAGAGGGGCTCGCTTGGTTTGAGCACGTTGCAGCAGGTTCCCGCGCCGGCCCACGCTGTACTCATCCTTCACGACGAGGAGGCGCGCTCCGAGTTCGTGGCCGCGCGCCTGGAGCGGGAGGGCTTCCGGGTCAGCGGATCGCCGGTCCAGGCATGGCCACCGGATCCTGCCAGCGGACTGGGAGTAGCTCCCGATCTGGCCGTAGTCATCCTGTCCGACATCCGAGCCGACGCTTCCGGCGAGGTCGGTCGGCTGAGGCGCGCGTTCGTGGGTCCCCTGATCATCATCGCGCCGGGAGGCACTTCGGCCGGCGCCCGGGTACTGGATGCTGGTGCGGACGACTTCGTGGACTTCCCCAGCGACGTGGATGAGGTGGCGGCGCGAGTGGGTGCCGTCTTGCGTCGCGTCCGATCGACGGCCATGGACGGGTCCGAGGCAGCCGACCCATCCGTACTCGTCATCGGCGACGTGGAGCTCGACCTGGAACGACGGATGTGTCGGCGTGCTGGGCGGGTGGTCGCGCTGGCCAGGTCCGAATGGCAGGTCCTGACCCACCTCGCGCGGCACCGCGGTAGGGTCGTCATCGCGACCGACCTGCTGCGCTCGAGCTGGGGTCCCGACTACACCGACGACCTCCAGATCCTGCGCATCTGCATCTCCCGGCTGCGCCGCAAACTCGGCGCATCGGGTCGCGAGGGGCCGATCAAGACCTATCACAATGTCGGTTACGCGCTGGAGGGTTGAGCCGCCCCTTTCGCGAAAGCGGGGATGATCTCGCGCTGGCAGAGATCCAAGAAGGCCGCCTGGTCGGGACCGATCTGGTGCAGGAAGATGTGATCGAAGCCCGCATCGACGTATGCCTGGATGGCTTCCAGGTGACGCTCCAGATCGGGCCCGCAGACGACCTTCTCAGCCAACGCCTCTTCGGTCACCATCTGAGCGGCTTGTTGGAAATGGGCCGGTGTCGGGAGCTCTTGAGACAGTTCGCCGGTGATGCCGGCGTTGGGCCAGATCTCCAGCGCCAGCTTCCTGGCCGCAGCCTCGTCGGGACCCCAGCACATGGTCACCTGGGCATAGCGCGGGCCGGTGCCACCGGCTCGGTCGAACGCTTCCACGAGCTCGCGGTCGGGCGCCGTGCTGATGAGCCCGTCGCCGATGCGGGCTGCCAGCTCGGCCGACTTGACCCCGCCGGCGGCCACCATGATGGACGGCGTCTCATGGGGCAGGCTGAACAGCTGGGCGTTCTCGAGCGCGAAGTACTCGCCGTAGTGACTCTTCTCGCCGCCCTCCCACAGCATGCGGATGATGGTCACGGCCTCTTCCAGCATCTCGGCGCGCAGTTCGTAGGGCGGCCATTTGTCGCCCAGGATGTGTTCGTTGAGGTTCTCGCCCGTGCCCACCCCCAACGTGAACCGACCGGGCATCAAGGCCGCGCTGGTGGCTGCCGCCTGGGCGATGATGGCGGGGTGAGTGCGGATGGTGGGACAAGTCACCCCGGTCGCCAGGCGCAGTCGCTGGGTGGCTTGCGCGATGGCACCGATGACCGACCAGACGAACGGACTCTGGCCCTGTCGCTCGACCCAGGGATGGAAGTGATCGGAGATCATGGCCATCTCCAGACCGGCCTCCTCCGCCGCGACAGCGTTGCGGACGAGGTCGCTCGGGGACTGTTCCTCGCTCGATAGTGAATAGCCGATGGTTGTCATGGCCGCAGCCTGACTGTCCGGGCGTCGCACCGGTCGCCTGTTGCCCGGGCCGTGTGTCGCCTCCGCGTTACAAGCTGCTCCTACGGACGCGTAGGCAC
>Ga0136614_10002320_pt1 | contig 11805 bp, 9 predicted proteins | sample AntDrymUQ2792106_2_FD_106643 | JGI IMG/M metagenome (GOLD analysis project Ga0136614, IMG submission 106643) | Polar desert sand microbial communities from Dry Valleys, Antarctica - metaG UQ279 (21.06) | ecosystem: Environmental > Terrestrial > Soil > Desert | place: Antarctica: Dry Valley...
ACGAAGATGGTGTGGATCGCCCGGCCGGCGCCCTCTGCATCCTCCACGATGAACAGCGAGCGATGCTCCGCGAGCTCCCAGACCGCCTCCGTCGCATGCGCGATGAAGGAGGGCTCGGCGCCGTGACTCCGATCGACGGAGATTGCGCCGTAGAGCGACGCTTACGGCACCGAAAGGTCGCACGGGAGGCTGCCCGCCGCTGCTGCCGAGAGATCAGCTGCGCGAGCTCTGGCAACTCACTTGCGCCCGACATCCGCCGCCGCGGCGATCTCGGCGGCTTGGTTGGCGTTGGCGGGCGCCGGTCCGCCGTCGCGGCCGACGAGCGTGTCCTCTAAGCCGACGCGCACATCGACGCCAGCAGCGATACCGGCGTCGACCACCGCCCAGTTCGCGCGGGCGTCGCCATGCCACAGCCGAGGCCGCCCGAGGCCACTGACGCGCGCATCGATCGCACGCGCAAGCTCGACTGCGGCGCGGTCGTCGTGCTCGTAGATCGTCTCCACGAGCACGCGGTGAATCGCCGACGCCCACGGCGCAGCGAGCAGCGCCTCGGCGCCGTCGAGCGTGAACACCCCGGCCTCGATCCCGATGCCCCGATCAAGCAGCGCAGCTCCGAGCTCGATCACTCCCTGCTCGGCCAGGTTGAGCGAGACGGCGTCGGGCGGGCTCGTCCATGCCCGGATCGCCGCGATGCGATCGGGCGCATCGCCGAGGTCGATGTCCTCCTGGGTCGAGCAGGAGATCTCCAGGTCCGGGACGGCGGCACGGATCGCCGCGACCACGGCATCGTGGACGTCCGGGGCAAGTGACTCGGCCCCGTCGGCCGGCCGACGCGGGTGCAGATGCACGGAAGCCGCGCCGGCCGCGCGGCAGGCGACCGCGTCGGCGACGAGCTGCTCCAGCGTCACGGGGACGTCCGGGTGATCGTCGCGGCTGTAGTCGCCGTTGAGCGCGCACTGGATCATGAGCCGCACGCTACTGAAGCCAGGGGTCTGCGTCCCCCCGCGCGGAGGTGTCCCGGTCGACGGTCGGTAAGCGGGGCAGCGAGTCGCGGGTATGCGTCGGCCAACTTCACGCCCGTACGTGACACTCCGCGCGATGCGGATGGAGGTCAGCGACGAGGCGGCGTTCGCCGAGCACGCGGAGCGCTATCGCGGCGAGCTGCGGGTGCACTGCTACGACCCAGCCGGTCCGGACCTGTCTGGCGGGTCGAGCGGCCCGGGTCCGCGGGCGCGTGGCAGCTCGGCGGCGGCGCGGGCGTCGGGCATCTCGAGCCAGACCCGCGGCGTACGTGGCGCTGGCGTTCGGCCAGCGAAGAGTGGAGCTCGGCCGAGCGATGAGTTCGGGCCGGAGCACGGGTCTGCGCTATAGATTTCACCGCGACCAGGAGCGCAAACGATGACCGAAGCGACGACCACCGTCCGAGTCGATGACGAGGTGCGGCTCTGCGTCCAGGCGATGGGGAACCCGGATGCGCCGACGCTGCTGCTGATCGGCGGCGCGACCTGGTCGATGGACTGGTGGGAGGACGACCTCTGCCGCCGCCTCGTGCAAGGGGGGCGCCAAGTGGTCCGCTACGACCAGCGCGACACCGGCCGCTCCACAAGCTGGCCGCCGGGTTCACCGGGCTACAGCGGCGCGGACATGGTCGCCGATGCCATCGCGGTGCTCGACGCCCTCGGCGTCCAGCGCGCGCACGTGGTCGGGCTCTCGATGGGCGGCGGCATCGCGCAGCGCCTCGCGCTCGAGCATCGCGACAGGCTGACAAGCCTCACGCTCATCTCCACGAGCCCCATCGATCCCAGCATCGAGGGACTGCCAGGCATGTCGCCCGAGCTTCAGGCCACCTTCGCCGCGGAGCACTCGGAGCCCGATTGGGCCGACCGGGACGCCGTGGTCGACACGATCGTCGAAGCAGAACGCCCGTACGCGGGACCTGACAGCTTCGATGAGGCGCGGCTGCGCGCCACGGCCCGGCGCGTGTTCGACCGAACCGACGACATGGCGGCGAGCCTGACCAACCACTCCGTGCTCGACGACGACGGGCCCGCCGACGCCGGGCTGAGCCGGCTCGACGGTCTGCCGACACTCGTGCTGCATGGCACGGCCGATCCGCTGTTTCCGCTCGCGCACGGCAGGGCGCTGGCGAACGCGATCCCCGACGCGCGACTGATCGAACTCGACGGCGTGGGCCACCAGCTGCCACCGCCACGAACCTGGGATCTCCTCGTCGACGCGCTGATCGAACACACCGGACGGGTGTAGCGCCCGACGATCCGGGCCGTCCGGTCGGTCCCAGTCAGGCTTGGCGCAACGGGACGCGGCTGATGCGTCATATGCTCGAGCCCTGATGGATGAGCGCGAGAGTTTCGGCCTTCCGCACGGTCACCGATGAATGTCGCGCCTTGACGCGGTCCTCTCTGCATGACTCCCAGCAACAAGTGGTCCGCACCCGCACCACCTGTCACATGTCCATCTCCCTCGACGGCTTCGTCGCCGGGCCGGACCAAGGCCGCGACGACCCAGTCGGCGTCGGCGGTCTCAAGCTCCACGAATGGCACTGGCACGCTGGCGAGCCCGGTCACGAGGCGGATGCCGGCCCGCGCGACGAGTTGATGAAGCGCCGCGGCGCGTACGTCATGGGCCGCAACATGTTCGGCCCGATCCGGGGCGAGTGGGACCGTGACTGGCGCGGGTGGTGGGGCGACGAGCCGCCCTACCACGCGCCGGTGTTCGTCCTCACCCACCACGCGCACGAATCGATCGAGATGGACGGCGGGACGACATTCCACTTCGTCACAGCCGGCTTTGTCGTCGCCCTCGAGCAGGCGAAGGCAGCCGCCGGCGACGGCGACGTTGACATCGCCGGCGGCGCCTCGACGGTGCAACAGGCGTTCGCGGCGGGTGCGATCGACGAACTCGTGCTCGACATCGTCCCCGTCCTGCTCGGCGGGGGCGAGCGCCTGTTCGATGACGTGGACAACCCTGGGCTCGAGCCAGTCGAGGTGATCCACTCACCTCACGCGACGCACGTCCGCTACCGCATCGGCCGCTGACCATTCGGCGGCGGTCGTCCATGGTGGACGGCATGCGCGACCGCCGCCGTCACGCCCCCGCTGTTGCCATCACAGCGAGAACTCAAGGATCCGTCTGCGCACGGTCGCGGCGTGAAGCTTCGATTGTCACTACGCTCGCGGGGTGCCGCCGACCAGCCACCTGCTCGCGTTCGCGGTGCAGGCGATCCCAGGAGCGCTCGGCGGGTCGTCCAGCGTGAGCGAGACGCGAATCGATTTCTGCGGCAGACTGCTTCCTCGATGGCGCTCGACTTCCGAGGCTTGCGGTACTTCGTGGCGGTAGCGGAGGAACTGCACTTCACGCGCGCCGCGGAGCGCATGTACATCGCGCAGCCGGCTCTGTCGGAGCAGATTCGCCGCCTGGAGGCGGAACTCGGCGTCGAGCTGCTGCGGCGCACCACACGCAAGGTGGAGCTCACCGCGGCGGGCGAGGAGTTCCTGGCGCGCGCGCGGCGGATCCTCGCCGAGGCCGACGAGGCGCTGGCCGAGGCGTCCCGCGCGGCTCGCGGCGAGACGGGCAGCATTCGTGTCGCGACGGGCGCCACCGCGGGTCTTCAGCTGGTGCCTGCGGTGCTGCGCGCGTTTCGCGAGGCGCGTCCGCGGGTGCACATCGACCTGCGTCAGATCGATTGGCAGCACTACTCCGGCGGCCCCGAGGACGGGGCGGTCGACGCGGCGTTCGTGTGGCTCCCCTATGAGCACCCGGACCTGAGCTTCGCGGCCCTGCACGAGGAGCCCCGGGTCGCGGCCCTTGAGGAGGGACACCCGCTGGCCGGTCAAGCGGAGCTCCAAGTCGAGCAGATCCTCGACGAGCCGTGGCCGTGGGTCGAAAGCCCGCCGGCGGTGCGCGACTTCTGGACGTGCGCGGACTTCCGCGGTGGCGAGCCGGCGCGTCGCGGGCCGACGGTCGTCTCGATGGAGGGCGTGCTCGAGGGCGTCCGCGCCGGCCTGTGCGTCGCCACCGTGCCGCGGTCACAGGCGGAGGTCTCTGGTTGGCCTGGCATTGCGTTCCGGCCGGTGCGGGACCTCACGCCGGCGACGCTGGCGCTCGGCTGGCGCAGCGCCGACGAAACCCCGGTGGTGCAGGCGCTGGTCGAGATCGCCCGTCGGGTAGCCGCCGGCGGTGCGGCGCCTCATTCATCGGATTCGTCCGATTAGTCGCTCGCAGGTCCGTCTTTCAATTTCGCGGCCACTGGCGGCACGGTGTTGTGCATGGCACACAACGGCACGCTCATCAGCGTCGGCGACGAGCTGGTCACGCTGATCAACGTCTTCGACGTGGACGCATCCAAGCAGCAGGACCTGGTCGATCTTCTCAACGATGGCACCGAGAGGGTCATGCAGCACCGCCCCGGATTCGTGTCGGTGAGCATCCTCGCCAGCAACGACGGCACCCGCGTCGTCAACTTCGCCCAGTGGCGGAGCCTGGACCACGTGAAGGCGACGATGGCCGACCCGGACGCGGGTAGCTATGTGAGGCAGGCCGGCGAGCTAGCCGACGCGACGCCGCACGTGTACACGGTGGCCGCCGTTCACCACGCGTAGCCCGGAGTCCTCGCGTGCTCACGGCCTACATCGCCGTCACCATGGTGGCAGCTCACGGCCTACATCGCCGTCACCATGGTGGCAGCGCTCGCAAGCTTCGGCGCGGCCACCCTCGACGCCTCGTGCTCCAGGTGGGTGCTGGCCAACATGACCAGGCTGGGAGTGCCCACTCCCAGCTGCGGCTGCTACCCGGCGGGTTTCCTCCTCCTGGCTGCGGGCTCGCTGGTCCTCGGTCTGGCTTCAGACTGAGGCGACGGCGCACGACAGCAGAACCGTGGCGGCGCTCGCCGCCCGAGCGGGCTCGTCGTCCCTGTGAGGCGAGCCACGCGGGGTGTCGCGTCCAAGGATCCTCCACCGGCATGCTTCTGCTCGCGCGGTGCGCAGCGCTCGCTGAGCGGCGCCGTCGCGCCGTCGGCGCGTAGATTGAGGGGGTGGATCTCGAGGAGCTCGCGCGCCTGCGTCACGCGCACGATCTGCTGGACCGCGAGTACGCGCGGCCGCTGGAGGTGCCTGCGATGGCGCGTGCGGCGCTGATGTCGCCCGCGCACTTCTCGCGGCGCTTTCGCGAGGCGTACGGGGAGACGCCGTATGGCTATCTGCAGACCCGGCGTGCGGGACCCCAACGGCAACCACCTGCGCCTCAGCCAGCCGCTGACCAGCCAGTCGTGACCCGAGACGCCTCCGACCATGTGCATTGGGACGGAATCGAAGCTGGCCGCGTAGGGCATGCCGGACCTGACTCGGCTTGACGCAGCGCCTCAGGCGCGCAGCGCCCCGATGATGTGCTCGCCGTAGCCGTCGAGCGTCGCCTCCTGGGCGTCGTGCATGAGGTAGATGTTGAACTGGTCGACGCCGAGCGCCTCGAGCTCGCGCAGCTTGGTCAGGTGGTCATCGACCGTGCCGAGCACGCAGAAACGGTCGACGATCTCGTCGGGCACGAACGTGGTGTCCGGGTTGCCGGCGCGGCCGTGGTGCGCGTAGTCGTAGCCCTCGCGCGCGCGGATGTAGTCGGTCAGCGCCGTCGGGATGCTGTCTCGCCCGGAGCGCTCGCCCTCGCCGTAGCGGCGGACGAGGTCGGCGACGTGGTTGCCGACCATCCCGCCGAACCAGCGGCACTGCTCGCGCGCGTGGTCGAGGTCGTCGCCCAGGTAGGCCGGCGCCGCCACGCAGATCGCGATCGAATCCGGATCGCGGCCCGCCTGGACCGCCGCCGCGCGCACGCGCTCGACGGTCCAGCGCACGATCACCGGGTCGGCGAGCTGGAGGATGAACCCGTCGGCCTTGCGCCCCACGAGCGCGAGCGCCTTGGGCCCGTAGCCGGCCATCCACACGTCGAGCCTGCCGTCGCGCACCCACGGGATCCGGACCTCCCCGGCCGGCGTCTCGATCGCCCGCCCCTCGGCCAGCTCCTTGATGACGTGCATCGCGGCCTCGGTCTCGGCGAGCGTCGTCGGCGGCTTGCCGAGCACCCGGCGCGCGGAGTCGCCGCGGCCGATGCCGCAGATCGTCCGGTTGCCGAAGCCGTCGTTGAGCGTCGCGAACAGCGACGCGGTGACGGTGGGGTCGCGCGTGGCCGGGTTGGTGACGAACGGGCCGACCATGATCCGCTCCGTCGCCGCGAGCATCTGCGTGTAGACGACGTATGGCTCCTGCCACAGGATGTGGGAGTCGAACGTCCAGGCGTGGCTGAAGCCGAGCGCCTCCGCTCGCCGGGTGAGCTCGACGACCCGGCTGGCCGGCGGGTCGGTTTGGAACGTGACGCCGAAGTCCACGGCGTCAGTCGAGCGTCGCCGTGGCGGGGGCCCGGGCGCCGCTCTGCGCCCGCGCCAGGGCGACGTACACGATCGCGGAGATGCCGAACGCGACGAACACGCCGTAGCGGTAGAGCTCGTCGAGGAAGTTCGGGTCCGCGACGATCCCGCCTTCCGTCGTCGCCGCGTGCAGGAAGCCCGGCAAGACCGGGATGACCCCCACGGCCACCGCGATCAGCGCGCGCCAGTTGTAGCCGTTGGAGTACCAGTACTCGCCGCCCTCGCCCGGCCGGTACAGCTCCTCCACGTTGAGCCGCGCGCGGCGCACCAGCCAGTAGTCGACCACCATCACCGCGAGGAACGACGCCAGCAGGCTGCCGTAGCCGACGAGCCAGGTGAAGATGTAGGCGCCGACGTCCTCGTAGAGCTTCCAGGGGAACGAGACGATCCCGATGACGGCGGTGATCATGCCGCCCATGCGGAAGGAGATCTGGCGCGGCGAGAGGTTCGAGAAGTCGTTGGACGGCGAGACGACGTTCGCGGCCATGTTCGTCGAGACCTGCGCGATGACCACGATCGCCATCGCGAGGACCAGCAGCACCGGCAGGTCCGCGAGCAGGCGCGCCACCAGCGTCACCGGGTCCCAGATCGCCTCGTCGTAGACCACGACCGTCGCGGCGGTGACGGCGATGCCGATGAACGAGAAGCCGGTCATCGCCAGCGGCATCGCGATGCTCTGGCCGACCACCTGCGAGCGCTGGTCCTTCGCGTAGCGCGTGAAGTCGGGGATGTTCATCGACAGCGTGATCCAGTACCCGACGTTGGCCGCGAGGCCGGGCCCGAACAGCGACCAGAAGCTCTGGTCGTCGGTGAGCAGGCTCGAGGAGGTGGAGAAGACGTTGCCGATCCCGCCCCCGGCGCTGAACGCCCAGACCAGCAGCGCCACGCTCGACCCGATCAGCAGCGGCGCGGCGTAGCTCTCGAGGAAGCGGATGCCGTCGATGCCGCGCAGGATGATCGCGACCTGGACGAGCCAGAACACTCCGAACGCGATCGCGCGATGGCCCGTGACGTCGGCCCAGCCCGACGTGAGCGTCGTCATCAGCGTGTCCAGCGCGAGCGCCCCGATCCACGTCTGGATGCCGAACCAGCCGCAGGCGACGAGCGCGCGCGCCATCGCGGCCACGTTCGCGCCGCGGATGCCGAAGCTCGAGCGCACCAGCACGGGGAACGGGATGCCGTACCTGGTCCCCGGGTGCGAATTGAGCAGGATCGGGATCAGCACGAGGAAGTTGCCCAGCGAGACGGTCAGCAGCCCCTGCCACCAGGTCATGCCCGCGGCGATCAGGCCAGAGGCGAGGGTGTAGGTGGTGATGACGATCGACAACCCGATCCACAGCGCGGCGAGGTTGTAGGTCCCCCAGGTGCGCTGCTCGGGCCCGGTCGGGGCGAGATCGCCGTTGGAGAGCGGCGAGTCGGCGATGGTGCTCATGAAGCGGCTTGCTCCTCCGCCCACGCGAGCGTGCGCCGCGTGAGCTCGTACAGGGCGCGAACGGACAGCTCGAGATCCGCCTCGGGCGTGTCCTCCTCCTTGGTGTGGCTCACGCCGCCGAGGCTCTTGACGAACAGCATCACGGTCGGCATCACGCGCGCCATCTCGGCCGCGTCGTGCAGCGGGCCGCTCGGCAGCCGGTGGCTCGTCGCCGCGACCTCGTTCACCGCCGCGTCGGCGAGGTCGACGAGCGTCGGGTCGAACAGGATCGGCTCGATCTCCCAGACGCGCTCCCACGCCACCTCGCAGCCCTCCTCCGCGGCGATCCGCGCCGCGTTCGCCTTGGCGCTCGCGAGCATGTCGGCCAGCACGTCCGCCTGGAGCGCGCGCTGGTCGAGCGAGACCGCGCAGCTGCCGTTGAACGCGGTGACGATGCCCGGCGAGACGCGCACGATGCCGGTCGTCGCGCGCACGTCGTCGCGCGCCGCGGCGTCGTCGCGAAACGCCAGCGCGCTGCGCGCCGCGGCGAGGAACGCGTCGCGGCGCAGGTGCATCGGGCTCGCGCCCGCGTGGGCGTGCGCGCCGGTGAAGCGCACCATGTGACGCTGCACGCCGAACGTGCCGAGCACGGCGCCGAGCGGCAGGTCGAGCTGCTCGAGCACCGGGCCCTGCTCGATGTGCAACTCGAGGTAGGCGATCGCGTCGCGCAGGCGCGCGCCGGACTCGCTCATCCGGTCGAGCTCCACGCCGTGGGCGGCGAGCGCGTCGGGCAGCGCGGTGCCGTCGCGGTCGGTCAGCCCGCGCACCGCCTCGGGGTCGAGCGTGCCCGAGCAGGCGCTGGAGCCGAGCAGGCTGCGGCCGAAGCGCGCGCCCTCCTCGTCGGCCCAGTCGACGAGCTTCAGCGTGAGCGCGCGGCGCTCGGGCGCGAGCGCGCGCAGCACCTCCAGTCCGGCCACCACGTCGAGCGTCCCGTCGAGCCAGCCGCCGTTCGGGACGGAGTCGAGGTGGCCGCCCACGATGACGAAGCGCTCGGACTCGCCCGGCGCGGTCGCCCAGGTGTTGCCGGCCTCGTCGGTCTCCACGCTCACGCCCGCGATCCCGTCGAGCTCGGAGCGCAGCCACTCGCGCGCGGTGATCCACGTGTCCGTCCACGCGACGCGCTGGGCGCCGTCGTCGCTTCCCGTCAGCTCCGCGATCCGGCGCAGGCCCGCGACCGCGCGGGCCGGGTCGACCGCTGCCATCAGTGGCCCGCCACTAGCGGACCGCCGCGCCGGGAGCGGGCTGCGCGAACGTGCGGTGCACGAAGCGGCCGGCGCCGGCCGCCGCGACGACCTCGCCGTCGCGGTAGGCGAGCTTGCCGCGCACGTAGACCGACGCCGGGCCGCCGGTGAACGTCATGCCCTCGTACGGCGTGTAGTCGACGTTCCCGTGGCGGTTGGCCTGCGTGGCCGTGATCGTCAGCTCGGGGTCCCAGACGACGATGTCGGCGTCCGCCCCGGGCGCGAGCGCGCCCTTGCGGCCGGCCATGCCGTGGACCTTGGCCTGGTTGGTGGCGAGCACCGCCACCATCAGGTTCTCCGAGATCCGCCCCTCGCGCACGCCATGCGTCCACAGCACGGACGAGCGTTCCTCCACGCCCGGCGCGCCGTTGGGGATGAGCGTGAAGTCGTCGCGGCCCAGCTCCTTCTGGCCGGCGAAGTCGAACGCGCAGTGGTCGGAGCCGAAGATGTGCAGGTCCTGGCTCTGCAGGCCGCGCCAGAGCGCCGGCTGGTTGGAGGGATCGCGCAGGGGCGGAGAGAGGACGTACTTCGCGCCCTCGAAGTCCGGCCGCGCGAGATCGGCGTCGGAGAAGACGAGGTACTGCGGGCAGGTCTCGGCGTACACCGGCCGGCCGCGCGCGTGGGCGCGCTTGATCTCCTCGAGCGACGCCGCGCAGGAGACGTGCACGACGAGCAGCGGGCAGTCGGCGACCTCCGCGAGCCGGATCGCCCGGTTGGTCGCCTCCGCCTCGACCGCCTCGGGGCGGGTCAGCCCGTGCCAGCGCGGCTCGACGTCTCCGCGCGCGAGCGCCTGCGCCTGCAGCTTGGCGATCGCGTCGCCGTTCTCGGCGTGCACCAGCACGAGCAGCCCACACTCGCGCGCGATCTGCATCGCCTCGAACAGGTCCTCGTCCGCCGTGTAGAGCGGCGTGCCCTTGTAGGCCATGAAGATCTTCACCGTCGCGACGCCCAGCGCGGGCAGCGACGGCAGCTCGGCCTTGACCTGCTCGGTGAGGTTGGTGATCGCGACATGCAGGCCGTAGTCGACGTGCGCCTTGCCCTCGGCCTTGCGCTGCCACGTCTCCACCGCCTCCGCTAGCGTGCCCTCGGGATCCTGCAGCGAGAAGTCCACGAGCGTCGTCGTCCCCCCGGCGACCGCGGCCGCCGTCCCGCTGTCCCAGTCGTCGGCGGTGACCGTGCCGCCGAACGGCATGTCGAGGTGCGTGTGCCCGTCGATGAAGCCCGGCATCAGGCGCGCGCCCGAGACGTCGACGACCTCGGCGCCGTCGCGCGCCAGGTCGACGCCGACGGCCTCGATCGTCTCGCCGGTCACCGCGACATCGGCGCGGTAGGAGCCCTCGGCGGTGACGACGGTGCCGCCCGCGAAGATCAGACGGCTCAAGAAGACGCCACCTTGCTCGAATGGTCCGCGAAGCACGCGCCCAGCGCGTCGACGACGTGGTCGACGTCCTCGTCGGTCAGCGAGAGCGGCGGGGCGAGCGCGATCACGTTGTCCAGGCCGGCCGCCGTGTCGACGTTGCGCCCGACCAGCAGCCCGTGCTGCTGCGCCGCCGCCACGATGCCGGCCGACACGGGCCGCTCCACCGGCGCGCGCGTCGCCTGGTCGGCCACCAGCTCGATCCCGATCAGCAGGCCGCGGCCGCGGACCTCTCCCACCAGCGGATGGTCGCCGAGCTCGTCCTGCAGCCGGCGCAGCAGCGCCGCGCCGACCGTCGCCGAGCGCTCGACCAGCTCCTCCTCCTCCATGATCGCCAGCGTCTCCAGCGCGACGGCGCAACCCGCGGGGTGGCCGCCGAACGTGTTGATGTGGCGCAGGCGGCCGGCGTCGGCGGGATCGGCCGGGAAGGCGGCGAAGATCTCGTCGGAGACGACCGTGGCGGCGAGCGGGAAGTAGGCGCTCGTGATGCCCTTGGCCATCGTCACGATGTCCGGCCGCACGCCCGACGCGTCGTGGCCGAACCACGTCCCGACGCGCCCGAAGCCGCAAATCACCTCGTCGACGATCAGCAGCACGCCGTGGCGCTCGCACATCGCGCCGACCGCGGGCAGGTAGGAGTCGGGCGGGATCAGGATGCCGCCGCCGGTGATGATCGGCTCCACGATCACCGCCGCGACGGTCTCGGGCAGCTCGAACGCGATCGTGCGCTCCAGGTCGGCCGCGCAGCGCTGGCCGTAGGCCTCGAGATCGTCGTCGGCGATGCCGTCGCGGTAGGGGTCGGGCGGCGGCACGTGCAGGAAGCCGGGCGCCAGCGGTTCATAGCCGGAGCGGCGCATCGCCTGGCCGGTCGCCGACAGCGCGCCGAGCGTCGAGCCGTGGTAGGCGCGGTAGCGGGCGATGATCTTGAAGCGCTGGTGCTCCCCGCGCAGCTGGTGGTACTGGCGCACGAGCTTGAACGCCAGCTCGTTGGCCTCCGAGCCGGAGTTCGAGTAGAACGTCGCGCGCTCGCCGCCGAGCAGCGCGTCGAGCCGCTCACCCAGCTCGATCGCCGGCAGGTGCCCGCGCGTGAGCGGGTGGAACGCGAGCCGCTCGCGCCCGTAGCCGACGTTCACGCACCACTGGCCGCTGAGACCGTCGAGGTAGCGGTTGCCGTCGACGTCGGTGACCCACGCGCCGTCGCCCTCGGCGACGATCAGCGGGCCCTTGGCGCCCGTGGGCGGGCGCC
>Ga0136614_10002321_pt1 | contig 11802 bp, 10 predicted proteins | sample AntDrymUQ2792106_2_FD_106643 | JGI IMG/M metagenome (GOLD analysis project Ga0136614, IMG submission 106643) | Polar desert sand microbial communities from Dry Valleys, Antarctica - metaG UQ279 (21.06) | ecosystem: Environmental > Terrestrial > Soil > Desert | place: Antarctica: Dry Valley...
ACGCCGAGCAGTCCCTTGCTGGTCGAAGTGGCAAGCGCATCGACCAGCGCCATGTCGACATTCAACTCCAGCACGCCGGTCGACTGCACGCCATCGACGACGAACATCGCGCCTGCACGCTGGCATTCGCGTCCTATCGCGGCAAGGTCGGTGCGAAAACCGGGCGTGAACGATACCGACGATGCGCTAACAACTCGAGTGCGGCGATCAATTGCCGCCGTCATCGCCGCTGCATCGATCGCATCGTTCCGCGGCTCGACTGTCCGTAACTCGACGCCGCGCTCGCGCAACGCCAGCCACGCATAGATGTTGTTCGGATGTTCGAGTGCGGCGCACAGCACCACGTTGTCGCCGGCGCTCCAGCGCAATCCGGACGCCACCGCGTTGAGCCCTTCGGTGACATTCTTTGTAATCGCGACATCATCGGCCTGCGCACCGATGATCGACGCAAAGCGCCCGCGCACTTCGCGCAGATACGGTTCGTTGTCGGACGATTTCTTGTCGGTGCCGCGCCAGGTCAAATCAAGCGCGGCGCGCGCAGCTTCGCCGGCTGCATTCGACAGGATCGACTTCGATCCGACGTTCAGATAGGTCTGCTCGTTCGCCGCCGGATAGCGGGCGCGAACGGCGGGCCAGTCGATCGTCGGCTCAAACGCAGCTGCAATTCCTCTGCGCACTCACTTCACCAAGCCCATCGTCTTCGCGAGCGGAACATACGCAGTCGAGCGTTCTGTCATGAAAGCCTCTACGCCATCGAGCGGCACGTCGATCAGCTCGAATCCGCCGTCGACCATGCGCTTGCGAAAGTCCGCGTCGCGATTGATCGAGCCGATCAGCTCGGATACTTTGCGGCGAACATCTGGTGGCGTTGCTTTCGGCACCGCCACGCCGCGATACGCGCCGTCGACCCAGTCGTAACCCAGCTCGCGAAACGTCGGGACATCGGGAAACTGCGGCAATCGCTTTGGCGTGGCAATCGCGAGCATTCTGACTCTGTCTTTCATCTGGATGCCGGTGGTGCTATAGCCCATCGCCGCCTGTACGTGTCCGCCGAGCAGAGCGGGATTCAGATCGCCGGTGCCTTTGAACGGCACATACAGAAACTTTACGCCGGCCAGCTTCGACAAGCGCTCGGCGGCCAAATGGTTCGCTGTATTGGTGCCGGTGCCGGCTAGCGAAACTGCGCCGGGCTTCTCGCGCGCCATCTTGATCAGATCGGCCAGCGAGCGGATTGGGCTGTCGGCCGGCACGACGATCGCATCGGGGGTGTACGTGTAGAAGTAAACGGGAACGATGTCGTCGGTCTTGTAGGTGACGTTACCTTCGAGCGGCTGCAGGATGATGTGCGGCAGATTGATGCTCGTGATGTGATGACCGTCGGCCGGCGATTGATTCAATTGGCCCCACGCAACGCCGCCACCCGCACCCGCCTTGTTCAGGATCACCATGTCCTTGCCCGACATTTTCTTGAACGCGTCCTGCTGGAAGCGAGCCACGATGTCCGACTCGCCACCGGGTGGGAACGGTACCGTGTATTGAATCGGTTTGTCGGGAAACGCGCTCGCGGTTGCCTGCAACAATGCGAGTATCAGCGCGGCAAACAATGAACGGATCATCGAGATCTCTCCCGTAGCAGCGATGCGATACCAAACAACTCACCGCAGAATAGCCCAGTTGCTGTGACAGCATGGCCGCTGTTCGCATCACCGGGCCGCGCACCTCGCGCAGCTGCTGAGAAGCGTATTAAGGTCACAATTGGGGAGCAGACGCGGTGGACGCGCCGCTCAACGGCGACGTTACGAATCTGCCCTAGCGCTCGATGCGCAGTCTGTTCGTCTCAACGTATGCGCGGCGCGAGATATTCAGGTGTGCGGCGCACAGCTCGATCAGCTTCCTGCGGTCGCAGTCGCGTATCGCCTTCAGCATCGCCTGATGTTCGCGTTGAGCGTTGCGGAAGTACTCGGGTCTTACGATTGCGTACGACCAGACGACGTGCGTCTTCTTTCGAAAATCATCGATCGCGGACGCCAGATAAGGGTTGCCGCAGGCAGCGAATAGGGCAATGTGGAAATCGAAGTTGGCGCGAAACACTGCTTGTGCGTCACCGGCCTGGACCGCCAGATCATGCCCCCGCTGCGCGGTCACGATGGCCTTCAAATCCGATTTCGCCATCGGCAGCGGGATCTGCGCTGCGGCGGCGCGCTCCAATATTTCGCGCACCGCATAGATCTGCGTTACGTCCGCAAGTATCAGCTGGCGCACCGCTGCGCCGCGATTGCGCTTGCGTTCCACCAGGCCGAAGCGCTCGAGTTCTACAAACGCCTGGCGCAATACGTGACGCTTCGTATGCAGTCGATCCGCCAGATCCTCTTCCACCAGGCGCGCGCCGGGTGCCAGGCGCCCCAGCACGATGTCCTCCTGCAAAACGGCGACCACTTGCTGCAGCGGATCGATGGCGTCGAGATCGGCGGTTTTCATTGGGCTTGCAGAGGACCGGCGATCGCATACGCATCCTCGACGAGAGCGAGCGTTTGCAGGTTGTCCTGCACTTCTGTTTCAAACGGCGCGCCGGAGGACAGACATGCGGCAAAATGCGCAATCGCTGCGGCATAACTGTCGCCGTAGCCCGCCACCAGATCGAGCGTGATTGACTCTTGATGTTCGCCTTGAAGCCGAACCGTATTGTCCTCGAACAGAGCGGTGCCTTTGGTACCAACCAACTCGAGCCGATCGGACGGTATTGGTGGTGCGCCCGGCGTAACGAGGTTGCCGTCGAGCAGCGCCCACCGCTTTTCGCCTGCCAGCAGGATCACCGCATGATCTTCCCCGCGCACCGCGGGACACAGGCGCCCGGTTCGGGCTGCCACGACGCGCAATGGCCCGAGTAACCAGCGCAGTACGTCGAGATGGTGGATCAAGGCCTCGGCGATCAGCAGCCGTTCGAGATGCGCGAAAAAGGGTTGGCGCTCGAGCTGTGGCCGCACGCCCTGCCCGTTCTGCAGCAGTCCGGAAGCGCGTGTTTGCATCACGCATGAAACCGGCACGCCGAGGTGGCCTGCATCGAGCCAGCGTTTAACGTGCCGATATTGCGTGCGAAAGCGCCAGTTTTCGTGGACCATCAGACGCACCCGGCCGCCGATAGCGCGTGACAAGTCTTGCGCCTCGGCGAGGCTGGGTGCAAGAGGCTTCTGGCAAAGTATGTGAACGCCGCGATCTGCAGCCAGTAGACACAGCGGAACGTGTACGTGCATCGGGGCCGCAATATCGATCGCGTCCGGCTTGACCGCGTCGAGCATCGCACCGACCTCGTCATACACCGAGCCGACGCCGAACTCGCGTGCGCGTGCATTCGCCTTCTCCTCGCTTGGATCGCAGATCGCAACGACTTCGGCGTTTTCCACGCGCTTCCATCCTGCAAGATGCAGTCCGCTTGCGAAGCCCGCTCCCGCCATCGCGACGCGCAGCATCGATCATCCGCCCTGTCAGAACACGCGGTTCTGCAAGGGCTCTCCCCGATAGAAGCCCTGCACGTTGGAAAACAGCGCGCGCATTTTCGTCTGCAGAGCGTCGCGCGTACCGGCAGCGATGTGCGGCGTCAGAACGATGTTTCTCAGGCGCGAAAGCGCATGTCCCGCGGGCATCGGCTCAGATTCAAAAACGTCCAACGCGGCGGCCGCCAGGTGGCCGGATTCGAGAGCGCGGATCAGCGCACCTTCATCGACAAGCCCGCCGCGCGCGGTGTTGATCAGATATGCACCGCGCTTCATCTGCGCAATCTGCGCGGCGCCAATCAAGTGACGCGTTTGAGAAGTCAGCGGCACATGCAGCGTGACGACGTCCGCCACTTTCAGCACCTGCTCGAACGATTCGCTTCGCAGCCCCTGCGCTGCTGAGACGTTTGGGTCGAAAAAGATGCCGTGTGTGCCGAACGCGGCCAAGCGCGCTGCAACTGCCTGCGCAATACGGCCCATGCCGATATAGCCCACCGTCAGTCCGCTCAGCTCGCGCGACACGGGCCTGAGCGCGTTGACATGAAAGCGCCCTTGACGCAACTCGCTGTCCGCAAACGGCAGGAGCTTCAGCGCGGCCAGGATCATAAGCACGGTGTGTTCCGCGACACCTACTGTCGTGCCTTCCGGTGTGAGCGCCAATGGAATGCCGCGTTGCCTCAGCGCTGCGTGATCGGTCGTGTCCTGCCAGCCCACTCCCTGATGATGCACAAGCTCCAATTGCTGGGCAGCATCGATCAGCGGCTTGCGTAACGGCGTTGCCGCGACGATGACCACTTCGCACTGAGCGACCTTTTCGCGCCGCTCGTCATCGCTGTTTTGTTCGAGTGTTACCAGCTCGAAATCTGCCGGAACGCTGTCGCGGATGATCGAATAGACCTCCGGCGTCGCATGCGACAAATACAAGACCTTTTTCATCAATCGAGGTACAGCACGCCCTTTTCGGCAATCAGCTGCTCGAAGCCGTGAGGCAGCGTCGCGCCCTTGGCGACCCACTCTTCCATCTTGGCTTCCTTGGACTTCACATCCGCGAGCGCATCGAGCACGCTTTGCAGCGCCTCGCGCGCGACCACGACCACGCCGTCTTGATCACCGATGACCACATCGCCGGCGTTGACCATGACACCGCCGACGTAGATCGGCACACCTATCTTTCCGGGACCGTCCTTGTGCGGAGAGTTCGGCGACAAGCCGCGCGCGAACACGGGGATGCCGACTGCGTTCAAGCCATCGATGTCGCGCACCAGCCCGTCAGTGACGAGCGCGCACACGCCCTGGTTTTTCGCCATGCCGAGCAGCACGTCACCCGCGACGCTCGCTTCCTCGTAAGCATCGGTTGCAACCAGCATCACATCGCCGGGTTTCGCGTACTGGATTGCGGCGTATGGAGCGAGGTTGTCGCGCGGGCGGCTTTGCACGGTCAACGCCACGCCGCAAAATCGCATCGCGTGCGTCAGCGGGCGCACGCGGTAATTCATCGCACCGCTCCTTCCATTGGCGTCGACGACCCAACCCGTCGGCGACTCGCGTAAACGATTCACGAGAGTCTCGGGCGGCCGGGGAAAATTACGGCGAACCATCAAGGCGGGGGCGTTTTGCATGGGAATCTGCTTTCTTTCTTAAGCAATGCGTCGAGTCGTCAGGGGATCAAACAAGTGCGCGGACGCCACATCGAAGGCGAGCGGCACGCGCTCACCCACCTTGGCCGTCACGCTGCGCGGACCGCGCACCAGCACGTCGTGCGCAACATCGGGTAGCCGGAATCTCACGATGGTTTCCGCACCGAGCGGCTCTACGGCAAGCACTTCGCCGTAGGTGTGCGGAGCACTTCCATCGATGCGGATGTCCTCGGGTCGAATGCCGAAGATGACCTCTTCAGCTTCACCCTTCTTTGCGACCGGCAGCTTGGCCTGTCCTACGGCCAGAGTCGAACCCGAACCGTCAAACCGGCCCGGTATCAAATTGGTAGGCGGGCTACCAAGAAACGATGCGACGAACATATCGGCCGGATCGCGATACACATCGAGCGGGCTGCCTAACTGCACCACCTTGCCGCCGTTCATGATGCAGATGCGATCGCCCATCGTCATCGCTTCCACCTGATCATGTGTCACGTAGATCATCGTTGCGCCAAGCTTGTGGTGCAGCTTGATCAGCTCGCCGCGCATGCCGACGCGCAGCGCAGCGTCGAGGTTCGACAGCGGCTCGTCGAACAGAAAGACCTTCGGGTCGCGCACGATAGCGCGGCCGAGCGCGACGCGCTGGCGCTGTCCGCCCGACAGCGCGTGCGGCTTGCGCTTCAACAGCTCCGACAGCCCTAGCGTTGCGGCAACGTTGGTTACGCGCCGATCGATCTCGCTTCTCGCAATATCGCGCCGTCGCAATCCGAACGAGAGATTGTCGAACACCGACATATGCGGGTACAGCGCGTAGCTCTGAAACACCATCGCAATGTCGCGATCCTTGGCCGGCACGGTATTGACTCGCTTGCCATCGATCAGCAGATCGCCGGAGCCGATCGATTCGAGCCCGGCGATCATGCGCAAGGTGGTGGACTTGCCGCAGCCCGAGGGTCCGAGCAGAACCATGAATTCGCCGTGCTTGACATCAAGGTTCACCGCATCGACCGCGAGCAGATCGGAACCTGCATAACGCTTGGTCAGCTCCTTCAGCGCAACGGTCGCCATGTTAGTGAGCGACTGCCATTTGGGGAGCGACTGCCATTACTTGACCGCTCCGGCCGTCATGCCCTGAATCAGTTTTTCGGAAAAGAAGATGTAGATGATCACGACCGGGATGATCGCGATCATCAAACCGGTGGCGATCATTCCGACGTCCTCCAGCTGGTCGCCCATGAAGCGCTGGATGCCGAGAGGCAAGGTGCGCTTGGCCTCATCGGTGATCAGCACGACCGCGTACAGGAACTCGTTCCAAAGCAAGATCGTGTTCAGAATCACCGTCGTGGCGATGGCCGGCATCGCGATCGGCAGGCTCACCTTCCAGAAAATGTCCCACTCCGCGTAGCCGTCGATGCGTGCGGCGTCGAACAAGTCGGCCGGGATGCGTGCGAAGAAGCTTTCGAGAATGTAGACAGTCAGTGGCAGCTGCACGGCGATGTAAACCAGCGTCAGGCCGAGCAAGCTGTTGTACAGCCCGTAGTCGACCAGGATCTGAAACAACGCGATGATCGTGATTTGCGGCGGAAAAATGATCGCCGAGAAAATGACGAAGTACAGCAGCCGATTTATTCGGAAGCGATAGCGGGCAAAGCAGTGCGCGGCCATCGCACCCACTACCGTCAGCACGATTACCGCCGAGATCACGACCAGCGTGCTGTTCTGGAAGTACACGCTGTAATTCGAGTTGAACCACGCTTGCGGAAATTTATCCCAATGCAGTTTCTCGGGCCATGCGTAGTGATCAAGCGAGATTTCGCTTGTCGTCCGCAGCGACATAGTCGCCACCCACAGGAATGGACCCGCGGCAAACGCCGTGTAAAGCGCGACGATGACGAACAGGAACGCGCGCGAGATCATTTCAGTATTCGAGGCGATCGCGCTGCCGGAACAGCCACGTCAGAGCGAGTACTGCTGCCAGCACGATCACAAACCAAACGGCGGCAATCGTCGACGGGTAACCGAGGTCAAACGTGGTCCACTCGAACGCCCGCTTGTACGTATAGGTCGACGCCGTCTCCGTTGACCACAGCGGTCCACCCTTGGTCGTGATCCACACCAGATCGAAAATCTTCATCTTGCCGATGAAGGACAGCACGAGCAGGTTCAGCAACGTCGGCTTCACCAGCGGAATGATGATGTGCCACAGCTTCGCGCCCCATCCGCAATTGTCGAGCTCCGCCGCCTCGATCACTTCCGACGGCAGCGAATGCAATGCCGCCAGCAGCACGACCATGTTGAAGCCGGTCCACATCCACGTTGTGACGAGGATCAGTGAAGGGAGCGCGATCTTTGGATTGCCGATCCAGGCCTGCACCCAACGCTCGAGACCGAGTGCGCGCAGGATCGCGTTGGCCGCGCCCCAGTCGTAGTTGTAGATCCAGACCCAGATGATGCCGACCACCACATACGACATCAGCACCGGAGTGAACCAGGCGACGCGGAAGAACCGCATGCCGGGAATCTTCGCGAACAGCGCCAACGCCAGCAGCAGCGCGATCGATATCTCGGCCAACGGCGACGCGCACGCCCAGATGAATGTGTTGCCAACCGCGCGCCGGAAAATTTCATCTTGCGCGAGCGCTGCGTAATTGTCGAGGCCGACAAACTCTTCGTTCTTCGGCAACACCGTGTGAAAGCTGTTCCACAGCGTGCGGACAACCGGGTACGCGGTGAACGCCGTGTAGATGGTGAAGGCCGGCAACAGGAACGCAATAATTGCGCCCCAAGGCTGCCGTTGCACGGACGAAATTAGGGGAAGCGGGCGCCGGCCGGGCGCCGCCTCCACCGTCGCTGTATTCAAGTGCTACTTGCCGTAAGCGGCGTTCATCTGCTTGACGGCTTCGTCAACAGAGATGCTTCCAGCGGGGAAAGCATTGTTGAAGACTTGTGTGAACACCTCCTTCGGCTTGCCCTGCATCACCTGAAACGGAAGCCCGAAGTAATACTTGCTCCCTTGGCTCGTGGCCTGCAACTCGCGGAAATAGCCCGCGTAGGGTCCTCCGACTTTGGCGTAGTCGGCTTTGATTCCGGTCTGCACCAGCACATTTTCGAGCCAACGATTCGCGGTATCCGGCGTTGCCAATGAATTCAGAAACGCGAGCGCCTCTTTCGGATGCTTTGTGGCGGCGTTGGCAACGTAACTGCCACCGACCGACAGCGTGCGGCACTCGTTGCATGCAGCGCCTGGAATCGCCGGAAACTTCATGATCCCGAGCGGAAAATTCGCAGGCTGCCCGCCTTTGTCCGGCGGATTGAACGCGCGCGACGTGTACCAACTGCCGTTGACAAACATCACCGCGCCCGGATTGGTGTGGAAGTAGGTATGAGCCTCACCAAGTTTGAGAGTGGTAAACGTGGTCGGCAACAAACCTGCATCGGTCCACGAGCGAATCAGCCTCAGCGTGTCCATTACGCGCGGGTCGCTCCATGACAGCTTGCCCTTCAGCAGATTGTCGTAGTCGGCCGTGCCCAGCTTCTTCAACAACGCCTCCTGAACCAAGTAAGCGCCGGGGAACGGACGGTCGCCGACACCCAACGCCATCGGCGTCATGCTTTTCGAGCGTGATTTCTTCGAGAGATCAAGCACTGCGGCGGAATCGAGCTGCATGCTGGCGGGCACGTTGATTCCGAGGTCGGCCATCAGCTTCTTGTTGTAGTAAATCTCGACCGTCGAGGCTTCGAGCGGCAATCCGTAAGGCTTGCCCTTGTACGACCAAATTTCTTTCGCCCAGGGCTCGATTGCGGGCCAATTCAGCGACGAAAGGTCGAGCAGCAGGCCATTGTCCATGTACTCGGTCTGATCGGGCTCGGCGTAGAAAATGTCCGGAGCCGTGCCCGCGCGCAGCGACGTCTTCAGTGCCGCATACAGCGCAGTCTTCTCGTACCACTGCGCCTCGATCTTCACGCCAGGATTGGCCGCTTCAAAGCGCTTGATCGAGTCCTCGACGAAATCGCGCTTGATCTTCTCGGCCGCCCAGTGGCTCCACATGGTCAGCTTGACCTGCGCCGTCGCGCTTGATACGAACGCGAGCAGCAGCAGCGAAAAAACGATTCTCAAAATTCGCATGTCTCCTCCTGTTATGTGATCGACTTAGTCGACCTTGGCGCCTGAATCCTTGATGATCTTTCCCCACTTCGCGAGCTCGGCACGTTGAAACGTCGCCAACTCGTCCGGCGTGCTGGCGCGGATATCGACGCCGATCGCGGCCAGCCGCTCCTTCATGTCCGGTTGCGCGAGCACGCGCCGCATGTCGCCGGCGATCTTGTCGACGATCGCGCGCGGCGTTCCGGCGGGCGCGAAAAAGGCGAACCACGTTGAGAGTTCGAAGCCAGGTAGGCCGGCCTCGGCCATTGTCGGCAGCTCAGGCGCAAGCGGCGAGCGCGATGCTGTCGTGACTGCCAGGCCGCGCAACTTGCCGGCCTTGATGTGCGGCAGCGCGGTCGGCAGGTTGTCGAACATCAAGTCCACCTGGCCGCCGAGCAGATCGGTCATCGCCGGACCCGCGCCTCGATAGGGAATGTGCAGCATATAAGTGCTGCTCATGCTTTTCATCAGCTCGGTGGTCAGGTGCTGTGATGTGCCGTTGCCACCCGAGGCGTAAACGAGCTTGGCGGGATTCTTCCTCGCGTAGTCAATCAGCTCCTTTACGTTCGACACCGGAAGCGACGGTTTCACCATCAACGCCAGCGGGGTGGAACCGGCCAGCGTCAGCGGCGCGAAATCCTTCGCTGCGTCGTACGGAAGCTTCGCGTAAAGCGCGGGATTGGCGGCGTGAGTGGTTTGCGTCGCGATCAACAGCGTATAGCCGTCGGGCGGACTCTTCGCCACCATCTCGACGCCGATCGCGCCGCTCGCCCCGGCGCGGTTCTCGACGACGACGGCCTGACCCCACGCCTCCGTCAGCTTTTGCGCCATCTGGCGAGCAATGATGTCGGTCGCGCCTCCGGGCGCGAAGGGATTGATGATGCGCACCGGCTTGGAGGGAAACTGTTGCGCGTTCGCCGCCGCCACACCGAACGCGCACGCAATCAGAATCAGTAAACGTTTGATCATTCGGCCTCCCCGGACCGGCTGATTGTGTAAATTGTCGACATGATTGTCAACAATTATTAGCCTCGCTGCGGTGCAACGTTGAGTGCTAACGGAACCGTTACGTGTCCGAACTTCATTTCCTGACGATCGCGCAGGGCGCTGCGTTGATCGCTAGGCGCGCGATTTCACCGGTCGAATGGACGCGCGCGCTGCTGGACCGTATTGCCGCGCTCGACGAACAGTTGAACGCCTTCCTGCAGGTAACGGGCGAGCTTGCGATCGCGCGCGCTTGCGATGCCGAGCTTGAGATCACTGCCGGGCGGAGCCGCGGACCGTTGCATGGCGTGCCGTTTGCGCTGAAGGATTTGTTCGACACCGCAGGAATACCGACCACCGCGCAGTCGCGCGTTGCGATCGATCGCGTGCCCTCGGTGGACGCAGAGGTCACATCGCGCCTGCACGAAGCCGGCGCCGTGTTGATCGGCAAGCTCACGATGCACGAGTTCGCGCACGGCGGACTATCGCTCGATACTCGGTGGCCGCCGGCGCGAAATCCATGGAACCCGATGCATTTCGCCGGCAGTTCCAGCAGCGGTTCCGCCGTCGCGGTGGCTGCCGGCTTTGTGCCGGCCACTATGGGCACCGATACCGGTGGCTCGATCAGGATTCCGGCGGGCCTGTGCGGAGTCGCGGGCTTGAAGCCCACCTACGGCCTGGTCAGCCGACGCGGGGTCATTCCGTGTGCGCCTAGCCTCGACCACTGCGGTCCGATGGCGTGGACCTCGGAGGACTGCGCGTTACTTCTGCAGGCCACAGCGGGTCACGATTCTGCAGACCCATCCAGCAGCCGAGCGTTCGTTGCGGACTACGCTGCGCAACTCAATCGCGACCTGCGCGGACTGCGCATCGGCGTTGTGCGGCACTTCTGGGAGAGCGACTTCCCGACGCAGGACGATGCCGTGGCGGCGATCGAGGCCGCCCTTGATGTATTGCGGCAACTGGGGGCAAAGCTCGACGACGTCACGCTGCGCCCACTGCAGGACTACAGCGAGGTGCGAATCATCTTGCAGGAGCCCGAGGTGTTCGCACTTCATCATTCCGATCTGGTGACTCGACCCGGGGACTATGGTCAAGATTTTCTAGGTCGCGCGCTGTTTGCCTGCGCCCTCGGCTCGCATGTCTATGTGCAGGCGGGCCGTGAGCGGCGCAAGATGGTGGGTCAGATGGCTGCGTCATTGAACGACCGCGACGCACTGGTGACCATCGGCCCGGGGCCTGCGCCGCGCTTCGATGCAGAGCGGACGTTCGGATTTATCTTCGGCTTGTGGGGCAAACCGAATCTAACGTCACCGTTTTCTGTCACGGGGTTTCCTACGCTCAATGTCTGCTCGGGGTACTCCGCCAGTGGATTGCCGCTGTCGATTCAGATCGTGGGGCGTCCGTTCGAGGACGGGCTTGTGCTTCGCATCGGTGATGCGTACGAACACGCAACGACATGGCGCTCGCGGCGGCCGAACCTCATAGAAGGAGCGTCGCATCCTCCGATCCAATTAGCTCCCAACCCGCCGTCACCGCCGTTGGG
>Ga0136614_10002322_pt1 | contig 11800 bp, 12 predicted proteins | sample AntDrymUQ2792106_2_FD_106643 | JGI IMG/M metagenome (GOLD analysis project Ga0136614, IMG submission 106643) | Polar desert sand microbial communities from Dry Valleys, Antarctica - metaG UQ279 (21.06) | ecosystem: Environmental > Terrestrial > Soil > Desert | place: Antarctica: Dry Valley...
CTCCTCCTCCTCGACGCACGCGGCGATCGTTCCGAAGCCCGTCTCGAGGACCGGCGAATCCCCCGAGACCAGCCGCCGCAGCACGGCATAGCGCGCGGCGCAGCGCGTCCCGTTCGCGCAGAAGGCGGCGAGGCGCCCGTCGGCGTTGTAGTAGTCCACGCGGATGCGGTCGCCGTCGCCCCCCGAGAGGAACAGGACGCCGTCGGCGCCGACGGAGAGGCCGCGGCGGCACAACAGCGCGATCCGGCGCGCGTCCTCTGCGTCCAGCCGGCGCGCGTCCGCCTCGAAGAGGATGAAATCGTTTCCCCCGCCCGCCATCTTGACGAAGCGCTCGGGAAGGGACATCGCGGCAGTCTAACGTCCGCTTCGGTTGCTCGTGCCCTGCGCCTTTTGGCGCAACGGCTCCCGGCTCGCCCGGTTGCGGGCTCGACCGCTCGCGACCGGGGGCCCGGAACCGGGAGCTCGTCGCAAGAAGCCTTCTAGAACGGCTCCGCCACGGCCTCCGGGGACGGCGCGCTCCGGTTGCCTGCCGCGTCGACCGCGACGACGGAGTAGCGGTAGCGCCGATTCCCCGCGGGAGGCCGGTCCGTCACGACCGTGTCGGGCGCCGGGCGCGGCGAGAGCGCGACGGGGGCCGCGGTCCCCTCTGCGCGGAAGACGAGGTACCCCGCCAGGTCGGGCGCCTCGACCGGATCCCACAGGAGGCGGACGACCTCTCCTTCGGGGAGCGCGTCGAGGCGAAGGGGCGCCGGCGGCGGGAAGGCGTCCCGGAACGCGAGGGGCACCTCCTCCGCGGGCAGCCCCTCGACGCTCCCCTTCTGCGGATGCGCCGCACGGACCGTGTACACGAGGTCGCCGTACGGCGCCGCCGCGTCGATGAAGGACGTCGCGGCGACGGGGTCGGCGTTCAAGGGCGGGCCGTACTCCTCCTCCGGGAGGATCCGCCGGTAGACGCGATACCCCGCGCCGGGGAGCGGCCCGCCGGCCACGTCCGCGTTCACCTCGAGCCACTCGATGCAAACGCGCCCTTCCTCGGGCGTCGTGCGCAGGATCACGGGCGCCGCGGGCGGGACGGCCGGGGCGATGACCCCGATGTTCGAGAGCGGGCTGCGCTCGCCGTTGCGCCGCACGGACACGACGGCGTAGGCGACCGCCGCCGGTGCCGGACGCCCGCGGAGGAGGGGCGTCAGATCGTCCTCGTATTGCAGGCTCGCCCCGCGTGTCCGCGTCGCGAGGGTCGGGAGCGGAAGCCGCTCGAGCAGCGACGATTCCGCATAGAAGGCGCGCTCGGCGAGGCGCTCGCTCAGCGCGGCGCGCCGCTCCGCGGCTCCGGGAGCGGTGTCTCCGGCCGCGCCTCCACCGCCGGCACGCCGCGGCGCGGTGACCGCCGTTGAGGGGCCGACCGCCCGGTAAATCTCGATGCCCTCCAGGTCCGTCAACGGCTCCCCGGAGAGAAGGCGGTCGGGATAACCGAAGGTGAGCACGGCCTCCGAGCCCTCCTGTTCCACAGCGAGGTCGGACACGGCCCGCGGCCCCCGGGGCGCGGGCGCCTGTGGATCTCCCTTCTTGCCGCAGGCCAGCGGGAGGAGCAGGGCGAGGAGGAGGGGGGTTGTCCGCGCGCGGCGCGCGGGGCTCACAGGACGTAGCGCGAGAGATCCTCGTCCTTGACGAGGTCGTTGAGCGCGGCGCGCACGTCGTCCAGCTCGATGCGGATCGACCGGCCGGCGTTCTCCGGCCCGGCGAAAGAAATGTCCTCGAGCAGCCGCTCGAGGATCGTGTGGAGGCGCCGCGCCCCGATGTTCTCCAGCGCCCGGTTGACACGCTCCGCGTCGCGGGCGATCTCCCGGATCGCGTCCTCGGAGAACTGCAGATCCACCGCCTCGGCCGTGAGCAGCGCGTGGTACTGCTTCAGCAGCGCGTTCTCGGGCTCCGTCAGGATCCGGACGAAGTCCTCCTCCGTCAGCGAGTCGAGCTCGACGCGGATGGGAAACCGGCCCTGGAGCTCGGGGATCAGGTCGGAGGGCTTCGACACGTGGAAGGCCCCGGCCGCGATGAACAGCACGTGGTCGGTCTTCACGAAACCGTACTTCGTGTTGACGGCCGTGCCCTCCACGATGGGGAGCAGGTCGCGCTGGACCCCCTCGCGCGACACGTCCGGGCCGCGGCCCGACTCCCGCCCCGCCACTTTGTCGATCTCGTCGAGGAAGACGATGCCGGAGGACTGCGCGCGCTCGACCGCCTCGCGCGCGACCTGGCCGGGATCGACGAGGCGTCCTTCCTCCTCCGACTGGAGGATCTCGCGCGCCTCGCCCACCGTGGTCTTGCGCCGCTTCTTCTTTCCGCCGAAGAGGCCGGGGAGCATCTCCTTCACGTTGATGTCCATCTCCTCGACGCCCTGGTTCGTGACGATCTCGAACGACGGGAACGTCTTGTCCGCGACCTCGATCTCGACCATGCGCTCTTCGAGCGTCCCGTCCCGCAGGAGGGACCGGAGCTTCGCGCGCGTCTGCTCCGCCTCGCTGTCGGGCAGAGCGGGCAGGAGGAGGTCGAGCAGTCGCTGCTCCGTCCGGGCCTTCGCGCGGTCGCGGATCTCGGCGGTCTTCTCCTCGCGGACCATCTGCACCGCGACCTCCGTCAGGTCCCGCACGATCGACTCGACGTCCCGGCCGACGTAGCCGACCTCGGTGAACTTGGAGGCCTCGACCTTGAGAAAGGGGGCGTCGGCGAGCCGGGCCAGGCGGCGAGCGATCTCGGTCTTGCCGACGCCCGTGGGCCCGATCATGAGGATGTTTTTCGGGAGGATCTCGCGCGCCATTTCGGGTTCGAGCTGCTGGCGGCGCCAGCGGTTGCGCAGGGCCACCGCCACGGCCTTCTTGGCGCGCTTCTGGCCGATGACGAACTTGTCCAGCTCCGCGACGATCTCGCGGGGCGTGCGCGCGCCGGCCGCCGCGCGCGGCGCCTCTGCTGCTTTCTCACCCGGCATCAGAAAGACCACGTCATGCCCCGCTTTTCGCAGGGGCCAGAATACCAGAGGGGTGAGCCCGGGACGTTAAGAGGACAGGCCTCGGTCGATCGACGTTACGAGGACAGGCTCTAGATCTCCTCGAGCGTGATCTTGTCGTTCGTGTAGATGTCGATCGTCGACGCGATCTCGAGCGCCTCGCGCGCGATGTCCGCCGCGGAGAGCTCGGCGCGGTGCTTGAGCAAGGTCTTGGCGACCGCGAGCGCATAGGGCCCGCCGGAGCCGACAGCGAGCACGCCCTCCTCGGGAGAGATCAGGTCGCCCGTGCCGGAGATCAGGAGCGAAGTCTGGCGGTCCGCCACGATGAGCAGCGCCTCGAGCTGCCGCAGCGTCTTGTCCGTGCGCCAGTCCTTGGCGAGCTCGATCGCGGAGCGCTCCAGGTTGCCGCGGTGCTCCTCGAGCTTCATCTCGAAGCGCGAGAAGAGGGCGAAGGCGTCGGCGGAGGAGCCGGCGAATCCGGCGATCACGCTGCCGCCCGCGAGACGGCGGATCTTCGCCGCGGTGTGCTTCATGATCGTCGTGCCCACGGTCACCTGCCCGTCGGAGGCCATCGCGACCTTTCCCGCGTGACGGACGCAGACGACGGTCGTAGAGCGCCATTCGAGCGATGCCATCGGGATCAGAATAACTCGGACGCGGCCCGCGTCGAGCGGGCACCCGCTACGGCGGTGAGCCCGCCCCGGGGCGCGCCGCGATCGCGCGCAGCGCCGCCTCGACGACCGCCTCCTCCTCGCCGGGCCGCGCCGCGGGGCGATCCGCCGCGGCGACGTCGGGGGCGACCCCGCGCCCCTCGTACGACACCCCCCCTGCATCCTCGATGGCGCGCTGCGTGATCCAGAGCGTCGAGCCGTCCGGGAGCGGGAACGCCCCCGCCCCGCCGCTCGCCATGCCCGCCGTGGTCTCTCCGACGATCGGGCCGATCCGGTGCGCGCGGAACTTGAGGGCGAGGGCCTCGCCCGCGCTCGCCGTGCCGGAGTTCACCAGCAGCGCGACGGGAAGCGGCCGGTACTCCGGCGGCGAGAGCCGCCGGCCCTCCCGCGTGCGGACCCAGTAGTCACCGGCGCTCCACCGGCCGCGCAGGAACGTCGCGAGGACGTTCGGGTCGTACCCTCCGCTGTTCCCGCGCGCGTCGAGGAGCAACGCCTGGATGCCCGACCACCCCGCGAGGGCCTCACTCGCGCGCTCGACCTCCTCGCGGTCGAGCAGAAGGTCCACGACGGCCAGGGCGGTCTCCGCGCTGATGCCCCAGAGCCGCGCGTATCCGAACGCGCGTCCGTCGCGACGGATGACGCGGGCGCTCTTCCACACGAGCGTCTGGCCCGGCTCCTCGGGCGCGCGCTCGAGCCGGGCGGTCCGCGGAGTCTGGCCGTCCGCCGCCGGCTTCCATGCGACGGTCAGCACGCTCCCGGGGGGGCCCTCGAACGCGAGGAAGAGCCGCCGGAAATCGACGCGCTCCCGGCCGTACTTCTCGCCGTCCACCGCGAGGACGCGGTCCCCGATGCGCATCCCGGCGCGCTCCGCCGGCGAGCCGGGGATCACGCCTTTCACGGCGTAGCCGCCGCCGTCCTGACCGATGCGCAGACCCGCCGTGCCCCACGCCCGCGCGCTGTAAGCGCCGCGTCGGAGTCGAAACGTGTGGGAATCGGCGAGCAGGGCGAGCAGGCGGTCGTAAGCCGCGTCCCGCTCGCCGTCGGTGCGGGCGCGCGCGAGATCCTCCGCCGCCCGCCGCCGGGCGCCGGCCCAGTCCACGCCCTTGAGCGCCCGGTCCCAGAAGCTCTCGCGCACGCGCCGGTCGATCTCCGCCAGGACGGGCGGGAGACCGGACGCGGATTTCTGTTCCACGGGCCGCACCACCGCCGCCCCGCATGCGGCGAGCGACACGGCGACGCCGAGGCGCAGCGCGGCGGACGCGCGTCTGGCGGCGCTCACGCCTTGGGGTGGGCGTGCCGGTACACCTCGCGCAGCCTCGCGACGTCTAAGTGCGTGTACTTCTGCGTCGTGGACAGCGAGGAATGACCCAGCAGCTCCTGGATCGCGCGGAGGTCGGCGCCCGCCTGGAGGAGGTGCGTCGCGAACGTATGGCGGAGGGCATGCGGAGAGATGTCGGCGGGGAGGCCCGCCGCGCGCAGACGGCTCTTCAGCAGACGGCCCATCGAGCGCGGGGTCAGGCGGCGGCCGCGCGCGTTGACGAAGAGGGGCTCTCCGTCCGGCCCGGCCCGGGCGGTCAGCAGCCGGCGCGCGCTCCTCCCGGGGAGGTACGCGCGGAGTGCGTCCTCCGCCTCCTCACCGAAGGGCACGATGCGCTCCTTGCGGCCCTTGCCCAGGACCCGCACGAGCCGCGAGCCGAGGTCGAGGTCCTCGACGTCGAGGGCCGCGGCCTCCGCGACGCGCAGGCCGGCCGCGTAGAGGAGCTCGAACAGGGCGCGGTCGCGCTCCGGGAAAGATCCTGGAGGCTCCGCTCCGAGCAGTTCCTCCGTGTCCGGAAAAGTCAGCGCGCGCGGGAGGCTCCGCGGGAGCCGGGGGCCCGGGAGGCCCTTGGCCGGGTTGCGGGAGAGGTGCCCCGCCGCGCAGGCCCACCGGAAGAAGGAGCGCAGCGTGGAGAGGTGGCGCGCGAGGGAGCGGTTCTGGAGGCCCGCGCGGTGGAGCGCCGCCAGGTAGGACCGGACGGCGAGGGTATCGACGCGCGCGAGCGCCGCGGCGGCTCCCTTCTCCTCGCCAAACTCCTCCGACCAGAACCGGGTGAAGCGGTCGAGGTCGGTCCGGTAGGCGCGCACCGTCTGGGCCGAGAACCGGCGCTCGTCGCGGATGAAGACCTCGAACCCCCGGATGGCGCCGCCGAGCGTGATCACCCTCAATCCAGTGTAGCGCGCGCGACAATTTAGAATGCGCCGGCCATGGAGCTTCGCCCGTTCCGCGCGATCCGATTCTCGCCAGAGGCCTTCCCGGACGCGGCGATTCGGATCGCGGAGCTCACGCAGCCCGGCCAGGATCCAGCGGCCGCGTCCGTCCGGCTCAAGGAGTGGATGGACGGCGGGATCCTCTGGAAGGAGCGCCGCCCCGGGATGTGGCAGTACGTCCAGACCGAGGAGCGCGCCGGGACCCCGCGCGTCGTCCGCATGCTCGTCGGGGTCGTACGCGTCGAGCCGAAGGGCGACGTCGTGATCACGGGGCCGGAGGAGGATCCCTCGGAAGAGCGCCGGGGCCTGCTGGGCGGGCTCAGGGCCGACTTCGAACCCGCCCTGGTCGCGACGCGGGCGCCATTGACCGCGGCGCTCATGACCACCCGGCGGCCCGACCACACCGTTGCGGACGGCGGGAGGCGCCACGACCTCCTGCGCATCACGGACTACGCCGAGCACGTCGAGCTCCAGGGTCTGGTCAAGAACGCGGAGGCGACGCTCCGGGATGGCCGGGCGGGGTGGGACGCGGCGCGAGCGCTTTCGCAGGATCCCGCGGCTGCGAAGCTGCCCGGAGCGAAGTACAAGCTCTGCGCCATCGTCGAGGAGAACGAGCTCGCGGACCGACCCGAGCCGCTGCGCCTCGCCGCGGGCTTCTTCGGGTTCTCGGTGGAGGATCCGGTGTATTGAGGGAGGGTGATCGGTGTGAGGTGAACGGGCAGATCACCTTCCTCCTTTCACCTTTTTCCTTTCACCTTCCATCTTCCTCCCGAACCCCCGCACGTCGTGCTTCACGAGGCTCGCGATCTGCGCCTTCGTGAGCTTCTTGCCGAACGCGGGCATCTCGTCATCTCCCTTCGTCACCGCCTTGATCAGGTGCGCGTCGGTCTCGTCGGCCTGAAACTCCGGGTCGGTGAAGTCCTTGGCGCCGAGCTGCTTGCCCTTGGGGGTCTGCCCGCGCCCATCCTCACCGTGGCACTTCGCGCAGTACTCCCTGTAGAGCGGCGAGGGGTGGGGGTCGGCCGCATACAGCGAGACGCCGAGGGCCACCGTCCCGCCGAAAATCAGACCGCCGAGGATCCGCGTCTTTCTCATCCTTCCCTCGCCTTCTTCATGTCGCGGAGCAGGTGCTCCGGCTCCCAGCTTTCTCCGTAGTAGATCGTCGCCAGCCGCCCGCGGGGATCCACGACCGCGACGGCCTGCGAGTGGATGACCTGCCCAGATTCGGGATAGTAGAGGACGCCGAAGCGCGATGCCACGTCGGCGACCTCCTTCGGTGTGCCGGTCAGGAATTTCCAGCGCGCGGGATCGGCGCCCGCCTTCCTGCCGTACGCTGCGAGGACGGCGGGGGTGTCGCGCTCCGGCTCGACAGTGATCACGAGAAGCTTGCCCATCCCTTCCCCGACGAGCATGAGGTCCAGCTTGGAGAACTTCGCCGTGGTCAGTGGGCACGCCGTCGCGATCGGGCAGCGCGTGTAGATGAAGGACACGGCGACGGGCTCGCCGCGCATCTCCGAGAGCCTCACCCGGCGGCCGGTCTGGTCGGTCAGGGTGAAGTCGGGGATTTCGTCGCCCACGGCGACCCCCCGGTTCGGCTCGGGGGTGACGACGTTCACGATCGGAGTGGCCGGTTTGCCTGCCGGAGCGCCGGGAGCAACGGCCAGGTCCTCGAGCCAGTACCGGTCGCCGTCGACCAGGAGCGTCGCCCGGACGCTCGTCCCGGGACGGAGGGCGACCAGCCGCGCCGACTCGCCCGGAGCCTGGAAGACCATCGTCATCGCCTTCATGAACCCCGGGATCTCCTCGTGCGCGAGGGTGATCTCAGCGCGCGCAGCGTTCGCGGAATGGACGACGCCCCGGATGGGAAAGCGCCGGATTTCGGCCTCCGACGCGGGGAGGCCCTCCTTGCGTGCGCACGCGGCCGACAGGGCGAGGAGGAGCAAGACGGGCGCGCACCGCGCGGCGGAGGTCACGCCGCTGTAAATAACCCGGCCCGCCGGCCTATTTCAGGCCTTGAGCCGCCTTGAGGTTTCCAAGGCCGCCTACCGGGGGCCGGGCAGCTCGAACGTGAGGGACGCCCACAGGCTCTCCCAGTCGGCGTCCTGCGCGGCGACGGCCTCCATGTGCACCGCTTTGACCATCCAGACTCCCGGCGCCGGCAGCCGGAGCGCGACCCGGCCGCGGGAGTCCGAGCGCGCCGTGACCCGGGAGTCGGGAGCTTCCCGCGGCAGCGCCGTCACGAGCACACCGGCGGCCGGCTTGCCGCGCAGGAGGATTCGAAACGGGAGCGCCTCCCCGGCCCGCGCCGCGTAGGGGTTGCGGTCGGAGACGATCTCGAACGTGAAGCCGAGCGGCGTGTCCGTTCCGGCGGTCGCGTCCCCGGCCGCGATGAGCGACTTCGCGCACCGCGAGTAGCGCTCGCGGGATGGCTTCGCGCTCTCGCCGCGGCGGGCGCGCAGGGCGATCACCCGCTCCAGGCCCTCCTCCCGCAGGTACTGCTCGAACTTCTCCGCCGGCAGCTCCACCCGCGCGTTGTTGCTGCGGTAGCCGATGGTCAGGAGGCCCGGCTCGGAGGCCGCCGCCTGCCCCGCCGGATCGCCCCCTTCCTCGCCCGGTATCGGCCGCTCGCCCCCCGGGGAGCGCAGGACGAATCGGACTATCCGTTGGGAGGACCGCCCGACCGCGTCCCCCTGGAAGCGCTCGCCGACACGCAGCGACACGGCGACCGTCGACCCCACGGAAGGCCGGAAGGTCGACGGCTCGATCCAGAAGTCGTGCGCGAGCGCCGCCACGGGAGGGAGCAGGAGCGCAGCGGCGAGGGCCGCGATCCCGCGCCCCCACCTCACGGCCGCTCCGCCCGGGCGCCGCCGGACTTCGCCAGGTAGCCGGCCAGCGCGTGGAGATCCATGTTTCCTCCGGAGAGGATGACGCCGACGCGGCGCCCCGCGAAGTCCGCCTTCCGGTGGCGCACCGCGGCCGCCGCCGCGACCCCGGAGGGCTCGACGAGGAGCTTCATCCGTTCGAGAATCCAGGTGAGCGTCTCGATCATCTCGGCATCCGACACCAGCAGTACGGCGCGGACGAGCTTCTGGATGATCGGGAACGTGAGCTCGCCGGGGGAGGTGACCCGCAGGCCGTCGGCGATCGTGGGCGGGAGGGGCACGGCGACCCGCTCGCCGCGCGCGAGCGACCGCGCCGTGTCGTCTCCGGTCTCCGGCTCGACGCCGAAGATCTCCACGTCCGGGCGCAGGTGTCGCGCGGCCGTGGCATTGCCTGCGAGGAGCCCCCCGCCGGAGACCGGGGCCACGAAGGCGTCGAGGTCCGGGACCTCCTCGAAGAGCTCGGCCGCGGCGGTCGCCGCGCCGGCCATGATCAGGGTGTCGTCGAAGGGCGGGACCATCAGGGCGCCGCGGTCCCGGCCGATCTCGTCGGCCAGGCTGTCGCGGCTCTCCCGCTCCCGGTCGTAGAAGACGACCTGCGCGCCGTAGCCGCGCGTCGCCTCGACCTTCGCCCGGGGGGCGTCGGACGGCATGACGACCGTCGCGGGAATCCCGAGCAGCCGGCAGACAAGCGCCACGGACTGGCCATGGTTGCCGGAGGAGTAGGCGACGACCTCCCGCACGGGTCCCCGCTCCATCTCCGCCTTGATCTTGTTGTATGCCCCGCGGAACTTGAACGCGCCGGCGCGCTGGAGGTTCTCCGCCTTGAAGAAGACCTGGGCGCCGCTCTCCGCGTCGAACTGATGCGAGCGGAGAACCGGGGTGCGGTGAGCCACGCCCGCGAGGCGCTCGCGCGCCCGCGCGATCTCATCCCAGGAGAGCGCGGCCATGGGCGGCGCGGCCGCAGGGCCGCCCGTCAGGACGACAGGGCGGGAGCGGCGGGGATGCCCGCCGTCTCCGCCCTCCACCCGGAGATCGCCGTGAGGGCGCGCTCGACCATCGCCGCGCGCCGCGCCGCGCGGTCCCGCACGGGAGAGTGGGAGCTGTCCTCGATCAGCCCGAACGTCACGTTCATCGGCTCGAAGGGCGCGTCCGCCGGGCGCTCCGAGCAGTGCCGCGCGAGCGACCCGATCGCCGTGGTCGGCGGGATCGGGAGCGGCTCACGCCCCTCGAGAAGCTGCGCGAGCGTGATACCGACGGCGAGGCCCGTCGCGGCGCTCTCGACGTACCCCTCAACGCCCGTGATCTGCCCGGCGAAGAAGATGCGCGGCTCCCGCCGCATCCGCCAGAGGCCGTCTAAGTGCGCGGGGGACCGGATGTAGGTGTTGCGGTGCAGCATCCCGTAGCGCACGAACGCCGCGTTCTCGAGGCCCGGGACCTGCCGGAAGATGCGCTGCTGCTCAGGGACCTTCAGCTTCGTCTGAAAACCCACGATGTTGTAGTGCTCCTCCGCCAGGTCGTCGCGCCGGAGCTGGACCACCGCATACGGAGGCTTTCCCGTCCTGGGATCGGGGAGGCCCATCGGCTTCATGGGGCCGTGGCGGAGGGTCTCGGGGCCCCGCTCCGCCATGACCTCGATCGGCAGGCACCCCTCGAAGTAGATGCCCTTCTCGAAGTCGTGGACGGGAACGGTCTCCCCGGCGAGCAGCTCGCGCACGAAGTCCTCGTACTCCGCGCGCGTCATGGGGCAGTTCCAGTAGTCGGCTCCGGCGCCCTTGCCGTAGCGCGACAGCCGGTACATCTTCTCGAAGTCGAGCGAGCGGGCGGCGACGATCGGGGCGACGGAGTCGTAGAAGTAGAGGTCCTGCGTCCCGAGGAGCTCGCCGATCGCGCGGTCGAGGGCCTCGGAGGTCAGCGGGCCCGTCGCGATGACGACGAGCCCCTCCCGCGGGATCTCCCGGACCTCTTCCCGCACGACCTCGATCTCGGGCCGGGACGACAGGGCCTCCGTCACGCCGCGGGCGAACTCGAGCCGGTCCATGGCGAGCGCGTCGCCGGCGGGCACTGCGGCCGCGCGCGCGCAGCGGATGATGAGCGAGTCGAGTGCCTCCATCTCACGCTTCAGGAGGCCGACCGCGTTCAAGGGGTTGTCCGAGCGGAAGGAGTTGGAGCAGACGAGCTCGGCGAAGCGGTCCGTCTCGTGCACGGCCGTGCGGACCTTCGGCCGCATCTCGTAGAGACGGCTCCGGTGGCCGCGCAGGGCCAGTTGCCACGCGCACTCCGAACCCGCGAGGCCGGCCCCGACGATGGTGACGGTCACGCCCGGATTGTATCGGGCGCGACGTTACGCGCGCTTGCGGCGCGCGACGGGAACGACAAAGCGGATCGACGTCAGGCGCGGGGAGAACGCCGCGATCTTGTTGTCGACGAGCTTCGCGGAAAGTCCCGCCTTCTGGACGTCGATCCACGCGAAGGGGAAAGCGAGCTCCTTCATGAACGGTTTCTTCGGAAAGACGACCCAGAGTGACCCGGCCGGCTCGAGGCGCGCTTCCAGCTCCCGGAAGAAACGCGCGAGGGACCCTGCGGCGGGGACCTCCGCCATGAGCCACGCGTGGCGGCCGTCCGGCCAGGCCTCGACCCAGTCGACGAGCGGCCCGAACGTCTCCCGCATCCCCTTCCGGAACTCGGGCGAATGCCCGTTCGCGTAGGCGGGCTGCGCCCCAGGCAGCGAGAACTTCGCCCAGGGGGTCGGCATCGGCGGGATTCTAGCGACTGTCAACCCCCGGGACGGTTCGATCGTCCAATCGCTACGCGGACCGCGCCGCGCGGGGGGCTACAATCGTTTTTATCGTGCGCGCCAGCGTCATCATTCCCTGCCGTAACGCGGAGCGCATCGTCGGTGACGCCGTGCGCTCCGCCCGCGCGCAGAGCCTGCCTCCGATCGAGGTGATCGTCGTCGACGACGCCTCGACGGACCACTCGGCGGAGGCGGCCCGGGCCGC
>Ga0136614_10002325_pt1 | contig 11792 bp, 13 predicted proteins | sample AntDrymUQ2792106_2_FD_106643 | JGI IMG/M metagenome (GOLD analysis project Ga0136614, IMG submission 106643) | Polar desert sand microbial communities from Dry Valleys, Antarctica - metaG UQ279 (21.06) | ecosystem: Environmental > Terrestrial > Soil > Desert | place: Antarctica: Dry Valley...
GCCGATACCCCCGGTACCGCCCATACCCGTACCTCCGATACCACCCGTACCCGTACCTCCGATACCGCCCGTACCGCCGCCTCACTTTGGCAACCGGCCGACGGTGGTGTGGTGGCTCGATTTCGTCGACCCGTGGGGCAACCATCACCTGATCGCCCTCCTCCAGTGGCCTACGCCGAACGGGGGCAGCATCTCGCTGGTGATCTGGTTGATCTTCCCCGCGGATTCGTCCGCGCCGGTAGTCGTGCTAGCCGAACTCGTCGGCACCGCCGAGCCCCTGGCTCTGCGCGAACACACCGCAGCGGTAGCCGACACCGTCCGTACCGTGCTCCTGGATCAGATCCCGGACCTGGATCCGGCCGGGCTGCGGTGGCTCGTCCACCATGGCGCGTTCTCCACCCCGGACGCAACGCTGGCTGAGATGTTCCACGAGCTCACGCTCCGCTTCGACGGAGTGCGACATTGGCTCGACGACGTCCGCCTGCTCGGCCAGGCAGAAGTCGACCAGCTCGTGTTGGCGCTGAACCTACGACCCATCCCCGAGGTCCTGGACCTGTTGAGCGCTCTCGAGCCCGCGCACCCCGACGTCGCACCGCCCGGGCAGCCGGTTTTCCCGCTGCCCGAGGAGCCGAGTGCCCCCCAGTCAGAGGAACCCAACGCCAAGCCGGAACAGCGCAACGGCGTCAAACTCGACGAGCACGACCCGGTCGGGCGCCGCGCGTCATCATCCGATCGGCCCGATGTGGTCCTTATCCGCGCTGGCGTGGGACACGGCAGGAATGGGAGCGACTCCGGTACGACGGTCAAATGGCGCGATCGGGCGATCGTCGGCCCTGCCCCGTTGGATGACGCGAGAATCGCGGCGATCGAGGGCCGACTCGGCATCAGATTGCCTACGGACTATCTCGATGTCGTACGTGTTCATCAAGGCGGCGCCCCTGATCGGGGTCTGATCGCCCTACCGGATGGAACCGTGACCGCGCTGAGCATGCTCCTGCATTTCCAGGATGAACCAGCTGACTTCAACCTCGTGAGAATCGTCGAGAACTCAGATGCCTTTCTCGGCAAGTTCATCCCGTTCGCCGTCGATCCGTACGGTCAGTTCCTCTGCTTCGACTATCGCGGAGACTCTGCTCACTCCTGGGCAGCCACCGGTTGGAATCGGCCGGTGGTGTTGCACAGCACGAGCGACCCGCATGCTGAGCCGGTGTTCGTTGCAGGCAGTTTCACCGAGCTGATCGGCTTGCTTCAGGATGAGTTCGTGACGTCCAGGTAGTGGCCGTGTCAGCAGCGGGGTGGTAGCGGGCGATGTTGGAAGCCGCTTGCCGACTACTCGGCTGAGGGACGTACGTCCTGGGACGTGGTCGCCACATCGAGGTAGACGGCGTTGTGCGAAATCAAGGTACGGAACGCCTCGAGCATGAAATCAAGCAATGCCTCGGGCTCGGCATCCTCGGGACGAGCACCCCCCGCTTGGCCGGCCACCCAGGCAAGCCCCTCACAGGCGGCCCAGACACTCGGCCACAGATGAGCCCACTGCCAGATCTCGAACACCCGCGGACGGACCTTCACCAACGGCGGGATGCCCCCCAGGCCAATTCCGTCGAGTACGGGATCGTCGGGGGTATTGCCGAGGCCGATCAGCAGGGACCGAAGACGGTATTGCACAGCGAACTCCCGGGCCTGGTCACTGCCCGGTGTGACCTCGACTATCAATCCTCGAGCGACGAGGCTGTCGAGGATGTCTGCCGTGCCGGGCACATCGATCTCCGCCGCGGTCTCGATGATGGCCTGTCGGGTCCAGCGCACGGTACGCGTACGTGACGGCAGCCCGTGCGCCAATGCCCACACGTCGAAGTGCGCCTGATCTGGCAGTTTCGGGGTATCCCAACCAACGCGGACGATGTGGTGCTTGGCAGGCGCACCCTGGCTTGGGTGGAAGGGCCCCATGTAGTGACCTACCGGGAAAACGAGGGGGGCCGTCTCGTCGGAGTCACTGCACTCGGATTCGGTGCGCTCTGATCCGGTGGTGTTCGATCCGGTGCTCATGTCAGCTGGCTAGCCCCTCGGAGTCGAGGTAGACGGCATTGGGGCTGAGCATGTAATGCAGGGTCCCGAGGAGCGCGTTCAGCATCTGTAGCGGATCGGTCGCCAGCGGATCGTCGATCCCGACCCGGACCGCCGCCGCCGCCGCCCCTTCACAAGCCACCCACAGGTTGGGATCCAGGTGTGCCCATTTGTAGAGGTCATAGGCCATCGCCGACAACTGCACGATCGGCATGCCGAGCATCCCCACCGAATAGATCCACGGTTCCTCGGCGGTGTTTCCCAGCCCCAACATCAGCGGGATCAGGCGATGCCGCCGGGCGAAGTCGACGGCGAAGTCCGTGCCCGGTGTCGTCTCGAAAAGCAAGCCGTCATCGATGAGGGACTCGAGGACCTGCTCCGCCTGATCTACACCAGCGCGCCGCGCGGCAGTCAGGACGGCCTCCCGGTTCCAGGGCTGTTCGGGCGGGCGATCGGGGGTACCGTGCGCCAGCCCCCAGATCGCGAACTGCCCGTCGCTGAGCCGGTTGACGTCCGCCCGCACGCGCACCTGGGTGAAGTGGTCGTTGGATGCCGGCAGGTCGTGGTAGGCGCCGATGCAGTGCCCGATCGGGAACAGCAGCTTCGCCACGTCGTCGTCGGTGGCCATCCCGATGATCGTATCGGGGCTGGCCTCGACCGGCACCAGACATCCCGACCTCGTCGGCGTACGGCGCGTCGGTGAGTTCGCCAGCGGGCTGACCGTCTCGCCCCAGATGGACATCGCTACGTCGAATGCTCTTCGACCTGACCCCTGAGCCAACCGGCACCTGATCGCGCTGATCGGATGGCCTTGCCCCGACGGCGGCAGCATCACGGCTCGTGATCTGGCTCGTTCTCCCAGCCGACCCCGTCCGCGCCCTGCTCCTCGAACAGATCCGGAACGAGACCCGGGCATGCTGCGCTGGCTGGCCCACCAGGGAACGTTCTCCACACCCGATGGCAGGCTGGCCGACGTCTTCCACGAGCTCACGCTCGCCTTCGACCGAGCCCACCATCGCCTTCAGAACGTCCGCATGCTCGACCACGGAGAAGCCGACGAACTGGTCACGACACTGAACCTGCACCCCATTCTCGAGGTCCTCGACCGGCTCAACGCCCACCAACCCCAGCAGCTCGACATCGCGCTGCCCACACCGCCCAGCGTCCCCAAATCGGAGCAGCCCGATAGTGCCAAGCCAGAACAACGCAACCGCGTCAAACTCCACGAGCCGAACCCGATTGGGCGCCGCGAGTCAGCACCGGATCGACCCGATCTGGTCCTCATCCCGCCCTGGGTTCAGGTTCGTCCGGAATGCAAACGACACCGCAAACGCGGTCCACTGGCGTGACACACCATCGCCGCCGCCCCATCATTGGATGACGCGCGGATCGCCGCGATCGAGGGCCGGCTCGGTATCCGATTGCCGGTGGACTGAAGTACTGCCGGACAAGGTGATTCGTTGGCCCTGGATCCCGGCGGCAACTACATCTGCTTCGACTACCGCTCCACCGAGACCGATCCTCCGGTGGTCTTTCTGGCAACCGATGACCCAGATGCCAAAGCCGAGCGCCTCGCCGGCAGCTTCACCGAGCTGATCGACTCTCTCCAGGGGAGTTAGGTGCCACGTCGAGGTAGGCGGCGTTGCGCGAGATCAACGTGCGCATCGCCTCGAACATGACATCGAGCACCTTCACCGGATCGGCCTGGTCGGAGTGTGTCCCATCCGCTTCCCCGGCCACCCAGGCAAGTCCTTCACACGCGGACCAGACACTGGGCCACAGGTGGGCCCACTCCCAGATCTCGAACACTCGTGGACGCACCTTCACCACCGGCGGCATGCCGGCCACGCCGATCCCGTCGAGGACGGGATCCTCCGGGCTGTTGCCGAGTCCGATCAGCAGGGACTGGAGCCGGTAGAAGCCCGCGAACTCACGGGCCTGTGCGGTCCCCGGGATGACCTCGGCGATCAGACCCAAATCGGCAAGGGAGTCGAGGATGGCCGCTGCATCGGGCATGCCAGCATCGTCGGCGGCGTCGATGATGGCCTGCCGAGTCCAACGGACGGTGTCCACTCGAGCAGGTAGCCCGTGCGCCAACGCCCAGATGTCGACGTGTGCCTCATCGGGGAGTTTCGGGGTCTCCCACCCAACCCGCACGATGTGATGCTTTGGGGGCTCGTGCCGCCTCGGGTGGAAGGGTCCCATGTAGTGCCCGACCGGGAAGACGACCGGGGCATCCTCGTCCAATCTGGTGTGGTCCGCTCCGGTGCTCATGTCAGTGCGCCAGCCTGGTATCGAGGTAAACGGTGTTGGGACTGATCAAGACGTGCAGTGTGCCCAGCAGCGCGTTCAGCATCCGCAGCGGATCGGTGGCCACCGGATCCTCGATGCCGACGCGGACCGCCGTCGCCGCGGCACCCTCACAAGCCAGCCAGAGATTGGAATCCAGGTGCGCCCACTCGTACAGGTCGTAGGCCATACTCGACATCGACACGACCGGCTGACCGATCATCCCCACCGAATACAGCCGGGGTTCCTCAGCGGTATTTCCCAGTCCAAGCATGAGCGGGATCATCCGATGCCGCCGGGCGAAGTCGACGGCGGAATCCGTGCCCGGTGTCGTTTCGACGATCAGGTGATCCCTGACGAGGGAGTCGAGCACCTGCTCAGCCCCGGGGACACCGGCGCGGCGTGCGGCATCCAGCACCCCCGTCCGGCCCCACGGTTGGTCGACCGGACGGTCCGGGGTCCCGTGCGCCAGCCCCCAGAGCGCGAAGTGCTCGTCACTGAGTCGGATGACGTCCAGGCCACGCCGGACCTCTAAGACGTGACCGGTGGATGTCGCTTGGTCGTAGTAGGCGCCGAGGCAATGTCCGATCGGGAACAGCAGGGCCGCATCATCGTCGGTGGCCATCGCGATGATGGTATCGGTCCCAAGAGGCGATCGAACACCTCCTCGCGCTGGCCGCGAGGCGCTTCGATGAACCGGCAGACCAAGCCGGCGACGACGTTGCGGAGCCGATTCAGGTCGTCCAGCGTGGCGACCAAGGGAACGGTCCGCTGGCCGCATCATCGGGGATCGGAATCGGCCCGGTTCGCCGGCTGTCCTCCGCGCCCGTCCCCACCGACGAGGCGCCGATCGGCGCCCCGGCCGAGGAGTGGCAGCGTGTGATCGAAGCCCTGACTGACGTCCGGCGCGACATCGACCGGGTCCGGGCGGTCGCGGCCCGGGACGTGGGCGAACACGAGGCCAGAATTTTCGATGCCCATCTCATGCTCCTCAGCGACGTTGAGTTACTCGACGACGTCAAGCGACGGATTGGCGACGGAGACGGCGCCCTGTGGGCGTGGATCGGGGCATTGGCGGTCGTCGAGAACCAATGGGCCGAGCTCGACGACCCTTACCTTCGTGCCCGGGCTGAGGACGTGCGGGCCGTCGGCGCGCAGATGCTGACCTCGCTGACCGGTGCGCCGGCCGTCGCGATGACCGGTGTCGGCATCCTCGTCGCAGCCGAGCTGAGCCCTGCGCAGGCCGCAGAGCTCGACCGCGACTGCGCTCAAGGCATCGTGCTGGCCTTCGGCAGCCCCAGCTCGCATGCAGTCATCCTCGCGCGCTCACGCGGCATTCCGGCCGTCGTGGCCGCCGGTCCCGATGTACTGGACCTGGCAGAGGGAACGAACATCGTCATCGACGGCGGATCGGGGAGCTCGTCATCGAGCCCTCGGAGGAAACGCTGGCACAGTTCCGCGAGCGGGCGGCCGAGTTCGGCCGTCGCGAGCAGCAGGATCGCGCCAGGGCCGACGAATCCGCAGTCTCCGTCGACGGTGCGGTGATCGCGGTCGTCGCCAACCTTGGGTCAGGTGCTGATGCCACGGCGGCCACGGCAGCCGGTGCGGACGGCGCCGGCATAGTCCGCACAGAATTCATGTTCCTCGGTCGTGATCGGGCACCGGATGTCGACGAGCAGACCGCGGAATATCTCGCCATTGCCGAGACCTTCGGCGATCGTCATGTGACGTTCCGCACCTCGATGTCGGCGGAGACAAGCCCGTTGAGCTACCTGCCGATGCCGGTCGAGGAGAACCCATTCCTGGGTCACCGGGGCATCCAGCTCTCCCTTGACCGCGGTGACCTGCTGCGGGATCAACTGGTGGCGCTCTGCCGGGTCGCCCGCCAAGCGCCGACCAGCGTGAAGTTTCCGATGGTCAGTAAGGTCGCCGAACTTCAAGAAGCGCGTGAAGTTCTGTCAGCGGCCGCGGGGCCCCAGGGAATACCCGATGGCCTGCGCGTCGGGATGATGGTGGAGGTTCCCGCTGCTGCACTGAAGATCGGGACGTTCCTCCCGCACCTGGATTTCATCAGCATCGGTACCAACGACCTGACGCAGTACACACTCGCGGCCGAGCGTGGCAATCCGGCGGTGGCCGGTCTCACAGATCCCCTGGATCCTGGCGTCCTACGGCTGATCCAGCAGGTGTGCAATGCCGCCCACGGAAAGATCCCGGTTGTCGTCTGCGGCGAGGCCGCCGCGGACCCCGCGGCAATCCCGATCCTGCTCGGGCTCGGGGTCGGAGAACTCAGCGTCTCGGGACTGTCCGTTCCCTCCGTCAAGGCTCGAGTCGCGCACTGGACCTCACCCAGTGCGCAACCCTTGCCAAGGATGCTCTGGAGCTGGGCGACGCCGCCGAGGTCCGACACCTGGTCTCGTCGGCCCTGGCTGACGCGCCGCTCACGAACTAGCTCGGACCACGCGGTGATGCCGGTGAGGGCGTTTGTGGAATCTGGTCCGGTCGTACGCGACCGCGGTGTCACCGTCGTCCTGGTCGCGCACTTGATGGAAGAGACCGAAGAACTCTGCGATCGGGTGGCCGTGGTGGATGTCGGCCGAGTGGTGGCGCCCCCGCCTCGATCCGAGCGCGATGCGCTGGCTGGTGCATTCCGGTCGGTTCTCCACACTCGACGGAACCCTGACTGAGACCTTCCACGAGGTGCTGCTCGAGTTTCAGGGCGAGGACCACCGGCTAAACGCCGTACGGCTGCTCGACGGGCTCGAGGTCGAGGAGATGGTTGCGGCGTTGAAGCTGCGCTCGGTGGAGGAGATCGTGGATCGCCTCGCTACAGGATGCGGAGTACTAGGTTGAAGTGGACAGCGCCGACCCTGCGATGGGCCAGAGTTCAACTGAAGGGATCTTCACCGGCGTGGCAGCTCAGTGGCATGACCGCATCCTGAAGCCAGCACCCCGACTGAGCAACGAGCGCCTTGCCGAAGTTCAGGCCCGGCTCGGTGTCCGATTGCCTGAGGACTATCTCGAGGTCGTACGTGTTCATCAGGGTGGCTCGCCGGAAGGGGGGTCGGTGATCCTGCCGGACGGGACCGGTACGCCGTTCAATATGTTGCTGCATTTCGAGGACCAACCCGAGGGACTAGACGTACTGGGAATCGTCGAATGGTCGGAGCTCCTGCCCGACAAGGTGATTCCGTTCGCCGTCGATCCTGGCGGCAACTACTTCTGCTTCCACTACCGTGCGTCTGACACCGCCCCTCCAGTGGTTTTCTTGCCCCATGACGAGGTGAATGCCGAAACCCAACACGTGGCCGACAGTTTCACCGAGCTGATCGACTCCCTGCAGGATTAGTCCGTGGATGAGATCCGCAGAGCGACGAGCCCGCCGGCTTGAGAGGGACTCGACAACACCGACAGCAGCGCGACGAGAACGCGCTCCTCTGACAGGAAGACAAAGGATTCGACTGCAAGGTCGCCGCCATTCGGGGCGAAACGGGTCAAACGTTCTGTTGCCCAAGTCATTCCGCCATCGGCCGAGTACGCGAGGGAGGCTGCTTGGACGCCGCGGTCGTCACAGCTGGCCAAAGCTGAGATCTGTTCCCCGATCACGCCCGGTGCATAGGACACGGTCGAGCCGCGTATGGACTCGTCCTGGCAGTCATCGAAGCTGAGTTCGGTCCGCGACACCACCGCGCCCTGTTCGAGCCGACCGGCGGAGGCGACCGAGCAGTCACGCGCTCTGTTCTCACTCCACGTCATGGCGGCCGCGCCGCCAGGAAGGGCGACCTGGTCGGCGTCTGCCCAGTATTCCTCAGGCAGCGGTTGGATCGCCCAGCCCGAGGATCCTGGCGACAGCGACACTCGCTCGAGCCCAGTACGCAACACGAGCTCGCCGTCGATCAGCACGCTCGCCGGGGCACCGCGGTATCCGCGGCCGGGCAACGGGAGCCCGCCCATCGGCGACCAGGACCCACCGCCGCCGCTGCTCTCCCACGCCACCCTCAATGGGTTCAGGTAACAGCATCCGGGCTCGGCCTGCGTAGTATCGCCGCCGATCGCGATGAGCCGGCCGTCGAAGGCGACCAGCTCACCGATCAGTTGAGCACCGGGCACGCCATCGAACTCGGATGCGGCAAGTCGCTCGAACCCGGCAGCGGGGTCGCTGCTCGTCCAGAAAGCTGCGTCATAGGCCTCGGACAGGACATCGAAGGCCTGCTCGCGGTCCGCCGGTAGGTCGGTCACCAACTGGGTGGCACCGCCCAGGACCAGCCGGCCGTCGATGTCGGCAGCTGTCCAGACGAACGGCTCGGCACCGGGCGGTGCTGGCAGATCGGCCAGCTGCCAGGTTGCACCGAGGTCGTCGGACACCGCAACGGCCTGCTGCCCGAACGAGCGCACATCGCCTGTCATGTCGACCTTCGACGTGGAGCGGAACGCGACGAGCCAGTCACCGGCGACGACCAGTCCCGCCCCGGGTGAGAAATCGTGGTCCTGGTAGTCGAACCCGGCTATGGCGTCGGAAAGTGGCGTTTCAGATTCGTTCCAGCTCAGACCACCGTCATCGGAGCGAAACACGAGGCCGGCCGGGCGGCTGTCGCTGGAGGCAAGGGCGACCAGCGAGCCTTCGATCTCGACCATGCCGTCGAGGACCAGCCGATCCTCGCTCACCGGCGACGCGGCGACGGTGAACAGGCCGTTGATGGTCGAGTCACCTCGCTCGCCCGATTGATCCGGGGGTCCATTTCCGCAGGCGGCGGCGACCAGGAGAACGGTGAGGCTGGTCAATGCGAACAAGGTCCGTGACGGCGGCGTCATAATCCGAAGCTAGAGACCGCAGCGTGAGGCCGGCGTGATCTCGGCTGCACGCCTCAGGCCGGTGCCGGGAAGGATGCAACATCCCCTCCGGGCAGCCCGACGTATAGCCGTCCATCCGGCAACGTCACCTGCCAGTTCTCGAACTCATCGCTCGGAGCGACCTCCAACTCGTGCCCATCATGGAACGCCAAACGCAGCAACCCTGATCGCGACGCCGCGGCGGTACGCACCCGTTGATGCAAGAGAGCCAGCACGCCGACGTGCTCGGTGACCACCTCCGGGTCGACCCGGACGCTCGAGCACTCGCATCGAAGCAGGAAAGGTGTCTCAATGACGATCTCCGCCCCGCCCTCGAGGCGCAGCCACAATCGGTAGTCCACGCCGAGTTGCACGACAATTTGCCCCTGAAGAAGGAAGTCCCATCCGTTCGAATCATCGACGGCCTCTTCCACCACCAGCCAGGTCATGCCGCACCCTCCGTCACTGTTCCGTCATGTCGTGACTCTTCCGCTCGTGGGGTGACCACCGCCAAGATCAAATTGGTGCTGGACGTCACCGGGATGCCGGCCAACGAGTGAGCACTGAGAGGGCCAGCGTGGCGTCGTCTGACGGCAATGAACTCCCCGACCGGAACCAGGCGGGACACCGTGCGGGATCGCCGAGCGTCCCTGTGGCGGTACCCGAGTTCGGCTGCGCTCACCTGCATGATCGCACCGCCCGGCTGGGACGCATAGCTGTCTTGGCGTCATTCGGCCTCCTGTTGGCCGCGCCGCTGCCGCTGGCGGTGCTCGATCCTCATGTCCGCGCGGCTGGGCCAGTCCTGCTCATCGCGGTCCTAACCGGGGGGTTGGCATTGTCCGGGCTGGTAGCGCAGTCCTCGTTGCCGACCCGGTGGCGGTGGCTGCGTCCGGCCCTGAACGCGGATCAAGTCCTGCGATGGCATAGGCGGATCGCCGCGCTGGTCGTGGTCGGCGTGGTCCTGCATCTGGTTGCTTTGGCGGTGGAAGACCCGGCCGAGTTCGTCCATCTCATCGGACCTTCAGCGCCGCTACGGGCGAAATTCGCCGTCGTAGCAACTGGAGCGCTGTTCCTGTTATGTGTGTTGTCGATCTGGCGCCAGCAATTGCGACTGCGCTACGACATCTGGCGGGCGACCCACCTCGGTCTGACTGCCATCGCTGTGGTTACTGCCGTACTGCATTCTGTATTGGTCAAACATGCCGAAGGTGGATTCTGGGCGGTTCCACAGGTGTGGTTGCTGCTGTCTTTCGGCGCTGTGTCAGTGGTCAGCCTGGTCCAATTCCGACTGGTGCGCGGGTTGCGCAGCAGGTCAACCCCTTACCGCATCATGACCGTCGAAGAAGAGCAGGGCGCTGTCGTCACGGTGAAACTTGCTGCCGAAGGTCATGAGGGGATGAAGTTTCGGCCTGGCCAGTTTGCCTATCTCCGAGTCGGCGACAGGGCGCTGTCGCTGGACGAGCATCCGTTCTCCTACTCCGGCAACGCTGACCGACGAGACATGCCCACGTTCACGCTGAAGCAGCAGGGAGACTTCACCTCCCGCCTCGCCGAACTGCCAGCGGAAGCCCGCGTGCTCATCGACGGCCCGTACGGATCCTTCTGCCCGGACAGCGAGGCGACCGGCTTCGTGCTGGTGTGCGGCGGCGTGGGCATAACTCCGGCGTTCAGTCTGCTGACCACGCTGGCCGAACGTGGCGATCCCAGAGCCCACCTGCTGGTCTTGGCCTGCCCAACGCCCGACGAGGCGCCACTCGGCGACAAGATCCAGGACCTGGCCAACCGGCTGGACCTCGAGGTCGTGCTGGTGCCTTCACACGCGCCAACCGGATGGCAGGGAGAAAGCGGCCGCCTGGACTCGGGAAAACTGCGGCGGCTGGTGCCGCACGGCGGGCGCTTCCGGCAGGCCTATCTATGCGGCCCGCCGGGCCTGGTCAAGATGGCCACCCAGACGCTAGTGGGCATCGGCGTGCCGCGCCGTCGCATCCACGCGGAGCTGTTCGACTCCGTATAGCAGCAGTGTGTCGTTGGATGCTCAGGGCCGGGAAGCTTGCGCCCAAGGCCTGGGCCTCCTGCTGTTCTTCGGCGCACTGTGGCAGCTGGCTGCCGAAGGCAAGCTGCCTGCCCAAACCTCGGACATGTTGGCCCACCTGATCCTCGCCGCAGTTGGCGAGGCCGCCCTGCTGATCGCCCGCGCCGAGGACCGCAATGCCGCACTCGCGGCGGGCGAAGCCGCACTGGAGATCCTGCTGGACCGGTTGCTCGGACCCTGATCAGGGGAAGTTTGCTATGTACCTAGCGTTGCTGGGGGCCCCTGACTCGATTCGAGCCCGGGCGCGCGCGGCTAGGAGGCGAAGTCCGGGATGTTGCTTCTGGCCGACTCGGTGCGGCCCTTCGGCTCTTCCCAATCCTCCTGGCGGCCAAGCGCAGTCAGGTCAAGGAAGTAATAGCAGCCGCCGGTTGACTCGAGGCCTCGGGCGTAATGGGAGTACGTGCGGAACACGCGGCCATCGACCTGGAGGAAGCAGGTGCGGCCCGGCATGTCGTAGGGCTGCTCGGAGGTCTTCATACTTACCTGGCCCATCTCGGCGTACTCGTCGAGGCTA